>Ga0308414_1001537_pt1 | contig 15072 bp, 14 predicted proteins | sample HotsprSampleOS50_FD_205667 | JGI IMG/M metagenome (GOLD analysis project Ga0308414, IMG submission 205667) | Hot spring phototrophic mat microbial communities from Octopus Spring, Yellowstone National Park, Wyoming, United States - 20090730_OS50 ... | reverse complement strand
CGCCAGAAATTGAAGGAGCTGGTGTTGTTAGCGTTGACGGGCTAATCATGGCATCGTCTCTCCCGGCTGGTGTTGAGGAAGATCGTGTTTCCGCAATGTCTGCTGCGATGATTTCCCTGGGTGAGCGCATCTCGGGGGAACTAGGACGCGGTTCGCTCGACCAGGTGCACATCAAGGGTGACGATGGGTATGTCATACTTATGTCAGTGGGCGAAGAGGCAGTGCTGACAACGCTCGTCCGCGAGGGCGCAAAACTGGGTCTGATCTTTCTCGATATGCGGCGTACTGCCAGTGACTTAGAGAAACTCATCTGAAGGGCCGCCGATAGAGCTGGCCTTGCGATGGTTGAATTGTTGCACCGGCGGGGAGCGTACACACTGGACAGCCTCCCCGCCGCTGTTTTGTTGTGTTCAGAATAGCGTAACAGCGCGGCGCGGAGGGCGCTAAACATGCCCAAGCCTAAGTACATCTTCTGCACCGGAGGTGTGGTGAGTTCCGTTGGGAAAGGTGTTACGCTGGCGGCCATTGGCCGCATACTCAAGGAGCGCGGCCTTCGCATAGCGGTGCAGAAGCTCGATCCCTACCTGAATGTAGACCCGGGAACGATGAGCCCGTACCAGCACGGCGAGGTGTTCGTCACAGCAGATGGGGCAGAGACAGACCTTGACCTAGGACACTACGAACGGTTCATTGACGAGCACCTAAGCCGGGCGTCGAACGTAACGGCTGGCACTGTGTACAGCCACGTTATAGACAAGGAACGCCGAGGAGATTATCTGAGCGCTACGATCCAAGTCGTGCCGCACATCACCAACGAGATCAAGCGCCGAATAACCATGGTGGGAAAAGACAGCAACGCGGATGTTGTTCTGGTGGAGGTAGGCGGCACAGTTGGTGATATCGAGGGTCTGCCTTTCTTGGAAGCAGTGCGCCAGATGCGCATGAGTCTGCACCGCAACGACACACTCTCTGTTCATGTAACCTTCTTGCCGTATGTGGGCGCGACGCGCGAGCTAAAAACCAAACCAACACAACACAGCGTGCGCGAACTGCGCGGCATCGGCATTCACCCACAGGTGATCGTGGCACGAGCCGACTATCCGATGAGCAAAGAGGTGCTGAGCAAAATCGCGCTGTTCTGTGATGTGGACGAGGAAGCGGTTATTCCCCTGGAAACAACGGATTTGCTGTACGAAGTGCCAATTATTCTGGAGGACGCCGGCCTTGGCGACTATCTAGTTGAGCAGCTTGAACTGCAAACGTCCAAGCCTACGCTCAACGAGTGGCGCGGCATGATCAGCCGCATGCGGGCTGCCAGTGAGCCAGTGCACATTGGGGTAGTGGGCAAGTATGTCGAGCTACATGACGCTTACATGAGTGTGCGTGAAGCGCTGTTTCACGCGGCCAGTGCCCATGAGCGCAAACTTGAGATCACCTGGCTTTATTCGGGCGATCTGGAGAAGGGCAAAGGCTGGGACGTGCTGGACACGCTTGACGGAATCATCGTGCCCGGGGGTTTTGGAGAACGCGGTATTGAGGGGAAGATTCTGGCCGCGAAATACGCGCGCGAACGGCGCGTGCCTTATCTAGGTCTGTGCCTGGGTATGCAGGTGATGACAATAGAGTTTGCGCGCAATGTGGTGGGTTTAGAGGATGCAAATAGCTCTGAGTTTGCCCTGAGCTGCCGGAATCCAGTGATTGACCTGATGGTTGAGCAGCAGGGAATCACTGATATGGGTGGGACAATGCGCCTCGGTGAGTACCCGTGTAAGCTCGAACCAGGCACAGCGGCTGCGCGGGCTTACGGTGGGCCGCGAGAGATTCGCGAGCGCCACCGTCACCGCTTCGAGTTTAACAACGTATACCGCGGCACGTTTGAACAGAAAGGCATGGTATTCAGCGGTCTTAGCCCGGACGGAAAGCTGGTTGAGATTGCTGAGATTAGAGACCATCCCTTCATGATCGGCAGCCAGTTTCATCCAGAGTTTCTGAGCAGACCGAACCTACCACACCCGCTATTCCTAGGGCTGATTGAGGCGGCGATTGCGTTTCGTGCTAGACGCCTAGCAGGAAACACCAACGGCTACACAAAATATGCGCCGGCTGACTCTGCGCTTGACCTTGACTCAAGGAGCGAATCCACACATGTCAGTTGAACGCTTTATCCGCGAGATGCCCAAAGCTGAACTGAATGTCCATTTGATGGGCGCTATAAAACCAGAGACGCTGGCGATTATTGCCGAACAGAACGAAATTGACGCCACATCCAAACACTTTCGCCAGTGGATGCACCTGCTGCAGCATCCTGACTATCACCGGCTGGGTGAGATTGTGGCAGCGGCTGTAAAGTGGCTCCGGCAACCTGACGACATCACACGCATTGTCTATGAGCTAGGGGTCCAGCTTTTTCGTCAGAACGTGCAATATGCTGAGGTAAGCGTAGACCCGACAAGTCTTGCAGATGTCTTAACATTTGAGCAGTTCATGGCGGCCTTAAATGACGGCCGCGAGCGCGTATATCGTGCTTGGGGTGTGACCCTGATGTGGTTGCTCTGCATCCCCCGCGAGAATCCACGCAGCGCAGACGAGATGGCTCGCTGGGCTACTGGCGCAAACGCCCGTCGCAGTGGGATTGTGGGTATTGGGCTGTATGGCAGCGAAGATGCGCAACCTGTTGGGCAGTTTGAACGCGCCTTTCGCACGGCAGACAAGAAAGGTGTGGCACGGGTGCCGCATGCCGGGGACACACTTGGCGCTGACGGTGTGCGCGATGCGATCATGACACTGGTTCCCGACCGGCTCTCTGCCGGATGGGGCAGCTGGCACACGCCGGAGATTGTTGAGCTACTGCTAGCACAGCAGATACCCGTTGACATCAGTTTAACCCGCACGGTTCGGTTGAATCCAGCGGTGAAAGACTACCGTGATCTGGGATATGTGCGCGAACTTTACGATGCTGGCGTTGCGCTAATATTGGGATCGAGCATGCCGATGCTGCTGGGAACGACGCTGACGGACGAATACCTTGCGCTGCACAACAAGCTCGGTTTTAGCGTGGATGAAATTCAAGACATCGCCCTAAACGCTGTTCGTTTCAGCCAGCTCCCGCCTGACGATAAGCAGACGGTGCTGGCAAGCTATCAGCAGGCCTACGAACGCCTAGCCGCCGAACACACTGCGGGTGAAATCGGGTAGCTAACGCCAGGTTGTGAATAGTAGTTATTCCTGTCCAGCAGGATAGCTTTTCTTGAGAAGCTCAAGCACCTGCAGGAGGACTTGGCGGACACTCGACTTCTGAGTGGCCACACAGGGCATCACGATGACATCTGCTCCCGCGCCCGTGCCACGTCGCACTTCTGGTAGACGAGCTGCGCCCTCGAGGTCAGTTTTGTTGGCAACAATGAGATACGGTACGCTGACAAAGCCCAAAAACTGACTTACCAACTGGGCAACCTCAGGAAAAGAGGGCGCATCTGTGCTGTCAACCAGCACGATAAAGGCGTCCATCTCGCCTGATAGGATTTCCCACATGAAGTCAAAACGCGTTTGGCCAGGCGTGCCGTAGAGGTAAAGCGTGCTGCCGTCCAGGTTAACCCGGCCGTAATCCATTGCGACGGTCGTCTCAGCTTTGATGCCGCGATCTTCGGTGGTGATCCTTTTCTCAGTGGAGACGACAGGGATATCTGATATCGTTTTGATGAACTCAGTTTTGCCGGAGTTAAACGGCCCCGTGACCACAATTTTGAATGCAGACACAAGACCCTCCTTAAAAGCGCTCAATTCGCAACCAGAGCTAATTGTACGGAAGAAAGCACTGCGTGGCAAGCGGCGCACACGGCGGCCAATTAATCGTTTGGCTGGCGTTTGAAATCCACAAAGCGGTAGCCGACGCCGCGTTCAGTGAGGATGTATTTGGGATTTGCTGGATCCTCTTCGATCTTCTCGCGTAGATAATTCACATAAAGGCGCACGTAGTGAGCCTCGTCACGATACTCGTAGCCCCACACCTTCGCCAGGAGTTGATCGTGTGGAACAGTCCAGCCGGCGTTCTCGATGAGGTGATAAAGCAGCCGATACTCTGTCGGGCGAAGCTTGATGCGCTCACCGTTCACAATTACCTCGCGCCGATTGAAATCCACACTGAGCCGGCCATCAATGCGGAGAACAGCCTGTTCTGGTGAAGTAGAAGGCATAGCGGCCCGTCGCAGAACGGCCTTGATCCGGCTGGACAGCTCCCGAGGGCCAAACGGTTTGGTAATGTAGTCATCTGCTCCCAGCTCCAAACCATAGACGCGGTCGTTTTCTTCTCCCTTAGCAGTGAGCATAATAACCGGGATGTTAGAAAACTCTCGCAGCATGCGCAGCGTTTCAAAGCCGTCAAGATCAGGCATCATGACATCGAGAAGAACGATGTCAGGCAGCGCCGTGCGAATCAACTCAAGCGCTTCGATGCCGCTCCGCGCTTCGATAACCTGGTGACCTTCGAGTTCGAGGTTCATGCGGATAAAACCGATAATGCGCGGCTCATCATCTACGACAAGGACGCGTTTCCCGTCGCGCTGACCGGTGCGTGGCAATTTAGCAGCCATAAGTTTTTGATACCCCTGTCAGTCGTTACGGAAGGGGAGAGGAAATTCCTCGTGAGCTTCCTTGTCGGGAAGGATTTCAATGTAGTTGATACGAGACCATGGAAGGATCACGGTGGTAACACCGTCTTCGATCCAGTTTACTTCGCGGTCCTTGCGGTCACGTGGGTTCGATCCCATGATGACTAGGTCCGTAGGCTTTGGCAAGTCCTCAACATCGAGCTTGATTGGCTCGGCGTTTGCGATGTGGATGAGCAGTGTGATCATGATCGGGTTTATCCATGTCCTTCATTTGAAGTAAATGTGCGCCACCAATTTGCCCAGCCGGATTTCATCACCATCGCGCAGAACGCGCGGTTCATCTGGCATGAGGCGCTGGCCGTTGAGATGTGTTCCGTTTACACTGCCCATGTCGGTGAGCGTTAGCGTTCCTTCGCTACGAGCAATGACCGCATGGATACGAGAAACACCTTTTTCAAGCGCACCGTAAGGTGTAAGGTCAACATCAGGCTTTTGCGGACTGTTGGCGTCCTGACGTCCCAGAACCGTCCGTTTAGCCGGCTGGATAACAAGTGGCTCAGGCGCATCGCGCACGTGGACAATAATGTATGCATCTTGGCCAAAACGCGCTGTGCCCCAGGTAGCCTTGGCAGCCAGCTCACCACCAGCAACCTCAAGTTTCCTAGTGGGCATTGCCTGTGGCACGCTTTCGTGGAGCGGCTGTCCGCATTCTTCACAGAACAAGATTCCGGGCCGATTTTCGTGAGCGCAGTAAGGACAGATATTCATGGCAATCTATCCTCGGCGGAGACGGCAAGCAGGTGACGGGTTTCGTATTTGAGCGTTTTCTTGCCTTTGTCAGAAAGCGCGTTAGTGTGAGCGACCCGACGCGCTTCGGAGAGGGCTTGCTTAGCAAGCTCTTCCTCTCCCATGGCTAAGAGCCGTGTTGCAAGGTTTTCCAGCCGCCGAGTCGCTTCGCGCACATTGCCGCTCTCAAGCGCCTGTTGCGCGCGCTCCTGCATACGGTAGAGCGTGAGCTTACCCAGCGCGTCCAGAATGGCGGCCGGTGGGTCTTCTGGGGGAGGATTAGGTGTTACTTCTATAGAAATATCGCTCAGAGCCTGAAAGCGCTGGTGGCGATTGTCCAGAATGTCACCGATGACAACCAGACGCGCTAGCGAGCGAAATTCTGCGCTCATATCAGGAGGCATCTGAAACTGAAGCAAGACGCTTATAGGACGTGTCGCCTGAAGGCTGCCAAGTGGAATATAGCCATGCTCAATGGGCAGCGGCTGAGGTTGTGGCGCCAGTTTAAACGCATACTCAAACACGACATCCGGATCAGGGGCAACCGACAGCTGCATGCGCTCGGCAAACGCGTCAGACAGATTGCGTACATGGTCATTGAGAAACCGAACCACCGCCCCTGCTGAATTGATGTAGGCGGATGTACCACCCGTAGCAGAAGCCAGCTTATCTAGGAACTCGTCATTCCACTCTTGGCCCAGTCCCATAGCGCTGATACAGATGCCTTCCTGTTTAGCGCGGCTCGCCAGCTCCAGGCAGGCATCGTGGTCTCCATAGGTATTGCCGTCGGTCAGGAGCACAACATGGTTGACCAACTTTGGCGCCAGAAAGCGGCGGTTTTGTTCTACACCATCGGACAGTCCCTTAAAGATTTCTGTTCCACCTGAGGCTACGATCATGCTGATCTTAGCCTTTAGCGCAGGTTTATCGACAACCGGCGTAGCAGGGATGATTGTTTCAGCGCGGTCATTAAACGTCACAACTGACAGAATGTCATGTTGGGTGAGCTGATCAATGATCTGGTGTGCTGCGACCTTCACCTTGTCCATGCGCGTGCCATTCATGGAGTTGCTGTGGTCTAGCACAAGCGTGAGATTAAGGCGAGATTCCCGGCGTGTTTGCTGCTGGGTGCGCGCACTAGGGTCCGGAAGTATCTCAGCGAGGAGGTACGTCACCTGCGGCTCGCGCAGAGGGGCTACAGCGCGCTTACTTGGTGTGACACGCAGCATGAAATAAAACCGGTTGTCAGCGCCCTGACGGTGCGAAAGTCGTGAGTCCCACTCTCGCCGACGGTCGGGATCGCTCAGAGTCTCGTAAGCCCAGTTAACATCCTGAAATTGAACAGCAGCGCCAGGATTGGCCTGGTTCACATCTGGGTGCAGACGGCGCGCTACCCGCCGGTAGGCAGCTTTAATCTCCTGCGCTGACGCGCTAGGTGAGAGGCCTAACAGCGTGTAGGGATCAATCTCAGCGCTCATAGGCTGCCAATGCTTTCCCGCACCTAGCCACCCGGGATGTGCAACAGAATAGCGGTAATATTGTCTGTCCCGCCGCGCGTGTTTGCAAGCGCAACGAGTTTGTCGCAGGCTTCTTGTGGGCTGTAATTCCCCATCGCGATTTCGCTGATTTCTGGTTCAGTTACCTGATTCCAAAGACCATCACTGCACAGCAGGAGACGTGAGTTGGGGGGAAGTCGTCTGGTGATGGTGTCTACTTCGAGTGTTTCGCTTTGCCCTAGAGCGCGGTAGAGGACGTTTTTCTGAGGGTGGTTCACGACCTCTTCCGGGGTTAGCTGGTCCAGCTCGATCAGGCGCTGAACCAAAGAGTGATCGCGCGTAATCTGCTCAACGCCGTCGCGTGTAATTAAATAGACTCTGCTGTCACCAACATGGACAATGTAGGCCAAATCGCCAATTACAGCAACAGCAGTGAGGGTTGTACCGCCATCGGGAACCTTGGCAATGACATCAGCGTTGGCTTTCTGAACGGCTGCGATAAGAGTTTCCGCTATCGGTGGCTGATCCGCGGCGCCGTTGTCGGTGAGCATAGGCAGATAGATATTACTCGTTACGTAAGAGGCCACAGTGCGCGCCGTCATAGCAGACGCTTTCTCGCCATCCTGATGCCCGCCCATTCCATCTGCCACAACAAAGAGGCCGAAATCCGGACGATCCTCCGAGCTGCAGCTGCTGAAAAAGAATGACAGCACAGCATCCTGATTGTTACTGCGAACCATGCCAACGTCGGTGGACTGACCAAAGGTGATGTGCTCATTGCGCGTTGAGATCACAGTTTCCAGTGGGAGAGGGCGTGTGACGCCATCTGGAACTCCTGAGTCTCCACCTGAAGTAGTCAGCGCAGAGGCACTGGCAGGGAATGGCGCAGTTGGGGACTCCTCAGAGCTGCCCGACGGCTCATGTTCAGGGGGTGTTTGAGGCGCATCAGACTGACTAAACAGGCGGCGGAACAGTTCCATACGGCGGCTCCATAAGTAGTTGCAGCGCGCAACCGGACTTATCCGACGAGCGGTAAAGCATAAAGTGTCTTATCCATTGAGCCAACCAGCACTAGATCGCCGGCGATATGGGCTTTCGACGTGATCGGCCCGCCGGTCTTAAATTTCCATCTCTCTTTGCCTGTTTGGGCATCAACGCAGTAGAAATATTCATCTGTTCCACCGAAGTATACAGCTCCCTTGTGCACGACAGGCGCAGAGACAATCGGCTTACCCGTGGAGAATTTCCACTTTTCTTTCGATGTCTGAATATTGACAGCGTACAGATATCCGTCGGCTGAACCGAAGTAAAGCAAGCCGTTGGCTGCGGTTGGTGATGAGATCACCGGGCCGCCAGTGCGAAAGCGCCATGAGCTGTAACCTGTCTCGACGTCAAGCGCGTAAACATAGTGGTCTGAGGAACCGATGAAACACACATTTTCGACCGGGTCCACGTAGGGGGATGCAGTTACAGCGCGTTTGGCGCGAAACCCCCACTTGCGATCTCCAGATAAGCTGAGCGCGGTCACATCGCCAGCCTCGCTGCCCACAATTATCACTTCATCGGTGACGAACGGGCAGACACGAACGGGCGCGCTCATATCGTAATCCCAAAGATGCCGGCCGTTGGACGCCATCAAGGCATAGACTCGGCCATCATCGCTGCCAAAAAACACGCGTCCATGAGCAACAACTGCTGTGCTGCGTATGCGATCCTTGGTAGTAAATGACCAGTTAATGCGTCCTGTCCGGTAATCCAGGGCGGTAAATGAGTAGTCTTCTGAACCGAACAACACCAGCCGATTGGTGTCTTCGATTACCGGAGACGTGGCAATACCCCCGTTTGTGGCGTATTTCCAGACAAATTCACCGTTATCAAGCCGAACACACCACATATTTGTGTCGTAAGAGCCTACATAGGCTAATTCGCCAAAGGTGGTGGGGCCAGATCGGATTTCGTCCTCTGTTGTGAACTTCCATCTGGGCTGAAGCTCGCCAAGCTGCTCAATACCCTCAAAGAAGTCAGTCTCGCCGGCGCTATCCTTACCGACAGCACCCGCACCTCCTACAGAGAGAGGGCGATAGCGGAGGCGCTCTAGAGCTGCTTTCATCTCTGCGCAGGACTGGAAGCGCTTGGTTGGGTCGAACTCAACAGCACGTTCAACGATAGCGACGAGCTCCGGCGGGGCCTTAGGGTTGAAGTCACGTATGGGGCGCTCATTGAAGCTGAACGGCGGCTCCAGCCGTGGGTCTTTGCGCGTTAGAATGTGGTGGAGCGTTGCGCCAAGGCTGTAGATGTCGCTGAGGGGGGTCACATTTCCCTTATACTGCTCTGGCGCGGAGTAGCCTTCCGTTCCAATCATTGTATGCTTGACGTTCGGGACAAACGTTTTCGCAATTCCGAAGTCGATCAACCGGACTTTGCCCAGGCTGTCAATCATGATGTTCGAAGGCTTTATGTCGCGGAAGATGATGGGGTCCGGCTGGTGATTGTGCAGGTATTCCAGGACATCGCAGAGATCAATGGCCCATTCGATGATTTTATCGATGGGGAGTTCTTTTGTCTTGCTCAACAGGACTTCAAGGTCACTGCCTGTGATGAACTCCATGACAAGATAGGCGCGGTCATTGCGGTCGAAGAAATCAAAAATCTTTGGAATAGCCGGATGGCTGAGTGTGGCGAGAATATTGGCCTCTCGTTGGAAGGTTCGCAGCTTAGAGGCACGCAGGTTTGGATCGGTGGCTGGGTTCAACATCTCTTTGACTGCCACCAACTTGCGCACATCCGGAAAGTTAAGGTCACGTGCCTGGTAGACAGAACCTTGTCCGCCACCTCCGACAACACCTAGTATCTTATAGCGTGCCAGCAGGACCGTATTTGCCTGAAGCGAGCTATAGCTACCAACACCTTCCACCCCAGGAAACTGCGTTGTCTCGGGCATATTAGGCCTTTAGATATGCGAGTCTGGTTACAGTATAAAATACGACAGCGTCTTGAATAATTATATTTTAGCTGCAACAATACTGCAATTACGGTGAAAGTTTGAATTCAGTTGTGGTCGTCTATGGCTGCGCCGCTTGCGCTTTACCTCCATGTGCCGTTCTGCCGAACCAAGTGCACCTACTGTGCCTTCAACACTTACGCCAACCAGAACAGATTAATTGCGCCGTTTGTGAAGGCGCTGTGCCGTGAAATTAGATTTGTAGGCGAGCGCGCAGTTGAACGCCGCGTTTTCAGTGTGTTTCTGGGCGGCGGCACGCCCAGCCTGCTGTCGCCCCAGCAGATCGCTTCAATCATGCAGACAATCGCACAAAGCTTCGATCTAGAGGCTGATGTGGAGATCTCATTGGAGGCCAACCCGAATGACATCACGGTAGAGTACGCGCGAGCGATCAGAGACGCGGGGGTAAACCGCATCAGCCTGGGCATGCAGTCCGCTAATGAGAATGAACTTCAGCTCTTTGCCAGACGCCACGACAATGACCAAACGGCCCGCGCGGTGTCTGCTGCTCGAGCCGCAAGCTTCGACAATTTGAATCTCGACCTGATTTACGGCATTCCCCACCAAACTCTGTCCCATTGGCAGTGGACGCTTGAGCAGATGTTAAAGCTCCACCCTGAGCATGTGTCACTCTACGCCCTAGGGTTAGAAGAGGGCACGCCGATGTATAAGTGGGTAAACCGGGGTCATCTGCCTGCACCAGATGACGATCTAGCTGCCGACATGTACGAACTGGCCACTGATTTACTGGCAGAAGCTGGGTACATCCAATACGAGATCAGCAACTGGTCAAGACCTGGTTATCAATGCCGCCACAATCTGCAATACTGGCGTAACTTGCCCTATCTTGGCATGGGCCCTGGCGCACATGGCTATGCAGGCAACAAGCGTTATGCCGTTGTTCTAGCGCCGCTGTATTATATCAAAGCGCTGACGGATAGCGGGAGTCACACAAAGGCCTTCGCTTTCCCGCTTAGCCCAGCTGTAGACGAAGACACGGTCGTCACTGTAGACCGCACTAGTGAGATAGCTGAGACTCTGCTTATGGGGCTGCGTCTGACTCAAGAGGGAGTCGAACGGGCGCGTTTTCGCGCCCGTTTTGGCGTAGACCCGATGGATGTACATCGTGCGACTGTTGAGCATTTTGCAGGACACGGCCTGTTGGAGATAACAGAACAGTGCGTGCGCCTGACCCGATCAGGACGGCTGCTTAGCAACAGTTTGTTTCGCGAATTGGTATGAGATTAATAGCTTCGCTGGAGCAGTCCGGCCAGAAACTGCTTAAGCCAATCGGCAGCTTCTCCCTGAGGTTGAGCGCGTTCGAGCGCGGCAACCGCACGATCATAGTATTCTGCCTCAACCTGTAGGGCGTAGTCGCGCGCGCCAGCGCTGTCAAGCAGCGAAACAGCCTGTTCAATGTCTGCCTGACTGAGGCTCTCCAAACTGTAAATGTGCGCAAGCTGGGAACTGCGCGACAGACCATAGAGAACTGGCAGTGACTTCTTACGTGAGGAAATGTCGGTAGCGGCAGATTTGCCAGTGACTGCGGGATCGCCCCAGATGCCTAGAATGTCATCCCGAATCTGAAAAGCAAGCCCCAGGTTGAGGGCAAATTCTCCATAGATTTGTGCCAGCGGCTCGCTGCCGGTGGCGATAAGCGCCCCGATTTGCGCGCATGCGCCAAGCAGAGCGGCTGACTTTCCAAGCACCATGGAGAGATATTCGTCCACCGAAACACGATCTTGCGTTTCGTAAAGCATGTCGAGGTGCTGGCCGCGAGTCAGTTCAAGGTTGGTGTGATTAAACACGCGCCATACCCTGATGAGTGTGCTCGGTTCAATACCGCACTGCGAGAGCTGCTCAAGAGCGACAAACGCCAGACTGAAGAGGGCATCGCCTGTATTAATCGCATGGGCCGTGCCCCATACTCGCCAGACGGTAGCGCGCCCATGTCGTAGGGGGCTGGCATCCTGTATGTCATCGTGAACGAGCGAGAAATTGTGCAGCAGCTCAACAGCTGCTGCCGCAGGAAGCGCCTGGTGCCAGTCTCCTCCCGCAGCTTCTGTACAGAGAAGAAGAAACAGCGGGCGAAGACGCTTGCCCACCTGTCCCGCGTAGGGATGGCCGTGCTCATCTGACCAACCAAGAGGATAACGCACCATGATCTGGAAAGTGGGGAAGTCAGGGGCGAGGTGACTGACTACCTGCCTCATGGTCCGGTCGAGGTCAACAGCATAGCGCTGTAGCAACTGATTAAAGACCATTGGTGTGTGCCTTCACCAGCGAAACGCGGCGGAGCCCATCCAGATCAGGCGCACCGGCGCACAACATGGCAATTCGAAGCTGTGTCACAAGCTCACGAACAAGGTCGTCTAGGGCATCTTCTGATTGATCAGCGGCTCGGAGAAACGGTCCTGCAAGCCCTCCCAAATGGGCACCGAGAGCAATGCACTTGGCGATGTCAATTCCGTCACGCAGACCGCCGCTGGCAAACACAAGGGTTCCAGGGGCATTCTCAACAACATAACGCAGCGCATCTGCGGTTGGAATGCCCCAATCAGCGAAGCTAGCTGCGACGCGCGCGTGGAAAGAGGTGGGCGCGCGATGATACTCTACTTCGCTCCACGATGTGCCGCCGGAGCCAGCTACATCAATGGCCGCTACGCCAGCATTAGCTAGCCTGCGGGCTGTTGAGCCATCAAACCCCCAGCCAACTTCCTTAGCGATCACAGGAACCGGCAGCGCGGCGCACACGCGCTCAACCTGGCGCAGCAGCCCTGCGAAGTTCGTGTCGCCTTCCGGCTGAACAGCCTCCTGCAGCACATTGAAGTGCAGAATCAGGGCATCGGCCTCAACCATATCCACCGCGCGACGGCAGTGCTCTACTCCGTAGCCGTAGTTCAGCTGCACTGCGCCGAGGTTGGCGAACAATAAGATGTCTGGCGCAATGTCTCGCACCTGGTAAGTTGGGGCTAGGGATGGGTCTTCAATAGCAGCGCGCTGCGAGCCGAGCCCCATCGCGAGGCCGTGATTCTGTGCAGCACGCGCCAGATTACGGTTGATGCGCCGCGCAATGTCCGTGCCGCCTGTCATCGAGGAAATCAAGATGGGCGCTGCGAGCTTTCTACCGAAGAGAGCGAGGTGTGTGTTAATTTCAGCCAGGTTTAGCTCCGGCAGCGCCTGATGCAGAAAGCGATAATTCTCAAGACCAGTTGTCAGGCGGGGAAAAGAAACATCGTTCTCCAGGTTAATGCGGATGTGGTCTGCCTTGCGGCTCTCAGTAGTCAGCGGCTGTGTGACTTTGGCCATGATCAGGTGTTCCTTAATAGTGGTGCAGCGTATGCTACCTGAAAGTTGCGATACCTGTCAACTCACTAGGAAAGCAGGGCACTGGCAAGCTGAACCATTATCGGTATAATGGGCGGCTGTTATTCGTGCAGGATAATGTGCAGCCCACACACTTGGGAGGTATACAAACCCATGGCATCAACTGAAGAACGTGTGAAAAAAATCGTTGTCGAGCTGCTGGGTGTTGACGGAGACCGTGTTGTGCCAGAAGCCCGGTTTCGGGAAGACCTGGAGGCGGACTCGCTGGACCTGGTCGAGCTGATCATGGCTTTCGAAGAAGAGTTCGGCAGCGAGATCACAGATGAAGATGCGCAAACGATCACGACTGTGGGCGAGGCTGTTGACTATATCAAAAAGCACATGGGCTGATCCAGTTAGCGAACAGAAATTGCGCAACTCCGCGCCTGCACAACCGATGTATATCTTCGCGATACATGTAGGGCTTAACTGAGTAACGTGTGCCTGAGACGCGACGAATTGGACCACAGTTCTCAAATAAGCTTGGAGCAGTAGCAACCAATGATGCGGTGGCGTTAAGCGATAAGGGGGACGCCGCCGTTCTTTTTCAACGTGACTGGAACAATCACTAGAACAGTGAGTAGCAGAAACAGACCAGCCGTGAGCAGCCCTCCCGGCCCCACCACTAAGTCATAGCCTGAGAGTCTGACAATATCATAAGCTCGGAGCAGGCCTAAAACCGCAGCTAGGAAACCGAGAAGCCCTATGCTAGCGGCAGCTGCAGCAGGTGGCGCTGTATAGAACCGAGAAAAGAAAGTAAGACTGCCTAGTGAACCGGCCGCAGAAAGTGCGAGCACAAACTGCTGGCGATAGTTAGGGTCAGCGCTAGTTATTGCAGAAAACCCTACAGGCGGCACAAGCGCCAGCATTACGAGACCTGTGGTCACCAGTTGAAAAAGCATCCAACGGAGGCTCAAGATCGCAATAGCTCCGATGAAGATAAGCAGAATGCGAAGAAGCATGGGGGTAACAAGAGCTGGCGTCTCGGCACGGGCTGCCGGGTGAAGACTAACCCATTCGGCCAAGTCAATCGCATTGAACGACAATCCAGCGCCCGAACCGCTCAGCCACGGCAGATAGTATACGGCCGTGAGCAGGACAGCCAGCACCAACAGCGCCGACCTGAACTGACTAGGCGCCTGCCGATGAGCGCTTTGAGGCAGTGATCTGCTCGACCCGGCTGCGTATCTGTTCATCTTCAATCTGCTGATCCATGAAATAGGCGATCATAAAATCGCTACGCCGCTGCCGTAGGGCCATCGGTGCTACCGCACGGATATCACGCACGTCGGCAAGATCGCGCCCATCAGCGGCCGCATGGGCACGCGCAGCCTCGAACAAAGTGAACTCCGCTCGATGCGAGTCAATACTCATCTTTTGTACGAGCTGGAGGCCGGTCTCAAGCGCTTCGTCAGATAAAGAGGTTTCTTTCAGAAGCTCGCGTGCCAGAGTGATCTCCTCACGTGTTTCCGCAGTATCACGTTCCCACTGACGTATGAACGACGTCGGATTGCTGCGATAGGCACGCACTCGCCGGTAAACCTCCAACCGTTCCTGGGGTGACTCTAAGCCTCGCACAAATACCCGCAGCCCAAAGCGATCAAGAATCTGCGGCCTCAGGCGACCTTCTTCGGGATTCATTGAACCGATAAGCACAAAGCGCGCCCGATATGTACCAGACATTGCACCACGCCGCACTGTGTATGAGCCTTGAGCAGCAGCGTCAAGGATAGCATCGGCAATTTGATCATCCAGCAAATTAACTTCATCAATGTACAGCAGGTTGCGGTCGGCACGGGCTAGAATGCCCCGCTCG
>Ga0308414_1001534_pt1 | contig 15089 bp, 12 predicted proteins | sample HotsprSampleOS50_FD_205667 | JGI IMG/M metagenome (GOLD analysis project Ga0308414, IMG submission 205667) | Hot spring phototrophic mat microbial communities from Octopus Spring, Yellowstone National Park, Wyoming, United States - 20090730_OS50 ... | reverse complement strand
TAAAAAAATCTATCTTTCCGAGTTTTCTGCTTACAAAGGGAAAACTTCTTCTGAACTAGTACAAAAAATTTATAAAAGCATAGAAAACAAATTAAAAGCTAGAGGCTTTGAAATAATTAAAGCCCCAACTAGCTCGATAAACTCAAAACTTACCGCAGCAAAAGAAAACAAAGCCAAGCTACTTATTGATGGATTTTATAAAATTTCTGAAGAAGATGAGTCTTTAAGTGTTTATGTCCAGATGTATGATCCACAAAAAGGAGTTATGATTGATGCCTTAAATATTACAAATGAAATTCCAGAATTAGAGGGAGTTAAATTAGATCCTAAAGAAACTCAAAAAACTTATGAAGAAATTATTTCCGAACTTGAAAGTAAATTAGATGTAAGAATCCGCACTAATCCTAAAAATATTGAAAGAAGAGAAAACATAAATGACTATGCTATTTCTACTGGCTTAGTTCAAGAAAAAGCTCTTCCAGTCCAAGCAGAAGATATTAGTAAGGCCACTGAAGAAGTTTTTAAAATTTTAGCAGAAAGAGAAGTAGAAGTAGTAACTGCATCTAGAAAAGCTCAAAAAATTTCTGAAGCTCCATCCAAAGTCATAGTAATTACTAAAGAAATGATAGAAGAGAGAGGATATCGAACGTTAACAGAATTGCTTCAAGATATTCCTGGTTTTGATTTTAATTCTTTTTATGATTCAGGAGAGTATCCAACAGATATGATTTTAAGAGGAATATCAGATGTAGGTCAAACTCAAATTTTAATTATGGAAAATGGAATTATTCAGAATGATATTGGAAATGGATGGATTCGACATGTTCAGTTTGATACTTTATTTATAGACGTTGAACGAATAGAAATCATCTTAGGACCTGGTTCATCTCTTTATGGAGCAAACGCCTATGCAGGTCTTATAAATATAATTACTAAAAAAGGAAAAAATTTATTTAAAGACAATACTTCTCTTACAGGAAAAATAAAACTCCAAGGTGGAAAATACCGTACATATTTTTCTGAGGGTTTGTTTGCTTATAAGTTTCCAAATGATATGATCTTTCAGTTTGCTGGTAGGTACTATCATACAAATGGAGATCGAGGTCTGGGTAGACCTGATCCTGCTAATTATTTTTCAAACAACTATGAGCCTCTTACTGTGCAAACTTCAGAGTTTGGAGTCGTACAAAATGATAAAATTTTTGGGACAACTAAAAAAATTCCCGATGGATTTGATAACTCTGCAAAAGATTTTTTTGTGCGTTCTAGTTTATCTAAAAATGGTTTTACTCTTGGATTTAATTTGTGGGATCTTCAAGAAGGTTTAGGAACCTATGTTCCAGCTTATGAATATTTCGCAAACACCAAAGGTATTCCATATAGAAAACACCATCGTGGGTTTTATGTTTATGCTAGTTATGAAACTGAAATTACAAATAAACTAAGCTCTACTACAAAAATTTATTATAGAAATACTACCATCCTTCCTGATACAGGCTTTGTATATACTTATCGTTATCAAAGTATTGATAATCCTATTTCTTCATCGGGAAGAATTTTACCACCTGTATGGGACAAAGCAAAGCAATATCACGGACCTAGCTACCTAATGGGAGGTCAACAACAATTTAACTACGAAATTCTTCCTACTAATAACTTAGTTTTTGGAGTTCAAGTTGATAGATTTATTCGTCAGTCTATTAGTGATGGAGTAGGAGGGGTCTCACTCGGAAAAAAACAATCTACTTCTTCTAATATTGTAGAATCTACTTGGGAAAATCAAAAGCAATCAGTAGCGACGGTTTTTTATTCAAGTACAATTGCAGGTTATATACAAGATGAACAGAAATTTTGGAAGGATAAACTTTCAATCACTCTTGGAGTACGTTACGATAAGGATTCTGACTATGGAAAAATCTGGACTAAACGTGCTGCTTTAATTGTAAAACCTTTTACATATTACAATGCTAAAATTTTATATGGAGAAGCATTTAAAGCACCTACTGTATTTCAGCTATATGATGAATTTAGGGGAAATAGAAACCTAGAGCCTCAAAAAATTAAAACCTCTGAAATTGAAAATAATTTTTTACCTTTTAAAAATTTTAGTTTTAAAGTAGGATATTTTATGAGTCAGCTACGTGGACTTATAGCAGAAGGGAAAAATCCAGATCCAAATGCTCCAGCTACTCGAACTACTATTTTTCAAAATTTTAAACCTACCCATATTTATGGATACATATTAGAGTTAGATTATAATATAAATAATTTTATAAAAATTTTTACTAATTATACTCTGACTAGGGATAGAGATATTAAAACTTTATTTGATTTTAATACAGATCAAAGAGGTAGAATTATTGGAATAAGTCCTATTTATGATGGAAAAGAAATTGACAATATTGCAGAACGAAAGGCAAATTTAGGAGTACATTTTAACTTTACTCAAGATATCTCACTTAATCTAAGATTAAACTGGGTAGGTAAACGAAAAGCACCTATTACAAATAAGTATTTTCAACCTTATGATTTTGAGTTTATTCAAAAAAAATATCCTTATCAAATAGAAGGAAAGCCTGATGGATATATGTCAGGTTATACATTAGTAAATGCTAATTTTTCTGTAAAAAATTTATTGAAAATAAAAGGATTAGAATTACAACTTTTAGTTAGAAATTTATTAAATAAAGCTTATTCAGGTATGGGTAGACAAAGTGGAAATGCTATCCGTCCTATAGATGAATGGCAAACTAGAATCCGAAACCCCGATGGATTTGTAAGCCCTTACCATCCTCAACCTCGTAGAGAAATTTTTTTACAAGTTAGCTATGAATTTTAATCTTGACTCTACTTATGTTTAAAAAATGTTTACTTCATGACAAAGTCTAAGGAACTCTTTGAACGTTCTAAAAAAGTTGCTCCAGGTGGTGTTCACTCTCCCGTACGTTCTTTTCGTAGTGTAGGTGGAGAGCCAATTTTTTTTAAATCTGCTAATGGGGCTTACTTACAAGATGTAGATGGAAAAGAATATATAGATTTTTGTTTAAGTTTTGGTCCACTAATTTTGGGACACAGGGACCCTGAGATAGAAGAAATAGTTAAAGAGACTATTTCTATGGCTTGGACTTTTGGTGCATGTGAGCCATATTCACTAGAGTTAGCTGAATTTATTGTCAATGAAATTCCTTGGGTAGAAAAAATTCGTTTTGTTTCCTCTGGTACAGAGGCTGTTATGAGTGCTTTACGAGTAGCAAGAGCTGCTACAGGGCGTGATAAAGTCTTAAAATTTGATGGATGTTACCACGGACATTTAGATGCTTTACTAGTTAAGTCAGGTTCAGGTCTTGCAGGTGAGCCTTCTTCAGATAGTGCAGGAATTAGTGAACGACAAATGTCAGATACACTAGTACTACCACTAGATAATGAAAAAGCTGTTCAAGAACTTTTTGACAAAAGAGGAAAAGAAATTGCAGTCTTAGCTATTGAGCCTATGCCAGCTAATTATGGACTACTTCTTCAGAGAAAAGAATTTCTTTACAAAATTACAGAAATTGCAAGAAAACATGGAACACTAGTACTATTTGACGAGGTCATAAGTGGATTTCGAGTAGGAATGAAAGGCTATAGTGAACTACTAGACTTAAAACCCGATTTAGTTACTTATGGAAAAATTATTGGAGGTGGATTTCCTGTAGGTGCTTATGCAGGAAGAAAAGACTTAATGGATCTAGTAGCTCCTAGTGGACCTGTTTATCAAGCTGGAACACTAAGTGCAAACCCCATTGGAATGAGGGCAGGTCTTGCTACTCTAAAAAAACTCAAAACACATAACGTTCATTCTATTTTAGAAACTAGGACAGAAGAATTTGCTTTACAAGCTGTAGAAATTTTAAATCAAAAATCTGAAATAGAATGGACAGTAAGTTTACAAGGTTCTGTCTTCTGGTTTCACCAAAAGACAGAAAAACCTATTCGTACAATTGCTGAAATTCCCTCTACTCATAAAGAAAATTTTTCAAAGTTATTTCATGCATTACTACAAAAGGGAGTCTACTTAGCACCTTCCGGTTACGAAGTAGGATTTTTATCGTTAGCACATACTGATTTAGTTTTAGAAAAAACTTTACAAGCTTTTAAAACTCTGTAAACTAAATCTTACGGCAAGCATCTCTAGATTCTCTAAACTTTTCACTTACAGCTTGGTTACAGTTTTTTTTATCTTGGCCTTGTTTATTTTTACATTCTTCCATAGCAGTCTTTTTTTCTTCTTTAGCTTTATTTATACAATCCAATAAATTTTTTTTACATTCTGCATTTGCAGATTTAAGCTTAGAAGTAGCTTCTTGTATACAGGCTTTTCTCTCTTCTTTTGACTTTTCTTTACAAGCTTTTTTTTCTGTCTCAAAAGTTTCTTTAGAACGCTTATTGCACTCTGTAGGCTCTGCATATAAACTTATACAGCTTAAACTAACAATAATAGAAATAAATAAATTTTTCATAGTCTCTCCTTATTTTTTTATATAATTAAATGACATTACTTAAAAAAATGTCAATCTCAATAATAAAAAACTTAATTTACAAAAATATGTTCAAAACCTATAGCTAGAAGAGTTGGATTTTCTAAATTTGCTTTTTGTAAATCTTGTTTAGCATTTTGGAGAGTACTATATAAAATTTTTTGATTAGATCTTCCTAAGTTACTTGCTGCAATAAAACTTGTATTAAGTGGTTTTCCTAAGTTTAAGAACTTATCAATAATATTATGAACTTGTGCTAAACCCATAAATATGATGTGAGCATCAGAAGAAGGAATTTCTACTTCTGAAATTTCTTTATCCCAATATCCACTCCAAAAAGCTATAGTTCTAGTCTTCTGTCTATGAGTAAGTGACTCACATAAAAATTTTGATAAAAGTTGAGCACTTGAAATTCCGGGAATAATTTGAACGTTAATTCCATTGCTTTTTAAACAAGAAATTTCTTCTGAACTACGAGCAAAAAAAGCAGGATCTCCAGCCTTGAGTCTTACAACTCTTTTTGTAGATTTAGCCATCTCAACTAGCATTTGGTTAATCTCGGATTGTTTTTTAACATGAAATCCTTTACTTTTTCCTACATGAATCCACTTTGCTTGAGAGTATCTCTCTTGTAAAGAATCCATATACATATCATGTAGTATAACTTCAGCTTGACTTAAAAGAGAATCTGCTTCTAAGGTAAGATCTTTTAGATTTCCACTTCCCCCACCTATTAGGTAAACTGTATTTTCTTCAAATGGAACTAGCATTTTCTTTCCTTTTTTTTCTTTCTTGAGCAAGTTTAGAAATTTCTTGATTAAGGTGTTCTAAATTTAACTTAGCTTCAATTTCTTGCCTAATTTTTTTTGCTCCCCCAGGAGAACGTCCATAAGTTGAAATGAAAATACTAAAAGAATCTTTTATAATACTAGCTGCAGAAATAAAATCAGAAGAGTCTACCTGATCTATAAAATTAATTAAAATCTTTCTTTCTTTAGCTTCCTTTAAAATTTCAAGTTCTACTTTTTTGTCGTTTACTCCAGAGTAAACAACATCAAATCCTTTTAAATCTCCATATTCATATTCTTTTTGAATAAGCTCTAAATAAGGTTTATCTAAAAAGTCCTCTCTAAAACTTTTAGATATGACACGAATTTTTTTATTTAAGCTAGATAAGGTTCTAAGCTTTTCAGCACTAGCTTTTCCAGCTCCTAAAATTAGGATATTTTTTTCTGTGACATCTAACATAATAGGTAAATAAGTTTTCATACTAACTCTTTTTCTAAAATCATGCCTGCTCCAGAGGTATTATTTGTAGCTTCATCAATTAAAATAAAAGATCCCGTAATTCGATTTAAAGTATAGTCATCATAAACTAAGGGTCTTGCAGTTTTGATAGTAACTCTTGCTATATCGTTTAATTCTAAGCTTTTTATATTTGTTTTTCGCTCTAGTTTGTTTATATCTAGTTTATAGTGAATTTCTTTTACAATTGCTTTTGTAACATGAGTATTGTGCTGAAGAATACATTTTCCCCCTTCTTGGATTGATTTTGTATCCATCCAACAAATATAACTAGTAATTTCTTGCTCTACTTTTGGAAGACTCGTAGGTTTACAAATTACATCTCCTCTACTTATATCTAGCTCATCTTCTAGTCTTAAAGCTACTGACAAAGGAGGAAAGGCTTCTTCTAATTCTCCGTCATAAGTATCAATAGATTTAATTTTAGATCGTAACCCAGAAGGCAACACTAAAATTTCCTCTCCTTTTTTAAAAACTCCTCCAGCAATAGAACCTGCATAGGCTCTATAGTCATGAAATTCTTGACTCATTGGACGAATGACCCACTGCACAGGCATTCTAGGATGAATAAGATCTCTGTCTTCTTCAACATGTACATTTTCTAAAAACTCTAATAGTGAGCCTTCAGAAAACCAAGGAGTATTCTGAGATCTCTCTACTACATTATCTCCATGTAAAGCACTAATTGGAAAACAATGTATATCACGAATACCTAATTTATGAGCAAAACTTTTATAGTCTTCTGAAATTTTATCAAAAATTTCTTGAGAAAAATTTACTAAGTCCATTTTGTTTACACAAAGCACAAGATGAGGTATTCCAAGTAAAGCTACAAGGAAAGTATGTCTCATAGTTTGTTCTACAATTCCTTTTCTAGCATCTAAAAGAATAATAGCTAAATTTGCAGTAGAAGCTCCTGTAACCATATTTCTAGTATATTGAATATGACCGGGTGTATCTGCTATAATAAATTTTCTTTTAGGTGTAGCAAAATATTTATAAGCTACATCAATAGTAATACCTTGTTCTCTTTCTGCTTTAAGTCCATCTGTAATGAGTGCTAGATTTGTATATTCATCTCCTCTACGCCTAGAACTAAGTTCTATAGCTTGTAGTTGATCTTCGAAAATAGATTTACTATCATACAGAAGTCTTCCTATAAGAGTACTTTTTCCATCATCTACACTTCCAGCAGTTAAAAAACGTAACATATCCATTTGTAAGTATTGCTTATTGTCCATTAGAAATATCCCTCCTTTTTGCGTTCTTCCATAGCTGCTTCTGAAAATTTGTCGTCTACTCTTCCACCTCGTTCAGTTACATGAGCAGAAGCTACTTCTTGGATAATTTCTTCTACACTTGAAGCAGAAGATAAAACTGCACCCGTGCAAGTCATATCTCCTACTGTACGAAAACGTACAGTCATTTCTTCTACTTTTTCGTCAACGTCATTAGGCAAGAATTCTGATAAAGGAACTAACATTCCATCTCTATAGAAACATTTTCTCTTATGAGCAAAGTAAATACTTGGAATTTCTAGTTTCTCTAATAAAATATATTGCCACACATCCATTTCAGTCCAATTGCTAATAGGAAATACCCGGATGTGCTCTCCTTTTTGAATACGGCCATTGTAAAGGTTCCAAAGTTCAGGTCTTTGTTTTTTAGGATCCCAACCACCAAACTCATCTCTGAAAGAAAAAATTCTTTCCTTTGCTCTAGCCTTTTCTTCATCTCTTCTAGCCCCTCCAAAAGCAGCATCAAATTTAAACTCTGCAATTGCATCTAAAAGAGTAACTGTTTGAAGCTTGTTACGACTTGCACCTCTTCCTTTTTCTTCTACGACTCTGCCTTTATCTATAGAATCTTGCACATAACGTACAATAAGTCTCTCACCTATTTTTTGAATTAGGTTATCCCGAAATTCTATTGTTTCAGGGAAATTATGACCTGTATCAATATGTAAAAGTGGAAAAGGAAACCTAGCTGGTCGAAAAGCTTTTTCTGCAATTCGTACAAGTGTAATAGAGTCTTTCCCACCTGAAAATAAAAGTACAGGTCTTTCAAATTGAGCAGCAACTTCTCTCATTATATAAATAGCTTCAGCTTCTAATTCTTTTAAATGTGAAATTTGGTATTTATTAAGTGAATTTATCATATATTTTTTTCCTCATGATTTCGTTTTTGATATGTGTAAGCCACATTCTTTAGTAGTTGGATTTTCCCACCACCAACGTCCTGCGCGAATATCTTCTCCGGGTAAAATAGCTCTAGTACATGGAGCACAACCAATACTTGGAAAATTTTCATCGTGTAAAGGATTGTAAGGTACTTTTTCTTTTTTTACATAATCCCAAACTTGTTCTAAACTCCAATCAATGAGAGGATTAATCTTTAAAAGATTGTATTTCTCTTCCCATTCTGCAAACTTCATTTCATTTCTTGTAGGTGATTGCTCTCTACGTAAACCAGTTAACCAAATCTTAGCTTGCTTTAAAGCTCTTGAGAGGGGTTCTAGTTTTCGTACAGCACAACAAAGTTTTCTATTTTCTACACTTTTGTAAAATAAGTTGATTCCTTTTTCTTTAACCATTTTTTCAACTTCTTGAAAATTTGGAAAAAAAGGCTCAATTTTTATTTGATAATGTCTTTCTGTTTTTTCCCAAAGTTCATAAGTTTCTTGAAATAATCTTCCTGTATCTAGTGTAAAAATCTGAAAAGGTTGATTTAACTTTACTAATTTGTCTAACAAAACTTGATCTTCAAGTCCTAGACTAGTAGAAAAATAAACTTCTTTATTATACTTTTCTAATATTCCTATTAAAGTCTTATCTAATCCCTTTTTTTCGTAAACTTCATTCCAATAATTTACAGTTTCTTTCATATTACATAATCCTCTACAAATACTCTTGCTTCTTTTGGTTTTAAGTAAACTACCATTCCTTTTTTTAAATTCATATCTTTGTATTTTTCATAAGGTATATCTACTTGTAAGTCTTGATGATTAGTAGTTTTTAAGTCAATTTTTACTACAGAACTAGCAGCGTTTATATATTCTATAGTAGACTCAATAAAGTCTTCTTCTTTTTGTAAAGATATTTCCCAATCGTGAGGCCTGATATATAACTGTGTAGAACTAGAACTTTCTAAACTAAGCTTTGCTTGACCACTTTCAATCCTACCATGAAAAATATTTACATTGCCAAGAAATTTCATGACAAAAGGACTTGCTGGATGATGAAAGATTTCATCCGGTGTTCCAATTTGCTCTAATTTCCCATGGTTTAAAATAACTACTCTATCAGATACTTCAAAAGCTTCTTCTTGATCATGAGTAACCATTATAGAAGTTACTTTTATCTCTTTGTGTAAATTTCTTAGCCATCTTCGTAAGTCTTTTCTTACATTTGCATCTAAGGCTCCAAAAGGCTCATCTAAGAGTAAAACTTTGGGAAAAGAAGCTAAGGCTCTAGCTAAGGCTACTCTTTGCTTTTGACCTCCAGAAAGCTGGGTAGGGTATCTTTTAGATAAAGAACTCAACTGAACGAGCTCTAAAAGCTCATTTACTCTTTTAGCTCTTTCTTTTTTTGGGACACCTTTTACTTTTAAGGAAAAACCTATGTTTTCTTCTACAGTCATATGCCTAAAAAGTGCATAATGTTGAAACACAAACCCTATGTTTCTCTCCATTACTGGAATAGAAGTTATATTTTGTTTAGAAAACAAGACCTCTCCAGAATCTGGAGTTTCAAGTCCTGCTAAAATTCTAAGTAGAGTAGTCTTTCCAGAACCTGAAGGTCCTAAAAGTGAAATAAGTTCTCCTTCTTCTACTGTAAAACTTACCCCTTCTAAGGCTAAGTGAGAATTAAATTTTTTAGTAATATTTATAATTTCTATACTCATGAATGACTTTTCCTTTTAAGTTGCTCAATAAATAATTTTAACATTAGAGTAACAAAAGCAAATCCTACTAAGATAGTAGAAACTGCAAAGGCAGAGGTTACTTGGTATTCATTGTATAACTTATCAATTCTTAAAGGTAAAGTATCAGTAAGTCCTGAAATATGACCTGAAACCAATGAGACAGCTCCATACTCCCCCATGACTCTAGCAGTTGAGAGAATTACTCCATAGAGTAAACCCCATTTAATCTTAGGAAGAGTAATGTAGTAAAAAATTTGTAGAGAATTTGCACCTAACGTGAAAGCAGCTTGCTCTTCTTCATCACCACTAGCTTCTAATACGGGTAAAACTTCTCTAACTATAAAAGGAAAAGTTACAAAAATTGTAGCAAGAACTATCCCAGGTGTAGCAAAAATAACTTGAAAACCTTTTTCTTCTATCCATTTACCTAACCAGCCATCTAATCCAAAAACCAAAATAAAAATTAAACCACTAATTACTGCTGAAACAGAAAAAGGTAAATCAATAAGGGTAAGTAAAATATTTTTTGCACGGAATTCAAATCGAGAGATAAGAATAGCACAAACGACACCAAAAAATAAATTTAAAGGAATACTAAAAACTGCAACTATCAAATTTAATTGTAAAGCATGGAGAGTTTCAGGATGTACAATTGCATTAAAGTAAACTTTGAGTCCTTCTTTAAAAGCATTTACTAAAAGACTTATCATAGGAAGAACAACAAAAATTCCTAAAAAGAGAATCATAATTCCAATTAAAAAAAACTTTACTAATTTACTTGATTTCATTTAATTTTTGTCCAGTTTTCAAGTATATTTAATAAAACCAATAAACAAAAAGAAAAGGTCAATAATACTAAAGCAATAGCACTTGCACCTGCGTAGTCAAACTGTTCTAGTCTCATTACAACTAAAAGAGGTGAAATTTCTGTAAAATAAGGAATATTTCCTGATACAAAAATTACGCTTCCATACTCTCCAATCCCTCTTGCAAAGCTTAAAATAAAACCAGTAAGCCAAGCAGGAAATAAATAAGGTAAGGTTACATAAAAAAAAGTTTGAATTGGATTTGCACCAAGTGATGCAGCAGCTTGTTCTAGTTCTAAATCCATGTCTTCTAAAACAGGCTGAATAGAGCGAACAACAAAAGGTAAACTTACAAATGTAAGTACTATTACAACTGCTATTGGTGTATAAGAAATCTGAAAGCCTAGAAGTTTACCCATTTCACCTTCTTTAGAATATAGGTTTCCAAAAGTTAAACCTGCTACTGCAGTAGGAAGTGCTATAGGAAAATCTATTATTGTATCAAAAAATTTTTTTCCTAAAAAATCATATCTTACTAACACCCAAGCAGTAATAAGTCCAAAAATAGAATTAATAAAAGCTGAAAACAAAGAAGACAAAAAACTTAACTTATAAGCATATAAGCTTCTCAGATTAAAAGCTATAGAGAAAAACTTTTCTAAATTTAATTCAGAAGACTTAAAAAAAATAGATGAAAGTGGAATAATTACTATAATTACTAAGTAAACAATAGTATAAAATATTATAAAAAACTTTATTTTTTTAGAGTAATATATTGGAGAATTCATTTTAAGACCTCATCTAAAAGGTTTCCATCTGAAAAAATTTTTTTGTTTACCTCTTCCCAACTTTTAAATACTTCTTCTACTTTAAAGAGATTTATTTCTTTATAAATATTTTTGTATTTTTCATAAATTTCTTTATCAATAGGACGATATCCATTTTGTGCAATAATTTCTTGAGCTTCTTTTGTATATAGATAATCTAGATACATATTAGCTTCTTCTTCTGTATTTTTTAATTTTACAGTACGGTTGACAACTGCTATCATAGGTTGAGCATAAATACTCATAGATGGATAAATAATTTCAAACTTTTGGTCTTTGGATTCTTTTAAAGCTAAAAGGGCCTCATTTTCCCAGATGATTAAAACATCTCCTATTTTTCTTTGAATAAACGTAGAGGCAGAAGATCTGGAACTTGTATCTAAAATTGGTACGTTTTCGTACAGCTTTTTTACTTGTTGAATAGCTGTACGAGAATCTTGATTTAAAAAGTAACCATAAGCTGCAAGAAAATTCCATTTTCCACCTCCTGATGTTTTAGGAGAAGGAGTAATAACTTGTATATTTGGTTGAGTTAAATCTTTCCAGTCAAAAATTTTTTTTGGATTTGTTTCTCGCACTAAAAACACAACCGTCGAATAAAAAGGGGTAGATTGATTTGGTTTTTTTTCTCTCCAATTTTTTTCGATAAATCCTTTTTGAGCTATTTTGTCTATATCTGTCTGCATGGCTAGACTTACTACATCTGCCCTCAGTCCAGCTAAAATGTATCCTGCTTGTTTGCTACTTCCCCCATGAGATTGAAGAATTCTGACTTTTTTTTGTGAACTGCGAAATTTTTGATAAGATTGGTTAATTTGAGAATATAATTCTCTTGTAGGATCATAAGAGACGTTTAAGAGAACGATCTCATCCTCTTTATGAAAACAACCTATTAGTAAAAGGAAACTGCTAAAAAAAAGTCTCATTGATTACCACAAAATCAAAGTCCTCTAATTTAGCAATAAAATTTCTGTTATATTATACATTTTTTTCAGTATAGTGAACAAAACTGAAAACTTGCTTCTACCGGGATTCGAACCCGGACCTTAGGTTCCGGAGACCTACACTCTATCCCTTGAGCTATAGAAGCTAATATAGACTTAAGATAGATTTTTTACAATTTAGTTTTAATTCAAGAAATTTATCTTGATAAAATTAGGTTTATGATTCTAGTCAAGAAATATTAATAAATGAGTTTAAAGTCGTAATTTTTTGAGTGAGAGCAAGGAAAGTAATTCTAAATATAAAATTATCAATACTCAATAAAAATTTTATGATTTTTTTTGTAAAACTTAAAATTTGTTAATTGTTACAATCATTTCAATTAGTTCCTATATTTAAGTAATCTGATTTTATTAGACTTTGTAAGTACGTTAGGGTACTAATAAACGATCAATTATTAATTTACTATTATGAAAATCCCAAAACTTACTCTGATTTTATAAAAGCAGAGTCTAGCTCATGTATGATGTCATCAATATGTTCTAGTCCAATTGAAATACATATTAAGTTAGACTCTAAATTTAAAAGTTTAGATGGAGGAGGATAAATAACACTAGTTCGAACATTACCAAAGTCAGGTGAAAATAAAAAATTTTCTACTGAATCAAAAAATTTTTTTGTCCTATCTAGTCCACCTTTAATCTCAAAGCTAATAACCCCCCCACCTAATTTCATTTGCTTTTTTGCTATTTCATAGTTTGGATGAGAAGGTAAAAATGGGTATTTTACTTTTAAAACGGAAGGATGATTTTCCAAGTAAGTTGCTAGCTTATAGGCATTTTCAGATTGCTTTTCTATACGTAAATGTAAAGTTTCTAAACTTCTAGTAAGTAACCAAGAATCAAAAGGAGAAATTGTCTGACCTGTATGATTTACAAAAAATTCTATATCTTTTATTAAATCTTTTCGTCCAAGAATTAAACCACAATTTGTTTTATTTTGTCCATCTAAGTAATTTGTATTAGAGTAAATAACTATATCAGCTCCGTACTGTAGAGGCTTTTGTATGTAAGAAGTTGATAAAGAATTATCTACATTTAGCAATAAATTATATTGTTCAGAAAATTTTTTTAACCATTGTAAATCAATTATTTCTAAATTAGGAATAGAAGGAGTTACTATAAATAACATTTTTGTATTTTTCTTAACTGCTTTAGCCCATTTTTCAGTTTGAGAAAATTCTACATAAGTATACTCAATTTTCCAACGAGAAAGGATCATAGATAAAATTTCATGAATAGACTTACATTCAGATTTTAACACTAAAACATGATCCCCCGAATTCAACAAAGCTGCTAAACTAGTAAAAACTGCATTTGTCCCAGAAGCAGTAGCAATTCCATCTTCAGCCTCTTCCATATTACATGCTTTTTTAACAAGTTCTAATATATTGGGATTTTTTTCTAAAGGTTGAAAATATGTAAATCTTGAACTATCAGATTCAAGATTTTCTTTTCTAACAGCTATAGTCTCAAAGTGTTTTAAATATTCCATAAAAGCTAAATGTTGAGACCTTGTTTTTAAGAAAACTCATTTTTTAGTAGATTACATACAAAAGATGAGGAAAAGTTATGTGATTTTAAAACTTGGTTAATATATTATTAACTTATCTTGGAAGAAGATTTGAGTATCTAACTTATTCGTTCTGCGTCTTGTAATTTTTATTTTATGTATATTTTAGTCAAATATCAAAAAAATTTCTTGCTAAGCTATAACAACTTATATAATTACCTAAACAATTGGAGATTATTTATGTTAAGTTCTTATTCTAGTGAACAAGCTATTCAAGAAAAACTTCAAGCATATTTTCAAGAAAATTATTTAAAAAGTGACTGGATTATGTTACTTATAGTATATGCCCACTTACCACTTCTTTTAGGATTTGCCTATCCTTATGGAACTATGTTAATAAGTTTTTTCTGTTTTCTTGTGCTTTCAGCTTTTAGCACACTTAACTATTATTTTTTTCGTGGAACTAGGTTTTCAAGGCATTTTTCTGCTTTTATTTCTATGCTTTTTTCTGCTCTTTTAATTGCCATTCAGTTAGGTAGAATTGAAATGCACTTTCATATATTTATTTTAATTGGTTTTTTACTTATTTATAAGGACTGGACTGTATTTGTCACTGCAGCTATAACAATAGCTTCCCAGCATGCCTTGTTTAATTTTTTTCAAGAGATAAATTTTCTCATTTATGATTTTCCTCTCAAAGTGTTTAACTACGGACATGGATGGGATATAGTCTTTGTACATGCTGTCTTTGTAATCTTAGAAGTTGCATGTTTAACTTACTTTGCTCTAGATGGCAAACAAAGAGAAATTGAAATTATAAAAAAAAATATTATCATTTCTCAAGAATTAACTAAAAAGCAAGCTATTCAAAACGAACTAAAAACAAACTTTGATCATCTTTGTCAAGTTGTAGAAAAAATTTTTTTCTTATCTGAAAAGCTGTCTACAGCGTCAAACAAGCAAACCCATCTAGTAACTGAAACTCAAAGTTTTCTTGAAAAAAGTAATCAAAGTTTAATCAAAAATTTAGAGAGTATACAAACTCAGGCTATAGAAATTAGTAATCTAAGCAAGGAAATTCAAGATTTTCAAATTCAAAATCAAAATCTATTAGCTACCAAACAAGATTCTGAACTTAAAATACAAACAACTTCAAAAATGCTTTCAGAAAGTGAAAAAGCTTTTACTTTCATACA
>Ga0308414_1001532_pt1 | contig 15091 bp, 25 predicted proteins | sample HotsprSampleOS50_FD_205667 | JGI IMG/M metagenome (GOLD analysis project Ga0308414, IMG submission 205667) | Hot spring phototrophic mat microbial communities from Octopus Spring, Yellowstone National Park, Wyoming, United States - 20090730_OS50 ... | reverse complement strand
CGCCCCGGCAACGCCTATGGACCCGCGCTGCGGACTGCACCTCCCTATGCCGCGCGACACATACCGTGGTACTGGACCAAAGACGCCGTGACTGGGGAAATTCGGTACTATCTGAAAGCGCTCGCCAACGCTGTTGTCGCGGGGATGTGGTCCCCGCGCCTTGTGACATTACTCGATGAGGAGCAGACATGATCACCCTGTGTGTCTTAATGCCCGTGTTTCGTCGCCACCGCCTCGCCAACAACGCGGTGGCCTGTTTTCTGGCAAATACCTTGCCAGCCGACGTGTGCGCCCATTTGATTGTCATTGACGACGGCGACACATTTCACGATCTCGGATTCGGGACCCACCCCGCGGCGAGCCACCATGTGCACCTCTGGAAGGCCCCGCGATTCCCTACGTTAGCCCACAAGTACCGCTCCGCACTCGAGGAGGTTCTACACCACTTCTCGCCTGAGATTGTCGCCATCTTTGAGGATGACGATGTCTATCTGCCGTGGCATCTGGGCACACACATCGAAGCGTTGCGCGGCAAGACCACGGCGTGGTCGAAGCCATCCCGGGTATGGACCGACTACCGGAATCCAAGCCATTGGGAATTAGAACCGTCGGCTGGGCGATTCCACGCGTCGATCGCGTTTACCGCCGACGTCACTGCCCGTTGGAAGCCGGAGGCGGGTGCCGCGTTCGATCAAACCTTTATGGCAGACCTCGAGAGGGAATGCGGGGCCCCGGTTGACCCGCTGTCGCTGTGCCCTGTTCCGGGTTACTGTTTTCGGTGGCATTCGGGCGAGTGGCACGCGCAACACTGGATGAGTTGCGGCGACAACGCCTGGTATGATAAAGCGTTGGAGGCCGCGCCGGTCCCCCCCCGGGCGCTGCTGATACCGGAATTCGACCAAACAACGACGCAAGCTATCGCAATGCTACAGGAACGCCACACTTATGAATGCCGACGTTCGTGATCTCTACGTGGCCTATCTGGTGGCCTACTACACACTGGCGCGGAGCGCCGACTACTCCGTAGAACGATACGCTGATGACGATGAGGGCCGATGGATTACCATTGGCGGCAGGCCAGAAGGCGGCAAAAAGCACGTTGGGGGAACCCACGTGAGGATCGATAATGAGGGGCGAATCATTGATGGCCCGGAGGAACTCACCGGCAAGCGGGTATCGGAACTCAGTGAGGAATCGCAACGCAGCGAGGAACCGGACCTCAGTGAGGAATCGGAACTCCCTGAGGAACCCGAATTGAGTGAGGAATCGGAAGGCGATGAGGACGAGAAACTCAAAGATGGGCAGCCTGGCGTATTCGGCCCACTCGCCGAGGAGAAGATTTACAAACTGGGGTACTACCATACGATTTATCGCGGTCTCCGACGGCGCGCCATTCCCGTCAAAAACATTTTCGGCGAGTATGTGAAGCAGCCGACGCTCGACATGCAGGAAGCCGGCTACGCCTTTTTTACTGACGACATCGCGTATGCGGAGAGGTTCGCGGACCCGGAGGAACCGAGATACATTCACGCAATGCTCGAGCCACACGCCGTCGTCTTAGATTTGGCCAATGTGCCAGACTACGTGGACGGCGAATATCTGGACAGTATCATCCCGGGATTGGCCAAGGCAATGGGATACTCGCGCCCTAACGAATTCATTGAGGCTGACGCACTATGGGCGAAGCCTGACGTGAACGTGAAGCCGTTGGCCGACTTCGTGCGACAGTACGGAATCGACGTTATCATGTGGCGCGAACGCGAGTCGTGGACATTCATCGTCGTGAATCCGGAGGCGATCGACATTGAGGGGATCAAACGCTTCGACCGCGACGAGGACGACGAGGATGAGGAGGAGGAGGAGCAATAGGATGCCCCACCCGTTACACGTACGCGATCTCTATGTGGCGTATCTGGCAGCGCGCTTTGGCCGCAACGCAACGCCCGAATTGTACAGGGAGGAGCAGTGGATCACGATCGGAAGGTGTCGGAGTTGAAGCGCTCGGACAACGCGCCACGCAAGCTCCGTCGCTCAGAATCGCTGCCGTGACAACAGTTTCTGTTTGCCGGGGCGAAACCCCCTCAGTAACGCCCGGCCAAACAGGGCCAATTGCCATTTCATGAGCCGGAGGAACGGCACCCGATGACCACGAGCACAACGAGCACACCTAGCCGCTTGCTGTCTATAATCTAATACTAGCGCCGCGCCGGATTCGGGAAGTCCACCCCCCACCCCCTCACACCTCGAGGCGCACTTCCACGTGTCACCCCCTCATCCCCTGACCCGTCCCCCCAAAAAAATTTTGGGCTGCCGGGAATTTTGCCTCTTGACAACGCCCGCACAATACGATATTATAATAATAGAAATGTGTGACGAAGGGCGTCACACAAACGTAGTACAAGGTGACAAGGAACAAGGCAAGGAGACTCACATGAAAGCCACAGTCACACGACAATGCGGTCACCAAGAGGTTGTGACGGTGTACGGCCCTTACAAGGGCCGTGAAAGTCGCCTCGAATATGAGGCGACAAAGCTGTGTGCGGACTGCTACCGCACACAAAAAGCCGCTCAGGCCGACGCGGCCAAGGCGGAAGTGGCCGATGTCATTGGCCGCTTGGGCCTGCCGGAATTGGAAGGCACGCCCAAGCAGGTTGCATGGGCGAGCGACATCCGGGCGAATCGAGTGCGCCAATTGCTCGACGAGGCCCGGGCGATTGGCAAGACAAAAGAGGAATTTGTGGCCGCATACCAAGCAACAGTGCGCGGCGACTACGTGCGGCGCGCGCTGAATGAGGTCTCGGCGGCGGCATGGATCGACAGCCGCGATCTCAGCCTGAAGGAATGGGCTCGCCGGTACCATCAGGCAGGCGGCGCAACGGTTGATCCCATTATGTCTGTGTTAGAAGGAGGACTGCAATGAAAGTATGGATTAACGGCCGGCTCCGCCGTGCGGAGCTCACAACCGAGCACGCGGCGAGCTCCTACGGCCGGCCGGTGCTCGTGATCGAGGGGGAGGCGTTCTCGCCCCTCGACGTTCTCGCCAACGGCCTCTGTTTGGCCGTGGCATCCAAGGCCGAGCGGGAAGCCCTCGCTGCTGCGGGATATCGGCTGGCGCCGGAGCCCTGGGGACTCCGGCTGCGGAGGGCTCGGATTGCTGCCCGTATGACGCAGGGCGAGTTGGCTGCGAAATGCGGCCTCAGGCAGTCCGAAATCGCCCGCCTCGAAGCGCGCTTGCATCCGCCAAGCGCGCGGATGGTTACGCGGTTGGAGTTGGGATTGGGAAAGAAGTTATAGGAGAATAGCCATGTTGTCGCTGAAAGTGAATTTCGCCAAGGAAACGTGGTACCCACTGCTCAAAGTGGGACACACTTATAATGAAACGGGCATCGCGAAGGTCATTAGGGTGAACGGCAAGGCGCACCTGCAACCGCGCTTCGTAGCCGGCGCCGACTGGCATTTGCTCGACCTCTTGCGCACAGACGCGTTGCCCAAGCATATAAACTGGCCAACACTGTTTGCGTGGAGAAACGGATTTCTTGTAACGCCGGGAAAACTAGTATCAAATTCGGGCTGCCACCGTACCGAGTTGCGGTGGCTGATTACGGACGGCTACCACGCCCGTCTCTGGAAAATTCGGAATGTGATGGAGGCGCCACGCCAAGACAGGGACGCGCTCCTGGCGTTTCTCGACGCATTCTGCGGCGGGGCCTCAGCGGTGATCGACTATGTCGCCGCGGGGCCGGACCGGGCCCTCATCCTGGAGGAGGCGGGAATCGCCAATCCCGCCGCGACAATCTATTTCAACGAGATGGATGTCGAAGGTTGCGGCGACATGGCGATTGCATGTGGGAAGACCCTATGTTTCCCGGTGGAAGTCGCCTGTGATAACGAAGAACATCGGCCATGCAGCCAGGTCCCACACTCGTTCTACGGAACGGAATTTAGGGCCTCAGCGTGGTATCGGTGGAAGTCGGCCACGGGGTCTTACGCACTCGGGCACCTCAGCGAGAGCCAAACGGTGAATTCCCCCGACGGTGACAGTGTGGACTTCGGCCCCGGGTGGTGGCTGTTCATGCACCAATAAGTTGTTGGCGATTTAGATTGGAGGACAACACATGCGCACTTGGGATGATGCAATCATCAGCATTAAGGACGTGAATTACGAGGACGCGGTTGAGGCCGTTCGCCGAGCGGCCCGCAAGTATAAAAGCAAGCATGTCGCCGTGTGGGACGATCTCATATGGCGCTGCTGGCAGGAATCAGGGCTGGACCACCGCAGTGACGCGGAACGTCGCAAACAGCCCAGGGAGGTCAGGGCCTATGGTGTAAATAAAGACATGCTGCGGTGCATGGGCCTTGTCGGATGCGATGACGCCGCGCATGTCCTATTTGTGTGTCGCGAGGCCCAATGGGCTGTTGTGGCGAGCACCGGCTTGCTCGTGGAGGACTACGAGCAATAATGGAAACAAAAGGCCGGTCGTCGATCGGCCCTGATTGACTTGCCGCCTCCTGTTGTGGTAGCCCCGGCTTCGGCTGGGGCTTTTTTGTTTCCTGTCGCCCTGCCGCCGCCTGTGGCATAAACAGCCGCCCTACCCGAACGGCGCTACAGCGGATTGCAAATCCGCCATTCGTCGGTTCGAATCCGACCGGCGCCTCTGGCAGGTGCCTGGTTCCGCGAGGACTAGGGGGCTTTTGCGCCTAGTGAGCCTATGCACACCTGCCATCTTTATTGCTGAAATTTTCAGGTAGTTGTATAATAGGGGAATGAGTATGCTGACGTTCCACAAAGAGCGATTGCTTACGGCGTCTGAAGCGGCCGACCTGCTAGGCATGACACACGGACGCGTGTGTCAGCTTCTCCGCGCTGGCCTTATGAAAGGACATAAAGTTGGCCGACTTGTCTGGTTGATCCCCGAAACCGAGGTAAAAAAATTCGCAGATCAACCGTCGGTGGGGCGTCCACGGTCACGTCAGAGAACATGCTCTTCGTAAGTCGGCTTCACAACGCAACATATTTTCGTCGCTAGCCGTCTTGACAGTTTTACAAGGCGCTGTACAATGGACGTAGCATTAATCACTAGGCGCCTCTTAGTCGCCTCTTGCGACGGCTGAGTGGGGGCCCAATGATCGGGCGTCTAGCCCGCTGAAATTCCAGAGGAAAACCGGTGGCCGGGAGCATAAATCGTGCCCCAGCAATCCGCCACATAAAAATCCGCACGGCGGTCGTGCGGTCTCCCGGCTGCCGGTCATATCTGGAGGAGCGGCGATGGACACAACAAAACTTATGTCGATGTCTGTGGCGCAGCTTCGCCGCGTGCTCGAGTCGATGGGCATGTCGCCTCGAGGTGCGAGGACGAAGCGGGAGCTGATCGATCGCATCGCGACGGAATTGCGGATTCGCCGCGATCTAGCGGCGATTCGCGGCGGAGCACGCCCTTAATTGGAGACAGGAACGGCGGTGGCCGCGGCGCCGGCGCCTTAGAGCCTTACCCCGGGCGGTCCGGGAATCGCCGGCGCCGGCCACGATTGCATAGTGGTTTTGCACTAGAGAGAGAATGGACGCCAATTATACTAGGAGATTAGGATCGCGACTTATCCATAGCGGCACGGCGGCCAGTACCGTCGATACCACACGGGGGCCGTTCCATGCGACTAGTCGAGATTGCGCGAGCATATGTCTCCCACAACATTGGTTTATCTGCGCGTTATCAGAAGGACATTCTGTCGGTCGCGTGTCGCTGTTCCGAGTTCTGCGGCTGCGTGAACGGGTCGATGCCATCGAGCCAGCAGATTGCGGCGTGGTTTGCCGCATGTCTGGACAAGGGGTTGTCGCCGAACACGCTGCTACGATATCGCCGGAATCTGTCGGCGATAATCAAATTCGGCGTAGAATCCAACCTGTGCGAAGCGATTCGGCTTCCCAAGATCAAGCCGCGATCGTCAGTACCAAAGGCCTGGACCTTGCAGGAGTTCGAAACGGTTTTAGCGGAAGCGGCCAGAACTCCGGGATTCGTTGGCAAGGTCCCGGCTTGCGATTGGTGGCCTGCGCTGCTGCTCACTCTTTATTGGACTGGCGCGCGTATAAGCTCAGTTCTAATCGCCACGCCGGAAGATATCGATTTAGATCGACATATTCTCACATTGAGAAAGACAAAGAATGCCAAGGTCGCGATTTATCGGCTACATCCTCAAGCAACCGACGCAATCCGCAGGATTTTCGATCCGAAGGCACCACGTTTGTTCGTCTGGCCATACCAGGAACCCTGGTTGTTCAAATGCCTTCGGCGGATTGTATCGCGGAGCGGTGTTGCGTGTCCCAAGGGCAACGCAAGTCTGACATATCGCATCAAGCGCACCGCGTTGACATATTGTTGGTCAGTCGATCCTGCGATTGCGCAGCGGCAGGCCGATCATTCGTCAGCGCAGACGACCCTTCGGCATTATGTCGATCCGCGACTTGTCGCCCTTCATGCGCAATGCGCAGCCGACGTGTTGCCCGTGCCGAAACTGGAAACAGGTCCGAGATATCGACAAGGTTTCCTTTTCCCTTTGGACTGAGCCCCCTGGTCGCTCTTGCCCCCCTGTGTCACCCGTGCAGCGACCGGGGGGTTTGTTACTCTAGCGCGGGCTGGGGACAAGGGCAAGTCCACGCAATGATGTGAGCATGAAAGGACGCACAGAACACATGAAAGCGCTTGATCTTGCCCTCCGGGAAAGTCTCACCCCCCTTGCCAGCCGCGCGGCGGCTGTGGGAATCGACATTGTCGCCACGCGACAGGCGGTTCTGTCCCTCGTGAAGGACAACCCTCGCCTGGCGCAGTGTACTACGCGTTCCATTTGTGAGGCCGTAGCCAAGGCCGTCTATCTGGGCCTCGATCTTGCCCCGGCAGCCCAGGAGGCGTATCTCACCCCGCGGAAATCCCGGGCGGTCCTCGTCCCAGACTATCGAGGGCTGTTGAAACTGGCCTATCAGAATCCGCGCGTGGCGTGTGTCGAGTCGCGGGTCGTGTGTCTGCGAGATGATTTTACCCTCGATTTTGGGGACCCAATGGGGCGGATTGTCCGCCACCGGCCCTATCTCAAACCCCTCGACGACAATGAGGTGAATCCGGCCATCGGGGCGTATGCCATCGTGTGGTGGAAGGACTGCTCGCAGCCGCTGGTGGAGTGGATGACGAAAGAGCAAATTGAGGCCAACGCGGAACGCGGAGGAAACTCCGAAGACGATTCCCCATGGCAGACGGACTGGGCGCAGATGGCCCGCAAGACCGTGCTGAAGCGGTTGCTCAACTACGTTCCCCTGGGAAAAAGTGTGAGTGAGCAATTACGCGCGGAAAGCGAAGGGGAGGAGGGGGAGCCGCAACAGTCATCGGAGTCTGAGGAGCCTGTAGCCGCAGTCACTTTGGTCGATGAGTATATGGCTTCGATTACGTCGGCGGCCCCTGAGGGAATCGACGCCGTGATTGCGGCTATTCGCCAAGACGACCGCCTCGACCACCGGGAAAAAACGGAATTGTTTAATGCGGCCACAGCGCGCAAGCGTGAGATGACCAGGCAACGTTAGGAGAAGCGAGAATGGCGACAATCAAGGTTATCGACGACGACGAGGTCACAGTGCAGGACCTGATGGAGGCTTATCGGGAACTGCAGGCGGCGCGCGACAATTTGGCGGAACTGAAGGAAGTGATACAATCGGCGAAAAAACGTGTCGCGGCGGCGGAGGCGGAATTGGAGCGTCTTTTCCTTAAACTCGAAGGCGAGAAGTAGTCTTTAATCTTTAAAGGAAGGGATGGACTTATGCTCGTGTTGACACGGAAGGCCCAGCAACGGATTGTGTTATCGAACGGCGTGACAATTGTGGTCTCGCACATCAAGGGGAAGTCTGTGAAACTGGCCGTTTCCGCCCCGCCAGGTGTGCGTATTCTTCGGGAAGAGTTGTTATCCAAGCAGCGGAAGTGCGCCGAGTCGGAGAAGAGCGAATGAGTCGCACAGTGACGATTTGCGAACACGCCGACTGTGGGGAGTGCTATCGGTGCCGTTTGCGCCGGTTGCAATCCGCGTTCGACGCCCTGCGCGATGCCGTATGGAAAATGCGTCAGGCCCAGCGGGCATACTTTCAAACAAAGGCGATCTCAGCCCTCCGGGAGGCCCAGTCGCTGGAACGGAAGGTCGATCGACTGCTCGAGGCGAAGGCCGATCAACAATTGCGACTATTGTAAAGGAGTGCCCATGGCCTATTTTTCGATCTACGCGCGCAACGGCTACACGTTCGTCAGCATTGTTACCCAGCATGGCGATTACACCCTTGGTTTCCCGAGCGGCGTCGCAACACAGCGCGTGACCATCGACGCTTGGGCGGCGTGGGCGTACGCGCTGGCTGAAGAAGGCGCCATCCCTTTTTCTCTGGCCGAATCGCTCGCTGACACATTGGAGATGAGGGCGGAGGCCTATCTGCCGGCGCCGATTCGTTGGCTGCGAAGACTCGGTGGGACTGGAAGAAAACATAGCTAGGCTAGGGAAAGCGATTGGAAACAGGCATGGACGACTGGATTATTGTTGGCTACGGCCTGGCGGAACGGCGCGAAGTCGGGATCATCGCCTCCCAGTTGCGCCGGTCACGATTTGAGGTCGTTGGATACCTGGTGACCCTGTGGGGATGGTTTTCTCGTGAAACCCCCGACGGGCACGTGCAGATCGACGTGGCGACCCTTGCGGACGTCCTAGGTGTACCGCGGCGCTTCCTCGACTGTCTCCTGTCCGTCGGCTGGCTTTCACAGAAAGACGATGTTTTAAGCATTCCCCATTGGGACAAGTGGTTGTCGCCGTCGGCCAAAGCGCGGCTTGCGGCGGCGTACTACCAGCGCTTTCGCCGCGCCCAACAAGCGGCGTCGAACAAATGTTCTACGTTTGTTAGACGCCTATATAACGACGTCGACGACGACGAAAAAGGGGAAAAAGGGGGTCCGGGGGAAAAGGGGGACGACGCACATTCGTCGAACGTTTGTCCGGACAAATGTCAGACATCGGAGGTTTGGAGTTGGTTCCGGAGGTACGCCGCGGCGTGGGGCGCCCGGGGCCCGACGTCGAAGCGGGATCGTGCTCTCTTGTGGCGGGTGTGCTCCCTGGCGGCGGCGGGTGAAACCTGGGCCCAAGCCGCTGTGGAGGCGCTTGCCGCCGCGAATGCGGCCAGGCCGGGGGCGTACCTGCAGAAACTGGTTTTGGAACTGGGGCCGAAGTCGCCACATGTCTCGGTCGTCCTGGCCGCGATTGCCCTTCCCGTAGAAATCACCCGTCACATGGTGGTCCAGGCGGCCCCGAAGCCGGTAGAAGGCGATGGACGCCCGCTATCGCCAGAGGAGGGGCGGGAACTGGTAAAGGAATTGATGGCGGCTGTTGGGAAGGCGAGCTCGTGACTGCGCATTCAAGACATTTGTGGACGTGATACTGAAACCTGGGACGAGAGACAACCATGCCGACGGATCGCTTGCCTGCTCCCATACCCTGGTTTGGTGGCAAAGGAAGGATGATTGCCAAATTGATGCAACATGTTCCTCTGGGCGGCAGGCCCTACTGCGAGCCGTATATGGGCGCAGCGAGCCTTTTTTTCGCGCGCCCGCCAGCGCCCGTCGAAGTGCTCAATGACCTCGACGGGGACCTGGTAAATCTGTTTCGCTGTTTGCAGAATCCAGCGACTTTCGGCGAGCTCAGACATCGCCTGTTATACACGCTCTACGCGCGCTCCGAATATTGCCGCGCTGTCGAGATACTGAACGATCGAACAGTCACTGATCCCGTCATGCGGGCGTGGGCCTTTTTTGTCGGCCATAACCTTGGCATGAGTGGCAGAGTGCAGAGGGCTGGTAGTTGGGGGCGTGCCTTTACGCCCACATACGGAGTCGCCCACACGACCAATCGCTGGATGAAGCGGCTAAACATGCTGGACGAGTGGCACAGGCGACTACTGGCAGTCCAAATTGACAATCGGGACGCCCTCGAGGTCATCCGGTACTGGGATACGCCCGATGCCGTGTTTTACGTCGACCCGCCGTATCACCCCAGCACGCGGATCGATAAAAACATTTATGCTGCGGAAACAAACCATGATCACTATGTCGAACTCGTGCGGACACTCGTGGCGTGTCAAGGGGCCGTTGTGCTGTCAGGCTACGACCACCCGGTGTTCACCCCACTAGCCGATGCCGGCTGGCGCAAGACGACATACACGACAGTCTGTCATGCAGCGGCACGCGTTCGAAACTCGGGCCTACAGGGGGACGGCGCAGCGTACCGCAAGGTGCCGCGCACCGAGGTTCTCTGGGCCAATCCCAAGGCGGTTCAAGCGGTGGAAAATCCTAAGTTGCTCTGAGCATAGGAAGGCGAAGCCATGGTGTCGAAGTTGCTGTACCTTGATATGGATGGCGTTCTGGTGAATTTTGTGGGGGGGGTCTGTCGCCAATTGGGAACGACAGAGGAGGAATTGATTGCGCGCCATTCCAAACCGGTTCCTTGGGATCTGCCAAAGCTGTTCGGTCGCTCGTTTAGTGACATCGAGCCGAAACTCGATGAGGGGTTTTGGTACAGGCTGGAAAAATATCCCTGGGCCGATGAGTTAGTCGAATTTCTCACTCATTATTTCCCCGACGGTGTGGTTCTCTGCACATCGGCGGGAAGGCCGGGGACAAGCTTTTTTCATCGGGCTGCGATAGGCAAGTCCCTGTGGGTTCACAAACATTTCCCGCAACTGGCCGATTCGATGGTAATTTGCCATCACAAATGGCATCTGGCTGGAGTCGGTAAACTCCTGCTTGATGATTCTGTAAAAAACGTCCTCGAATTCGCCAGTCACGGTGGGACGGGTATCGTATTTCCTCAATGGTGGAATTGGCGTTGGTTGCTGGTGGAATACGGCCTCTTTCTCGATCGCGTCAAAGATACCATTAAAGCATTGGCGGAAGAAGATGTGGCCGACAATATTTATTCCGTATGGCAATGAGCGGACTGGTCGGCGCGTTCAGCAGCCGACTGCTCAACTGTTCACAACGGCTCACGACTGTTCACAAGCGTTCACGGCCAACTGTTCAATCGTTCACAACTGTTTAGCCGCGTTTTCTTGTCGCCGCAAGTGCATATCTGTTTGTGCGATACGCCGAAGTGTTCACACCGTTCACGTGTTTGTTGTGAACGTTTACACTTTTATATAGAGGGGCCGCGCCGTGTGGTCCCGAGATTTTGCAGTCTAGGGAGGACGTGGCAGGGAACTCTATGACCAACAGCAGACAGAAGGGGAAACGTGGCGAACTAGAAGCGGCTAAGGTGCTCAAAAAACTGGGCATTGACGCCAGGCGCTCGGCCCAATATTGTGGCCATCATGGTACGGGCGATTTGGCTGTCGATTGTCCCATTCACTTTGAGGTTAAGCGTCAGGAACGGCTGAACGTTTACGAGGCCATCAATCAAGCGGTCAGAGATAGTAGCGGCAAGGTTCCCGTTGTCCTGTGGCGTCGCAATCGCTGCGACTGGCTTCTGATTCTGCGTGTGGATGATGTGTTGGGCTTTGTTGAGGCTATGATGAAGAGAGAAAGAGAGATACCATGAACCGGTACTACCCAAATCCGCCACCGTTAATGCAACAACGTCCGTCGCCTGGGGTCAGGCCTGTCATGATTTTGCATGTCATGGCATGTCTGGCTGGAATGGGCTTCTGTGCCATAAGCGGGTTGTATTCCCTGGGCGTTTGGGCTGATATGATGAGCGCGGACAACAGCCCATTAACACTGTCGATGGCCGGTCCATACACCACGGCGACGGTGATTGCTGGGGTGGGTTTTTTTCTACTGATGGAGCGCTTATTGGCCGCGTTTGATGAGCGATGACAAGATCCTGCGCGATATCGAGGCCGCAGAACTCATTTTGAAACATCCGCGGATTCTCGAGCTGTACAATGTCCCGCAATGCGGTGCAACGCCGGCCCAACTGCGGGCGGCAGTGCAACTTGCCGAATCGTCGGGGCGTATTGGCGTGCTGATCTGCGAGGACTGCCAACCCGACGATAAATATCTTGTCGTTCGGGTGGTGGACGTGCCGCTGCTTGTCTCGCTGATTTATCAAAAACTCTGTTAATAGTGGCGGCATTCCGCCGGGACGCCCCGTTACATTACGGGCATGGTCAGTGACGCACGACGAGTCCTGGCGCGTTTTCTGGCGAAACGTGGTGTTTCGCAACGTGCGATTGCGCGCGTGTTGCGGATTGATCGCGGAACCGTTGCGCGAATGCTGTCAAACCGGGAACCGTTGACAACCCGGCTTTTGGTTGTGCGCCGTTGCCCGCGTTGCGGTGGATTGGGAACGTGGCCGTGTCAGGCCTGTCAGGCAAGAAGGAAGCGGATATGTGGGTGATCCAACTGATTCGGACATTGCGGCTATTGGTCAAAGTCCCGGCGATTGAAAACGAGAGCGAACTGCGGCATTTTCTGGCGCGGGTGTTGGACGCGGTGGCGCCGTTGGCGGCCTATACGCCGTCCAAACTCGACGACCTTGGGGTCGCGGCTTTACGAACGATCGTCCTGACCGACGCGGTGTGGGAGGTGTTTTATCGACTCGTGAAATTCGCGGCCGGGAGCGACGACCTGCCGGCCCTGGTTGCCGCCACCGGACTAACGGAATCACAACTCGTGATGCTGAGGGACGCGATTTATGACCAGACTCATGGGGTCGATCCTGGCAATTCTGCTGGTGGTTTCGGGACCACGCGCGTGGCCTAGTCCGCCTCCGGCCACATTGCAAATCGAGAAGAGCGATGGCGGGCTACGGATGACGTCGCCGGGGGCGGCGGATATCGGGGTTGTCCCCCTCGGGTCGAATCGCTTTGCCATCATTCTCGCGATTGGCAATCCGCCGCGGATTCACATCGTTTATTTCGGCGAACTGGCAGACCCTGGACCGACGCCGGGACCTACAATTGCGGAAGCCACTCGGTTGGCACGCGAATGGCTTCTTGTGGTTCCGGAACAAGCGCGCGCCCGGGCGCCGTTGTTGGCGGCGGCCTTTGAATCTGTGGCAAGGCGGATTGAGCAAGGGGAACTGAAAGACGTGCAGGCGATTATCGCCGCCAGCACGGCGGCCAACCGTGAGGCCCTGGGGGATTTGCGGAATGACTGGCTACCTTGGTTCGAGAAACTTCGGCAATACATGAATGGCCTGGCAGATGCAGGCAGATTGGCGAGTGGGGCCGATCATGCGCGACTGTTTCGCGAGATTGCCGAGGGATTGAAGCCATGAGCACTGTTCCCCCTCAATCGATTCTGTCGCTTGGTGGGTGGCGCCAGGACGCGGAGCTCGTGTCGCGGATTTGCGCGGCGAACGGACCGGTCGACGTGTACGCCGCCGCCCCGCATTTGAAAGACGGTGGGAAAGGGGCCCGTCTCATTCTTCTGAATGCCTTGGCCGATGTGGAGAAGGGGTGGACACCGTACCGGCCGCAGACGCGGGGCACGTGCGTGGGCCGTGGCGGTGGGCGAGCATGCGACATCCTGGAGGCGCTGCAGGCAAGGGCGGGCGCGGAGTGGGTGGCCCGCATTTCGAGTGAAATCATCTACGGATTTGCCCGGGTGGAAATTGGCGGGCGGCGGGTTCGGGGCGATGGGGCGGTTGTCGCCAATGCTGTGGAGGCGGTTCGGCGGTTGGGGGTCCTCCCCCGGGGGGCTTACATTGTGAAAGGGCGGAAATATATCATTCCGCCGGAGGACGACGACGCCCTGGCGGTGAAATGGGGTTGGGAGGGGGTCCCGGATGATCTCGAGCCCCTCTGTGAGAAACACCTGGTGCGTGCCTGGGCCCCGGTCGCCAGTTATGAGCAGGCGCGGGACGCGATCGCCGCGGGCTATGTTGTCTGGTTCGGGACATCGCAGGCCTTCTGGCGCGGGCTGCCGGCGCGGCGTGATAGCCGGGGATTCCTGCGGGCGGAGGGGCGGACAGCGCATAGTTGGTTGGCGGTGGGCGTCGATGACGCCGACCGTGACCCCCATTTGATCCTCGATAATCGCTCGTGGGGGGATGGCTGGGTTGTCGGCCCTGAGGGCGAGTATCCAATCCCCCCGGGCTGCTATCGGTGCCGCGCGGAGGATTTCAATCGCGTGGTGAGGGCGGGTGAGGCCTACGCCGTGGGCGATTTGGATGGTTTTCCGCGGAAAAAGGTGGAGTACCTTCTCATATGATGGCAGTCTTACTGGCAATCATGATTGATTATCGATTGGTGTCGCCGGATTATCGCCTGTATGCCCCGTCGGCGCCGCCGGCGGTTGTTGGCGGTAAGGACCAGTCGCAAGGCCCTCAATGCGCCGGCGGGCAGTGCGCCGTACCTCGAACGTTGCCGCCAGTGCGCTGGCGGTTGTTTCGCGGGAGGGCGCGATAATGGCTGATTTGACGGTGTGGAGCGGGGTCACTCAGGCGGGATTTGCGGCATTCGCGTTGGCCCTGTTAGGCTTCAGCGCGTGGTTAGTGCGGATGATTATCAAATTGGCCCAGCAAACGCAGGCGGTGGTGCAGGCGAATACCGAGGTCATAACGAAGCAGATTGATCACTTAGAGGCGATGAGCAGACACACCGACGATTTGCGGCGTGATGTCGAGCGCCTCAGGTACCTTCTCGAAGCGCGTCCCTGTCTCTTGGGCGATGATGATGAGCAGGAGCAATGACGGCCAAGAAAACGGCGAAGAAGACGGCGCGGTCTTGTGCTAGAAGACGTAGCGCAGAGCGCGCAGTGACCCGGACCGATTTGCTGCAAGCGAAATTTCTGGCGGAAATCACCCACCACGCGAATATCGCGACCGCCGCGGAGGAGGCGGGAATCGCGCGGTCCACGCATTATCTCTGGCTGAAAGACCCCGAGTATCGCAAACGCTTCCTGGAATCGCGGGAAACGGCCTACGACAAACTCGAACGGGAGGCGTGGCAACGCGCCGTTTCTGGTTCTGACCGGCTGCTGATGTTTCTCCTGACGGCGTATCGCCCGAAATTCCGGCCAGACGCGCCGCCGCCGGTGGCGGCTGGAGACGACCTGTCTGAGATTCCCGATGACCGTCTCGAACTCGA
>Ga0308414_1001531_pt1 | contig 15100 bp, 10 predicted proteins | sample HotsprSampleOS50_FD_205667 | JGI IMG/M metagenome (GOLD analysis project Ga0308414, IMG submission 205667) | Hot spring phototrophic mat microbial communities from Octopus Spring, Yellowstone National Park, Wyoming, United States - 20090730_OS50 ... | reverse complement strand
CAAACTCTCCATTGTATATCTCTATCTTCTCTTTCTTTTTCCTTCGCTTCAGTCGAAACTCGCTTCGCTTTCGCCATACTGTAAAGAACTAATTTCATTAAATTTGAGATTTCTAATATATAATGTTAGATCTATTTTGTCAAGTTTTTTTTATTTTTCTTTAAAATATCATTAAATATTCATTAAATTATTATAATTTTTCTTTGAGTAGAAATTTCTTATATATTAATCTCTCCTCTCATATACCGCAGTAAAATAAACACATTTAATAGGTCAAAAAAAATTTCACAAAACATTTCTTGAATAATTATAAAGATTTCAAATTCAATTAGTTTATGCGTTATTAACAATAAAATTTGCCTCTTAAATAATCGATTATTATTCTTATTGATTAAGAGGCAAATAATATTAAATATTCAATTCGCAGCTTAAAATACTAACTTTTGCAATTTTTTATATTGCTATCTCAATTTTTTTAGAGCTTATAAATTTTCCTTTTTCTCTATTATAACTAAAGCTTTTCCCTGCGCCATTGCCTTCAATTTTAAATTGTAAAATAAGCTCGCTCAATCTTTGAGTAAGTTTATTTAAATCTTCGGCGGCTTTTGCTATTTGTTGTATGCTTGATGCTGTTTGATCAATTACTATTGTTATAGATTCAATATTTTTGCTAATTTGTTCCGCGGCGCTCGATTGTTCTTCGGTTGTTGACGCAAGCTGATTTGAAAGATCTACTACTTCATTTGAAGTATTGATGATTTCTACTAATGCTTCGCCTGCTTTTGAAGCAGATTTTTTTCCTTCATCTACCGCTTTTGCTCCTTCAGTTACAGATAATACGGCATTAGCCGTATCGTTTTGAATTTTATTTATTATTTGAGCGATTTCTTTCGTAGCTTTAGCGGAACGCTCGGCTAATTTTCTTACTTCGTCGGCAACGACAGCAAATCCTCTTCCTTGTTCGCCTGCGCGAGCGGCTTCTATTGCAGCATTTAAAGCAAGCAAATTAGTTTGATCGGCTATTTCATCAATCGCTTGTATGATATCTCCTATTTGTTTATTATTTCTGCCTAATTCTTGAATTATTTCCACGGCCTTATTTACAACTTCGGATATTTTATTTATACCTTTTATTGTCTCTTTTATTATATCGCCCCCTTTTTTTGCGACATCGGAGGCTCGTTTTGAATTTTCATTCATTTGATTAGCGTTCTTAGCAGTCTGAAATATGCTTGATGTCATCTGTTCTATAGCCGACGCGATTTCTTTAACTTGAGAGCTTTGTTCTTGAATTCCAGAAGCAATTTGTTCGGAAAAAGTAGATATCTCAGCGCTTGAACTGGCTATCGTATCGACGGCTATCGCTACGTCTGTTATCATTTTGTTTGTATTCTTTATCGCAGTATTTAAACCGTTAAATAAATTGCCGATCATATCGTCATTCTTTTCTGGAACAAGAGTTATTGTTAAATCCCCTTTTGCAACTTTGGTCATCTCTTCCAGCATTTTTTTTTGCATTTCTATCTAAATATTTTTCATATTCTTTTGCCTGTGTTAAATCCGTAATTACCTCTATCGCCCCAATTATAATTCCTTTTTCATCTTTTAATGGAGCGGAACTATAAGCTATTGGAATTTCTACGCTTAAGGGTTTTGAAATAGTTTCAGAAGAATGACATAAACCCTCTCTTATCGCTTTGAAACAAGCGCACTTTTCAGTCTTGCAGTCTTTTGTATTCATATGCTCGTAACATTTTTTCCCAATTGCTTCTTCTGGAGTTAAGTTCTTTAAATCTGCAGCTAATTTGTTTATATATACTATATTGAAATCCCTATCAATAACCATTACCGGCAATGGAATATTATTAAGATAATTCAACTGAGTGGTTATTGTTTTTACCATATAATTAAAAGAATTTGCTAATTCTCCAATTTCATCTTTATAATTATAATCTACAGAAACGTTAAGTTCTCCTTCGGTTACTCTTCTTGAGGCTTCGCTTAATTTTTGAATTGGAGAAGCTATGCTTTTTGTCGTAAAATAACCAAAAATACCCATAAAAATAAACGCTATAATTCCTAAGCTTAAATAAACTTGTTGTGAGCTTTTTAATTCTATATTTGCCTCTTTAACCGAATTAATAGTCTGATTCGTTTCAATTTTAACCAATTCGTCGACTAAAGATACATATTTCTCTGTAATGGGATTGAATTCTTCGACTAATATTCTTTTAGCGGATTCTTTGTTGCCAGCTTCATATTCTCTTAAAACTTTTTCTCTGACAGGGAAAAATTCGTTGTATCTTAAATTTTTTATGTTTTGAATTAGTTCTTTCCCTCTTTGTGTATTTGCTTTTTTTACAAGTTTTGCCAATCGATCATTTACCAATTCTCTTGCCCATTGAAATCTTTTATATGCGTGGTCTTTGAATTTTTTATCGTCCATTAATATCATATCTTTAATCGCTCGCGCGTTATCGTTTACATCATCTATTATTTCATTCGCCCATATTGTTTTAGAAAAATTATCATTCGCTATTTCGTTTAAGAGATTATTGGATTTCTTTAAATCAAGCATTCCTATGCTTAAAATAATTATTAAAAACAATAAGCTTACGCCAAAACCAGAAAAAATTTTTTTGGCTATATTCAGGTTGTTAAAGTATTCTTTCATTTTAATCCTCCAGTTTTTGTAAAAAGTTTATATCTAATATTTTTTTATTTATCTATTAGACGTTAAAGTTTGATGATTATAGTTAAATTTTTATTAAGAAATTATTAAATAATTGTTTATTATTTACTTCTTGGAATATTTTAATAAAAGCATTAAAAAATTCATGCTTCATATAAATTACGTATAATATATTAATTAAAACGCCAAAATATCTTATTCATTGTACAATCGCATTAATATGTTTTTTTTAAAGTATATTTAAAGTTAATGTATAAACTTACATATTCAATATTCCTTTTGGATTTTATATGATAAAAAGTATCAAAATATGCAATAAATGAGTCATATTAAGCAATTACAAAGAAATATTACAGCTCAAATCTTTCTGATTACTCGGCTGCAAAATAAGGAAATTAATTGTTATAAATTTATAATTTACATACTAATAGCATAATAAGCTCAAATAAATCCTCAATGTTTTTCCCATTAGAACGGGAATTTAATTTAAGAATGAATGTTCTTTTTTTAAACTACAATTGAAAAGTTTGCTTTTTATTTTTGACAAGTTAACTTTTTAGCTAGATTATTTCCTTAAATGCCGCTTGGCGAGAAATTATCTCGCTGTATTACTTAAAAAGAGAAATTATTTTTTAGTATTAGCTAATAAAAGATTTGGAATTTGCAGTTTTAAATAATGACAAATTTATATTTATCAATAAAATTTTCTTTATAGAGAAATAATGCGGTAATCTTTTTTATCATTTACATTCTATATCATTGCGAGCGAGCTTTTCGAGCGAAGCAATCCACATTTTCGCATATTCGAGATTGCTTCGAGAATACGTCTCTCGCAATGACTATGTTGTAATAAAGAAAGCTTCGTTGCTAAAAGACAACTTGCAATTACTATATTGTAAAAGGGAGCTTTTCGATGTTAAAGGCAACTCACAATTACGAACGGGTTGTATGTAGACAAGAGTGATAAAAAGATCATTAGTAGATTCCGCAGGCTGTATTTGATTTAAATTTACGCATCTAAAATCTATTTCATTTTTAATAATCTATTTTTTTTGACAACTTCTTATCTTGATATTTTTTGTTTTTTGCCTTAACTGTAAATATCATGTAATCATCGTTAAAAAGTTTTAATTACAATGCAAATATCTCATAAAATAAGCAAAAAATTATCAGCATTTTTATTGATAGCAGCTTGCAAAGGATTAAAGAAAAGACTTAAACAATTGATATAAAATAGCGCCGCGTTGAAATCTAATGCTGGATTTTATTTCTTGAATACAATAGTTATAAAAAAGCTTAATATATGAAGCGTGATTTTTAAATATAAATTTTTGTCAAACAATATGCAGCGAAAGATATTTGCGAATTAATTTTAATTAAAAAAAGAAAATGTTAAACAAGAAAAGATTTATATTTATATCTATAATTTATAACGTTATAAATCCATAAGATTTTGAATAAAATGCAATATTTTTAATACTAAAGTTTTTCTTTAACAAAATAAATATGTATTCATACATTGAAAAGACAAAGCGACTATCATATTATAATCGTTAAAAAAAAATAAGTTCTTTTTTTTCTAGAGCGCTTGACTAAAAAAAACGGAAGCAAAAAAGCTCCAGAAAGAAAACCGCCAACATGAGCCCACCAGGCGACGCCGCCAAAAGCTTCGACGTTTGAAACTATGCTTAAAGCCCCATTGAACAATTGAGATAAAAACCAAACGCCAATATAAACAATGGAAGGCAAAACAAAAGTAAAGGGAATAAAAAGAATTGGGAAAACTACAAGAACATTCGCGCGCGGATACATTAAAACATAAGCTGCCATAACGCCGCTTATAGCCCCGCTGGCTCCAATCGTGGGAACTATCGAATTTTGATTTAAATAAATATGAACAGCAGCAGCTCCGACACCGCTAAGCAAATAGAAAAATAAATAACCAAAATGTCCAAGCCTGTCTTCCACATTATCGCCAAATATATATAAAGCCAACATATTGCTGAAAATATGAGCAAAACCGCCATGTAAAAACATCGAAGTAAAGATTGTCGCAACTTCGAAAATGTCGCAATAAAATAAAAATCTTTTGGGAACAATGCCTAATTGACTGACAAGTTCATTTGCAAAATCGATAGATGTCAACATAAAAACAAAAACAAGAACATTAGAAATAATTAAAAGCCAATTCATAATTGGAAAACGCTTAGATGGAACGTCGTCGGTAATTGGTATCATTATAAGTTTTCTCCAAATTAATAATTTTATCTATTCCAGAAATCTCTATCAAGGCTTCTATATTGAATAGCTTCGCTTATATGTTTTGGTTCAATATTTTCGCTGTTGTCTAAATCTGCAATTGTGCGAGCGACTTTTAAAATTCGGTCGTAAGCTCGAGCGGAAAGATTTAAGCGCGACATCGCCATTTTAAGAAGCTCGGCGGAATTATTGTCGAGCTTGCAAAATAATTTAATTTCTTTCGATCCCATATCGGCGTTGCAATGAATTTTTTTATAATTTGCAAAACGGAGCGATTGTATTTCGCGAGCTTTTATAACGCGCTGTCTTATTGTTTGAGAATTTTCGCCTTTAATTTCGCTTGTTAATTCGGAATACTTAACTGCGGGCGCCTCAATGTGAATATCAATTCTATCAAGCAAAGGGCCGCTGATTTTGCCTAAGTACTTTTGAATTTGTTGCGGCGAGCAAGAGCATTCTTTATTTGGATCGGTAAAGTAACCGCAAGGACATGGATTCATTGCGGCAATAAGCATAAAATTAGCTGGAAATTCTAAGGACATTTTAGCGCGACTTATTGTCACTTTTCCATCTTCGAGAGGTTGACGCATAACCTCTAAAACGTTTTTTTTGAACTCTGGCAGTTCGTCTAAAAATAAAACTCCGTTATGAGCGTAAGAAACTTCTCCCGGACGAGGAAAAGCTCCACCTCCGATTAGAGCCGAGTCTGATATCGTATGATGCGGACTTCTAAATGGACGTTCGGTCAATAAAGGTTTGTCTTTAGGCAAAATGCCGGCGACTGAATGTATTTTTGTCGTTTCAAGAGCTTCTTCAAAACTAAGCGGCGGCAATATGCTCGGCAATCTTTTCGCTAGCATTGTTTTGCCGCTTCCTGGCGGACCAATAATTAAAACATTATGTCCGCCAGCGGCTGCTATCTCAAGAGCTCTTTTTACGTTTTCCTGACCTTTGACATCGCTAAAATCTAATTCATATTTGTTAAAGTTGTCGAATAATTTATCGACATTTACTTTTATCGGTTTTGATTTTAGTTCTCCGTTTATAAATTCGATTGTTTCTCTTAAAGTTTCAAATCCGTAAACTTCAATTCCATCGACTAATGCGGCTTCGAATGCGGATTCAATAGGAAGAATAATTTTATTTAAATTATTTTTTTTCGCTTCTAATGCGATTGGCAAAGCTCCTTTTATCGGTCTCAGCGTTCCGTCTAAAGCCAATTCTCCAAGTATAATTACGTTTTCCAAATTTTTTTTGTCAACTATTTCGTTAGCAGCCAGTATTCCTATCGCTATTGGCAGGTCGAAAGAGCTTCCTTCTTTTTTAATATCCGCTGGAGCTAAGTTTATTGTTATTTTTCTCGGCGGATTGTCTATTCCAGAATTTTTTATCGCCGAAACGACTCTTTCTCGACTTTCTTTTACAGCATTATCCGGCAACCCGACTATCATAAACTGAGGGACAGTTTTTTCAAGGTGCGTCTCAACTTCGACTATAAAAGCGTCGATGCCATAAGTTGAACTGGATAAAACTTTTGACAGCATTTCGCCCCGCGACTTTTTTCTATTTAGTCAAAATCATTTTTTTTGTTTTGGTCCCAGAGCTTGAAATAACTTCGTAAAAATAAATTCCGCTTGTCAAATTATCGGCGCTAAATTCGAATTTATGAGAGCCTTTGCTTAATACGCCTTCATACAATTTTTGTATCAGTTTTCCAGTCGCTCCGTATACGTTAATGTAAAAGTAATCTTCCTCGTAAATTTCAACTATAAAAGAACTGCTTGAGTTAAACGGATTTGGAAAATTTTGTTTTAAATCAAAATTAAATCCTGAAAAAGCTCCCACTTTAACAATATTAGAATAAAATGTTTCGCCTTTTGCTTTTTTTAATTTTGCTCTAAAATATGTCGCTTTTTTTAATTTTTCTTTCTCAATCAATGCTTTTATTTCTATATTTCCCGAGCTTGCAGAGTTTAAAATTGATTTTTCAAATTCAATAAAGTTAATCCCTTCTTCGGAAATTTCAAATATCGCCTCGTCAAATTCGTTTAGAAAATCTCCTCTTAAAATCAATAAAACTTTATCGTTTGTAATAATTGCGTCTAACTCTGGATCTTTGATAAATAATGGCATCCCGTCTTTTGTTGTTTTTACATTATCTATTTTTACTCGTACAAAATCAGCGGAAGTATCTATCGTTAACATTTCGTTATTTTTGGCATATTCTAAAATCGGAATATTAAACGAGGATTTTGACTTTCTAAAGAATCGCTCCTCTAAAATATTTTCTATTTCATCTTCTTCTATCTCTTGAATATTGGCGATCTTTATAAGTTTTTTATCTTCGCTTTCGCTATTGTCTATTTGTATTTGCAAATTGTCCATTATATTTAATGAAAATTTATAGCTTAAAATTCCGTTCAAATAAATGGAAAATTTTCTTTGATTTATGTCTATCGCCAAAGCTAAATGGTTCCAGATATCTTCGAAATAAAAAGCCTCATTTAAATCTTCGATTCTCAATTGCGAAGAATAAATTTTTAAATCTGCTAAATTATATTTGTCAATGCCAAATTTAACAAGTTCTTTATTAAAACTATTTAAAGAAAAAATCTTTTTGATATTATACCCTTTTATCCAAAAAGAAAGAAAAAGAACTTGTCTGTTGTTTAAGTCCTTTAGCTCAAATTTTATTGCCGAATTGTTTGATATCTCTAAAATTTTATCGTCGTTCTTATTGTTTGAAATCGATTTTATTTTAATCGATTGATCGAACGGATCGTTTTTTAGCGCTCGAAAACTTGTGGAATTGTTTCGATTTTTATCTTGAGCTATAAAAAAAATTGTTTTATCCGACGAATCTTTTAGGGTGGTTGTAATTCTAAAATTCGATTCGCCCTCAAAGACCGCTTTAAAATTCAAACGACACAATATAAAATTCGCTTTGCGAAACATCGTATCCGCAAAATCTCTTATTATAAAGGAAACGTTTCTACGCGCGTTTTTTAATCGATAACTTAATTCAACGACTCCGGTATCGAGCAAAGCGTAAAATCTGGCGCTTTCAAATGAAAATATTTCGTCTTTAACTACGCTTATATTCGCTTCGTTAATTCCATATTCAAAGGGAAGATAAAAAAAGATAGATGCAGTTTTGTCTTTTAATAAATATTTAGGATAGTAAGCCTGAACGTAGTAAGTTTCTTCTTTTATATTTAAGTTTTGAGAATACGCATGTGAAAATATAAGAAATAACGACAATATAAAAATTAAAATTATTTTCATTAAATATTAAATCGTTAAATTTTATTATAATTTATTAAAAAAAAAAGATTAAGTCAATCGGTCTAAAATTTATAAATTGAAACTAAAGCTCTTTGAAGCAGCTTTGTAGAAATATTATATACGTTAATAGATAAAATTTAAATTTTTCGTTGACAATTTTTTAAACCAATAATAGAAACTTATCAAGATTAGATAAAAAAGATTATTTTAAAAAAACTTTAAAGCTAATTTTAATATAGATAGAAAACAAGAAAAATAAATTCGCCTGTTAAAATCGCGTCGCAAAAAAAAACTAAAAATCTATCTTACTAAAAAAATTATCAGAGTTAACCTTTATTCTTTCTCAAAAATTCAATTCTATCTCTCAACTGCTCAATTGGAACCAGCAACTTATCTTTTCCAAAAATCGCGTCTTCTCTATTTGTGAATGCTAACTCGTAATCTTTGCTCATAACAATCGCTTCCTCAGGGCATACTTCTTCGCATAATCCGCAGAATATGCAACGCAACATATTAATTTCGAATTTTTCAGGATAACGCTCCTTTTCGTCTTGAGTTTCCGCCGCTTGAACTTCAATAGCCATCGATGGACATACTCTCGAACATAAGCCGCAAGCTACGCAACGCTCTTTGTTGTTTTCATCCAAAACAAGAACTGGCATGCCGCGATATGAAGGAGTTTGTTCAAATTTAACTTCGGGATATTCAAGCGTTACTTTGGGCGCGGTTAAATGATTGAACGTTAATTTTAAGCCTTTTAATATTTCGACAATATATATTTTTTCCCAAAAATTTAAGTCTTTTTTTCTTTTGCGAATCATATTGATTCCTTTCTATTTAATAATCATTGTCAATATTGCAACATATACTACGTTAATTAATGAAATTGGAAACATAACTTTCCAGCCAATGTCCATAAGTTGATCATATCTAAATCTTGGAATTGACCAGCGAACCCAAATGAAGAAAAAAATCATAAAGCCAATTTTAAACAGAAAAGCTCCGATTTGCAATATAGTTTGTAAATTATAATTTAATCCCAATTTTTCAATAAAAGGGATATTCCACCCGCCAAGATACAAAAGAGAAATCATCGCGCTGGCGATAATCATATTTGTATATTCGGCAAGAAAGAAAGCGGCAAATTTCATACTTGAATATTCAGTATGATAGCCGCCTACTAATTCCGGTTCCGCTTCGGGCAAATCAAAAGGCAGACGATTTGTTTCGGCAAAAGCGGCGACGACAAACGTGATAAATCCCAATGGTTGAATAAAAGCATTCCACATCAATCCCGATTGAGAAGCGACTATATCGGCTGGTCTCATTGAGCCAGCCAACAAAGCCACCGCGGCAATCGAAAATCCCATCGATATTTCATAGGAAATCATTTGAGCCGAACTTCTTATCCCTCCAAGCAAAGAATACTTGCTTCCAGATGAATACCCAGCCAGCGTTATGCCATATACGCCTAATGAAGTCAAGCCTAAAATATACAAAATTCCAATATTAACGTCGGCCACAGCAAGCGATATTTCTTTTCCAAATAAATAAATATTAGGACCAATCGGTATTATTGCATAAGTCGAAAAAGCTATAAACAAAGTTAAAATTGGAGCTATAGTATGCAAAGTTTTTACTGACGCTTCTGGAACGATATCTTCTTTCAATAACAGTTTTATAACGTCAGCAAATGATTGAAATAATCCATACGGTCCAACTCTGTTGGGTCCTTTCCTATCTTGAATCCAGGCGCTAATTTTCCTTTCAAAATAAACAAGAAAAGTTACGACCGTAAATAAAATCCCTACGATAATTAAAATTTTTATCAACGTTATAGTCGCGATTTGCATTATATCCATTTTATTACTCCGCTAAGCTTTCTTCTTTTACGGTTGTTTTTATTTTTTCTCCATTTTCTCCAATTCTTTCATAAGTCATATCTTTAAAACATTTATACTCTTTTGTCAATTCAATAAAAACGTCTTCAGCATCCTGATACTCAAATTTTTTCCCAAAGTACTTGCTAAACTCTCTTAAAATTTTCCATGACGATCTGGCGTCTATTTTATATTTCTTCCCCCATCTATCGAATTCAGTTCCAAACAAATCCCATCTTCCTAATTGTATTCCATCAAGCGAAGTATCTGGCTCTATGGTTTCAACGGCTGGTCTAATTCTCTGTACTATTCCTTCAAAATTTACAAACGTTCCATTTTTTTCCGCAAAAGTAGCCGCGGGTAATAGAATTGTGGCGCATTGCGTTGTTTTACTATGATTAGTCGCATGCAATATAAATAGTTTTAGCTTCTTTAATAATCCCCAAGATTCGGGATAAACTTCGACTAAATTATTTTCTAACGAATAAACAGCTTTGATTTCGTTAGCGTCTATTTTTTTAAAGAGTTCTCTTATATCGACATAATTAAATTTATTTAATTCAAGCGAAAGCAATCCCCTCATATTAGGAGTTCTATCGCTTCTTCTCAAAATCTCGTCTCCAAAATACGCGTCTTCATGCTTTGGAAAAGACGTAATCGAATCATCTCCAAAAAATTGCTTTATAAATTTTAAAAAAACATAATTATCCTCAAGCGTCGCATAGGGAGAAAATATAAAAGCTATTTCTTTTTTGCTAAATTTAGCTAATTGATTTGAAGCAAATTCGAAAGCGTCGTCCCAGCTTAAGTCTTGATATTCGTCGTATCTACATAGCCGCGGACTTTTAACTCTACTTTCAGCGTTTACATGTTTGTAATGCTCAATTCTTCCATAATCGCACATCCAATAATCGTTGACTTTTTCGTTGTATCTTGGATGCAATCTTAAAATTTCGTTTTTTCGAACACCAATCTCAATATTGCAACCGCGCGCGCAGCCTGGACAAATAGATTTCACAAACGTCATATCCCAAACGCGAGCTTTAAATCTAAAATCAATGTTCGTAAGAGCTCCAACTGGACAAATATCGACGACGTTTAACGAATATGGATTATCAAAACTTTCGCCAGGATAAGTTTCTATCGTAACTCGATCGCCTCTTTTGACAAAAGTCAATTGAGGCTTCTTTGCAATTTCTTCGCTAAATCTTATGCAACGCGAACAAGATATGCATCTTTCGGCGTCGAACATTACAAAAGGGCCGAGCTTTTCTCTTTTATTTTTATGAACTTTCTCTTCGACAAATCTGCTTTCCCCTTTGCTATGTTTAAATGCATATTCTTGCAACTTACATTCGCCAGCTTCGTCGCAAATTGGACAATCTAACGGATGATTTATTAACAAAAACTCCATCACGGCATTTCTTGCGGCTATTGCTTTTTCTGATTTTGTATAAACTACCATCCCATCGGCCGCTAATGTTGCGCATGCTATCGCTAATTTTGGCATCTTCTCGATTTCGACCAAACACATTCTGCAATTCCCTGAAACTGACAATTTTGGATGCCAACAAAAATGAGGAATATCCAAACCGTTCTCAAAAGCGACATCTATTACGGTTTGACCATATTCAAATTCGTATTCTTTCCCGTCTATCGTAATTTTTCCCATAATATTCCCTTTATTTTTTTATTTTCTATCGTTTGTCAAGCATAATATTGAAAAATTTTCTCTTTTAAAAATATTTTTTGCTTCTTTGTAAATCTCTTCGCTTGTGATCGAATTTATTTCGCGAGCGGCTTCGTCTATCGTCATAACTTTATTTAAATATATTTCTTGATTCGCGTATGCTGCGCTTCGATTTGAGTAATTTTCCATGCTTAATATAAACGTTCCTATCATATATTTTTTCGCTTTCTCGATTTCTCTTTCGCTAAATTTTCCTTCCGACAATTTCTCCATTTCGTTGAAAATTATATCCTCAGCTTTGTTTATATTTTTTTTATTCGTCGACAAATAAACTCCAAAAATCGATATATCAGAGAATGAACTTAGAAAGCTGTTTATTTGATATGCTATTCCATTTTTTTCGCGCAATCTCTGAAACAATCGCGAGCTCGATCCTTCTCCTAAAATTACAGACAAAATATTCGCCGTCATTCTTCTTTTATCGGCGTAGCCGTATGTGGGAGCTCCAATTATCAAATGCGATTGTGTTATACGCTTATATTCCACAATATCCAGCTGAGATTGAAACTTCGCTGCTTTCTTTATAGTCTTTTTTCTCTTATGCGACAAATTAAATTTTTTGCTTGCAAGCTCTATAATTTTTTCTATAGGCTCCGAGCCGCAATAAGAAATAAGCGCTTGCGATGGGACGAAATTTTTTTCGATGTAATTACTTAAATCATTTTTCGTTATTCTCTCTAAGCTTTCAGTTTTTCCTACAATAGGCAAATACAATGGAGAAGGCTTAAACGCTTCTTCTTCAAACTTATCAAAAATATACTCTTCAGGACTATCTAAAATATCGTTTATCTCGTCGAGTATTACGCCTTTTTCATTTTCAACATCTTGCTCGTCGAAATTTGGATATAGTATCATCTCACATAAAATTTCAAAGGTTTTATTCAATCTCTCTTTTAATCCTCGACCGTAAAAGCATATATTCTCTTTTGTCGTAAATGCATTCAAATATCCGCCATATCCTTCAATTTCCTCCGCAATTTTTTTTGCGTTCCTCTTCTTTGTTTTTTTGAATAGGATATGTTCTACAAAGTGCGTAATTCCATTGTTTTTTTCATTTTCGTATCTGCTTCCTGTTTGAAACCAAAATCCTAATGCGAAAGTTTTCGCATCTTTAATCTCTTCGGCGATTATTTTAATGCCGTTTTCTAAAATTGTTTTTCTTATCACTTTGCCTGAAAAAATTAAAAAACAAATATATGCAATATGGTAGAACTATTCAACTGATAAAATTTGCGCCGTTCTGTATTTTTTTTCTTAAATTCAGCTAAACTAGATTTTCTTTTTGACAATCATTCAAGCTCAATATATTTTATTGCGATTATTTGCTGCTACTTTTCATTGCGTTAAAATTCGCAAAAGCTTCCATTTTCGATAATTTATGAATCGATTTTAATACTTAACTCCATAACTTATCCCTCGGCGAGTTTAAAGACTTTGTTTTTTTTATAATCTTTACAATTTTATTAAAATTAAAAAATATCGCTATTATATAACCTATTTCTAGAAAAGAATTTAAACGACTCAATTTTTCCTAGAAGCAAAACATAAAAATTTCTGATGATTTCGAAAATTTTCTTAAAAGTTTTTTCTTTCTTTTTTCTTATCGATATATCTTTTAATCGAATCATTTGCGCCAATTCTTTTCAGCCTTGACGCTACAGATTAAAGTATGTAAACTCTATAAGTATTTGTCATATTTTAAATATTAACATTTTTTTGAGCTCATCAAAACGTATTTTTTAAGCAATAAATAAATAAAAGATATTAGATTTTATTTCCTCTTTTGTCTTATGCGCTTTATTGAGCGGTTGAGTTTATGCATTGCATTTCTGAATTTTAACGATATTTTTACGCTGACATAAAATAAGCTTCCGCTCAATATTCAAAGTCTCATGTCTGAGAGCAGACTTTTTAGATGAAATAAAGCTAATAAAAAGAAATAATAAACAAACAAATAAAAACCATAAGCTTAAATTTTAATTAAAAAAAGGAAAGCAGCTTAGTTTTTTATTAAAATATTTACAATATGTTTTATCTTAAAAAGAAATTTTCAATCTCAAATAAAAAATCTAGGAAAAATTTTATCATAAAAGCGGGTTATATATATTTGACAAAATACTCTTTTTATCAATCTGAGTTTCGTCGTTGTTTAATTTTGGGAAAAATTATTAACTTATTTGCGTCGCAAGGTTGTATGTTTACAAAATTTTCTTGTTTACAAAAGCGTCGGAAACGAGCGTTTCCCTGTCCTTGCTCGATTACTAATTCATCGCTAAAATTTATTACGAGTTTTAGCATTAACAATTCTGACATTTACATTGCTATGTTTGCAAATTTCGCCAATGTTTTTCGATAATTTTTTTTTAATTCTTTTTCTGATTTATTGAAATTTATTGTATTTTATAAATTGCATAAATAATGGTTATTATTAAATTGGATTTCAAAGCAGATTAGTAAACTGGTTTACAATATTTTTTTTAAGCGTCTTTTATTGCAAGTTTCTAATTGCAATTCTTTCAAAATTGAAATATTATTCTCGAAAATTTTGTTTGTTTTTGCTATTTCTAATTTAGCTAAAAATTTACAGAAATGAATTTTTGCTTTAAGTTTATTTGTAGTTAAATTTAAGAGTTTCCTATTTTTTCAAGCTTTGCAATATCGTCATATTTGTCGAATTTTATTTCGCTGTTTGACAACTCAAAACTTAACGCTTTCTTTTCATTTATTTTTATCATATAAATACGATTTCGATTCATATTATAAAAATCTTTAATAACGTCAAATCCCAACTTGTTATTAAAATCGAGTATATCCTCTGCGTTTTTTTTTGCCTCAAATATTTTTTCCAACAAAATTATCAATTCTTTTTTTTCATCGTCGCTAAGAGAATAAAATGTTTCCTTAAAATCATCGCTATATTTATATCCTTCAATATTTGGCAAATCTTTATTATTAGACAATTTTTATCTCTCCTTTTTAATCTTTTAATATTTTCTATTACTTTTCATCATTATTGCTAAATGTATATATTTCATGTTTATATTTTAAATACTTACAATTTTAATAGAAAACAAATGAAAATTTGACGCTTTAATTTTTTTTCTGAAATTTAGTTCCCTATCTTTTATTAATAGAAACCTATTAAATTAATTAATTTAAAACTAAAGAATTAAATTAAAACTACAGAATTAAAATAAAAACTTCAGTCCATGCAAATCAAAAAAAATGTTCATC
>Ga0308414_1001529_pt1 | contig 15118 bp, 10 predicted proteins | sample HotsprSampleOS50_FD_205667 | JGI IMG/M metagenome (GOLD analysis project Ga0308414, IMG submission 205667) | Hot spring phototrophic mat microbial communities from Octopus Spring, Yellowstone National Park, Wyoming, United States - 20090730_OS50 ... | reverse complement strand
GAACACCGCTCCGCGCGGAGGCAAGGTGTTGGTGCTCGAATCGGGCAAGTTCGCTGAACGCTGGCGAAAGATCGCTGAGGCGTTCGGCATCGAGGTTGTTCGCTACGAGTTGCCCTGGGGACAGGCTTTCGCACCCGATCAAGTGGCCGAGCTGTTGCGGCAACATCCCGATATCGTCGCGGTGTTCGCGACGTTGATGGAAACGAGCACCGGCGTCGGACACGACATCGCCGGCATCGGGCAAGTGGTTGGACGGACGCCGGCACTCTTCGTTGTCGATGGCATCAGCGGCGTCGGCGTGATGGAGTGCCGGACTGACGACTGGGGCATCGATATTCTGGTCGTCGGCGCACAAAAGGCGTTGATGACTCCCCCGGGCTTGGCGTTTGTCGCGGTCAGCGCCAAGGCATGGCGGCAAATCGAGTCGTTTCGGCACCCGGCGTTTTATTTTGATTTGTCGGCTTATCGCAAAGCGGCGGCCGCCGGCGACACGCCGTACACCCCGGCCATTCCCCTTGTGCTGGCGCTGGTCGAAAGTCTTCGGCTGATCCGACAGGCGGGCATCGAGAATCTTTGGGCGCGGGGCAGGCTCTTGGCCGAAGCGGTCCGCGCCGGTGTCTCGGCTCTTGGTTTCCGTCTAGTGGCGCAGCGGCCCGCCGAAGGCATGACGGCCGCTTTCCCACCGGCGGAAGTTGACGCCAAGCTCTTTCTTCGAAGGCTCGAAGCCCGATTCGGCGTCAAACTGGCCGGGGGCCAAGGCCCCCTGAAAGACCGTATCGTGCGAATCGCCCACTTCGGGCAAATTGACGAGTTCGACATTCTCGGTCTGCTGGCCTCGATGGAGCTGGTACTTGTGGAACTCGGGCAAAAGGTTAAGCTAGGTTCGGCCGTGGCCGAAGCGCAGCGATTGCTTTCGGTCCCGGCAGCCCGACTGCCGGATTGATTTGGTCCCGGGGCACCCGGTGGTCGGCCTGGCGATGAAAGAGTGCTCGGTGTTTGGTCATCGAAAAAACGTAGTGAACGGATGGTGTCGACAATGCCCAGAATCATCGTGCTCGACCCGTTGTCGCAAGACGGACTGAATCTTTTGCAGTCGGCCGGGAATCTCGAAGTCGAGGTGCGCACCGGCTTGAAAGGCGACGAACTCCGCAAAGCGCTCAACGAGTTCGACGGCGCCATCTGCCGCAGCGGCGTCCAGATTACTGCGGCCGCGCTGGAGGGAAACAACCGTCTTCGTGCGATCGCCCGGGCGGGGGTGGGTGTCGACAACATCGATGTCGAGGCCGCCACTCGGCAAGGAATCGTTGTGATGAACACCCCCGGCGGAAACACCGTATCCACGGCGGAACACACGATCTGCCTGATGCTCGCCCTGTCGCGCAATGTTCACCCCGCCTATCAGAGCCTGATCGAAGGCCGCTGGGACCGAAAGAAGTTCACCGGCACCCAATTGGCAGGAAAGACATTGGGCATCATCGGGCTGGGCCGGATCGGGCAAGCGGTCGCGTCGCGTGCCCGGGGGCTGGAAATGAGAATCGTCGGGTACGACCCGTTCGTGACGGCCGCGCGCGCAAAAGAGCTAGGAATCGAGTTGGTCGATTCGATCGACGACATGCTTCCCGTGGTGGACTATCTGACCGTGCATACGCCGCTTAACGACGAAACGCGAAATCTGATCGGCGCCGACCGCATCGCCCGAATGAAGAAAGGCGTTCGTCTGATCAACTGCGCGCGGGGCGGAATCTACGACGAGGCGGCATTGGTGGAAGGGCTCAAAAGCGGCCAACTCGGCGGCGTCGCCCTCGATGTGTATCCGGAAGAGCCGTGCACATCGAACCCGCTTTTCGGCATGCCGAATGTGCTCTGCACTCCCCACTTGGGCGCCAGCACGGAAGAGGCTCAATCGAACGTGGCGCTCGAAGCGGCCGAATTGCTGATCGACTTTTTCACGACCGGGGCGATCAAGCAGTCGGTGAATATGTCGCCGCTCGATCCGAAAACGCTGGCCGACCTGCGCGGCTACTTGAATGTGGCCTATCGGCTCGGGCTGCTGCTTGCCCAAGTCGATCACGCCCCGCCGCATACCTGCCGGCTGAGCTACAAGGGCGAGGTTGCCAAGAAAGACACGCGGCTTCTCTCGGCGGCGTTCGCGGCCGGATTGCTCGAACAGGCTCTCGAGGGCGGCGTAAATATCGTGAACGCCGAAGTGCTGCTCCGCGAACGAGGCATTGAGCTGGTCGAGCAGCGGAATACGGACATCGGCGACTTCACCTCGTTGATCTCGGCCGAGGTCGTAAGCGAGAAACGATCGTCGTTGGCCGCCGGCACCCTCTTCGGCAATCACATGCCGCGGTTGGTGCAAAAGGGCCGCTGCCGGCTGGAGAGCTACTTGGACGGGGTGTTGATGATCTTCTATCACCGCGATGCCCCGGGCGTGATCGGCAAGGTCGGCAGCATCTTCGGCAAGTATCGCGTGAACATCGCGCAAATGGCCGTGGGCCGCGAGTCGAATCAGCCCGGCGGCGAGGCCGTCGGCGTACTCGCTCTTGACTCAGCACCGCCCGCCGAGGCGTTGGCCGACGTCTTGGCCATCCCCGAGATCGCCCGCGCCAGCGTCGTCAAACTGCCGAAAGCCGGCGAGCTGCCCGCTTGGCTCGGCGGTTGAACAACGCAACGCGGCCGCCCGATTCGCGATCATCACTTTGCAACCAGCCGCGGGCATTCGGTCGATTTTGCCGTAGAGCTGCGGCCCGCTCAGGGAATATCTTGCCAACGAGCAGCGGGCGAAACGCTGCATCCTCCGGCTGCGGTGCATGGTAGGCGAGCCGCGGTGGACTGCGGCGGCCTCCGTCGGTTAGAGAAGCGATAACAGGAAGTGACTTTTTCGTTAGTCTTGGGGTTTTGGTCGGCTGGACGATTGAAAGGGTTTGATCGGCGGGTAGGATAACCGGAGTGTTGCGTTTCAGGCATCGCGACGAACCCAGTGTGTCCTGGATAGACCGTGCCTGCCGATGAATCAAGACTCCGGCGTGTTCATCGTCGTCCCAGCGTTCAACGAAGCGGCGTCGATCGGGGCGACGCTGGATCAACTTTCCACCACAGGGCACCAGATCGTGGTGGTCGATGACGGTTCGACCGATGCCACGCCTTCGATCCTGAGCAGGTTCACACAGATCCACCGGTTGCGGCACCCGATAAACTTGGGGCAGGGAGCCGCGCTCCAGACAGGCATGACTTACGCCTTGGAGCAAGGGGCCGGCTTTATTGTTCACTTCGACGCCGACGGCCAGCACCGAGCGGCCGACATCGAGCGTTTGTTGGAACCGCTCTTCGCCGACGAGGCCGACGCGGTCTTGGGGTCGCGTTTCCTCGTGGCGGAGCATCGGCAGCGCGTGCCGCCCATGCGCCGCTGTGTGCTTCAGGCGGCCCGAGTGGTGAACTACCTGCTGAGCGGCCTGTGGCTCACCGATGCGCACAATGGGCTGCGCGCTCTGGCGCGCCGCGCCGCAGAGGCGGTCCGCCTCCAGGAAAACGGCTACGGCCATGCGACGGAGATCCTGATCCAGTTGGCTCGCGCGAAGATGCGGATTGTGGAGCGCCCCACTTGCGTCCTGTATACCGATTACGCCCGGGCGAAGGGGCAAAGCACGTTCAACGCGGTGCATATCCTGCTTGATCTCTGTTTGGGGAGGCTGCTGCGATGACACCCATCCAGTACCTGCTCATCGGGGCGATCGGCTTCTCGGCGACGCTGTACTTCTTGCGCCTTCGCTCGCGAAAACGGGACCGGCTCGTTGTATTGTTCGTCAGTTTTTTGGCCTGCGCGTGCGTCCTTATGCCCGACTGGACCACGAGAGCGGCGCAGATCGTAGGCGTCGGTCGCGGCGCCGACTTGGCTTTTTACGTGTCGATCGTCGCGCTTGGATTGATGAACGTCGTGCTGCTGTCGCGAGTCCGCGAGATCAGGCTGCAACTCACCGAGCTTGCGCGGCGGCACGCCATCGACCGATCATCGCTCCCGCAAAGGCAAGATCGGGTTCCCTAGTTGGTATCGGGAGGTGCGGGTAGTGCAGAGCCGTGTCAACATCTCGACGGAAATATCGATCGCAACTCCGCCGATCTGAATACCATGTGCCAGAGGTTGCATTGTTTACGGGATGATCATTTGCGGCTCAATCTCCTCCGCACGCATTCGCGATCCGGCCGCGGGCATGTCGCTTGGCGGGCGGTTGATGTTCTGCGTGGGCGTTTCGATCATCCCGTTGAATGAGCATCTCGAGAGAATCCCATGAGATGCCCTGTCGTCTCTGTCAATATGTGTGTGTGGAATCCCGACCCCCGCTTCTTTCGCGAAGCGGTACAAAGCGTTCTCTGTCAGACATTCGGCGATTGGGAGCTTGTGATTGTAGAAGACCCGTCGGATCGTGCGGGCAGAACGATGATAACCGACGTGCTGTCCGATGAGCGTATCCGGTATTTCTGCAACACCGAGCGAACCGGTCTTGTTGCGCAACGAAACCTCGCCCTCCGGGAGAGCCGCGCACCCTGGGTGGCGGTACTGGATGCTGACGATATTGCCACGCCGGAGCGACTGAGGATCCAGATGCAGCATCTTGCGGCTCAGAGCGACATTTCCGTTTTGGGCTCTTGGATCGAGGTGGTTGACGCCTCTGGAAGGCCGGTCGGCATGCGCCGCTACCCCGTCGCCCACAAGCAAATCGAAAGGGCGATGCGCCGCTACAACCCTATCGCCCAGCCGGCCGTCGTTTTCAACAGGGCTTTGGCGCTGGAATGCGGGGGCTACCAGGGTGAACCCTATGTGGAAGACTATGATCTTTGGTGCCGGATGCTTCACCGCGGCGCAAGGTTTGCCAACATTCAAGATCTTTTGACCCGCTACCGAGTTCATGGCGCCGCGTCTAAGCAGAGTCATCTCCGGCACGTTCTGCGACACACGATTGCCATCAAGCAGCGGAATTTCGCCGGAGAGTTTGCGGTTCGGGATCGTCTGCGCCTGACTGCGGAGAGGGCGATGTTGCTATTGCCCCCGCGCTGGGTGTACTTGGCGTTTCGCCTGATCACGTTGCGCCGCCTTTCACGTTCGAGAGGGAAGTGCTGCCGCACCGCATCGCCGAAGTGATGATCTCTCCATTCGGCGTCCCGAGTGTGTCTGTACCTGTGGAGGTCATCGGCTGTGACCATGAAAGAGGACTGTGCCGACCCCGCCGCACCTCGGCGGGACAATTGTGCCGACGGTAACGTTGGCCCGCTTTTAGCCTCGGTAGTGGTCTGCGTTTACAACCGACCGAGGCAGGTGATCTCCTGCCTGGAGAGCCTGCTGAAACAAGATTACCGCCCGTTGGAAATCATCGTGGTGGACGACGGCTCGACCGATGAAACGCCCAATGAACTAGCCCGTTTTCGCCAAGAACACCAAGACGACGATGTACCACTACGGATTCTGACCAATACCGGCAATCTCGGACTATGCGCCGCACGGAACGTGGGGCTCGACGCCGCCGCGGGCGACATTGTGCTGTACACCGATTCCGATTGCATCGCGGACCCCCATTGGGTCTCTGCCATAATCGAAGCTCTCGAGGACGGGCACTATGCTGGTGCCGCCGGTCGAGTGATCGATACGCCCACAAACTGGGCGGAAAGGGCTGCCGCCGGGGCTACCCGTATCGGCGCAAGCAACGTTCAAGGCCGATCACTGGTAGGCGGCAATATGGCCATTCGCCGGTCGCTTCTCGCGGCCTACCGCTTCGACGAACACATAGCATATGGTGCCGACGAGGATGACTTGGCTGGCCGGATGGCTCGTGATGGTCATCGCTTCGTCTTTGTCGATGCCGCGATTGTCCATCACCATCACCCGATGAACCTGCGCGGCTATTTGCGCCAAGCATGGCGCCAGGGGCAAGGCTCGGCGTATTTCTGGTGGAAGCATCGGATGCTGATCGGCCGCGACCTCCTCTTCCTTTTCCTGGCGACGGGTTCGCTCCCCCTGTTGATACTATGGCCAGCCTTGTGGCCGGTGCCCGCCGGTTTTTTTTCGCTCCACGTGCTGGCGCACCTGTTCAACGAGCGGGCCTTCAAGGGAAAGAGCTGGCGCACGGCGATCGCAGTCCTGCCGCTGGTGATATTGCACTCGGTCGTCAAGGCCGCCTCGGTCGTACACGCCTATGGTCGCTTTGCGACGAAAGGCATACGCCGCACGGCTCAGAGAACCGACTCGCATGCCCAGTGACAGCGGCAAACGGGCGGGAGGCACGGGCGGTCGTTCGTGTCGGCGATGGGTGGGAAAAGCAACGCAAGATTCTGACGCAGCATCGGAGTACCCGCCGCAATGCGCATCGTGTTCGAAGCCTTAGGCCTAATCCCAGGCAAGACCGGCGGAATCGAGACGTATGTCCGGAATGTGGTCGGCGAGATGATCCGCATCGAGCCGGAGCATGAGTATCTTATCGCCATAGGACATGAAGCGATTGGCGAGTTCCGCGACACGAAGGCCAACATTCAGGAGTTTGATGCGGACGGGCGTCATACGAGGCTGTTCCGAACTCACCGCTACACGCGAACCCTCCATCAGTGCTGGCAGCTTCACAAGAGATTGCTTGGCTGGCAACCCGACGCGCTTCACTGCATGATGAGCTTTCCCAAGCCGCCGTGGGGCGCTCGCAACATGGTCGTGACACTGCATGATATCGGCATGATCGACTTGGCTTCGTTTTGGACGAAGGCCAGGCCGGGATTGGCGGGTATGCTATTCCGGGCGGCCGCTCGAAAGGCTTCCGCTCTTATCACGGTTTCGTCTTTTGCGGCGGAACGCATTGCTGACCATTTTGCGGTGTCGCCGGACCGTCTGCACGTGGTGTACAACGGGGTAGACCACGCGTGCTTTCGGCGGCCGAACGCGGCCGAGTCCGGCAAACTAAGCGGCGATGTTCTCCAGCGATACGGGCTCTGCCCGGATTTCATCCTCTACCCGGCGCACACCCATCATCACAAGAACCACAGGACACTGTTTCGTGCACTTCGAGTCCTAGCGGAGGAACACGGGCTTCGGCCCCGGCTGGTGCTTACTGGAGCGCCGGGCCACGCACACAACGCCGTGATGGAGAGTATCGCGGCACAGCGACTTACCGATCAGGTTCTGTGGCTCGGGCGCGTTCCCAGGGAAGATCTTGTCGTATTGTACCAGTCCGCCGCCGCAATGGTATTCCCCTCATTATACGAGGGTTTCGGGCTTCCTTTGGTCGAGGCGATGGCGTGCGGCTGTCCCGTGGCGTGCTCCACTACAACCGCGACCGTTGAGATCGCCGGCGACGCCGCAGTAACCTTCGACCCGAATAGTCCGGAAGCGATAGCGCAGGCTATCTTTAGCGTACTTACCAACAGTGCGCTGCGCGGCGAGCTTGTCGCCAGCGGATTGTGCCGCGCAAGGCAGTTTTCGTGGGATAATACGGCTCGGCGCACTTTGGATGTGTATCGCCAGGTGGCCAGTTAGATCGAATTCGGAGAGTGGATGAATAACTTGGTGGACGAGACGTTGCTGACCTTCGGGCCTGTGTGTCCATCTTCAGCCGAGCCGGGCTATTCACTGGCTGCGTGGGCCTGCTCTCGACCGTGCGAAGCTGCAATTCCTTCCGCGGTTTAGCTCGTTCCGTTCAGGGCCGTCGAACTGAGATGTTGCCGGATGCGTGTTCCGGCTCTTGTTGCCTGGCAAAGCGATACGTCTATTATGTTCGGAAAGCCGCGAGATGTCTGACCACAGTACTCTTCACGAAGCCGCGTACGCAGTTTACGAGAAGCATTGGGCTCGCGTGATGCCGCCGGGCCAGGACGACCCGCGCCGGATTTGGCACCGCACGCTGCGCAGCCTCGACCGCACTCACGGGGACTTGGTACGCTCTCTTCCGGCCGGCGCGCGTGTCTTGGAACTCGGGTGCGGGTCGGGGACGCTGCTCCGATGGCTTTCGGAGTATCACCCCCACGTCAAGCCGGTGGGCGTCGATGTATCGGCGGGCCAGATTGCAACAGTCCGAAGCGCATTGCCCTTGGCCGAAGTCTATCAGAACGACGGACTGGAGTTTTTGCGGCAGCACCCGTCGGAATTCGCCGGTGTATTTTGCTTCCATCTTTTGGAGCATCTCCCGGATGCAGAGCTAGTTGCGTGGGTTCGTTCGATCTACTCCGCCCTGAGCCCCGGCGGCTTTTTCTGTTGTCGAACCCCAAACGCCGCTAACGTGGTCGGATTGTATCATCGCTACGATGATCTCACGCATACGCGGGTGTTCGCAAATGATTCACTCCTTCAGCTCATGGACATCGCCGGCTTTGCCGAGGCGAGGATTGTGCCGATCAGGGCCGGCTGGCCGGTCGCGTGGGTGCGCAGCACGCTGGAATACGTTCTTCACCGCATGTTGTTTCTGATTAGTGGCAATGCGACGGTGCGACATTTCTCCACCGAGCTGTGTGCGGTTGCTCGGCGTCCGATGGACCAAATGTAGCAGCGAGCGCGCAGATCAAGAGGTATTGTTAACGGGGTGTGGTGAGCTGCGGCCGAAGACCTCAATTGCAACAGGTGTCCGGTCGTGAACGCGAAGGGCTCGGCCGGGCAGTCTTCGGTGGGGTACCAGGGCGCGCGAGACGCTGAACCTACAGATGTGAGAAGGCGACTGTTTATGCTTGCAGGGCTGCGACGCTGGGTCGGTAAATGCTTAATGCGATTACCTTCGTATGGAATAGCGCGGGCTCAATACCAAGCGGCTCTGGAAACGGCCTGGCTAATGACGATTGCTCTTGACCCGCGATGCCAAGACCCTCGCCGGCTGATTAGGTACAGAGGAAGCATGAACTCGCAGAACGATGAAGACGGTATCATCCACGAGATATTCCGACGCGTTGGCGCGACAGGCCGCGTTTTCGTCGAAATCGGCGTAGGTGACGGCTTTGAGAATAATACAGCATTCTTGGCGAGCATGGGATGGCGAGGCTACTGGGTTGACGCGTCCGCCGAGTGTCTTGGCGCCCTTGAGCGGCACCATCTATTGCGCGAGCGGGTGAAGGCAAAGATTGCGTTCGTTGATGGTGGGAATGTGGGGGCTATTTTGGGTGAAATGGGAGTGCCGCGAGAATTCGACTTTCTCAGCGTTGATGTGGATTACGGCACGTACCATGTTTGGAAGGGGCTTCGCGAGTACCGTCCGAGAGTAGCGTGCATCGAGTATAACGCGCATGCTGGCCCGAGCTGTCCGTGGGTGGTTCCGGAATGCTCCCGCACGACATGGGACAGCAGCAGGTGCTATGGGGCGAGCCTGAAGGCGCTGGAGCTGCTTGGGGACGAAATGGGGTATGCGTTGGTCGGGTGTGACTTTTGCGGCGTCAACAGCTTCTTCGTTCGGAAGGATCTTCTTGGCGACCGGTTTGTGGAGCCGTTTACTTCGGAGAACCACTATGAGCCGCCGCGATTGTTTGGCAATGTATGCTGGCCCGCATTTCATCGTTCCTGGGTTTCGGCAGGCGTGGCGACCGGGCAATTCGAAACGAACGCCGAGCGTTGAGGCAGTATTCAGGCAGTAGCTTCTAGCACTTTGCAGCCAGTATTCTCGAGTTTTCCGGGGTTTTTGGGGGTTCCCAAAGTCGTGCCTCGCTTCGGCTGAGTTGCCAATACCTCACAAACCGGCGCAAAAAGAGGCATTGCCGGCACGGAAAGTCCTGGAGACTAATGTTTAGGGGCCCATTGAACAAGTCGGTTTTGCAGACTCCCCGGGCCACCTTTCCCGCGGGTTTCGATGCTCGGATTGCGCCCGTTGAGCTTTTTTCAACGGGCTGTTAGGTGGGGGGCAACGTACGGTACTACCATTCGCGGGATTCTTGTCCTCCCGGCGAAAACCTCGGCGACCACTGGGAGCGGGTTTTCGGCCGGGAGCAGTAGCACCGGCTGATTGGCGGCCGAGCCGCCCTGTGTTGAAAATGCTGCGGTCTGTCCGCCGCGCGTGGGGCGATGCCGTTGGCGGCACCGGGGCGTCGCGTTGGCTTGGGGCAGAATGCCGTGCTGCATCACTACGGGCGCGGCGGGGCGCCGAGTGCGTCCTCCGCGACGGACGCGAATGGGCGGGACGCACTGAAAGCTCGTTGCGCCATGAACAGCGAAACGGCGTTAGCGGCGGCCAACGCTAGGAAGGCGAGGAAGACCGCCAGAGACTGTCCCAGGGCGCCAAGCGGAGACGCCAGCGTCATACTTGCGAGGAGAAAAACCGCGCATCCGAAAAGGTACGAGATGGTGATGCGCCGCTCGTAATGCAGCATGAGAAGGTAGTTATTCAGCGCAGTGCCGATCCCCACAATGAGCCCGGCCGCCGTCATCACCCAGCACGGCCAGACTGCATCCAGGTAATCGGCGGGCAGCAGCGAGCGGATGACCAGATAGCTGCCCGCGGCCGCCGCTAATGCCAGGCTGCCCAAATACGCGGCATAAAAGAACGCCAGTTTGAGGACGAAATGGCGTGTGAAACCGTACGGGCCGGCGACATGCGGTTGAAGGAGTTGGTGCGCAAGGACCACAAGCATGACATAGGCCTGAAGAACCTGAGCAGCCAGCCCGTACAGAGCGGCTTGGCCGGCCCCGCTGAGCCAGCGGGCAAAAAGCGTAGCCCCAGACACGGGAACGCTGAATGCCAAGCCTGCGATCAATATCGGCCAGCCGGAGTGCCACAAGACCCTTGCCTCGGCTAGAGAGACTTTGCGCGGCGAGAACGGCACGAGCGAATGGGCGCCCCGCAAGAGTATGGTTGTGGTCAAGATCCACTTCAGCGTAAAGAGCAGCGCAGCGGCAAGCAGCGAAATCTCGAAGGCGGTTGCCAGAACGACAAGAACGACAAAGAGCATGACGTCGCCGGCGGCGGACACCATGGCGGGAAACGCCTGACGGTGCAGCGTATCAAACACGGGCTGCGGATTGCCGCATGAGAATGCGGCACCGATGGTGGTCAAGGCCCATAATGCCCTTTCCGGATCGCCAATGTCGACCAGCGACAACACACAGACAACAACGAGCACCGTTGCCGCACTCGTCGCCCACGCGACGGCCAGAAACGTGGAAAAGATTTGCGATCGGTCTTGCGGCCGGCGAACGCATTCACGCACCACCACCGGCGGCATCCCCGCCGTCCCCAGAATCACGACGAGATTCTGAAATGCCAGGGCGGCGACGAACATGCCGAATTGCTCCTGGCTTAGCCCCGTCGACAGCACAACGACGGTGCCGACCAGGCACAACTGGCTGACAGCGCGTCCTGAAACCATCCAGGCCAGGTTCGCCGCTGTCTGGCGGCCCGCAGGAGTGAAAAACGACCGAATGAACTCGCGCAAGCGGAATGCCTATAGAGGGGCGAAAACCGATCCATCGCATGTCTGATCGTCAATAATCACCTGGAAGACTAGTATAGCATAACGGACAGTAAGCAATATCCCTCTAACGCGGCGGCTGCGTTTTGCGGTAACAAAGCTTCGAAATCGACACGGACGCTGCGCGTCGTTGCGCAACGCTAACATGAACGACGGGTGTGGCTTTGTGCCGAAGTTGCATCAGGCTATACTCGTTAGTCGGTCGACTGTCATCGGTAGCCGAAGCGAGCCGCACGATGCCCAAGACAAAGGAAAAGCAATCAACATCTCGAAGCCGGGAATCCGCGCCTCGACGCTCGGTGCTTTCCGTTCTCGCCGGGCACTTCGCCGCCCGGGGGCGGGCTCTCTGGCCGCCATTGCTGATTCTTGTCGCCGGGATCGCCGTCTATTCCAACACGTTCTCCGTGCCGTTCCATTTCGATGACTTTCGCAACATCCGCGACAACCCGGCGATTCGCACGTGGTGGCCTCCCTGGGATGTCCTGGCGGGGCCGCGGCCGGTACCGCAGTACACCTTCGCCCTGAACTACGCCGTGCACGGCTATGACGTGTGGGGCTATCATTTAGTGAATCTGGCGATCCATGTGTCGGCGGGGCTGCTGCTTTACGGGGTGGTTCGCCGCACGTTGTCGCGGACGGAACTGCCGTCGCGCTGGGGCGCGGCGGGCGACCAGTTGGCGTTAGTCGTTGCGTTAATCTGGACGGTCCATCCGTTGCAGACGCAGGCGGTGACGTACATCGTGCAGCGGCACGAGTCGCTGATGGGGATGTTGTTCCTGGCGACGTTCTATGCGTTCCTTCGGGCGCAGGAGGCGTCGCGGCCGCGGCTGTGGTATGGGGCGGCGATCGGTTTTTGCGCGTTGGGGATGGCGAGCAAGGAAGTGATGGCGGCAGCGCCGCCCTTGGTGCTTTGGTACGACCGGGTGTTTATGAGCGGGTCGTGGGGTGAGATCGTCCGGCGTCGGAAGGGATTTTACTTGGGGTTGTTGGCGACGTATGGCCTACTGGCGCCGCTGGTGTATTCGATGATCGCCCATCGGGAGAGCATGGAGAACGTGGGTGTGATGTATGTGGAAGGCATCACGCCGTGGAGGTATTTGTTGAGCCAGTCTGGGGTGATCGTGCATTACCTTGGGCTGAGTGTTTGGCCGCGGAATCAGTGTTTCGACTATGGGTGGCCGGCGGCGAAGTCGGTTGGAGAGGTGCTTCCTCAGGCGTTGGTTGTTGTGTCGCTGCTTGCGGCGACGGTGTGGAGCGTGTTTCGGCATCCGAAGTGGAGTTTTCTGGGCGGATGGTTTTTCCTGATCCTGGCGCCGACGTCGAGTGTTGTGCCCATCAGGGACCTGGCCTTCGAGCATCGGATGTACCTGCCGCTTGCCGCAGTCGCGGCCGTCGGCGTGTTGGGAACTTACGTGATTCTAACCGCCTTCTGGCGGGCATTCCATGTTTCACCGACATGGAAAACGGCAGCGCATCTGGCGGTGTCCGGCACGGCCGTTCTATTGCTTGCCTGCGCTGCGAACGACCGAAACTCCGTTTACGCGACCGAGATATCATTGTGGAGCGACGTGGTGCGAATAGCGCCGCTGAATGCGCGAGGTTGGGTCAATCTGGGGATGGTTCTCCACGAGAACAATCAGTCGATGGAAGCCCTGGCATGTTTGGAACGGGCGATTCAGCTCGCCCCGAATGATGCGGGCGCACACAGGAATCTGGGCTGCGTCCTTCATCACTTCCGACGTTTTTCCGAAGCGGCTGAGCACTATGAGGTTGCGATCCGGCTCGGCGGTAAAGACGATGAGTTGCTTGCCCTGCTCGCGGCCGCTCTGGTCCCGCTTGGACGGGCACGCGAAGCCGAAGAATTGTGCAGGACGGTTCTCCAACAGCGGCCGGATTCGGTGATGGCGCACGTGAACTTGGCAAACGCGCTGGCTGCTGAGGGGCGCATTACCGAAGCATTGCCGCACTTTCAGGAGGCTTTGAAAATTGCCCCGGAAACCGCCGAAGCGCACGCGGGAATCGCTCGCATCGTGGCCGATCGCGATCCGAAAGCCGCCCGCGATCACCTCGCCGAGGCGATTCGCTTGAGGCCGAATTCGCCCAACGTCCACTTGGAGATGGGCAACCTGGTTGCCAAGACGAAGCCGCAAGCGGCCATTCGCCACTACGAAGCCGCCTTGAGACTAGATCCGGAATTTCCCGACGCATTGTTCAATCTGGCGAACGCTTGGGTCGCCTGCGGACATCCCGAGAAAGCGATTCCTTACCTCGAAAAGGCCGTCGCATTGGCGCCGGAATGGACCGAGGCGAAGAACAATCTTCGGATTCTCCGCGAAGCATTCGAACAGCGCGGCGGAGACTGATCGACGCTTGGTTGAGTCGCAAAGAAACCGCGCAGGGCTTGTAGCCCGGGCGGATTGAACCGGTCAACTCGGCCTGATGAGATGACCGGCTGGCGGCGCGACTGACGAGAGCCGGCGACACGGAACCACCGAGCCATAGCGGAGTGCTCTCTTCATGCCTCTCATGCCTTGCCCGAGGTGAACTCACCGAAATAAGCCTCGCATGCTGAAATGGTTGCCGAATGCAAAAGGGCACCCTTCCATGCTGTGCGAGGCATGACGTGCGCCGCGATGAAAAAGCCCTTGGGCGAGCAGCCCGAAGGACCACTCGCCCAAGGTTCAACTCAGCAGATGTGCCGAACAACGATCAACGATGCTGGGTCAACTCGGCCATCCACTTGTGTGCAGCCGCGCCCAAAAGCCGACTACTCGAAGTTCTTCGCCTTGTTCTGCATCGGGTTGTTGAGGAACAAGCCGTTGAACATGCGGCCTTGCTCGACCTCCACCGCATTGCTGCGGTAACCGGTCTGCTCGCCAACGGCCGTGCCGCCGACCGGGAAACCGGGGTTGAGGTACTTGTCGCCGTCTTGGTCGCCGAACGACTGCACGCTGCCGTCGGCCATCAGAATGTTGCACTCGTTGCCGTGGACGGCCATCCAGTCGCGGGTGTCTTGGAGGTACAAGTTGCCGTCATTGGCCACTTGGCCTTGGCCGTTGGTGTACTCAAGATAGGCCAACCCGCCGTAAGTCGGGTTTGCGCCGCTCAAGCCGGTCGCCGTGAAGATCTCGATGGTGCCGGCGTGCGGGATCAACTTGATCTTCGCATCGGCCGAGTCGAAGTAAGACGGCCCATCGTTGAACGATTCGCAGAGGCGGTCGCCGGCGTTGAAGAGCGGCTTGCCCTGGTAGTTCACCGTTGCGATCGCGAAGGCTTCGGCGGGATCGCCGGGCGCAGAATCACCGAGGAACGCGATCGTGCTCGACGGGACATAAGCGCGGTCGGTTTGGTTGCGGGTCAACGGACCCGTGGTGCCGCCCAAACCCTTGAAATTCTTTCCGTGTCCATGGGCGTACGCCGTCACGGAGATCAACTTGCCGTTCGAATCCGTCTGCGTCGTAACGGATTGCTTCATCGCACCGCGAACAAGGAACCAGCTCGCCGCGTAGTTCGACGAGTAGCCCTTATTGAAGAATTTCTCTTCCACTTCCTGCGGGGTGAAACCATCGGTCAGTTTCCCCTGGCATGCCCCGTGCTGCAAACGAGCCGGATCCGAAAGGCCGTCTTTGGCGCTGATCGTGCTGATGCCCAACAGGTCGTTGTGCTTTTCCGAGCCGCGGAGCTTGTTGCTCGGGCACATCAG
>Ga0308414_1001526_pt1 | contig 15130 bp, 9 predicted proteins | sample HotsprSampleOS50_FD_205667 | JGI IMG/M metagenome (GOLD analysis project Ga0308414, IMG submission 205667) | Hot spring phototrophic mat microbial communities from Octopus Spring, Yellowstone National Park, Wyoming, United States - 20090730_OS50 ... | reverse complement strand
CCTTCGAGCGCGAAAACCGTCGAGTAAGCCAGCGCCGGCGAGCCGAGCAGCGCCCGCGCGATGTCGCTCGCCATCGTGCCGACGAAGCCGCCGATGCCGAAGGCCACCGCCTGCGCCGCGCCCCAAAGGCCCATGCGCACGCCCTCGCGCGCGGCACGGCCGCGGTCGACCAGCCCCATCATCGAGCCGATCGCCGCCACCGCGAAGACGCCGTTGGCCACGCCGAGGGCGAAGACGAACGGCTGCAGCGGCAGCGGCGGGCCGGCCAGACCGGCGGCCGCGAGCGCCAGCAGGGCCAGCGCCGAGACCACACAGCCGCCCACCGTCCACGCCGGCATCGAGCCGAAGCGGCGGCCACCGACGCCGCTGCCGAGCAGTCCCACGGCGAGCATGCCGACCAGCACGCCACTGTGCTGCACGCCGGCCAGTTGCGTCGACGCACCCGGGGTCATGCCGAAGACGGTGCCGGCGAACGGCTCCAGGATCAGGTCCTGCGCGCTGTAGGCCAGCATGGAGACGAAGATGAAGATCGCGAAACGGCGCGACTGCGGCTCGTCCCACACCTGCGCCAGCGCGGCGCGAAACGGCGTCGGCGCGGCAGCCGGCGCGGGGTCGCCGCTGCGCCGGGCATCGCCTTCCACGCCCCAGACGGCGACGACGGTCACCGCCAGCGCGATCGCCGCCACCGTCGCGGTCACCGCGACCAGCCGCGCCGGCGAGTACGGATCCAGGAAATGGCCGGCCAGCGCCGCGGTAACGATGAAGCCGCAGATCATCATGACCCAGGTGGTGGTCGCCGCGGCGGCGCGCCGCCTGGCGTCTACCCGCTTGGCCAGCAACACCAGCAGCGCGGTGCCGCTGGCGCCCACGCCGACGCCGATCAGCACGAAGGCCAGCGCCGCCAGCGCAATGCCGAGCGCGGTGCTGGCACCCATCAGCGCCACCGCCAGCGCCGCGCCGATGCCGCCCGCGGCCAGCACCGCCATGCCGCCGACGATCCACGGCGTGCGCCGGCCGCCGACGTCGGAGCCATAGCCCAGTCGCGGCCGCAGCACCTGCAGCGCATAGTGCAGCGCCACCAGCGCGCCCGGCAGCATCGCCGGCAGGGCCAGTTCCACCACCATGACGCGGTTCATCGTCGAGGTGGTCAGCACCACGATCGCGCCCAGCGCCGTTTGCACCAGCCCGAGGCGAACGATGCCGACCCAGCCGAGCGGACGCGCGTTCATGCCGCCCCCGCCACGCCGCGCAACGCGAACGCCGCCGCCAGCATGCCGAGCACGAAAAAGTTGACGCCGAAGGCGCTGTACCATAGAGCCCGCTCGCGCGGCCGCCGCAGGAAGTGCCGCATCATCGCCACCTGCACCGCCAGCAGCAGCATCACCACCGCCGCGTGCCAAGGCGCACCCCACAGCGCCAGCAGCGCCACCACCGCCGCCTGCGGCGCCGCCATCGTCAGGCAGGCCACGCGCGCCGCCGCCTCGGGGCCGAGGCGCACCGGCAGCGAGCCCACGCCCATGCGCCGGTCGCCGTCGATCGACTTGAAGTCGTTCAAGGTCATGATGCCGTGCGCGCCGGCGCTGTACAGCAACGCCACCGCGAGGATGCGCACATCAGGCAGCGCCGCCGCGATCACCGAGGCGCCGGTGATCCACGCCAGACCCTCGTACGACAGGCCGACCGCCGCATTGCCCCACCAGCCGTTGCGCTTCAGCCGTACCGGCGGCGCGCTGTAGGCCCAGGCAAGCAGCAGGCCGATGGTCGCCCACAGCAGCACCCAGGGCCCGAGCGCCGCCGCCGCCGCCAGCGAAGCCGCGCTGCCGGCCAGGGCGATGTACAGCCCCCAGCGGCCGGCCACGCGCCCGGAGGGAATCGGCCGCTGCGGCTCGTTGATCGCATCGACGTGGCGGTCGAACCAGTCGTTGATCGCCTGGCTGGTCGCGCACAGCAGCGGGCCCGCGAGCAGCACGCCGAGCGCGATCAGCGGCCAGTCGGCTTCAAGCGCGGCGCCGGCCGAGATCGCGCCGCAGGCGAACGCCCACATCGGCGGGAACCAGGTGATCGGCTTGGCGAGCTCGAGCACCGCCGCCGGCGACGGCAGCGGGGCGAGCGCACGCGTGGCGGACTGATCCATGCCTGCACACTATGCCTGACACAAGCAATCGTCAAGTTGATTTGACACTCGGCTCGGCCCAATCCCGTTCAGGGGTGATCGCCGCCAGCCGCGAGCCCTCGTCGCGGCGTGCCGCTGGCGCCGGCCTGCCGCTCCTTGCGGGGGCGACGCCGCGCTGCGCCGTGCCGGCGGCGGCTGTCCGCAGTCGCGCACGGCGGCCAGCCGGGGCCGCAGGCGGCAACTCGCGGGCTGGGCGGTCGGCGGCCGGCCGTCATGCGGCGGCGCAAGTCCGGCGGCGCAGGTGCTCGCCGTGCTCTTCAGCGTCGCTGCGCCAGCGGCCAGCGAGGCTTCGGCCGCTCGCGACCATGTCTTTGCCGCCCCGGCGCGCCGCTGGCGAGCCGGTCGTCGCCGCCGCTCAGTCGGCGGCGCCGGCCTCGCGCTCGATGCCGAAGCGGTTGAGCTTGACGTACAGGCTCTGGCGGCTGAGGCCCAGCATCTCTGCCGCCGAGGCGCGGTTGTCGCCGGTCAGCCGCAGCGCTGCCTCGATGCACATGCGCTCGATGAGGTCGGTGGTCTCGCGCACGATCTCCTTCAGCGGCACGCGGCCGATCAGCTCCGCCAGCTGCTCGGGCGAGCGCGGCAACTGGCCGCTGCGCGGGGTGGCAGCGGCCAGGCGGCGGGCGACGCCACGGATGGCAAACCCCAGGCACGGCGGCTCCGCTTCGGCCACCGAGACCGCGGAGATCTCGACCTCGGTGACCAGGCCCAGCTCGCCGCGCAGCGTGGTCGCGAACAGGCGCACCGCGCCGTGCTGGCGCAGATTGGCCAGCAGCACCGACAGATCGGCGCCAGGGCGGCCGAACCAGTCATCGAGGGTGCGACCGCGCACCTGCTCCTCGCTGGCCGCCTGCACCATCTCGACGAAGGCGCGGTTGGCCGCCATCACGCGCCCGTCGGGCTCGGTGACGACGAAGCCATCGGGGGACGCCTCCAGCGCGCGCAGCAGCGCCGATTGCGACGCCAGCAGCGCCGGCGCCGCCGCGCCCTGGGTCGAGGTCAGCCGCACCAGGAAGTGGGCGGCGGCGTCCTGCCGGAACAGCGACGCGGCGACGAGGAACTCGCGCTTGCCGTCGGCCAGGCGGGCGCGCACTTCCTCGGCGCGGCCGGCGCTGCGCGCCTTCTGCAGCAGCGCCTGCAGCGCCCGCGTGCTGCGGGCGTCGAAGCCGTCCGGAAACGGCTTGCCGATCACCGCGCGGGCGCCGTTGCCGAGCAGGCGCAGCGCCGCCGGGTTGGCCTCGACCACGCGCTGCGTCGTGGCGTCGACGATCAGGATCGCCTCGGAGACGAGCTGGAACAGCAACCGGTAACGCGTCTCGGCCTGGCGCAGTCGCGCGTCGTCGCGCTCGAGCGACTGCTGTGCCTCGACCAGGCGTTGCTGCAGCACCGAGACGGCGCGCAGGTTGCGGCCGACCGCGATCACCCGCCCGGCGCTGCCGGCCTTGATCGCCGAATACAGGATCGGCACGTCGGCGCCCTGCGGCGACGGATGGTTGACCTGGCGCCAGCTGGGCACGCCGCCAGCGGCAGCCTCGTTCAGCAGCGCCTCGACCTTGCCGCGGCTTTCGACCGTGACCGTCTCGACCCACGGCCTGCCGATCCAGCGGCGGCAGTCCTCGCCGGCAAGTTCGTCGCTGTTCAGCGCCAGATCGCGGATGACGCCCCTGCGGTCGACGACCAGCGCGACGTCGGCGGCGGCGGCGACCAGCCGCGCCGCCGCCTCGGGATCGAGGCTGCCCAGCGACGTCTTCGGGGCGCTGAAACCGACTACCGCAGACAAGCCCCCTCCGCCACGACACGCCGGCGCGCGGTCGCCCCGCCCGCGGCCACCGCTTCAGTTCAATCGGCGCAGCGCCGCTGGCGCTGCATGAGCATCGACTCGGCCAGCCGGACCGCCTCGCGTCCGTCACTGGCGCAGGCGTCCGCCCCCACTTCGGCCACCAACTGCGGCCGCTCGCGGAAGACCGCACCGCCGACCAGGATAGCGATCGCGCGATTGCGCGATCCCTGACGCACGTCACGGATCAGGGCCGCGAGATCGCGCAGCTTCGCTTCGCCGCTCAGCGAGAAGCCGGCCAGCGAGAACCAGTCGTGCCGAACCGCCGCCACCAGCTCGCGCGCGGTGAAGGCCGGGCCGTCCATCACGTCCCAGCCGGCGCGGCGGAAGAACTCCGCGACCATGAACAGGCCGAAGGTGTGCTGCTCGCCGGGCGTGGCCGCCAGCAGCACGCGCTTGCCCTCGGCCAGCGGATCGCCGTCGTCCTGGAACGCCGGGCTCAGCTCGTGCAGCACCTGGTGCAGCCGCCACAGGCCGAGGGTGACGGTGGTGAAGTCGCACTCGTCGGCGAGCCACAGGTCGCCGAGCCGCCGCGCCACCGGCGACAGCAGGTCGAGGTAGACGCGCTCCAGCGGCACGCCGCGGTTGCGCGCGACCTGCACGTAGTGCAGCAGCGCGTCGAGGTCGTCGCGCAGCACCAGGTCGCAGAACTCGGCCACGTCGTCGGGGTGGATCTCGCCATCGCTGGCAGGCGGCGCCGCCGCTCCTGGCGCGCCGCGGTGCGCCAGCACCAGGCGCGGAATCACCTCGGACTCGATGGTGCGGATCAGGCCGGCCAGGCGGGCATCGGCAGCGGCGCAGCGATCGGCGCCGCTGCCTTCGGCCTTGCCCGCATCGGGGCGGGCCGGGCGGGGTTCTCCGGAGCGGGAGCGCGTTGCGCGATGGGTGATGCCTGCCATGTCCCCTCCCACGTTCTCGCCGCGCCGCTACCGCGGCGGCGTCGTTGTTCCTCTCCTGACGCCCTGCTGGCGCCGCCTCCGACCGGGTTCCGATGGCGCCCCGAGCAGCCGGCGTCAGGCAGGACCGGATGGCGCGTTACACCACAGCGCCGCGGCGCCGTCAAGGAACGGGCTGCCGCCGCGCTCTGGCGTCCCTTTGTAAAGACCCGCTTTCCGGTAGTCAATCCCATATGACGTCAATCTAGATTGACATCGGCCGCAGGCGCGCCTAGATTGGCTATGCGAATGCGGATGCGCCACGGGGGACCCATGCGGCGGCCAGGAGCGGCAAACGAGCAACGGCAGCGCCTGTACTCCGAGCAGGAGCGCGCCCGTCGCGATGCCTCGCCGTGGACCCGGGTGCAGGGCGTGCTGGCACCGCTGCAGTTCGCCGTCTTCCTCGTCAGCCTGTGGCTGGTGCTGCGCTACCTCGCCAGCGGCGAGGGGCTGGCCGCCGCCTCCGCCTCGGTGGTGGTCAAGACGCTGGTGCTCTACACGATCATGGTCACCGGCTCGATCTGGGAAAAGGACGTCTTCGGCGTCTACCTGTTCGCGCGCCCGTTCTTCTGGGAAGACGTCTTCAGCATGCTGGTGCTGGCGCTGCACACCGCGTATCTGCTGGCGCTCGCCACCGGCTGGCTCGACGCGCGCGGGCAGATGTGGCTGGCGCTGGCCGCCTACGCGGCCTACGTCGTCAACGCCACCCAGTTCCTGCTGAAGCTGCGGGCGGCGCGGCTGGAGGCGTCGGCATCGCCGCGCCCGGCAATGGCGGCCGAATGAACGATCTCGCCGCGCCTGTCGTTTTCGCGCCGCCGCGCCCCGGCGCGACGCCGTGGCTGCGCGAGCGCGGCCAGCGCGAGGTCTTCTGCGGCCTGACCAGCATCGTCTGGCTGCACCGCAAGCTGCAGGACGCGTTTTTCCTCGTCGTCGGCTCGCGCACCTGCGCGCACCTGATCCAGTCGGCCGCCGGCGTGATGATCTTCGCCGAGCCGCGCTTCGGCACCGCGATCCTCACCGACCGCGACCTGGCCGGGATCGCCGACGCCAACGACGAACTCGACCGCGTCTGCCTGCGCCTGCTCGAGCGGCGGCCCGATGTCCGCGCCCTGTTCCTGGTCGGTTCCTGCCCGTCGGAAGTGATCAAGCTCGACCTCGCCAAGGCGGCCGAGCGCCTGAACGCGCGGCTGCTGCCGCAGGTGCGCGTGCTCGCCTACTCCGGCTCCGGCATCGAGACGACCTTCACCCAGGGCGAGGACAGCGCCCTGAAGTGCCTGGTGCCGGCGCTGCCTGCCACCGACGCGAAGCAGCTGCTGGTCGTCGGCTGCGTCGCCGACGTGGTCGAAGACCAGTTGCGGCGCGTCTTCGATGCGCTCGGCATCGGGCCGGTGTCGTTCTTCCCTTCGCGGCGCGCCGCGGCGCTGCCCGCCGTCGGGCCGAACACGCTGCTGCTGCCGGCGCAACCGTACGTCGGCGACGCGGTGCGGCTGCTGTTCGCCCGCGGCGCGCAGCTGCTCGAAGCGCCTTATCCCTTCGGCGCCGAAGGCACCACCGCGTGGTTCGCCGCCGCCGCCGACGCCTTCGGCGTGCCGGCCGCGCGCTTCGCCGCGGTGACGCAGCCGCTGGCCGATCGCGCCCGCCGCGCGGTGGCGCGCCATCGCGAGCGGCTGCAGGGCAAGCGGCTGTTTCTTATGCCCGACTCGCAGCTGGAAGTGCCGCTGGCGCGCTTCCTGTCGCGCGAACTCGGCATGGCGCTGGTCGAGGTCGGCACGCCTTACCTCGACCGGCAGCTGCTGGGCCGCGAGCTGGCGCTGCTGCCGCCGCAGACGCGCCTGTGCGAAGGGCAGGACGTCGACGCGCAGCTGGACCGCGTCCGCGCCGCGCAGCCGGACCTGACCGTGTGCGGGCTGGGCCTGGCCAATCCGCTCGAGGCCGAGGGTCTGGCGACCAAGTGGTCGATCGAGCTGGTGTTCACGCCGATCCACGGCTACGAGCAGGCCGGCGATCTCGCCGAAGTGTTCGCCCGCCCGCTCGACCGCCGCGCGCGGCTGACGGTGTAGCGATGCAACTGACGCTGTGGACCTACGAGGGCCCGCCGCACGTTGGCGCCATGCGCGTGGCGGCGTCGATGCGCGGCGTGCACCTGCTGCTGCACGCGCCGCAGGGCGACACCTACGCCGACCTGCTGTTCACGATGATCGACCGCCACGATCGCCGGCCGCCGGTCAGTTACACCACCTTCCAGGCGCGCGACCTCGGCGGCGACACCGCCCGTCTCGTCAAGGCCGCTGCCGCGGCGGCCTACGAGCGCTTCCGGCCCGACGTGCTGCTGGTCGGCGAGTCGTGCACCGCCGAGCTGATCCAGGACCAGGCCGGCCAGCTCGCCGCCTCGCTCGGGCTGCCGGTGCCGGTGGTGCCGCTGGAGCTGCCGGCGTACTCGAAGAAGGAAAACTGGGGCGCCGGCGAGACGCTGTACCGGCTGGTGCGGGCGCTGCTCGCCGACCGCGTGCCGCCGCCGGGAACGAAGCACCACCGCGGCCCCGCGGCGCGGCCGCGCGCCAACCTGCTCGGCGCCACCGCGATGGGCCTGCGCTGCCGCGACGATGTGGTCGAAGTCGGCCGGCTGCTGGCGCAGCTCGGCGTCGAGGTCAACGCCGTCGTGCCGCTCGGCGCCACCGCCGCCGACGTGCGCCGCCTGCCGGAGGCCGACTTCAACGTCGATCTGTACCCCGAGGTGTCGCGGCCCACGGCGCTGTGGCTGCAGCGAAGCTTCGGCATGCCCTTCACCAAAACGGTGCCGATGGGCGTCAACGCCACCCGCCGCTTCGTCGCCGAAGTGGCCGATCTGGCCGACGTCGACGCGGCGCCGGTGCTCGCCGGCGAGCGGCCCGGCCAGGCGCGGCTGGACGCGTCGCGCTCGCGGCTGCCGTGGTATTCGCGCTCGGTCGATTCGACCTATCTCACCGGCAAGCGGGTGTTCGTCTTCGGCGACGCCACCCATGCGCTGGCGGCGGCGGCGATGGCGAAGGAGGAGATGGGCTTCGAGCTGGCCGGGATCGGCACCTACAGCCGCGAGTTCGCGCGCGAGCTGCGCGAGGCGGCGCAGCGCTTTGGCGTGCCGGCGCTGGTGACCGACGATTATCTCGAGGTCGAGGCCGCGATCGCCGATGCGGCGCCGGAGCTCGTGCTCGGCACGCAGATGGAACGGCACATCGCCAAGCGGCTGGGCATCGCCTGCGCCGTGATCTCGGCGCCGATGCACGTGCAGGACGTGCCGGCGCGCTACAGCCCGCTTTTCGGCTTCGAGGGCGCGAACGTGCTGTTCGACAGCTTCGTCCACCCGCTGATGATGGGGCTGGAGGAGCACCTGCTGCAGATGTTCCGCGGCGACTTCGAGTTCCACGACGGCGCCGCCGCCTCCCACCTGCCGCTGGCGCGCGCCGCCGGTGGCGCGCGGCTGCGGCCGGGCGCTGCCTTCGGCGGAACGATGTCCGACGCCACCCATGCCGGCACCGCATCCGACGCCGCTGCCTGCGCGGACGCCGCGCATGCGGGCACGGCGGCCGACGCCGGCGCGGTCGTTCAAGCCACTGCGCCGCTGCAGGCGGCCTCCGGCGCGCTGCCGCGGTGGACGGCCGAAGGCGAGGAGGAGCTGAGAAAGATCCCGTTTTTCGTCCGCGGCAAGGCGCGGCGCAACACCGAGCGCTTCGCGCAGGAGCGCGGACTGACCGAAATCACGATCGAGACGCTGTATGAGGCCAAGGCGCACTTCGGCCGCTGACGCCACGCCGGTGCGCGTCGTCATTGTGACGCTGGACAGTCACCTGGCCGGCGGCACCGAGCGCGCGCAGCACGCGCTGCTGCGCGAGCTGCCGGGGCTGCGGATGTCGCTGCACGCGGCGGCCGAGTGGGGCGACGATCCGGCGGCGCTGGCGCGCTGCCGCGCCGACATCGCCCAGGGCGACATCATCGTCGTGACGATGATGTTCATGGACGACCACATCCGCGCCATCTTGCCGGCCCTGCAGGCGCGGCGCGACGCCTGCGACGCGATGATCTGCTGCATGTCCGCCGGCGAGGTGATCCGGCTCACCCGCCTCGGCCGCTTCCGCATGGACAAGCCGGCCAGCGGCGCGCTGGCGCTGCTGAAGCGGCTGCGCGGATCGAAGGACAACCAGGCCAGCAGCGGCGCGCAGCAGATGAAGATGCTGCGCCGGCTGCCGAAGATCCTGCGCTTCATCCCGGGCACGGCGCAGGACGTGCGCGCGTACTTCCTGACGCTGCAGTACTGGCTCGCCGGCTCCGACGACAACATCGCCAACATGGTCCGCTTCCTGGTGGACCGTTACGCCGACGGGCCGCGGCAGCGGCTTCGCGGGCGGCTGCAGCCGGCGCTGCCGGCGGAGTACCCGGAAATCGGCGTGTATCACCCGCGGCTGAAAGGCCGCATCGGCGAGGACGCCGCCGCCCTGCCCGGGCCGCGCGACCCGCGCGGCACCGTCGGCCTGCTGGTGCACCGCTCCTACCTGATCGCCGGCAACAGCGCCCACTACGACGGCGTGATCGCGGCGCTGGAGGCGCGCGGCCTGCGCGCCATCACCGTCTTCGCCAGCGGCCTGGACGCGCGGCCGGCGATCGAGCGGTACTTCATCCGCGACGGCGAGCCCGCGATCGACGCGCTGGTGTCGCTGACCGGCTTCTCGCTCGTCGGCGGCCCCGCCTACAACGACGCCCGCGCCGCCGAGGAGATCCTGGCCCGGCTCGACGTGCCGTATCTCGCCGCGCATCCGGTCGAGTTCCAGACGCTCGAGCAGTGGCGCGCCGACGACCGCGGCCTGCTGCCGGTGGAGGCGACGATGATGGTGGCGATCCCGGAGCTGGACGGCGCCACCGGGCCGATGGTTTTCGGCGGCCGCGCCGGCGAAACCGGCTGCCGCTGCCGCGCCTGCGCCGGCCGGGCGCGCCCCGGCCCGGCCGCGCGCGCGCACGACATGGACTTCTGCTCCGAGCGCGTCGACATGCTGGCGGCGCGGGTGGCCCGGCTGGTGGCGCTGCGGCGCACCGAGCGGGCGCGGCGCAAGGTCGCCATCGTGCTGTTCAACTACCCGCCCAACGCCGGCAACGCCGGCACCGCCGCCCACCTGGCGGTGTTCGAGTCGCTGCAGCACACGCTGCAGGCGATGGCGCGGGCGGGCTACACGGTCGAAGTGCCGGCCAGCGTCGAGGCCCTGCGCCGGCGCATCGTCGAGGGCAACGCGGCGCGGTTCGGCGCCCCGGCCAACGTGCACGCCCGCATCGCCACCGACGATCACGTGCGGCGCGAGCGCTGGCTGGCGCAGATCGAGTCGCAGTGGGGGCCGGCGCCGGGGCGGCAGCTCTCCGACGGCGCCTCGATCTTCGTCCTCGGCAGCCGCTTCGGCAACGTCTTCGTCGGGCTGCAGCCGGGCTTCGGCTTCGAGGGCGACCCGATGCGGCTGCTGTTCGACAAGGGCTTTGCGCCGACGCACGCCTTCTCCGCCTTCTACCGCTGGCTGCGCGAGGACTTCGGCGCCGACGCGGTGCTGCACTTCGGCACCCATGGCGCGCTGGAGTTCATGCCCGGCAAGCAGGCGGGGCTGTCGGGCGACTGCTGGCCCGACCGCCTGCTCGGCGACCTGCCGAACGTGTACCTGTACGCCTCGAACAACCCGTCCGAGGGCACGATCGCCAAGCGGCGCGCCGCCGCTACGCTGGTGTCGTACCTGACGCCGCCGCTCGGCGAGGCGGGGCTGTACCGCGGGCTGCTCGACCTGAAGGCGTCGCTGGACCGCTGGCGCGCGCTGCCGCCGACCACGCCGGCGCAGGAGCGCGCCGAGCTGGCGCTGCTGGTGCAGGCGCAGGCCGCCGCGGTCGATCTCGCCGCCGCCGAGCCGCCGTGGCCGGATCCGGCCGGCGCGATCGACAGGCTGGTGCGCGCCGTCGTCGAACTGGAGCACACGCTGATCCCGCACGGCCTGCACGTGGTGGGCGAACCGCCGTCGCCGGCGCAGCGCGTCGACCTGCTGCTGGCGGTGGCGAAGGCCCGGCACGGGCGCGAGGCGCCGCGCGCCGCCGTCGAGGCGCTGGTCAGCGGCAGCGCGCCGGAAGAGGCCCTGCGCGCCGCTGGCGTGCCGGCCGACGAGACCGCACTCGAACTGCTGCGGGCGCTGGACGCGACCGACCGCTGGCTTGCCGGCGAGCACGAGATCGAGGCGCTGCTGGCGGCGCTGGACGGCCGCTACATCCGGCCGGCGCCGGGCGGCGATCTGCTTCGCAACCCCGACGTGCTGCCCACCGGCCGCAACCTGCACGGCTTCGATCCGTTCCGCATCCCCAGCGCCTGGGCGCTCGCCGACGGCGCGCGGCAGGCCGAGCGCCTGCTGGCGCGTCACCGCGCCGACGGTCACGCGGCGCCGGAGTCGATCGCGCTGGTGCTCTGGGGCACCGACAACCTGAAGACCGAAGGCGGCCCGATCGCGCAGGCGCTGGCCCTGATCGGCGCCAGGCCGCGCTATGACAGCTACGGCCGGCTGGCCGGCGCCGAGCTCGTTCCGCTGGCCGACCTCGGCCGGCCGCGCATCGACGTGGTGATGACGCTGTCGGGCATCTTCCGCGACCTGCTGCCGCTGCAGATCCGGCTGCTGGCCGAGGCGGCGTGGCTGGCGGCGTCGGCCGACGAGCCGGTCGAACTCAACTTCGTCCGCAAGCACGCGCTGGCCTACCAGGCCGAGCACGGCGGCAGCCTCGAAGAGGCGGCGCTGCGCGTGTTTTCCAACGCCGATGGCGCTTACGGCGCCAACGTCAGCCACCTGGTCGACTGCGGCCGCTGGGACGACGGCGACGAACTGGCCGAGACCTACTCGCGGCGCAAGTGCTACGCCTACGGCGTCAAAGGCCGGCCGACGCAGCAGCCGAAGCTGCTCGAGGCGGCGCTGGCCGGCGTCGAACTGGCCTACCAGAACCTCGAGTCGGTCGAAGTCGGCGTGACCACGATCGACCATTACTACGACACGCTGGGCGGCATCAGCCGCGCCGTCAAGCGCGCCGCCGGGCGCGAGGTGCCGGTGTACATCGGCGATCAGACCACCGGCAGCGGCACCGTGCGCACGCTCGCCGAGCAGGTGGCGCTGGAGACGCGCACGCGGACGCTGAACCCGCGCTGGTACGAGGGGATGCTGGCGCACGGCTACGAGGGCGTGCGCCAGATCGAGGCGCAGGTCAGCAACACGATGGGATGGTCGGCGACCACCGGGCAGGTGGCGCCATGGGTGTACCAGCGGGTGGCGCAGACCTTCGTGCTCGACGAGGCGATGCGGCGGCGGCTGGCGCAGCTGAACCCGGCCGCCTCGGCGCGGGTGGCGCAGCGGCTGCTGGAGGCGCAGCAGCGGCGCTTCTGGAACCCGGATGCGGCCACCCTCGAAGCGCTGCGCGCCGCCGGCGCCGAACTGGAAGATCGCGTCGAAGGCATCGGTGTGGAGGCGGCGGCATGAACGACATCACCCACGTGCCGATCACCGAGCTGCGCCGCAGCCTGCCGAAGCGCCCCGACGGCGAGGGCAGCGTGCAGGTGCAGCTCGACCCCAACCTGAAGATCGGCACCGCCAAGGTGTTCGCGGTCTACGGCAAGGGCGGCATCGGCAAGAGCACGACGTCGTCGAACCTGTCGGTGGCGTTCGCGAAGCTCGGCAAGCGCGTGCTGCAGATCGGCTGCGATCCGAAGCACGACTCGACCTTCACGCTGACCAAGCGGCTGGTGCCGACCGTCATCGACGCGCTCGAAAGCGTCGACTTTCACCCCGAGGAGCTGCGCGTCGAGGACTTCGTCTACGAGGGCTACCACGGCGTGATGTGCGTCGAGGCCGGCGGGCCGCCGGCCGGCACCGGCTGCGGCGGCTATGTGGTCGGCCAGACGGTCAAGCTGCTCAAGGAGCACCATCTGCTCGACGACACCGACGTGGTGATCTTCGACGTGCTCGGCGACGTCGTCTGCGGCGGCTTCGCCGCGCCGCTGCAGCACGCCGACCGGGCGCTGATCGTCACCGCCAACGACTTCGACTCGATCTTCGCCATGAACCGGATCGTCGCCGCGATCCAGGCCAAGGCGAGGAACTACAACGTGCGCCTCGGCGGCGTGATCGCCAACCGCAGCGCCGACACCGACCAGATCGACCGCTTCAACGCCGTCGTCGGCCTGAAGACGATGGCCCGCTTCCCGGACCTCGACGTTATCCGCCGCAGCAGGCTGAAGAAGTCGACGCTGTTCGAGATGGAGCCGTCGCCCGAGGTCGAGGCGGTGCAGCAGGAATACCTGCAGCTGGCGGCGCGGCTGTGGGCGGGCACCGAGCCGCTGCTGGCCTCGCCGATGAAGGACCGCGACATCTTTGACCTTCTGGGCTTCGACTAGGACGACCCCTCCGATGGCCGCCGTCAGCGACAGCGCCTACGCGCAGCGCCGCGCCCGCATCGAGACCTACTTCGACCGCACCGCGGTGGAGGCGTGGAAGCGGTTGACGTCGGATGCGCCGGTGGGCCGCATCCGCGCCACCGTGCGCGCCGGCCGCGACGAGATGCGGCGCACGCTGCTCGCCTGGCTGCCGGCAGACCTGCACGGCCGGCGGCTGCTCGACGCCGGCTGCGGCACCGGCATGCTGGCGGTCGAAGCGGCGCGGCGCGGCGCCGGCGTCACCGCGGTGGACCTGTCGCCGACGCTGATCGCGCTGGCGCGGGAAAGGCTGCCCAACGACCTCGGCGCCGGCCACATCGACTTCATCGCCGGCGACATGCTCGACGCCGCGCTCGGCGACTTCGATCACGCGGTGGCGATGGACTCGCTGATCCACTACCCGAGCGGCGACGTGGTCGATGCGCTCGCCGCGCTGGCGCAGCGCGTGCGCAGCTCGATCCTGTTCACCTACGCGCCGCGCACGCCGCTGCTGGCGGCGATGCACGCGGTCGGCCAGGTGTTCCCGCGCGGCAACCGCTCGCCGGCGATCGAGCCGGTGGACGGGCGGGCGCTCGCGGGTGCGATCGCGGCCCGGCTCGGCAGCGGCTGGTGCCTCGGCCGCACCGCCCGCATCGCCCGCGGCTTTTACATCTCGCAGGCGCTGGAACTGGTGCGGCGATGAATCGCGTCAATGCCGCCGCGGCGCGCCTGTGGGTCCAGCTCGGGCCGCGCTTCCTGCCGTTTGCCGACGCCGCCACGCACGAGCTGCCGCTGCCGCGCCTGCTGCGCCTGTCGCTGTTCCAGATCTCGGTCGGCATGGCCACCGCGTTGCTGGTGGGGACGCTGAACCGGGTGATGATCGTCGAGCTGGCGGTGCCGGCCTGGCTGGTGGCGGCGATGGTGGCGGCGCCGCTGCTGTTTGCGCCGTTCCGGGCGCTGGTGGGCTTCCGCTCCGACACGCACCGCTCCGCGCTCGGCTGGAAGCGGGTGCCGTTCATCTGGCTCGGCACCATGCTGCAGTTCGGCGGCCTGGCGATCATGCCGTTCGCGCTGCTCGTGCTCTCCGGCGACGGCCAGGGGCCAGTGTGGGTGGGGCAGATCGCCGCGGCGGCGGCGTTCCTGCTCGCCGGCGCCGGCCTGCAGATCACGCAGACCGCAGGGCTGGCGCTGGCCACCGATCTGGCGCCGGCGCAGGCGCGGCCGCGGGTGGTGGCGCTGATGTACGTGATGCTGCTCGCCGGCATGGTCGGCTGCGGCGCCGCCTTCGGCCTTTTGCTGGCGGAGTTCAGCCCGGTGCGGCTGATCCAGGTGATCCAGGGCGCGGCGCTGCTGACGATGGTGCTGAACAGCGCGGCGCTGTGGAAGCAGGAGGCGCGCGACCCCGCGCGCACCGCCGCCGGCGCGCCGCGGCCGGATTTCACCGACTGCTGGCAGCAGTTCATCCGCCGCGGCCGCGCCCGCCGCTTCCTGCTCGCGGTCGGGCTGGGCACGGCGGCGTTCAGCATGCAGGACATCGTGCTCGAGCCCTACGGCGGCGAGGTGCTCGGCCTGTCGGTCGGCGCCACCTCGGCGCTGACGGCGATGCTCGCCGCCGGCAGCCTCGCCGCCTTCGCGCTCGCGGCGCGGGCGCTCGGCCACGGCCGCGACCCGCACCTGGTGGCGGCCTGGGGCGCGCTGGCCGGGCTGCCGGCCTTTGCGGCGGTGATCTTCGCCGCGCCGCTGGAGTC
>Ga0308414_1001525_pt1 | contig 15138 bp, 17 predicted proteins | sample HotsprSampleOS50_FD_205667 | JGI IMG/M metagenome (GOLD analysis project Ga0308414, IMG submission 205667) | Hot spring phototrophic mat microbial communities from Octopus Spring, Yellowstone National Park, Wyoming, United States - 20090730_OS50 ... | reverse complement strand
GAGCGCTGGCGTGTGGCGGGCGGCCTGTTCCTCTCTATATATGAGGAGCGTCCCCTGCGCGTCCTTACCAGCCGCGCCAGACTATACCATCGCAGCGTGCTGTCTGGCAACGCAGTCACCAGACCAATTCAGGCCAGATTAAGAAAACGTCAGTGTTTCTCATTTTTGCGCCGTGCCTCTTGCAATCCGCGGCGGGGCGTGCTACTGTCTTAAGCATGAAATACGCGCACACCTTCGCCTATCTGCTGAACGACGCTTTGACCCCCATGTGCTGTATGTGTATGCGGGGCTGTTTGCGTTCACCCGGACGGGCTGAGGCGGCGAGGTTCTGAGACTCGCACTCGCTTGCAGGCACACAGCCAGCCCTCCGGGGGCTGGCTTTTTTGTTGTGGTGAGGAGAGAGAGCGAAAACATGGCGATTGTTCTGGCGGGCGCCCTGCAGCAGCGCATCTTCGAGCAGATGGAGCGCGCCTATCCCAACGAGGGCGGCGGTTTCCTGCTGGGCGCGGCCAGCGGCGGCGCGGTGCGCATCGCCGACGCGATCCCCATCGCTAACGTGTTCGCCGCCGAGGAGCAGCATCACCGCTACGCCATGACGCCTCAGGACTGGGCGCGGCTGGAGGACGAAGCCGACCAGCGCGGCTTAGCGCTGGTCGGTTATTACCACAGCCACCCAGACTCGCCGGCCGTGCCGTCGGCCTACGACCGCGACCACGCGCTGCCCAATTTCGCCTATCTCATCACGTCGGTGCAGGCGGGCGCGGCGGTCGAGATGCGCGCGTGGCGCCTGCGCCCAGACCGCACCCAGTTTGACCCGGACACACTTACCATCGCTTAGCAGGGGAGGACGAACCAGGCCGCCGACGCTCAATATCGCACGTCCTGACAACCGAACTGTGTAGACTGCACTGCGCATCGAGGAGAAAGAGGGCAAGACAATGGCAAACGCAAACGGGCGCGAACTCGGCTTCCAGACCAAAGCGCTGCACGCCGGCTACCAGCCGGACCCGACCACCGGCGCGCGCGCTGTCCCCATCTACCAGACGACTTCCTACCAGTTTCGCGACACCGACCACGCGGCGGCGCTGTTCGCCCTGCAGGAGTTCGGCAACATCTACACGCGCATCATGAACCCAACCAACGACGTGTTCGAACAGCGGCTGACGGCGCTGGAAGGCGGGGTTGGGGCGCTGGTCACGTCGTCGGGCCAGTTCGCGCAGTTCCTGGCGGTCAGCACGCTGGCCAACAGCGGCGACGAGATCATCAGCGCGGCGGCGCTCTACGGCGGCACGTACACCCAGTTTTCGCAAAGCTTCCGCCGGCTGGGCATCAAGGTGCACTTCGTCCAGGGCACAGAAGTGGCGGATTACGAGAAGCACATCAACGACAAGACACGCGCCATCTACCTGGAGACGATCGGCAACCCCAAGCTTGAGATTCCGGATTTCGCCGGCATCACCGCGCTGGCGCACGCGCACGGCATCCCCGTCATCACCGACAACACCTTCGCCACGCCGTATCTGTTTCGCCCGTTCGACCACGGCGTGGATATCGCCGTGTACTCGACGACCAAGTGGATTGGCGGGCACGGCCTGAGCATCGGCGGCGCAGTGGTGGACAGCGGCAAGTTCGACTGGAAGGCGGCCAACCGCCACCCGAACCTGATCGCGCCGGAGCCGTCGTATCACAACCTGGTCTTTGCCGACGCAGTGGGGGCGCTGGCCTTCATCATCCGGGCGCGCGTGGTGGGCTTGCGCGATATGGGCGGCTGCCAGGCCCCGTTCAACACCTTCCTCAACCTGATCGGCCTGGAAACGCTGTCGCTGCGGATGCAGCGTCACGTCGAGAACACGCTGGCGGTGGCCCGCTACCTGCACGAACACCCGGCCGTGGCCTGGGTCAATTACCCCGGCCTGCCCGATCACCCCAGCTACACACGGGCGCAGCAGTACATGCCGAAGGGCGCGGGCGCGGTCATTGGCTTCGGCATCAAGGGCGGCAAGGCAGCCGGGCGCACCTTCATTGACAACCTGAAGGTGTTCTCGCACCTGGCCAACGTGGGCGACTCGCGCTCGCTGGCCATTCACCCGGCCACCACCACCCACCAGCAGTTGAGCGTAGAGGAGCAGGCCCTCACCGGCGTCACCGACGACTACATCCGGCTGTCGGTGGGCATCGAGGACATTGACGACATCCTGTGGGACCTGGATCAGGCGCTGACTGTGGCGCAAGGCAAGGTCGTGCAGGCGGTGTAAATCAAGTGTAGGGGCTTGATGCGTCAAGCCCCTACTATACAACAGGAGCAGCGCAAAGATGCCAAACCCTGGCAACCTCCGCCACCTGCTGCCGCGCCGGGCCGTACGCATGCACGACCCGCGCTCGGTGGGCGTGGTTGACCGCTATCAAGCGCGGTTTGACGACACGCTGCGCCTGCGCTCCGGCGGGCGGCTGGACGGTTTCACGCTGGCTTACGAGACCTACGGCCAGCCCAACGCTGACTGCTCTAACGTCATCCTGATCTGCCACGCGCTTTCCGGCGACTCGCACGTGGCCGGCTACTACACCGACGACCCGGAGGAGAAGCCCGGCTGGTGGGACGATGCCGTCGGCCCCGGCAAGATGTTCGACACGGAGCGCTACTACGTCATCTGCTCCAACGTGATCGGCGGCTGCCGGGGCAGCACCGGCCCGTCGTCCATCGGGCCGGACGGGCGGCCTTTCGGCCTGCGCTTCCCGGTGGTGACGATCAAGGACATGGTGCTGGCCCAGCGCTACCTGCTTGACCGGCTGGGTATCGAGCGGGTGTTTGCCGTTGCCGGGGGCAGCATGGGCGGGATGCAGGCGCTGCAGTGGGCGGTGGACTACCCGGAGCGTGTGGAGAACGTCCTGTTCATCGCCAGCACGCCGCGCTCGTCGGCGCAGAACATCGCCTTCAACGAGATCGGCCGGCAGGCCATCTACGCCGACCCATGCTGGAAGCGCGGCGACTACTACGGCGGTCCCCGTCCCGATGCCGGCCTGGCGGTGGCGCGCATGATCGGCCACATCACCTACATGAGCGAGCTGTCGCTGGAGCAGAAATTTGGCCGGCGCTTGCAGGATCGCACCGAGCTGGCCTACAGCTTTGAGACCGATTTCGCCGTCGAGAGCTACCTGCACTACCAGGGCTTCAAGTTCACCGAGCGCTTCGACGCCAACAGCTACCTTTACATCACCAAAGCGCTCGACTACTTCGACATCAGCGACGGCTTTGGCTCGATCGAGGCGGCGCTGCGCGGCGTGCAGGCAGCTTTTCTAGTCGTCAGCTTCAGCAGCGACTGGCTCTACACCGCCGCCCAGGCGCGCGAGCTGGTGGACCCGCTGGAGCGCCTGGGGCGCGAGGTTGAATATCATCATGTCGAGGCGTCCTTCGGCCACGACTCGTTCCTGGTCGAGGTAGACACGATGACCGAGCTGGTGAGCCGTTTTCTGAACCGGCGCTGGCAGGCGCGCCAGCGGCCGTGAGTGGTTTAACACGAGCATCTGACGAAAGGCACGAGACCCTATGGCAAGCATTCGCATTCCGACGCCGCTGCGGGTTTACACAGACAACCAGGCCCAGGTTGAGGTGACCGGCGCGACTGTCGGCGCGGCCCTGGCGGACCTGACCGCCCGCTATCCCGATCTGCGCCCGCATCTGTACGAGGGCGACCGGCTGCGCAGCTTTGTCAACGTATACCTGGGCGAGGAGGACGTGCGCGCCCTCGACGGGCTGGACACTGAGATCGAGGCTGGGGCCAGCCTGCGCATCATCCCCAGCATCGCCGGAGGGCGCGGGTGAAGGTGCGCCGCGCTGTCCCCGCCGACGCCGCCGATATTGCCCGCGTGCAAGTCGCCACGTGGCGCGCGGCCTACGCTGGCATCGTCTCGGCAGACTTCCTCGCGCAGCTCTCGGAGGAGCGCCGCCGCGAGCAGTGGCAGTGGTACATCGCTGACGATCAGCACGCCGTGTTCGTGGCGGAGGACGGCGGCAGGCGGGTGGTGGGCTTCGCCGCCTGCGGGCCGGTGCGGACGCCGGTCGAAAGCTGCACCGGCGAGGTGCACGCGATTTACGTGCTGCCGGAGGCCCAACGCGGCGGCCTGGGGCGGGCGCTGGTGGCCGCCGCTGCCGGCTGGCTGCGCAGCGCGAGCCACCGCGCGCTGGCGATCTGGGTGCTGCGCGACAACGTGCCGGCGCGCCGCTTCTACGAAGCGCTGGGCGGCCAGCTTGGCGCAGAGCAGGACATCGAGATCGGCGGGCAGACGCTGCGCGAGGTGTGCTACCGGTGGCTGGATATTGACGCGCTGTTACACACGGAGGAGAGCGACGATGAATGATGTTCCCAAACTCGACCAGACGGCGTTAAAGACTGGCCAGGCGCTGACCATCATCCTGCTGCTGCTGGCCTTTCTGCTGGATTCCCCGGCGCTGGTGGCGTTGGTGGCGCTGGCGCAGTTCCTGGGGGCGCTGGCGCTGCCGGTCGCGCCGTACCGCCTGTTTTACTTGGGCGTGGTGCGCCGCTTCAACCTGGCCCCCGCCAACCCCCAGCCCGACCACCCCGAGCCGCACCGCTTCGCCCTGCTGGTAGGCGCGCTGTTCAACGGCGCGGGCGCGCTGGCGATCGTGGGCGGGCTGGCGGCGCTGGGCTGGGCGCTGGTGTGGATCGTGATCGCGCTGGCCAATCTCAACTTCTGGCTCAACTTCTGCCTGGGCTGCTGGATGTACTATCGGCTCAACCGCATCGGCGTGCCCGGCTTCACAAAGGCGCCGTTCCATGAGTGAGCGCCTGCTGTTAGTCATCGCCCTGCTGGCCGCTGGCTGCCTGGCTTACCGTCTGCTGACTCGTCGGCAGGTGCGCGCCGCCGCCGCTCACGCCTTGTCCGACCCGCTGCTGGCGGACGTCATCCCCGGCGCGCCGGTCATCGTCTACTTCACCACGCCCACCTGCGCGCCCTGCCGTTTGCAGCAGACGCCGACGCTGGAGGCGCTCCAGCGCGAGCTGGTGGGCCTGCGCGTGATCCGCGTGGACGCCGAGCAGAACCCGGATGCCGCCGATCGCTGGCGCGTGGTCTCTGTGCCGACGCTGTTCGTGCTGGACGGCAGCGGCCAGCCGCGCCGCGTCTACAACGGCGTGGTGGACGCCGCCACGCTGCGGCGCGACCTGGAGCGCGTGTCGTGAGGCCATCTCAGGTCAACAGCGCGCAGTCTTCAGCCGGAAACACCGTTCGTGATAATGAGGATGGAACATGCTTCAACCCCTGGTGCACGCCACCGCTGACCTCTCCAACGACGAGATCGCGCGCTATAGCCGCCACATCATCATGCCAGAGGTGGGGCTGGAGGGCCAGCGCCGCCTGAAAGCCAGCAGCGTCCTGCTCATCGGCACGGGCGGCCTGGGCAGCCCGCTGGCGCTCTACTTGGCCGCCGCCGGCGTCGGGCGCATCGGCCTGGTGGACTATGACGTGGTGGATTCCAGCAACCTCCAGCGCCAGATCATCCACGGCCAGAGCGCTGTAGGCGCGCTCAAGGTGGACAGCGCTGAGGCGCGCCTGCGCGACCTCAACCCGTCTGTGCGAGTCGAGAAGCACAACGCGCCGCTTACCAGCGCCAACGCGCTTGAGCTGTTCGCGCCCTACGACGTGATCATTGACGGCACGGACAACTTCCCGACGCGCTATCTAGTCAACGACGCCTGCGTCAAGCTGGGCAAGCCCAACGTTTACGGCAGCATCTTCCGTTTCGAGGGCCAGGTCAGCGTGTTCTACGCCAAAGTTGGGCCGTGCTACCGCTGCATGTTCCCCGCGCCGCCGCCGCCCGGCCTCGTCCCGAGCTGCGCCGAAGGCGGCGTGCTGGGGGTGCTGCCGGGGACGATCGGCACGCTGCAGGCCACCGAGGGCCTCAAGCTGCTGCTGGGCATTGGCCAGCCGCTGATCGGGCGGATGCTGCTCTACGACGCGCTTGACATGACGTTCACCGCTGTTAAGGTGCGCAAAGACCCCAACTGCCCGGTGTGCAGCCTGCCGCCGGAGCAGGTGGAGCTGATTGATTACGAGCAGTTCTGCGGCATGCCCGCCCACGACCGCAGCGAGTTCGGGCGGCGCGCTGCCAACGGCGACAGCGCGCCGGTCGAGGGCATCAGCGTGCGCGACTTCAAGGCGCGGCTGGACGCTGGCGAGACGCCGGTGGTGATAGACGTGCGCAACCCGATGGAGTGGGACATCAGCCGGCTGGACGGCGCGGTCAGCGGCGTGCGCTATATCCCTAAGCCGCAGATCGAGGATGCGGTGGCGGCCGTCCTGGCCGGGCGCGCCCGGCCAGAGGACACCGTTCTGGCCCGGATTCCAGCCAGCGGCGAGGTCATCGTGCACTGCCGCTCCGGCGTGCGCAGCGCCGACGTGATCCGCGCGCTGCGGCGGGCCGGCTACACCAACCGGCTGCTCAACCTGGAGGGCGGCATCCTGGCCTGGGCCGAGCAGATTGACCCGACGATGGCCACGTACTGACGCCCGGCTGCTGGGTTGAATGGCGGCCTTTGGCGCGGATCGGCCTGGTTGTTGCGGCAGCGGCAGCCTTTGTGGTACAACTTGAGCGTAAAGTAATGTTAAGCGCTGTGTAATGCGCTCACTTTGAACCGGAGGCTCGTATGCCGGTGCTGCTGCTTGCGCAGGGTGATCCCCAGGCCAAAGACCTGCTGCGCCGGGCTATTGAGGCGCGCTACGGCGCGTCGCCGCCCGCCATTGAAAGCCTGGATATCGAAATGAAGGGGCGCACGCGCGCCCGCATCGGCCCTGTCAGCGCCTGGATTCCGCTGGAGATTCAGGCGCGTTTTCGTTTCCCCAGCGCCATGCGCTGGGATTTTATCGTGCGGCCGGTTGGCGTGGCCGTGCAGCGCGGCGTTGACGCTTTCGACGGCGCGGTCTACCGCCGCCAGCGCGGCGGCGATCCGCCGGATGTCATCGAGGACCAGAACCTGGTGCAGTCGGCCCAGCGCCGGCTGTGGGCGCTGGCGGCGCTGTTCCTCACGCCGCTGGGGGAGCATTTCGTACGCCTCAGCCACACCGACGACCACGGCTTCGAAGCCGCCAACACGCTCATCAACGACGCCGTTCGCCTGCGTCTGCGGCCCGACTGCGCGCTGGAGCAGGTGGAGGTGACCTGCTTTAACCCGGACTCCGGCCGCGACCAGCGCTTCAGCCTGCGCCTGTCGGCTGAGCAGGGGCCGGTGGACGGCATGATGCTCCCGCGCAAGATCAGCGCTTTCTGGGATGACGAGCCGTATTTTGAGGCCGAGCCGGCGCGCGTCGTCAGCAACCCGGACATCGCCGACAGCGTGTTCACGCTGGCCGAAGGCGCGAGCGCCTGAGCGCGGTCTCAGCAGCCGCTGCGCCGAGATTCCTCCGCCGCTCATGGTTGTGTGTTACTTCACAATTGACTCGGTTTGCGCGGGTTTCTGGCAAAACTGGGCAAAAAGGTTATATTTGACGGGGCGACCCAGTTATGCTAATCTTGGTTTGTTTATTTGTGTAAATCGTAACAAGCTGCCGAGGATGGCTCATGGCACTTGAATCCTTCGCGCCTGTCGGGGCGCTGCTCGTCATTTCTGTCGCCGTCTGTCTGCTTATCATCTTCCTCTCGCGCCTGCTGGGGCCGTATCGCCCCACGTTCCGCAAGACGGCCCCCTACGAGAGCGGCATGAAGCCCATCGGCCCGGCGGTGCGGCGGCTGCCGGTGAAGTTCTACCTGGTGGCTGTGCTTTTCATCTTGTTCGACATCGAAGTGATCTTCTTCCTGCCTTGGGCTGTCATGCTGCGCGATCTGGGCATCTACGGCCTGGTCACGATGGGCGTGTTTGTTTTTGTGCTGACCGTTGGGTTGTTTTACGAGTGGAAATCGGGAGCGCTGGAATGGGAGTGACGTCGAAGCTGGGCAACCTGGGCGTTGTCACCACGACCCTTGATACTGCTGTCAACTGGGCGCGCACCGGCGCGATGTGGCCGCTGCTGTTTGGGCTGGCCTGCTGCGCGATCGAGTACATGGCGACCCAGGCCTCCAATTACGACCTGTCGCGCTTCGGCATGGAGCTGAACCGCGCTACGCCGCGCCAGGCCGACCTGCTGATCGTTTCTGGCCGTGTAACGCGCAAGATGGCCCCGGTTGTGCGCCAGCTCTACGACCAGATGGCCGAGCCGAAATGGGTCATCTCGATGGGTGACTGCGCTTCGTGCGGCGGCGTTTACAACAACTACGCCGTCGTGCAGGGCGTGGACGAGATCATCCCAGTGGATGTGTACGTGGCCGGCTGCCCGCCGCGCCCCGAACAACTGCTGCACGGCATTCTCACGCTGCACGAGAAGGTGCGCGGCGAGCGCGTGGCTGACTGGGCCTGATCCCTGACCGACGAAGGAAAGACCCCAATGCAGATTCCCCCACCTCTTGACCCGGCAGACGCGCTGCAGCGAGCGCTACCTGCCGCGCTGCTCGACACGCACAGCTTTCGCGGCGAGACAACGCTGATTATCGCCCGCGAACACATCGTCGCGGCGTGCCGTTTCATGCGCGACACACCGGGCCTGGTCTACAACTTCCTGTCCGACATCAGCGCCGTGGACTACTACCCGGAGTACAGCCGGCCGGAGCGCTTCGGCGTGTCCTACCACCTATACTCGATGCTGTACAACCGGCGCCTGCGCCTTAAAGTGTTCGTGCCGGAGGAGGAGCCGGAGGTGGACACCGTGACGGGCGTTTGGCCGGGCGCAAACTGGCTGGAGCGCGAAATCTACGACATGATGGGCATCACCTTTGTCGGCCACCCAGACCTGCGCCGCCTGCTGATGCCCGCCGACTGGGACGGCCACCCGCACCGGCGCGACTACCCGCTGGGCTATGAGCAGGTGCAGTTCTCGTTCAACGCTGAAGAGATCATGAAGCACAAGCCGTTCGCCAAAGAGTAGCCCCAAAGGACCCGCGATGGCAATCCAGATAGCGCAGCAACACATTCAGGAAGGCAAGTGGGAAGGCAGCGTGGAGGAACTGCGCGGCTTGGTCAGCGAGCGCGCCCTCACCGGCGAGACGATGCTGCTCAACATGGGGCCGCACCACCCCAGCACGCACGGCGTGCTGCGCCTGCTGCTGGAGCTTGACGGCGAGGAGATCGTCACCTGCCTGCCCGACGTGGGCTTCCTGCACACCGGCATTGAGAAGAACATCGAATCCAAAACCTACGAGAAAGCGGTCACCCTCACCGACCGCATGGACTACCTCTCGCCGCTGTCCAACAACATGGTGTTCTGCCTGGCGATCGAGAAGCTGGTAGACCTGGACGTGCCGCCGCGCGCGCAGGCCATCCGCGTTATGCTGCTGGAACTGCAGCGCATCGCCAGCCACCTGGTGTGGCTGGGCACGCACGCGCTCGACCTGGGCGCGATGAGCGTGTTCCTCTACTGCTTCCGCGAGCGCGAGCTGATCCTGGACATGCTGGAAATGCTCAGCGGCCAGCGCCTGATGGGCAGCTACTTCCGCCCCGGCGGCGTCTGGCGCGACCTCACGCCCGATTTCCTGCCGGCGCTGGAGAAGTTCCTGGCCTATTTCCCAGCCAAAGTAGACGATTACGAGACGCTGCTCAACGAGAATCCGCTGTGGATTGACCGCACGCAGGGCATCGGCGTGGTCGAGCCGGAGGTCGCGCTGGCCTGGGGCATGAGCGGCCCCACGCTGCGCGGCAGCGGCGTTAACTGGGACATCCGCAAGGCCATGCCCTACAGCGGCTACGAGCAGTACGACTTCAACGTCCCGCTGGGCGAGCACGGCGACGTCTACGACCGCTACATCGTGCGCGTGCGCGAGATGCGCGAGAGCCTGAAAATCATCCGCCAGGCGGTGGACAAGCTGCCCGGCGGCCCCTTCCGCTCGCAGAACCGCAAGTTCGTGCCACCCCCGCGCAGCGAGCTGGGCCAGAGCATGGAGGCGGTCATCCATCACTTCAAGCTGTGGACCGAGGGTTTCTCCGCCCCGGACGAGGAGGTGTACGTCGCCATTGAAAGCCCGCGCGGCGAGATCGGCTGCTACCTGCACGGCACGGGCGGCAACAAGCCGCGCCGTGTGCACTTCAAGACCCCATCGTTCATGCACATCTCGGCGCTGCCGGTGATGACCAAGGGCCACATGATCGCTGACCTGGTGGGCATCGCGGGCAGCATTGACATCGTGCTGGGCGACTGCGACCGCTAAGGAACAGAGTCCATGTCTATCCTCGACCCGAAATACGCCCAACGCATCGAAGCCGCCTTCGCCAAATACCCGGACAAGCGCTCGGCAGTGATGCCGCTGCTGTACATCGCCCAGGAAGAATACGGCTATGTCAGCCCAGAAGGCATCGCCGAAGTGGCGCAGTTGTGCGAGATGGACCCCACCCAGGTGAAGTCCATTGCCGGCTTCTACACCATGTACTCCGAGAGGCCTAAGGGCAAGTACTGGCTGCAGGTGTGCACCGACCTAGCCTGCGCGCTGCGCGGGGCCGACCAGTTCTACGACGAGCTGAAGGCATACCTGGGCGTCGAGGAGGGCGGGACGACCGCCGACGGCCTGTTCACCGTCGAACACGTGATGTGCCTGGCCGCCTGCGACAGAGCGCCCATGCTCCAATGCAATTTCCACTACATGGAAAACCTGGACATGGAGAAGATGAAGGCGTTTATCGCCGAGAAGCGCGCCGAGGCTAGGAACGGCAAGAAGTAAGGGGATATATACGGACTGAGATGGAGTGGAACTGACCAATGCACATCCTGCTGCGCGCAAGAGACATCCCCGACATTCATCGGTTTGATGTGTATGTGAAACACGGCGGCTACGAGGGCTTCAAGAAGGCCCTCGCGATGAAGCCCGCCGAGGTGATCGAAGAGGTCAAAGCGTCTGGCCTGCGCGGGCGCGGCGGGGCGGGTTTCCCCACCGGCGTCAAATGGGGCTTCATTCCGCAGAACGAGCCGATCAAGTACGTGGCGGTCAACGCCGACGAAAGCGAGACCGGCACGTTCAAAGACCGTGAAATCATGGAGACCAACCCGCACCAGCTGATCGAGGGCGCGCTGATCTGCGCCTGGGCCATCCAAGCGACGGCGGTCTACATCTACCTGCGCGGCGAGTTCTGGGACATCGCCCACGAGCTGGACAAGCGCATCCAGGAGGCCTACGACGCCGGTTTCATCGGCGAGAACATCCAAGGCACGGGCTGGACCTGCCACATGTACACCCACCTGGGGGCCGGGGCCTACATCTGCGGCGAGGAGAGCGCGCTGCTCAACAGCCTGGAAGGGCTGCTGGGCCAGCCGCGCGTGCGCCCGCCGTTCCCGGCGCAGAAGGGCGGCGGCCTGTACAAGGAGCCGACCGTCGTTAACAACGTTGAGACGCTGGCCAATGTCCCCTGGATCCTCGTCAATGGCGCGGCCGAGTACCGCAAGATTGGCACGGAGCACAGCACCGGCCCTAAGATTTTCTGCGTCAGCGGCCACGTGCCCAAACCGGGCAACTACGAGCTGCCGTTGGGCACGACCTTCCGCGAGCTGCTGGTGGATCACGCCGGCTGTGACCCGGCCAACATCAAGGGCATCCTGCCGTCAGGTGGCTCTGGCCCGATTGTGCGCGCCACCGACGAGGTGCTGGACACCAGGCTGACTTACGAGGACATGGCCAAGATCGGCACGATTCTCGGTTCGGCCTCGGTCATCGTGATGGATCACACGGTGGATATGACCTGGGTGGCCTCAAAGGTGACCAAGTTCTTCAAGCACGAGAGCTGCGGCAAGTGCACGCCCTGCCGCGAGGGCACCTACTGGCTGGACAAGGTGCTGGATCGCATTCTGGCCGGGCAGGGCCGCCCCGCCGACGTGGAGCTGATCAACAACGTGGCGAAGAACATGGCCGGCGTGACGCTGTGCGCGCTGGGCGATTTCGCCGCCAACCCGATCATCTACACGATTAAGAACTTCCCAGAGGACTTCGCGGCCCACGTGCAGCCAAAGGATGTTGAGGAAAAGCCGGCGCGCAAGGCCCCGCCGCGCCGCAAAGAGGCAGTGGCCGAGCCTGCCGGAGACTGACGCATGAGGGGCGATCTCGCGCCGGAGACGGCGGCGGAAGCGCCGCCGGACGCAGTGTCCGCTGATCTGCCGGCGGACGAACCGACCGGCGTCAGCCCGCCGCGCGGCTGGTTGGCCCGGCTGCGCGATGGACTGACCGGGACGGGCGGCGCTGACCGCCGGCTGGCGGCGCTGGACGCGGCCGTTCAGTCCAACCCGAACGCGCCAGCTAACTACCTGCTGCGCGCCGAGCTGTACGCCCAATTGGGCGAGGACGCGCTGGCGCTGGCGGATTTCGAGCGGGCGCAGGCGCTGGCAGACAGCGCGCTGGCCGCCGACCGCTGGGGCCTGATCAACCAGGCGCTGCGCGACCGGGCCGCGATAGGCGCAGTTGAAGCGGCGCGGCGGCTGGCGCGGCGGGGCGATCAGCCTGGCGCGCCGGCGGGCGCAGACGAATGAGAATGTTTTTCCCGCCAGGGCTGGGCGGCTGGCCCGGCGGCGCGCAGTGGTGCGATGTTGACTGGAGGCGCAATGGCTGACACCGTAACGATAATCATTGACGATCAGGAACACAGTGTGCCCGCCGGGGCCAACCTGGTTGACGCCGCCAAAAGCGTCGGCAACGACATCCCTGTGTTCTGCTACCACCCCAAGATGGAGCCGGTTGGCATGTGCCGCATGTGCCTGGTCGAGATGGGCACGGTCGAGCGCGACCGCGCCACCGGCGAAGTCGTCCGCGACGCGCAGGGCCGGCCCAAAGTGCGCTGGATGCCCAAGCTGCAAACGGCCTGCACCACGGCTGTCAGCGACGGCCTGGTGATCCGCACCAACACGCCGCAGGTGGACGCCGCCCGCGAGAACGTGCTCGAATTCCTGCTCACCAGCCACCCGCTGGACTGCCCGATCTGCGACAAAGGCGGCGAGTGCCCGCTGCAAAATCTGACGATGGAGCACGGGCCGGGTGTCTCGCGCATGAACTTCAGCGACAAGATGAAGCTGGACAAGCACGTGCCGCTGGGCGACCTGATCTTCCTCGACGAAGAGCGCTGCATCCAGTGCGCCCGCTGCATCCGCTTCCAGGACGAAATCGTGGGCGACGACGTGCTGGCCTTCCACGAGCGCGGCCGCAGCCTGCAGATCATCACCAACAGCGACCCCGGCTTCGACTCCTACTTCAGCGGCAACACTACCGACATCTGCCCGGTGGGCGCGCTGACGACCGCCGACTTCCGCTTCGGCGCGCGTCCCTGGGAGCTGACCAACGTGCCCAGCATCTGCCCGCACGACGCTGCTGGCTCGAACATCACGCTGTGCACGCGGCTGGACCGCGACGCTGGCGGGCGGGCCGTCATCAAGCGCGTGATGCCGCGCCAGAACGAGTACGTCAACGAAATCTGGATTTCCGACAAAACGCGCTTCGGCCACCACTTCACCAACAGCGATGACCGGATGCGCTACCCCCGCGTGAACGGCACGCGCGCGCCCTGGACCGAGGCGCTGCGCACCGCCGCCGACCTGCTGCGCGCGGCGGGCGGGAATGTGGCGGCGATCGCTGGCAGCGGCATGAGCAACGAGGACCTGTGGGCGCTGCGCCAGCTTGTAACTGGCTTGGGCGGCGAGCGCCTGGGCGCGTGGCCGCCCACCCACGCCGGCGCTGATCTTGTCGCGCAGGTGGGCGTGGGCCAGGGCACGAACCTGGGCAGGCTGGGCAAAGGCGACGCGGTGCTTATCATCGCCGCTGACTTGGAAGAAGAAGTGCCTATCTGGCGGCTGCGCCTCAAGCAGGCGCGCGACCGCGGCGCTTACGTTGTGGTGGCCAACGCGCGCCGCACGCGCATGGACGATTTCGCCAGCGCCGCGCTGCGCTACGAGCCGGGCCGCGCCGCCCACTTTATGCACAACCTGCGGGCCAATCACGCCGACACCGCCGAAAAGCTGGCTGGCGCGGCCAACTTGGTGATCGTGGCCGGGGCCGAGGGCCTGGCGCTGGACGGCAGCCGCGCCCTGATGCAGGCCGCCGCCAACTTCCTGATCGAGACCGGCCATGTAGGCAAGCCGAACAACGGCCTACTTTCGCCGTTCCCCGGCCCCAACGGCATGGGCCAGCACTACATGGGCTTCACGCCTGAGGCCGCGCTGGACATCATCCAGAACCCGCCGGAGGCGCTGATCGTCGCCCAGGCGGACCTGCTGGCCGACGACCCCACCGCTGCCCACTGGCTGCGCGGCGTCAAGACGATCATCAGCCTGACGTTGTTCGAGGACGGCCTGGACGCGCTGGCCGACGTCACGCTGCCGATCCAAAGCTTTGCCGAGCGCGACGGTTCGTTCACCAACGGCGAGCGCCGCGTGCAGCGCTTCTACACGGCGCAGGGGCCAGTAGGCGAGGCGCTGCCCGCCTGGCAAGCGCTCTCGCGGCTGGGCGAGGCGCTGGGCCAAGGGCGGGCCAAGCTGTCCGCCGCCGCTGTGATGCTGGACATCAGCAGGAATGTGCCGGCCTTCACCGGCATCACGTTCAAGGAGCTGGCCCGCACCGAGCGGCAGTTCCCGATCATCGGCGACGACGTATACTACGGCGGCACGGCCTACCAGAACACCGGCGGCCTGGGCGTGCAAATCGCCGCCAGCGCGGACCGAGGCGAAACGCCCGCGCTGGGCGCGGTGGCGCTGCCCGATGTGCCCACGGCTGGGCGCGGGGGCAGGCTGCTGGCGCTGCCGGTGACGCGCCTGTACAACCGTGAGCGCACCTTCGCCCCCAGCAAGCTGGTGCACCCGCGCGTGCCCCAGCCCTACGCCGAGATCAGCCCGGCGGACGCCAAGCGCCTGAAGATCAAGAATGGCGAGACGATTGCGCTGGTGGCAGACGGCCTGCCAGCCGTGCGTGTGCGCGCCGTTGTCAGCGCCGACGCGCCAAACGGCGCTGTGATCCTGCCGCGCCACCTTACCGCTGAACCCGTTCCGCTCGCCCCGGCTGTTGTCGAGGTGAGCAAAGCTGGCGAGCTTGTAGCCGAAGGGTGAGCCTATGACCCTCTACCGAGTCTTTCGCACGCT
>Ga0308414_1001523_pt1 | contig 15142 bp, 11 predicted proteins | sample HotsprSampleOS50_FD_205667 | JGI IMG/M metagenome (GOLD analysis project Ga0308414, IMG submission 205667) | Hot spring phototrophic mat microbial communities from Octopus Spring, Yellowstone National Park, Wyoming, United States - 20090730_OS50 ... | reverse complement strand
GTCTTTGGCCGGAATCCAGTCTGGTTGTTGAGCCAACCGCAGACCATCACGTGATCTGTGCTTGTTAACCCAGCTAGCGCGAATAGCATAGACTTTGTGGTCACCCGTCAGCCGCAGGTCGTCATAGCCGATCTTCTTGAACCGAATAGTGTATAACGGCTCATTGGCTTCACGTTCAAATCTGTGCAGCACCGGACGCAGGCGGTTGTGATGTGTCACAACTAACTCACCAACCCTGACCTCGCCCAGCGGTTTATACCCTTCGGCTGTCAGGATTTCCTGTTCCGGCGGCATGCAGTTGTAATACGTCAGCAGCTGATCTGTTCCCGCCGCCGTCAGAATGCGCCCGGCAGGGACGAACTTCCAATCGTCCAGCAGCCAGCGGAAGCGCTCGGTCCACTGCTGGCGCAGTTCGGGCGTGGCTTCCGCTGCCGCCACGCCAGCCGCCACCCGATCCATCATCTGGCTGGGATCGGTCTCAATCGGCTTGTCCACGTGTTCCACGTCGCGCGTGACGACCGTGCCATCCAACAGCTCAACTGTCACGGTCGGCAGGTTGAGCGCGGTGACTCGCCCGATCTCGCGCTGGCCGGTTTTCGAGTCCACAACCACGATCACCAGGTCGCCTACGGCCAGCGTGGCGCGCGTCATATCTTTCTGGGCGTAACGATCCAGGAAAATCTTGTAGCCTAACTCGTGCAGGGCGTTCTTCTTGGGCGTTTCAGCCTTCGATTGAACCATCTGTCCTCGTTCCTCCGTGGTGTAGTACGGTGTTCTTCAACAGCACGCTGGCCGTTCAAGGTTCGAGCGCCAGCATACGGTCAATCTCACTGCGCACGCTCTCTAGGTTGTCTAGCCCCAAATAGATCAGCGCGTAGCGAATATAGGCGATCTCGTCCAGGTCGCGCAGACGCCGCACGACCATGTCGCCCACAGTCCGGCTGGGCACTTCGTCTGACCCAACCTGGCGCAGCGCCGCCTCGATGTCATCGGCCACGCGGTTGATTGCGGCAGCCGGAACCGGCCGCTTAGCGCAGGCCATGCGGATGCCCGTGATGAGTTTCTGCCGGTCAAACTGCTCGCGGTTGCCGTTCTGCTTGATCAGCAGCGGCGTCGCTGTCTCGATGCGCTCGATGGTGGAAAAGCGCGCGCCGCAGCATTTGCACTCGCGGCGGCGGCGCACCCCGCCGCTGGCGTCCTTCACAGTCGCGATTACCCTTGAATCCGGGCTGGAACAGGCTGGGCAGTGCATAAGGCGATGAAACAAACGTTCTTCCAGAGCCAGTAGACAGATAATGAACCCCCATCATCGAGCATGGGGGCAGACCCAATGTCATGCGCTTAAAGAAAGGCGGCGGCGAGAATATGTGTTCTTTGCTGCGTGTACTGTAGCATGGCCCGCTGGCTTTGTCTACGAGATGACGGATACAACTTGGTTAGAAAACAGTTTTTCGCTATAACATTTTTCCCACATAAACCACAGCATCCCACATGCTTGTGAAGCGCGTTGCACAAGCGTTTGTTTACTTTTGCGGCCGGACTTCATACGATAGATGAGGACAACGCATGCTCACGGAAACGCCATGAGTCACCCTCCTTCATTCCATCGCCGCCGCTGGGTGACAGCGGCTGAACTGGCCGCTATCGCCGTGATCGGCCTGCTGTACGTTGCGTTTATTTTTTCGTCCTCTGCCAGCGACACCGCCCTCAATCTGGACAATCTGGACTCCACCCAGCGCATGATCTCTTTGGAACACGAGCGCCTGGCCGGGACGATTCTGCCCGTCGAGATCGGTCTGAAGCGCTACGGCCAGGTCCCGGCGTGGAATCCGTACCTGGCAGGCGGCACGCCGCTCATCAACAACGCCTTCAACTACTTCTTCAACCCGTTTCAAAGCGCGCCCGTGCTGCTGCTGGGCGGCGTGCAGGGCAGCAAGGTGAGCGTGATCGTCACGCTGCTCATCGCCGGTTACAGCGCCTGGGCGCTGGCGAAGGCACTTGGCCTGGGCGCGGTCGCCCGCGTGACCATCGGCGCGCTTTACATGCTCAGCGGCGGGCTGGTGGGCAAATTCGCCGGCGGCCATTTTCAGCTCGGCCTCAGCCTGGCGTGGCCGCCGCTGGTGCTGGCCGGCCTTTACTGGACGCTCAAGACGAACGACCGCCGCGCCCCCGTGCTGATGGCCGCCGCCTTCGCCCTGCTCTTCTTCGCCGGCAACATCTACTACACGCTGCACACGCTCGTAAGCTGCACCGTCATCGCCGCGCCGTTTCTGGTTGGGCGCGCTGATGGGCGCTGGCGGCTGCGCGGTGACCGGCTGCGCCGGCTGGCAGCCGGCGGCGGGCTGGCGCTGGGCCTGTCGGCGGTGCAGTTCCTGCCGGTGTGGATTACGCGCGACTACGTGATTCACCAGGCCGATCCGCTGCTGGACGCGCGCTACGAGATGCCGCAGGCGCTGGTGAACTTCATTTACCCGTGGGAACAGTGGAGCGTCTTCCGGCTGTACATGGTGGTGGACTACGCCTACATCGGCCCCACTGTATTCCTCTTTATCGCCGGCCTGGCGGTGACGTTGTTCACGTCGCTGGCGCCGGCCCGCCATCACCGCCGCACCGCCTGGACTGCCTTCGGGCTGGCGCTCTTGTTCACTATCTGGGGCGCGGGCCAGACGCCTTTTCTTGAGTACCTCTACCGCAGCGTGCCGCTGCTGGCGGAGTTCCGCTTCACGGGCCGCGCCCACGCCATCGCCGCGCTGTGGTGGATCGTGTTGGGCGGCGTGGCGCTGGACGTGCTGTGGCACGGCGTGCGCGGCTGGCTGCGGGTTGATGCCGCCTTCAACGCGCTCGACCGGCGGCGCACGCTGCGCGCCCTGCTGCTGGGCGCCGTCCCCTGGGCGCTGCTTTTGCTCTACAGCCTGGCCGATACTGCTGGCCGCCGGGCGCTGACGCTCTACAACAACAGCCTTTTCTGGCTGCTAGAGGGCCTGCGCTACCGCGCGTTTCAGGATGCCGCGCTGGGCCTGTGGCTGATTCTGACCGCTGCCGTGGCACTGGACACCCTGCTGCTCGTGCCGGCGCTGGCCCTGCGCTGGCGTAACCTGGCGCTGCCCTCTGCCGCCCTGCGCGCGGCCGGCGTCCGCCTCTTGCGTCTGCTGCTGCTGGTGCTGGCGCTGACCGCCATCGGCGACGCCATGCGCGTCAACAGCCGCCTGTTCCACTTCGATCTACCGGCCGGCAGCTTTGCCCGTCTCTACCCGTTTATCCGCGGCCTGGACACCGACACACCAATCCCAGCCGTGATGGAGCCGTTCTCGCCTTCGGCTTTCGACACGTATTACAACGAACTGCGCAACTGGGGCCTGAACGAGGGCTGGGTGCCCAACACGCTGCCGGATGCTACCGCTGAGGGCCGCCCACCGTTCAACCCGCCGCCTGGCTGGGCCATTGTGTCCAACGAGTACGGCGGGGCGTCCTATCAGCTCTCGCGCGCCTTCGTCGAGGACCGGCCCAGCGTGGTGCACCAGTGCATCATCCTCTACCCGGTCGAACGGCTGATGACAGACGGCTGCGACTTAGAACGCCAGCCTGGGCTGATGCTTTACGAGCTGACCGACTCGCCGCCCTACGCCTTCATCGTTGAACGGGAAGTCCTGCTGGCAGAGTCCGACTCGCTGCTGCGGGCCAATGTGTACCCGGTTGCCGCTGTCGCTCACGGGCAGGACGTTATCCGGCTGCGGGCCGAGCCGCCGGGCAGCGGGGACTACGTGCTGGTGGTGGCAGAGGCCAACTACCCCGGCTGGCAGGCGTTTGTGGACGGCGCGCCAACCGGGCACTTCAGCGCCGGCCGTGCCATCGCCATCCCCCTGCGGGAAGGCCCACACACCTACACGCTGCGTTTCCAGCCGCCGGGCCTGGCCACCGGTCTGCTGGTCTCGCTGGCAAGCGTGGTCGCCGCTGGCTTCTACCTGTGGGATGGGCGCACAAATCGGCGCGCGGCGGCGGCAAACAGCGAAGCAGGGGGCTGAAAAAGCATCAGACCCCTGCAATACACGCGGTGTGATTCTGGACTACAGCAGCGAGGCGAGAGGCTGAACCGCGCTAACGGCGTTTGCGCAGGAAGGTCGGTATCTCGATGTCGTCCTCGTCGTACACCCGCGCCGAGTAGTCGGGCTGCTGCGGCCGCTGCGGCGGCTGCACCTGCGGAGCTGGCGGCTGCTGGTGTTGAACAGGCTGGGGGGCCGGCGCTGGCGCTGCCGTCTGGTGCTGGACCGGCGGCTGGGGCTGCTGTACCTGTGGGCGCGCTGGCTGCATCTGTGGGCGCATTGTGGCCTGCTGGTCAATGCGCCGCGCCACACGGCTCTGCTCGAAACCGGTGGCGATCACCGTGATGCGCACCTCGTCGCCCATGCTTTCGTCCACCTGCGCGCCGAAGATCAAGTTCACCTCGGGGTGAGCGCTCTCTTTGATGATGGCTGCCGCTTCGTTGATCTCGAACAGCGTCATATCGCTGCCGCCGGTGATGTTGAACAGAATGCCGCGCGCGCCGTCAATGGTGACATCCAACAGGCTGCTGCTGATGGCCGCCTCGGCCGCTTTGCGAGCGCGGTCGTCGCCGGTGGCGCGGCCCACTGCCATCAGCGCCGCGCCGCCCTCGGACATGATCGTGCGCACGTCGGCGAAGTCCAGGTTGATCAGCGCGGGCACCGTAATCAGCTCGGAAATGCCCTGAATGCCCTGGCGCAGCACATCGTCTGCCAGCGAGAAAGCCTGCTGCAGGGTGGCGCGCTTGTCGGCAATCTGCGCCAGCCGGTCGTTGGGAATGACGATCAGGGTGTCTACCTGGCTCTTGAGCGCCTCGATGCCGGCCTCAGCGGTCTGCTGGCGGCGCGATCCCTCAAACGTGAACGGGCGCGTCACCACGCCGATCGTCAGCGCGCCCAGCTCCTTGGCGATCTGCGCGATGACCGGCGACGCGCCAGTGCCAGTGCCGCCGCCCATGCCGCAGGCGATGAACACCATGTCGGCCCCGCGCAGCACCTCATACAGCTCGTCGGCGCTCTCCTCGGCAGCCTTGCGCCCAATCTCCGGGTTGCCGCCGGCTCCCAGCCCGCGCGTGAGCTTGTCGCCGATGCGCACGCGCGTCTTGGCACGGGACATCATCAGCGCCTGGTTGTCGGTGTTCACTGAGATAAACTCAACGCCGCCCAGCCCCTCGTTAATCATGCGGTTGACGGCGTTGCCACCGCCGCCGCCCACGCCCACCACCTTGATCTGGGCGAAGTTCTCGCCCGGCCTCAGTTCGGTCATGTCCATATCCATCAGCCAGCCTCCTTCAATAAACCCACCCGCTCACCTCTCGCCAGAATGAGCAAATGATTAGCTCCAATTGTACGCAGATCGCTTTTTCAGGCAACTTAACTCAACCGCTGTTGTCCGGAAGCAGCCGTTTAAAGAACCCCCCCAGCAGGCTGCCGATGCGCGCGCCGCCGGCCGGTTGGCCGCGGTAACCGCCGCCGTTGGCTCCTTCCATCTCCAAACCCAGCCGCAGCAGGCCTACGCTGGTGCTGTAGGCCGGGCTGCGCAGCGCATCCGCCATGCCGGTCAGGCGCTCTGGCCGGGCAATGCGCACCGGGAAGCCGAACACCTGCTCGGCCACTTCGCGTATGCCAGGAAGCTGCGCGCTCCCCCCTGTGATAACCGCCCCGGCCCGCAGCAGGCCGTCGTAACCGGAGCGCTTGATCTCCCTCTGCACGAACTCGAACACCTCAGTCACGCGCAGCTCGATGATCTCGGCCAGCGCGCTGCGCTGCACTTCAGTGGGCAGCCCCTCGCCGAACGGCTGCACCAGGAACGTCTCCAGCATGTTGACGGCGCGGCGCTGCGCGTGGCCATACTGGATTTTCACCGCCTCGGCCTGCTCGAAGGGCACATGCATCCAGTGCGTGATGTCGTTGGTGATCAGGTCGCCGCCGATCTCGATCACAGCCGCGTGCCACACCGTCCCCTCGATAAAGATCGCCAGGTCGGTAGTCCCGCCGCCGATGTCAATCACCACCACCCCCATCTCACGCTCCTGCGGCGTGAGCACGGCGTCGCCGGAGGCCAGCGGGTTGAGGATAAAACGGTCTACGTAAACGCCGGCCGCCTGCACCGCCTGTTCCAGGTTGGCCATGCAGGTGGAGGACGCCGTGATGATATGGGCCTCCATCTCCAGGCGAAAGCCGTGCATCCCGATCGGGCTGCGCACGCGCTCCTGCCCATCCAGCGAGTAGCTGCGCGGCACGACATGCAGCACCTCGCGGTTGTGCGGAATGGCGATGGCCCGCGCCGCCTCCATTGCCCGCGCCAAGTCGTCGCGGCTGACGCCCCGCTGGCCGGTGATTCCCACCATCCCCCGGCTGCTGATGGAGGCAATGTGGTTGCCGGCCACGCTGACAAACGCCCGGCTGATGTCGTAACCGCTGCTTTTCTCCGCCTTGTGGATGGAAGCCGAGATCGCCGCCGTAAGCTGGGCGATGTCGTTGACGATCCCTTTCTTCATGCCGCGGCTCGGCTCGATGCCAGTGCCCACCACGAAGATGTCGTCTTTGCGCACCTCGCCCACAATCGTGCAAATCTTGTTTGTGCCTACGTCCAATCCAACAACCAGGTCGTTCAATTCAACGCCCCCTCACCTCTGAGTAGTACGGCGCGTCGGGATTGGCGACGTTCAGCAGGGCCGGCTGTTTGCCGCGCGCCAGCAGGTTGCCTACGATAGCGTTGTAGACCAGGATTTTCTCTGGCATATCTGTACCGGTTCCAAACCACACTTCCCAGCCGCGCCCGTCTTGGTAGCCCAGGCCGCGATCCGGGTGATACATCATGCGCTCGATGTTCGGGTACATGCTCTTGAGCTGCAGCGCGCCCGCCACCGCGGCCGCGTCCACGCGCACATCTGGCCCCAGCGGCCCCTCGGTGACGATGTCCACGATGCGCATCAGATCGGGGCGATCCTCGCGCATGAGCATCACCCGGCCCTGCACATCCACCCAGGTGGCCACGCCGGCCTGTTCCCACACCAGCGCCGGCTGCCGTTCCTGGATGGCGATGCGCACCATCAGCGGCGGCCAGCCAACCTGTACATCGGCTTCGGCCACAGTGGGCGAGCGCAGGATGCCGGCGCGCACCCGGGCTGGATCCACCCAGAAGATGTGCATGTTGGCGATGTCCGTCAGCGCAAACACCTCTTCCTTGGTCAGATACTGCAGGCCGCTCACGGCGATGCTGTGCACGTAAAAGGCGTCGCTGCCTATAAACATCGCCAGCAGCGCCAGCGAACATATCACAATCAGGCCGCTCACCAACCGCGTCCCCGCCAGCTGGCTGCCCCGCGCGCCGTGCTGCACCGGCGCGCGGCTGGCCGCCGCCGGCAGCGCGCTGCCATGCCACACCCCAGGAATACGGTCAGTTCGCCGCCGCCGCTCTCGTGACCGCGCTGCCATTAAGCCTCGGTTCTTGCTTTCGCCGCTAACGAAGGAATCCAGCACTTACCCACAAACCAACTATATGTCAAACGGCGCGGCCTGTCCACAACCTAAAACCACTCTCCAACCAGTTCGATCTCTATTTCCAGAAACACGCCAGTTCTGCTGGCCACAACGTCGCGCACGTGCTGCACCAGCGCGTAGTAATCCGACGCGGTGGCCGCGCCGGTGTTGATGAAAAAGTTGGCGTGCAGCGCTGAGACCTGCGCCCCGCCGATCTGAAAACCTTTCAGGCCGGCTGCTTCAATCAGGCGGCCTGCGTAGTCGCCGGGCGGGTTCTTGAAGATGCTGCCCAGGCTGGCCCCCGGCGGCTGCGTCTGCTTGCGCCGGGCGGTGAAATCGTCCATGCGCGCCTGGATCGCCGCCGGGTCATCCGGCGTCAGCGCGAGCTGGGCCAGCAGCACCACAAAGCCCCGGTCGGCGCGGGCTTTGAGGCTGGAATGGCGATAAGCGTAGTCCAAATCGGCCAGGCTGAGCAGGCGCGGCCCGTTCGGCTCCAGAATGACAACCTCGCGCAGGATGGCGGCCATGTCGCTGCCGTGCGCCCCGGCGTTGTTGACCACCGCCCCGCCCACCGTGCCCGGCACGTTCACGGCCCACTCCAGACCGGCGAGGCCGCGCCGCTGGCAGCGTTTGGCCAGCGCCGCCAGCCCCACGCCGCTGGCGGCCGCAGCCTGGCGGCCGCCGTGCCACTCGCCGAACTCGACCGAGTCAGTGTGGTTGATGACAACCAGCCCGCGCACGCCGCGCTCTGCCACCAGCACGTTAGAGCCGCCGCCCAGCACGCGCACCGGCAGACCAGCATCCCAGGCCGCTGTCACCACCTGCGCCAGCTCCTCCAGTGGGCCGCGCGCCACATACAACCACTCCGCCGGCCCCCCCAGGCGGGCGGCGGTGTAGCGCGCCAGCGGCTCCTCGCGGAGCAGACGGCCGCCCAGCAGCGCGAACAAGTCGGCCATCGGGTTATCGTGACTGCGCGCGCCGCAGCCGTAGCAGCGCCGCGCCGATCTCTGGCGCGTCGCCCGCGCTCATGATCACGACCACCGCCGGCGGGCGCGCTGCCGTGTCTAGCAGGCGGGCCGCGTCTGCTAGGCCGGGCGCATAGTGCACGTTGGGGTGAGCAATGGCCGCCGCGGCTGCCGCGCCTGTCACGCCAGGAATGGGCTGTTCGCGCGCGGCGTAGATGTCCGTCACCACCACGTGATCCGCCGCCCCGAAAGCCGCCGCGTAGCCATCGAGCAGCGCCTGCGTGCGGCTGTAGGTGTGCGGCTGCCACACGGCCCACAGCGTCCGTCCAGGGTAGCGCTGGCGCGCCGCCTCCAGCGTCATGCGGATGGCTGTTGGGTGGTGGGCGTAATCGTCAATTACGGCCACGCCGCCCACGTCGCCGCGCAGTTCGAAACGCCGCTCAGTTCCCTCAAAAGCGGCCAGCGCCGCAGCAGCGCTCGCAAACGGCACGCCCTGCTTCTCGGCCACAGCCAGCGCCGCCAGCGCGTTGCGGGCGTTGTGCGCGCCGGGCACGCGCAGCCGCACCGCGCCGCGCGGGCGGCCGTCGTGCCCCGCATCGAACACTGTCGCGTCGGCTTCGAGGCGCAGATTAAGGCCGCGCCACGCTGCCAGCCCGCTGTCCAAGCCGTAAGTTGTTACAGGCAGACCCTGTACCAGCCGGTTCTGCGCCAGCACCAGAGCGGCTGGGTCGTCGGCGCAGGCCACCAGCAGGCCGTCTGGCGGCAGCAGGCTCACAAAATGCGCGAACGCCTGCACCATGTCGTTGGGCGTGGCAAAGAAATCCGGGTGATCGAACTCGACGCTGGTCACGACTGCTGTGTGCGGGCGCAGGCCGTGAAACATGTTGTCGTATTCGTCGGCCTCAATCACGAACGCCGGCCCGCGCCCTACGCCGGCGTTTGTGCCGGTGGCGCGCAGCACCCCGCCAACAATGTAGCTGGGATCGTGGCCGGCCGCGCGCAGCACGTGGACAATCATAGCGCTGGTCGTGGTCTTGCCGTGTGTCCCAGCCACCGCGATCACCTGCTGCCCGCTGGTCACTGCGCCGATGATGTCCCGGCGCCGGTAGACCGGTATATCCAAGGCGCGCGCCATGGCCACTTCGACGTGGTCATCGGCCACTGCCGACGACGCCACTACCAGCTCTGCGCCCAGCACATGCTGCGCGTCATGGCCGATGTACACCGTCACGCCCTCGCGGGCCAGCGCGTCGGTCAGCGCGCTGGCGCTGCGGTCGCTGCCAGACACGTGATAACCCTGCTGCAGCAGCACCCGCGCAATGGCGGACAGGCCCGCGCCGCCAATGCCCACCAAGTGGATATGCTGGCCTGGAGTCAAGCGCACCGCGGTCACGGTCAGCCGCCGTTCAGATTACGATCAGCACGATCAGGAACAAGACGATCACGGCGATGGCGAGCAGGTCGCCGCTGCCGTTCACGCCGCCGCCCAGCACCACCAGCGGCAGCAGGTTGCGCGCTTGGTCGCTGGGCGAGCCGGGCGCAGGCGCAATCACTGCGGGAGCCAGCGGGTAGCCGTTGATGTCCATGAAGTACCACAGCGACCCCCAGATGAGGTAGCCGTTGAAGAAGCCAACGATGCCGCCCAGGATGCTCGACTGGAGCCGGTCGCGCCCGTCTGGCCCGCGGCCGCTGCTGCCCAGGGCGCGCGTCTGGTAGGCGAAGAACACCACGATCAGGAAGATCGTCGCCTGGACGAGGAACACCTGATCGCGCGAGACGCCGGCCAGCAGCACGCCGCGCAGCAGGCTGTCGAACTGGAACAGCGCGAACAGGCCCAGGATGATGCCTGCCATCGAAATCAGCTCTTTGTTCCACCCGCGCAGGTAGCCAATGATGGCGAAAAAGATTGACATCGTCACCAGCACTGCCGAAAGCTGGATCATCGCGTCTCCCCCGCCAGATGCACCAACTCCAAAGCCAGCCGCGCCGCGCCGTCCAGCCGCGCCAGCGCCGCCGCCCGCTGCCGCATGTGCGCCAGCCGGTCTGGCGCAGCCAGCAAACCGCGCACCGTCGGCAGCAGTTGGTCGCCCAGGCGCTCGTCGTCCAGCACCAGCGCTGCGCCGCGCGATGCCAGGTAGTCCGCGTTTACCCGCTGGTAGCGCCAGGCGTGCGGATACGGAACCAGCACCGAAGGCAGCCCGAACAGCGGGAACTCGCCCAACACGCTGGCCCCTGCCCGGCTTACCGCTAGGTCCGCTGCTGCCAGCGCCAGCCCCATCTCACAGTGCAGATAGGGGTAGGCGCGATAGCGCGTTACATCCACCCCCTGCGCCGCCAGCGCCGCGCGCGCGGCTTCCACTTCCGTCCAGTCCAGGCTGCCGGTGATGTGCACTATCTGCACGCCGTCGGCCAGCAGGTCCGGCGCGGCAGCCAGCAGCGCCCGGTTAAGGCTGCGCGCGCCGCGGCTGCCGCCGAACACCAGCAGCGTAGGCCGGCCCGCGTCGAGCGCAAAGTGCGCCAGGCCAGCCTCGCGTGTGGCCTTGGTCACGGCGCAGCGCAGCGGGTAGCCGGTGACCACCGTCTGGCCCTCGTGGAAAAATGCCGCCGACTCCGGCACAGTGAGCGCCACGCGCCGGGCGAAACGCCGCAGCAGGCGGATGCTGGCGCCCGGTTCGACGTCCGGCAGGTAGATCAGCACCGGCACGCGCCGCGCCCAGGCAGCCAGCGCCACCGGCAGGCTGCTCCAGCCGCCGGTGAGCAGCACCGCTCGCGGCCGGCGGCGGCCCAACAGCCCCCAGGCCTGGGCCGTCCCCGCCGCTAACTGGACAGCGCTCGCCGCCCGCCGCATCGCGCTCACGCCGGCCACTGGACCGCCGCGCACATCATCGTACGTCGCAAAGGCCACGCCCGACTCGCGCACGATCTCGCGTTCCAACCCGCCGCTGCCCACGAAATGCAGGCTAACCCCCGGATGCGTTCGGGCGAGCGCTTCGGCTGCGGCCAGCGCGGGATACACGTGGCCCCCTGTTCCGCCCGCTGCGATCATAAGGCGCAAAAACGTTTCTCCGTTCTGGCACGCTCATCAGGCGCGCCCGCACGCGGCCTACACTCAGCAGCAGGCCCGCGCCCGCCATGAGCACCACCAGCGACGAGCCGCCGAAGCTGATAAAGGGCAGCACAGCCCCTGTGGGCGGGACCAAGGCGGTCATCACGGCGATATTCAGCAGCGCTTTCGAGACAATCCACACGGTGATGCCAGCCGCCAGCAGCGCCCCGAACGTATCCGGCGCGCGCCGCGATGTCTGGAAGCCGCGCACAGCGAGCGCCACGTATAATAGCACGACGAATCCCGCGCCGATAATGCCCAGCTCCTCGCCGATCACAGCGAAGATGCTGTCGGTGTGCGGCGCGGGCAGAAAACCGAACTTCTGCCGCCCCTCGCCCAGCCCAACGCCCGTCCAACCGCCGTTGAGAAAGGCGATCACCGCCTGCTGTACCTGATAGTGCGCCTGCGTCAGGTCGCTCAAGCTGTCCACAAACGACGTCAAGCGGCCCTGCGCGTAGCTGATCCGCTGCGACAGCACCCAGCCGATGCCAGCAGCAGCGCCGCCCGCCACCCCAAGCTGCAGCAGGTCAGCGCCGGCCAGGAAGAACATAACACCGCAGGCGGCGAAGATCATGGCTGCCGAACTCAGGTCTGGCTGAAGCATCACCAGGCTGCCCACGATGCCCACTAGCACCGCGAACGGGATCAACCCGTAAAGAAAGCTGCGCACGCGCGTGCGCCGCGAGCTGAGCCACGCCGCCATGTAGATGATCATAACCAGCTCTGCTGCCTCGCCCGGCTGAAGCGAGCCGCGAATCAGCGAGCGGCGCGCGCCGAAGGCGTCGTCGCCGAACAGGAGCACGGCGATCAGCAGCGCAATAACCCCCAACAGCAGCCACACGGCGAACCGCTTCCACACGCGGTAGTCAATGAACGCCAGCAGCGCCAGCACGACCGCGCCAATGGCCAGGTTGCGCAGATGCTGCAGCAGAATGTAGGACTCGCTGCCGAAGCTCTGGTAGCTCCAGTCGAAGGTGGTGCTGTAGACCATCATCACGCCGATTGCCAGCAGCCCGCCCACCACGATCAGCAGGTACGGGTCCAGCGCCAGTCCAATTCTCTGGCGGCGCTCTGCCGGAACAGCAGCTGCCCGCGTTATGAGGTCATCGCCTTCAATGAACACCGGCTGATCAGCCATATACACTCCCCAGCGCCGCTCACAAGCGCCGCATACCGCCATTTCAGGCAGTGGGCGCGCGTTCTGTTACGATTATAGTCCGTTAACGAGCTGGCGAAAGTGGACGCCGCGCTCGGCGAAATCGCGGTAGGCGTCGTAGCTCGTGCCGCCAGGCGAGAGCAGCACCACGTCGCCGGGCTGCGCCAGCTCGCGCGCCAGCGCCACCGCCTGCGCCAGCGTCTCGACCTGCGTCACAGCGCGCGTATCGCCAGCTACCTGGCGCACGGTGTCCACCACCAGCGCGCCGGCGTGACCAAAGGCGACGATGTGGCGCGCTTTGGTCAGCGCCAGCTCGATCATCTCAGCCCAGGGCAGCTTCTTGTCTTTGCCGCCAGCCAGCAGCACCAGCGGCTCGTCAAAGCTGCGCAGCGCCGCCATCACCCGTTCCGGCGCGGTAGCGATGCTGTCGTTGACCCACGTTACGCCGTCCAGCGTGCGCACCACCTCCAGCCGGTGCGCCACCCCCTCGAAGGCGCGGATCGCCTCGGCCATGGCCGCTGGCGGCGCGCCGCCAGCGCCGGCAGCGGCGCACGCCGCCAGCGCGTTCAGGAGATTGTGATCGCCGCGCAGCCGGATATCGCCGCGTTCACACACCACGCGCGGCGCGCCGTCGGCGCTCGACAAGCCGGCCACCAGCAGGCGCTGACCGGCCATAAAAGCCCCGTCTGCCACCATCTCATACCGGCTGAACCACGCCAGCCCGCCCACGACAGCGTCAGCCAGCGCGCGGCTGCCGGGGTCGTCGCGGCCCAGCACCGCCACACTGTCTGCCGCCTGATGGGCGATGATCTGCGCCTTGGCGCGGGTGTAGGCCTCCATCGTGCCGTGCCGGTCCAGGTGGTTGGGCGTGATGTTGAGCACAGCCGCCACCTGCGGGCTGGCCGTCATGATCTCCAGTTGGAAGCTGGACAGCTCCATCACCACGCGGTCGTCCGGCTGGATGTCGGCCAGCACATCCAGCAGTACATCGCCGATGTTGCCGCCCACCCACGTCCTATAGCCTGCCTGGCGCAGCATATCGCCGGCCAGGGTGGTCGTCGTCGTTTTGCCGGCGCTGCCAGTGATGCCGATCACCGGCGCAGGGCAGCGCTCTAGGAACAACTGCGCATCGTTGGTGAGGGGGATGCCGCGCCGCAGCGCTGCCTGCACGACTTCCAGTTCCAGCGGCACGCCGCCGGAAATGCACAGCAGATCAGCGCCGTCCAGCAGGCTTGCCGGGTGCTGGCCCAGCACGAACTCAACATCGGGGTAAACGCTCAAGTCGCCCAGGGCTTCGGCGCTGTTCAGGTCGCTGACAACAACTGATGCGCCCTGAGCCGGCAGCCAGCGCGCCAGCGCCCGCCCCTGGCGGGCAAAGCCCAGCACGACAGCGCGCTTGCCGCGCAGCGGAGTGGTCATCGGCTCACACCAGGGCCAGCGCCACGCCGATCATGGCGCTCAGCAGACCCACCAGCCAGAAGCGCTGGACGATCTGCGTCTCGCTCCAACCGCCCAGCTCAAAGTGCCCATGCAGCGGCGCTTGGCGGAAGATGCGCCGGTCAACGCCCCAATAGCGCCGCGTGTACTTGGCCGACGCCACCTGCAAAATCACTGAGAGCGTTTCGGCCACTGGCACAATGGCAATGATGGGCAGCAGCAGCCACTGGCCGGTCATCACCGCCACCGTGCCCAGCGCCGCACCCAGCGCCAGAGAGCCGGTGTCGCCCATGAACAACTGCGCCGGGTGGGCGTTGTACCACAGGAAGGCGAAGCACGCGCCCACCAGGATGAAACAGAACTGCGTCAAGAAGATCTGCTCCTGCAGATACGCGATCACACCGTAGGCGGCGAACGCGCTGGCCGTGATGATACCGGCCAGCCCGTCCAGGCCATCGGTCAAGTTGACAGCGTTGGACATGCCCACGATGATGAAGATCGTGATTGGAATGAACAGCGCCGGGCTGATGGGGATCACAATCGGCAGCAGCGGCAAGCGCACCTCGTTGGCGAACGAGAAGCCGCCATCGTAGAGCGAGATGATCACCGCCGCGATGCCGGCCAGCACGACCTGCGCCAGGAACTTGGCCCGCGCCGACAGCCCTTCGCCGCGCCGCCCGCGCGAGGTCTGAATTCCCTGCCAATCGTCAACCGCCCCCAGCAGCGCAAAGCCCACCAACACGAAAAGCGGCAGCAGTATGCTCGGCCCGGTAACCGTGCGGATCACACTGACGATGTTCAGGCCCAGCGCTACCAACAGCACCGGCAGCACGATCATGATGCCGCCCATCGTCGGCGTGCCCACCTTTTTCTGATGATGCTCGCTCAGCTCAGCGCGAATCTGCTTGCCGATCCGCAGGCGGCGCAGCACCTCGATAAACGGCCCGCCCCAGAT
>Ga0308414_1001522_pt1 | contig 15152 bp, 10 predicted proteins | sample HotsprSampleOS50_FD_205667 | JGI IMG/M metagenome (GOLD analysis project Ga0308414, IMG submission 205667) | Hot spring phototrophic mat microbial communities from Octopus Spring, Yellowstone National Park, Wyoming, United States - 20090730_OS50 ... | reverse complement strand
AAAGGAAATTGATTTCTAATAAAGCCACCCGCCGGTACACTAAGCATAGTTGCAATAGTGAAAATAGGAAAATCTGCATAATAATCCATGCAAAAACCATTCACTAAAAAGCTAATCAAAAGACTGACATATTCAAAATTGTAAGAATATTTAAAAAAATTTTGATAATTTAAAACCCATTGAACCGTTGTAAGAACCAATATAAAACCGTAGTGCCATTCAAAAAAAGCACTAAGGAAAGTCATAATCATAAGTAACCATGCAGCAATTAGTCGTTTGTTACGAAATTTAATGGTATTCATATTAAAAAAAATTAACTTTGCAAATCGTAAAATTTAGCGTATAAACCATTAGTATGGATAAGTTCATGATGTGTCCCAATTTCAACGATTTTACCATCTTTTAAAACAATAATTTTATCCATTTTAGGCATAATGTTTAATCGATGGGAAGCAACAAGAAGTGTGGTCTTACCATGACTATAATTTTGTAATTTTTCTATAATTTTTTGTTCTGTGATAGTATCTACTGCCGATAAGCAATCATCTAATAATAACAATTTCGCTTTTTTAAGATAGGCTCTTGCTATGGCAATTCTTTGTTTTTGTCCACCAGAAAGTGTTACTCCCCTTTCTCCCACCACAGTTTGAAATTGATTAGGTAATCTCATAATGTCATCATAAACTGCTGAAAATTTTGAGGCTTCAATAATTTCTTCCATAGTTGCATAAGGCTTACCAATTTTTATATTATTTTCGATAGTATCAGAAAATAAAAATGCATCTTGTGGAACTATGGTAATATTTTTACGAATTTCTTGATGAGAATAATTTTTTAGATTTTGATGGTCTAAAATAATTTGACCCTCACTGGGGTCATATAAACGAGTAAGTAAAGCAAAAAGAGTAGATTTTCCGGAACCAGTTGCTCCTACAATACCAATCGCCTCGCCTTCCTTAATTTTTAAGGAAAAATTTTCAATCGCTTTGATACCTGAATCGGGATAAATAAAACTGATGTTTTGAATATCAATATTTAAATGATGGATGGGCTTAGAAACCTTAGGATATTGAATATCCGGTTGAATTTCCAAAATTTTATTAATTCTTTCCTGTGAAACAGCTGCTTTTTGCGTTAAACTAGTAACCCAACCTAATGATGCAATAGGCCAGGTTAAAAGGTACACATACATAATAAACTCAGCGATGTTACCTACGGTTACTTTACTGTTATAAATTTTAAAACCACCAAATCCTACGGCTATAATGATACTTAATCCAATTAAAAATTGAATGATGGGAAAAAAAAAGGCATCAATTTTAGCTAAATTTATCGATTTTTCTTTAAATCTCTCTGTAAAACTAAGAAAATTGTCATAAAACAAACCTTGTTTATTATAAGCACGAACAGTTCTTATACCTGAGTAAACTTCTTGTGTATAAGAGCTAATTAATGAAAGTTCGTTTTGTACAATTTCACTTTGCTTTATGATTTTACTATGAACATAATAAATAAGAATACTTAAAATAGGCAAAGGCAACATTACCATTAAGGTTAGTTCCCAATTCACATACAACATAGTAAATAAAACCATCAAAAACAAAGTAATTGTATTTATCGAATACATTATCCCGGGTCCAGTAAACATCCTTACATTTCCAATGTCTTCTGTTAATCTTGCCATAAAATCACCCGTGTGATATTTTCTAAGATTTTTTTGGCTTAAAGTGAGTATTTTTTCAAATAACTGATTTTTTTGTTCAAATTCTATATGACGGGACATCACTATAATTGCTTGCCTAACTCCAAATAAAAATATACCTTTGAGCAAAGCGGAAATCAAAATTTGCAAAGAGTACCATAAAACCGAATAAACCACTTCAGTTCTTAATATCAATTTTTCTTCATAAGAAGCGTTTTCATATGCCTTAAACTTATCAGCAAGGATATCAAAACCGTTTCTTACTAATTGTGCAGGATAAATAGAAAAAAAATTAGATATGATAATGAATATAATTCCCCAAAATAAATACCACCGATATTTTTTTAAAAAAGGATATAAAGATTTTAAAAGAATTTTCATTAGACAAAGCGAATAACAAAATAAATTTACGTTTAGTTGCGAAATTACAAATGTAATAAAAAATTTTATTTACAAAATGTAATATTTCAAACAAAAATAACAAAGAGCTTAGAAATTACATTAATAAAGTGTAATTAATAAGCTCTTTATTAAAAACTTAACTAATTTTATTTCAATTATTTTTTAATTGTTATCATTTCTGCTCCGCCTAGTTGTGGAACTTTTCTAGAAGATTTCAACATGACTTTGTTGGTTTTATCGATCCAATATAAAGTGCTTTTTGTATCCTCATCAATGGAAGCAATTTCCACTTTCCAACAATCTTTACCCTCAAATTTTTCACTACCTAAAACTTTTAGCTTAGCGATTTCAATTTTTAAATTTTCTAAGGATAAACTATTGAAAATCAATTGATAATTTTCTTTTAATGGTAAAGCACCAACAAATAAATCAATAGCACTGTTAATATCAAGGAAAGCACCATCGTAATTGAGCTCTGTTATTTTTTCGCCCATATGGATAGTAATCTTATTTTTTTGATAATTAATATCAAAATTCATAGGTCCTTGATTTACAGTTCTTTTAACAGGGTTATATTGGTTATCAAGAATTAAATAATCTTTAGACTCTTGCCCCATCATATTAACCGTAGTATTAATTTCAAAAGATTTACCTGTTTTAATTTCACGGTTCATATCGATTTTCATATTTTGACCTTGGAAACTAATAGTAGTTTCAAATTTTTGAACTTCAGGTTTTAAGTTTAAAGAGAAATTAGGTAACTTTGAAATTGGTTTAGTATCGTCTAATTTTTTTAAAGTAAGTTTAGATATATCAACTTTCAGTTCATTAAGTCTTTTCGCCACTTCATCGGGCATATCTTTTTGGTAACGACCGCCTAAGTTTTCTGCTAAAAATTTTTCTATTTCTGCATACATAGCCATTTGATTGACGGGTTTATAGAAACCATGTCCTTCATCATCAGCTAATAGATAAGAAACTCTTTTACCTTTGTCTCTTAAAGCGATAGCAATTTGGTCGGATTCTGCTTTTTTTACTCTGGGGTCATTAGCCCCTTGAACGATTAAAAGAGGTTTAGAAATTTTATCTACATGAAATAAAGGAGAGGCTTCTTTAAGTAATTTTTTACCTTCTTCTGTATTGGGGTCACCTGTCATTTCATACAAAAAAGCACGACCAGCTTCCCAATAAGCCGGAATGGATTCTAATAAAGTAAATAAATTGCTAGGACCTACGATATCGACACCACAAGTGTACAAATCGGGAGTAAAAGCCAAACCTGCTAAGGTAGCGTATCCACCATAACTACCGCCCATGATGGCTACTTTTTTAGGGTCAATCATGCCCTTTTCTATCAAATATTTTACTCCCCAAGTAATATCATCTTGCATTAATTTTCCCCATTGTTTATCCCCGGCATTCATAAATTTTTTTCCATAACCACCACTGGCTCTAAAATTTGGTTGCAATACTGCATATCCTCTATTGGCTAAAAATTGTACTGTGGCATTGTACCCCCAATAATCTCTCGGTCCTTTAGGTCCGCCATGAACTAAAACAACCAGTGGTAAATTTTTAGTTTCTACATTTAAAGGTAAAGTCAAATATCCAGGAATTTCTAAACCATCAGAACTTTTATACCGAATTGGTAACATCGGAGCCAAATATTCTTCATATTTTTTTAATTCAGGTCTCGGTGTATACTGAAATATTAATTGATTGGTAGCAGGTTCATAATAATAAACCTCCGGTGCAATGTTATCTCCTGATACAGCCACTAAAAATTTATCGTAATTTTTTGTTGAACTTGTGAAACTGATTTCTTTATTGGGAAACTGTTTCTGAACATACTCATATTGAGCCTTTCTTTTATCGTCTTTCCAATAATATTGAACTTTGTCATCTACATAAGTGAATGCAACAATTTTCTTAGTGTTTTCGTCAATAATTAAACTTCCAAAATCAACACGATTGTTAGGGTCAGAGTGAATTTTTTCTAATTTCAAAGTATTCAAATCCATTAAAAATAAAACAGATAAATTTAAATCCCCTTTATTACTTTCCAAATATACTTTTGTATTATCCTCATTAAAAGCTAAAAAACTTGCACCTTCTGATACATCAACAGAATAAATTTCTTTTAATGATTTGTCATTATTGATTTTATAAAAAATCGTTGTTCCTTTTTCGTCAGTTTTGGAAAGTATTCTTAGATTATCATTCCAATCAAACGTATAAGAAGTTATTCTTTCTTTGTTTTCAAAAATTAGTTTAAGTTCACCCGTTGAAATTTTCAAGGAATACAAGTCATGCCAAGCTTTGTCTCTATCATTCAAACCAATAAACATTAAATCAGGGTTATTTTTGCTAACGTGATAAATTTGAGCAGTGATTTCATTTTTGGGTGTCAAATTTCGAGAATTAGGAATTTTTTTTCCATCAGCTTCAAAAGGATTTACAGCATAAACATTCATGTTTTCGTCTCCATCTTTGTCTTTAATATACAAAATAAATTTGCTATCATAAGTCCAAAAATAACCATAAAGTGGTCTTTTACTGTCTGTTAATGGTTTTGCATTCTCAAAAGGTTCATCAAATTTTTTTACCCAAATATTCATAATTCCTTCATATTCCTTTAAAAAAGAAATCCATTTTCCATCAGGGCTAATTTGACCTCCCGAGATTTTTGGGTTACCAAAAAAAATACTTCTATCAATAATAGGAACTTCTTGTGCGTTCATTGATTGAATCAACATGATAGCAAAGAAATAATAAAAAAAGCTTTTTTTCAACATAAATTTTTTTCAACAAATTTAATGGCAATAATTAATAATCAAAATTTGAATTAGTCAGAAAGGTAAAAAGAAAAGATTAGCGGAAAAATGGAATGTTTTAAGTAAGTTAATAAATAGGCAAACATGGTTCAATGAATTTTTATTAACCATTTACTTAAACCAAAATATCAAACTTGCATAAAAATTAACCATTCAATTAAATTAATTAACCATGTAGTTAAACAGTTGTTTAGAAATTAAATAATTGGTTAAAATTATAAAGTATCAAACCAGTTGGTTTAATTTTTTGGTTAATTGTTAATATAAAATTTTGTATTATATTTGCGGAATTATTATTATGATGAAAAAAAGTTGGTTTTTCCCTATAACAGTGCTAATTAGCATGGTAATCATTCATTCTTGCTCCACTTCTATTGATATCAATGCACCCGAAAAACCTATTTTAGTTGTTTACGGTGTATTAAATCCCAAACAATCTGTACAATATATCAGAGTATCCAAAGGTTTTTTGGTAAATGGAGATGCAATAAAATATGCTTCTGAAAACAATTTAAGTGCTCAAAATGCAAAAGTTAAGCTCTCGGAATACCAAATTCGAGAAATTAATGGAAAAAAAGTTCTCAATCTAACCAATATTTATGAATTACAACCTGATAATTCTATACCTAAGGAAGATGGTATTTTCAACAAAAATCAAGTTTTATATAAAACTCAACCTACTGATACCATCAGACCTGGAAGATACTATGAACTTGAAGTAACTCTTATAGGAAACGAAACTCTAAGCACAAAAGCTCATACAGTGATACCTTCCGAACCCTTTATTACTAACCCAACCGATAAAATTCAAGTAGGAACCAATAACGTTTTATTTAATTATCCTGAAATTGAATTTTATAATTCCTATGATGTAAAGTTTTTTTCCGGTAGAAAAATTACTAATGACGAATACTTAACCAACGGAAGAGGTTATGAACTCAGAATTTATTTTAAATATGGAATCGAAACTTCACCTGGAGATACTTCATGGCAATCCATTCTCAGATATGGACCTACGCAACCATTTGACAAATCATCTTGTAATGTCGCTTCAGGTTCTATGTGTTATAGAATTGGTGCTCAAAGTTTTACTGATTTTTTAAAAAGTCGATTAACTGATAATTCGGTAAAATATGTTTTTGATGATACTCCCTTGAACGAATCTACTCGATTGGAAATCACATCGATTGATACGTTTTTATTTAATTATTTGTTAGTGAATAGCCCTGTTTATTCTGATTTCAATGCAGTAAAGCCTGAGTACACTAATTTATCCGATGGAGCAATAGGTATTTTTGGTTCTATTAATACATTTTCAAGATTCGTAACTTTAGGAAATTGTACCAAACATATTAGTCGTTTAAATAACACCCCTAAACCTGGTGAATTTTGTAAATAAAATGTTTGAATTTTTAAATTTCAATGAAAAAATTACCATTCCATACCTTTGGGATACTTTTTATAAAAATGTAAAACATGAACAACCCTTCCTTTATTACTTAGAAAACAAAGAGTTAAAGTCATTTACTTACAAAGAACTTTATGCAAAATCTCATTGTTTTGCAGCTTATCTTTTAAAAATTGGTTTAAAAAAAGGAAATAAAATCCTCGTAATTTCTAAAAATAACCCTCAATTTTTAATTATTGATTTAGCTTGTCATCTTATAGGAATAAATAACTGGGTTATAAAACATCAAAATAATGAAACAAATTGGAAGGAAATTTTTTTACATTTTCAACCTCATTTTACTATCATTGAAGATTACGAAGTTTATCAAAATCTCTTTGAACTTCAATATTTATCAACTCCAGTGGTTTTAATTGAAAAAAATTTTGATAAAATTGCTTTAAAAGATCATTTAGTGCTGTTTGATACAGCAATTGAAATTGGAAAAAATTACTGGCGTGAAAATCAAGATTATATAAATGAATTAAAATTCAATGTAAAAGAAAATGACATATTATTTTATACCTCTTTTAGCCAATTTCTAACGCACAGAGAATTTATATTTAATTTACAAAATTTTAAAAAATACGAGGTTTCTTTAAAAAAAAATAACGGTAGTATTCGCCTACTTTTAAGCCTTTTACCCTTTCATTTGCTTTATAGATATGCTATTTACTCCGGTATTTTTCAACAAAATATAATCTATTTAATGGATTATCAAAATATAACGAATTCATCGATAAAAAAATATAAAATCAATCAATGGTATCATTCTGGAAAAGAGCTTTCTCAATTTACCAATAATTGGTTTGAAGGAAAAGAAAATTATTTTTTAAGAACCTTTATTCACAAAAGCAAAAATAAATTACATAAAAAGATTAATAACCAAAATTTACCATTTGGTTTAAAAATTCAGTTAAATCTATTTTATTTTTATAAAGAATATTTAAAACACTCTTGGTCCAATTCTTTGCAAATACATGTTTTAGAAAATGAACTTAGTTTAGATACCTTAATCTATTGGAACATAATTAATATACCTGTTGTTACTTACCTTATTGATAACCAAGCAAAGGTTCATTCAGCTAAATTTAATAACTTAAACCGTGAAATTTTCTTCATAAACAAACCATTGAATTTTTTCTTTTAAAAATTTATAATTTTTTTTTGATTATTAATCTAATTTTTCTGTATATTGCAAAAAAAAAATAAACACTATGCCAATTAGAATAGTTAAAGACGATGAAGAAGATAACCAATTTGATTATAACAATCATTTTGATAATCATCAAAATAATGATAGTTTTGATTTAGATTTTAATAACAACAACCAAAATTCTAACAATCATCACTTCAAATATAATTATCACTCTGGTAGCAATAATAATTTTTTGAATGGAATTGTGGGTATTATCATTAGAATGATCCTCTTGAACATTATTATGAATTTTGTAAGTTCTTTAATTAGAAAAATGTTTAACAAAGGTAATAATAATCGTAGAAAATAATTTATGTCAAAAGTTACAATTACAGTTAGAGAAAATGGTTCTTTAAAAATAGAATGCGAACAGATTGAATTGATTGATAGTGAAGGAAAACCTTATAAATTAGAAGGAAAAACATCTATTTCTCTTTGTAGATGTGGCTTATCTAATAAAAAGCCATTTTGTGATGGTGCACACAAAGGTAAATTTGAGCATAAAGCTATTGCTGATAACTAAAACCATATTATGGGTTTTTTACTTGATTAATAACCCATAAGCTATCATTTATGATTTCGTAATCATATACATAAAGATCTCTCGGAGGTTTGCCTCTGATTCTTTTTCCTTCTTTGGAGTATTCTCCTTTATGACATGGACAAAGCCAGGTATCAGAATTTTTGTTCATCTTTACTGTACATTTCTTATGAGTACAAGTGAGACTGAGGATTTGTGGTTTTTTGTCTATAAAAGTTAAATATAATTGATTTCCATTGAATTCATGAAAGGTTTCTTTACCTTCTAATTCACTTAATTTTCCCAAAAATTTTTTATTTTCTGAACAACTTGTATTGAATTTTAATGAAAAACCTAATGTCAATAGTAATAGAAAGTCTCTTCTTTCCATTTTTAACGAATAAAATCAGTTAATTTATTTTCTAATTCATTTATGTTTAATTTTTGAAAATCAAATTTTTGTTTCATATTAATTTCAGTATTACTTTTACTAACATCATAGATTGCCATAAAATTTTCATTATCTATTTTATTGAAAATTATTACACTACCTTTATTAAATTCAGAAGGTAAATACAAATTTTTTTCGTTATCAACTGCTACTTTTGTAATAGATTTATTTTTATCAATTACAAAAAAAATAGAGCATTTAGATAAATCTATATTATTAAGATTGTTCCATTGAACAGATGAATAAATATCCACTGACTTATTGAATTTCATACTAGAAAATGTACCTAACTTAGAAACTTTATAAATTCTATTAGCAAAACTTAAATCTTTTGGTTTGTTTCTATTCCAATCTTGAACGCCTTTTCTTATCAAAAAATACTGAGCCAAACGCTCTGATTCACTTTTCGTATTACCGAGTTGCTCAAATTGTTCAACCAAAGATAATTCTTGATTATAATAAACATTATTAAAATTAACTACCTGCCCTAATTTTTCTTCTGCAAATTTTTCAAATTCATTAATTAAATTTTTATCAGCTTTTATATCTTTTAAGTATTGAACTACAAGTTCATCTGCTTTGTAAAGAGGTTCTTTAATTGAACTCAAATAAATTCCTGAAATAGCTTTTTTGTATAATGTTGCATTGTTAGAATAAAAATTATATCTTCTTGAAAATTCTTTCGTTGCTATATAAGAGCGGTCATAAGTATTTCCAAAGACATTATGTAAGTCTAAGGTTTCGAGAGGCAAGGGAATAAGATTTTTGTCTTGTTCAGCAATTTGTTGCCATTTATTATCTCTATTTAGGTTAAATAAATGGTATATATTGTCTTCATTTTCAGTTTTTAAGCATACAAATATTTTTTTTGATGGGTTGATATTAAGTTCTTCACCGTTTTTATATGCTTTTATTGTTACTAAACCCTCAGTTTCAAAAATTTCACTTACATTTTGTGTATAAAATCCTGATAACAATATTTCTGATTTAGAGTAATACTCTTGTAGTGTAACCAAAATATTCTCATTTTCTATCAATCCCTTACTATTCACAAAAACGTTTGGTGGTAAAATAATTAAAGTACCTTTTTTTCCAATCAAGTATCCTTCTTTATGATTGTTTAGAATAAATTCTTCTTTTTCTACGTAACCATTTTGATTAATTTCATTAAATAATTGATTTTCAATAATTTTTAGTTCTGATAAATTTTTATTTACTAATTGATTTTTTAAATTCGTATTAATGTTTTCTATTTGCTCATTAAAACTCTTATTTTGTAATAAAACAGCAATTTTTAAGGCATCTTCAACTTCTTCGTAAACATCATAACTTAAACTAAATGTTTGATTATCAATATTTTTATCCGATTTTGTTTGAGTATTTTTTGAACCCATAGTTTGAGTATTTTCTGAATTTAATTTTGTATTATCTTCTCTTTTTGCTACAAGATTTTCATAATTTTCTTGAATTCTTTTCTTAGCCGTCATTACTTTTTGATTAGTAATTTCGCTCTTTTCATTAGGAAACTCTTTGGATGCCTTTTCATGATTTACTAATGAACTAGGCGTTATTAGTTCCATATTTTCTTTGACATTATTATTTTTTTCTAAGTAATTTTCTCTTTTTTGAGAAAATCTATAAGAAATATAAGTTGTCAAACTTCCTGCCAATAACATTAGTACGAAAGCATATTTTTTCATTCTACCCTTTTTTATTGCGTACAAAATTAGTCTTGTAATGTAAATATTAACTATTTGATTATTAACAATATTTATTTAAAATATTTTGGTATTGTGAATTTTGTAATCAAAACTTTATGTTTTAAGATATTGCAATTCATTGCTTGAAGTAGTTTTTATCTAAATTTATTTTTTTCACATTTATTTTGAATACATTTTATTGTGTGGAAATATATAAAAGTTAATTAACTTTGTACATTCAAAGATTATGCAAAATAAAATTTTATTGTTATACGTTCCTCTTCCAAGTTATGAATCTGCAATGGAAATGGCACAATCTTTAATTAATAATCGACTTGCAGCCTGTTGCAATATTATTCCTAAGGTAACTTCTGTTTACTCTTGGAATGGTAAAATTGAAAATAGCGAAGAATCCGTTTTAATAATTAAAACATTGGAAATCAAATTAGAAGAAATCACTCTCTTTATTAAAGAAAAACATACTTATGATGTACCTTGTATACTAAATTTAAATCAGTGTACTGTGAATTCCTCTTATTTTGATTGGATGTTGAGTTCAATAACTTGATTAACCACCAATGAAACCTTATGGTTTTCTCATTATTTTTATATTCATATTTTTATTTTCATGTTTGAAAAGTCAAATTATTTTAAAAACTGATACTGTAATTTCCTATTCACCTATCATTCAATTGAATCAAAACATTGTACCAGGAACACTAAATACTTCTATTCCAGCGGATAGCGTTGATTATTTTCAAGGAATTTTATATTTTAGTAAACCTTTTGATACTCTTTTAGTTAGTTACCGTTTTTTTAATAGTTACTTGAAGTCAAATTTAGGTTATACATCTAATTCAAATAATTCTCCTGATAGTGCAAAAAAGGTTAATCCCTATTTGAACGATATTTATTATCGAGATACCTTTGTAGTGGAAAATTTACCTTACGATCCATTTGCTCAAAGCAAATTAGATAAATCAGGAGTATTAGCTAGGGGTATTACGGTGGGTACTAATAGAGATTTATCTGTAAATTCAACTTTTCGGCTTCAGTTGAAGGGAGATTTGGGCGATGATATTTCCATTGTTGCAGGAATAACCGATGAAAATATTCCTATACAACCTTCGGGTACTACCGAACAACTCACTGATTTTGACAAGGTTTTCATTCAGTTAAACCACAAAAACAAATTTTTAACATTAGGTGATATTGAGGTTCAAAAAAAAGACTCTCGTTTTGCGAATTTCTATAGAAATAGTTTAGGATTACAAGCTGATTTTAAAGGAAATAAATTAAATAGTTCCATTTTTTTTTCAGCTGCAAAAGGTAAATTTAATTCCATGAGTTTTCAAGGTGAAGAGGCAAAGCAAGGTCCTTACAGGCTTAAAGGAAAAAACAATGAACGTTTTGTGATTGTTTTAGCAGGCTCTGAAAAGGTTTATGTGAATGGTAAATTGATGACCAGAGGAAAAGAATATGTTATTGAGTATAATACCGGTGAATTAACTTTTACTTCTCAATTTCCAATCAATTCTTCTCATAGAATTGTCATTGACTTTGAATATGCTGATAGAAATTACGGTCGTTCATTAACTGGTTTTTTTATTAATTATCAAATCAATAATCAATGGAAAATAAAATTTTCACAAGTAAGAGAAGCAGATAATCCCAATGTAACTACCGATTTTGTATTAAGTGAAAAAGAAAAAAAAGCATTACAAAATGCAGGTGATAATCCCGATTCCGCTTTTATTTTTGGTGGTGACTCAGTGGGCTGGGTAAAAGGAAAAATTCGATATGCCAAAAAAGATACTACTTTATTTAATATAGTTTTTCCTGATGTTTTTTATTATTCCTTAGACTCAAACATAGCAGTTTATCAAGTTTTTTTTGCATTTGTAGGCGAAAACAAAGGTTTATATATTCAAGAACAGGCGTTAATTAACGGTAATATTTTTACTTTTGTCGGTATTGATGAAAACCAAAAACCCAAGGGCTCTTATATGCCTATAAAAATAATTCCAATTCCTAAATCTAATGTAGTCAATGACTTAATTATTGAATATGAAGTAAATTCTAAGTTTAAAATTATAACAGAAACGGCTGTATCCAATTATGACCAAAATAGACTTTCTAATAAAGACGATAAAAATAATCAGGACTTTGCTATGAATTGTTCATTTATTTTAAAAAATATTCAATGGGGTAAATATAATTTTCAAAATCAATTGATTACAAGATATTTAGGAAGTCGTTATCAAAATATCGATAGAATAAATCCCGTGGAATATGGTAGAGAATGGAATTTTAATGAAAATCAAGAAACTCCCATCGAAAGAGTATTAGAAAATTTATTTTCTGTTCATCATCAGAAATTTACAGCAAGGTATCAGGTCGGTGGACGTTTTGTAAACCAATTTTATGGTATTAAAAATCAATTAAACTTACAAAGCGATAGTCTATGGTTATTAGGTAATTATCAATTATATCATGCTTATTCTATAGAAACTAATGGGCTTTCTTCATGGATTAGACAAAACGGAAACATTTTTAAAAATTTCAATAATTTTCGTTTAGGAATTGAAATTTGGTTAGAAAATAAAAAATTTAAACCCGATTCTATTAACAGAAATTCTGCATCTGTAGGCTCTTTTGCATTTGAAGATGTAAAACCATACATTACAGCAAATTTTTCAAATTTACAATTTGAATTAAATTATAATTTTAGAAAAGAAAAAGAATTTTTTAAATTTGATTTATTAAATAAAAGTCTTGCAAATACCTATGGTTCAAAACTTACATGGAATCCTAATTCTTATTGGTCATTAAACAATACATTTCAATATAGAAATTTCAAAGTTTTAGACTCACTATTTTTTGAACAAAACATTCAAAATCAAGTTACAATAACTAATAATTTCCAAACTTCTTTTACTTCACCAAAAAGATATATCCAAAGCCAAATATTTTATGAAATACTTACTGAAAAAGTCGCAAGAAGACAAATGGTTTTTATAGAGGTAAATCCGGGTTTAGGTGAATATGAATGGTTTGATGTAAACCAAAATGGTATTCAAGAACTCAATGAATTTCAATTATCTACTAATCCAATTACTGCAAATTTTATGCGTTTCTTTTTGCCTACTATTAAACTTTTTCCTGTAATTTCTAATCATATTCAATTTCAAAATCGTATAGATTTTAACCAATTTTTTGATAAAAAGTCTACAGGTTTTAAAAGTTTTTTAAGACAAATTAATCTTTTTACGAATTATAAAAGAGAGCAAAAGCACACACCAGATAATGACAACTTTAAAGAATATTTTTTTAAAAATCTAAATTCTACTGACTCTAATTTGGTATCATCTCTCAATTTGTTTAAACAAGATTTAGTTTTGTGGAGAAATAACAAAAAAGGGGATTTACTATTTTCGTATCAAGAAAACAACAATCGTCAGTTTTTAAACTCGGGTACAGATTTTTCTTCAAATAAACAATGGATTGCAAAGCAAAGATGGAACTTTTATAAAAAATTAAGCTTAGAAAATACATTACAAAATAGTAATAAAAAACTTGAAAGTCAATATTTTGAAGATAGAAATTTTAAAATCGATTCATGGAACCTACAACCTATGGTCGTAGTACCTTTTAAAGCTTCTTTTCGTTCTTCCTTAGGATTTGATTATAAACATAAATTACAAACTCATCTTTTAAATAGTCAATTTAACGCAAAAACCAAAATTTATAAAGTCATTAACGATAACAAGATAAATCTTTATGGAAAAAATACTTTGAATTTACGTATAGAATTTTGGAAAATTGTATTAAACGGAAACCCAACCCCAACAGCTCGCTTTGAGCTTTTAGAAAGCTTACAACCCGGTAACAATTTAACTATCAATTTGTTTTTATCATGGTTTTTAAGTAAAACTTTAGAACTTAATGTCGTTTATGACGGAAGATGGAACAAATTTACGCCACCCATACACTCAGGCAGAGTTCAATTAAGAGCAATATTATAATATTTTCGTTACTATTCAGGTGTTCCCCTTGCACTACTTGCTAAGGGGGTCGGAATAACCTCTCTTACCGCCTAATAGGAGGGATACAACCTCCCTTCCCTCCTATTAGGAGAGATAAAGGGAGGTTGCTCAGCAATCCTTAGTGGAATTCGCTTTGCTCTTCCTCAAAGACAGTGCCATCCTCGCCCCTCCTAACATTGGAGGGGTGTCCGAAGGACGGGGTGGTTTCGCACCTCCTAACATTAGAGGGGTGTCCGAAGGACGGGGTGGTTTCGCCGCCCTTCGCATCCCTCACGCAAAACACAATATCGTATAAATCCATGTACCTAGCACATAGTTTTAGCTTTTTAACCGTCTTATATCATAATGAAAATTTTCCTAAAAATAAGTTATTCAAAAAATTTTATACAAATCCATTAAATAATTATATTTGCATAAACAACAATTTTATTATGGAAAATCATGAACTGACATTTGAAAAGGTATGGTTAATGTTCCAAGAAACCGATAAAAAGTTTCAAGAAACGGATAAAATGATAAAAGAGTTAAAAGAAACCGTATTGACCACTGAAAAAGAACTCAAAGAAATGTTCCAGGAAACTGATAAACGAATGGAAAAACTAAGCAAGGAAACAGATAAAAAACTTCGTAAATTAGAAACTTTATTTACAGGTAATTGGGGTAAATTAATTGAATCTTTAATTGAAGGAAATTTAGCAGAAGTTTTTCAAGAAAGAAATATTGATGTGCAAGGCACTTCTCAACGGGTTAAAAAAAATTATAAAGGTACTGAAATTGAAATTGATATTTTAGCTATGAATGGAAAAGATGTTGTAGCGGTTGAAGTAAAAACTACTCTTATGGTTCAAGATG
>Ga0308414_1001520_pt1 | contig 15171 bp, 14 predicted proteins | sample HotsprSampleOS50_FD_205667 | JGI IMG/M metagenome (GOLD analysis project Ga0308414, IMG submission 205667) | Hot spring phototrophic mat microbial communities from Octopus Spring, Yellowstone National Park, Wyoming, United States - 20090730_OS50 ... | reverse complement strand
GGGTGCATTTCAGATTATTGGCACGGTCAAGCCACCCTGAGCCAGAGGTCGTCAAATTCGTCACTCAAAGTGGCGGAGCGGATGAGCAACATGCGTTGGGCATTGTCTCTGTTCCAGCGCATTCCCGTGCCACACAGCCGCTGTTTGTACTGTTTGACGCCACTTTCAACCGTGCCGGAGCCAATCGGCAAGCCGTTTTCACGAAACTCAAGGTACTGCATCCGCCGCTGATGGCGTTCGAAATATAGGGCTAAATCAGCGCGGTCACGCCGATGTAATGCCGCGATAATTGCGTGAACACGCCCCATGTACAGGTGATCTTTATGCGTTTTGAGCCATCGGCGGCGTTGGTTGGCATCCGCATCGGTGGGATACAAAGCGTGCGCTGCCGCGCTGAGGTGTTCAACCGCATGATACCAATCTACCACCTGTGTACCATCCGGACAGACATCCTCAGCCACATCCCAAATCCACAAGGCACCGTCGCCAACCACACTACGGTTGCGCGCTGTGGGCAGGTTGTGTTGGACAGCCAAAGCCCATAAAGCGGGCGTAAAGTCGTCTTTCGTGCCCAGAACCGCTGTGTAATTCACGTTGACCCCATGTGCCATTTCATCCAGTTGCTGCGTTTGTGGGTTACGCTCCAAGCGTTTTTCTACGTCAAACACCGCGCCAACTTTGAGTTCGCGCCAGCCTTCGCCCCGAATATTGACCATGCCCCCATCCATCGACACCGCCTTGCGCTGGTCGTGATCGTGACGAGCATCGGGCAACACCACCCGCTCTACACTCACCTGCTGGCGTTGGCGCTCGATTTCCGCTTGCATCTGTTCCCCGTATACCTGGCTTCGTCGCCAGATACTGCTGTCGGATACATAGCGTTCCCCGATACGCGCCATCACCTGCTCACATTGCTCGTAGGGCAACAGACCGCTGAGCCACACCATCTGTTTGCTCAAGTCATGGCTAAACCCGCTGCTCGTTAACTTTAGTTGTTCATCGAGGGGGAAAATAACCCCTTTTACAGGTCTCACAGTGATAATAGGTGCGCTCAACCTCCGTTTCGCCACGTAATGTCACCACCCGCTTTTTGCGTTTCCCTTTGTTCCGCAGCCCACTACCGCATAGCGGACAGGTTTTCGTTTTTTCCTGCTGAATGGCGATGATTTCTTCAAGTGCGCCTTGCCGAAAATCCGCTTCCGATACGCCAACAACCGCTTCAATATCGCTTAAAGTCATCTGTTCATTAAGCCGTTCATCTGACAACATCTTGTCAATCGCCGCTTCCGCCTGCGCTAACAACTTCGCTTTCAGGTCATCTCGGTTGGGGGTCATGGTTACTCTCTCACTGGGTCACACTTGCTTCCAGTTTATCCCCTCTCGCCAAAATATTGAAATGCACCCAAGCGTGGCCGACCAGGCGGCGCGGGCGTGGCCCAGCGCGGCCGGGCTGGCGTCATCGCTGAAGATGCTGTGGCCGGCGCCCTCTAGCACGATGACGCGGTGCGGCAGCGGCCCGCCGGCCAGCTCGTGCCGCAGCGCCGCCACCGTTTCGGCGGAGATGTGCTTGTCGTTCGAGCCATAAACCGCCAGAATAGGAGCCTGCGCTCCGGCGAAGCGCCCCAGAAAATGCTGCGGAAAGCCGCTGTACGCCACCGCCGCCTCCAGGTCGCTGCGCGTGAGGGCCGCCTCAAAGGCCAGGCTGCCGCCCAGGCCTAGGCCTACGGCTGCCACGCTGCCGTTGCACTGGTGGTGCGTTTCCAGCACGCTCAGGCCAGCGTCAATCCGCTGGTACGCCGCCTGGCCCAACGTGTTGAGCAGGCGCAGCGCCTCGGGCGCGCTGGCTGCCACCTGGCCGTCGTACAGATCGGGCGCGATCACGTAGTGCCCCACGCTGGCGAACTGATTGGCCAGCCGCCGCACCACCGCCGTCAGCCCCCACCAGTCGTGGATCAGCAGCACGCCGGGGAAGCGCGTGGGCTTGTTAGGGTGCGCCCAGTAAGCTGGGAAACGGCTGCCGTCTTCCATGCTCACGGAGATGTGACCGGTGGTGATGGTGTACTCGACGCGGCTCAGGCTGTCAGGCATGCGAGCGGCCTCACACGTCCAGCGCGTACACGTCCAGCGTGAACGCATCCGGCTCGGCCTCTGGCCCCAGCGTCTTGAGCGCGCTTTCGGTAACAGCCATCACCAGCGTGCGGTAGCCTTCGCGGTGCGCCCAATCGCGCACCGCCGTCAGCAGTTGGCCTGTGAGCGGGCGCGGCGACCAGCAGTAGACATCTGCGCTGCGCGGCTGGTAAAGCTGCTGCTGCACGCACAGCAGGGCGTCGTGGCCGGCGGCGTTGAGGCGCAGGCGGTGGGTGCGGCGCTGGCGCATCTCCGGCAGCGCGTCCCACGTGCGCGGCCACAGCGTCTCCCACTGGCAGCGGGCGCTCTCCAGCCGGCCGAGCGGCATGTGCCAGCCTTCGATCAGCGCCGGGTCGGGGTCAGGGTGCTCGACTGCACGGTAGAAGCCCTGGCCGCTGCGGGCCGGCAGCGCGCAGCGCCTGATCTCCGCCACCGGCCGCATCCCCTGCGCTGCGTAAAGCGCCTTTTGCTCTGGCAGGGCGGCGCTGGCCAGCAGGCGCGGCAGCTTGCGCGCGCGCGCCTGATCCGCCAGCGCGCCCATCAGCGCGCGCGCCAGGCCTTCGGCGTCGGCCTCTGGGTGAACGGCAGGGGCGGTAAAATGCAGGTGCGGGCCAAACGGCGGCGGCTCGCTGCCGGCGTAGCCCTCGCAGTAGGCGCTCACGCGGCCGTCTGCCTCGGCCACCAGCGCCGCCAGCCCGGCCCCGCGCAGCAGGTGGCTGAGGTGAATGGCCCCGGTCTCTACGCTCATCCAGGCCCCACCGTGCAGCCAGCGCTCGTACAGCGTGAGCGCCTCGTACGGCACGTCCTCCACTTGACCGCTGCTCCCCAGCCGCTGCCACACGCCGATGCGCGCCCGAAACAGCGCGCTGATCGCTGCCGTGTCGTCTAACCGCGCCGCCCTGACCGTGTACTCGCCCATAGCCGGCCGCACATTCTCCACACTTGCGCGAACGCCTTGATTGTACCATTATCGGTGGGCAGGGGTTAGCAGACCGACAGCACAAGGGACAAGGAGAAACTAGCGTGGCTGAGGTGCATATCGCTGTTGATGCCGCTGTTGCGTTTCTCATTGGCCTGCTGGAGGTCCCCAGCCCCACCGGCTGGACGCAGGAAGCCGTTGACTACGCGGCCGAGCGCTTTGCCGCGCTGGCCGTCCCCGGCCGCGCCAGCAGCGCCCCCCGCGGCCTCACCGCCCACATTGACACGTTGGGCCTGATGGTGCGCGCCATCAAGCCCAACGGCCGGCTGAAAGTCGTGCCGCTGGGCGGCGTCATGTGGGGCGGTGTTGAGATGGAGGGCGTCACCGTGCGCACGTTCGACGGCCGCTGCTGGCGCGGCACGCTGCTGCCGGAAAACCCCAGCGTCCACGTTAATCAGGCCATCTACAAGAGCGAGCGCAGCGCTGACACGATGGAAATCCGCCTGGACGCCCCCACAGCCAGCGCCGCCGAGACGCGCGCCCTGGGCATCGAGGTGGGCGATTATGTGTTCATTGACCCGCGTGTGGAAGCAGGGGAAAGCGGCTTTATCCGCGGCCGCTTCCTGGACGACAAGGCGGGCGTGGCCTGCATCTACGCCGCCCTCAGCGCGCTGGCCGACGCCGACCTACAGCCGGCGCAGGACACGGCTGTGCTGATCGCCAACTACGAGGAGGCCGGCCACGGCGGGGCCGCTGGCTGGCCCTGGGAGCTGGCCGAGCTGGTGGCGGTGGACATGGGCGCTATCGGCGAGGATCAGAACAGCGACGAGTTCTCGGTGAGCATCTGCGTGAAGGATGGCGGCGGCCCATACCACCCGGCGCTGGTGGCTAAGCTGCGCCGGCTGGCTGCCGTTCATCGCATTCGCTGCCGGCCCGACATCTACATCAACTACTCGTCGGACGGCACAGCCTACTGGCGCGCCGGCGGCGGCGCGCGCGTGGCGCTGATCGGGCCGGGCGTGGACGCCTCCCACGCCTACGAGCGCACTCACCGCGACGCGCTCCAGCACACGGCCCACCTGATCGCGCGCTATCTGCTGGACGACAGCGCCTGACGCCGTGCAGCGGCGCTGCCAGTCGTGCTATAATCGAATCGCCGTTCGATTCTGGCTGTGAGGGCTGCGAAACACATGGACAACGCCACCAAAGGCCGCCGCGCGCTGCGCGCCTGGGAAGACAGCAAACCGGACAACTTCTTCACTGCCGATACAAACCTGCAAAACGTGCTGCGTTACTACTTGGGCGACAACGCCTACCATGCCGCCGAGAAACGGCTGGTCGAACTGGGCGGAGACGCCGCCGGCCATCTCGACATGGATGCCCGCCTCGAAGACCAAATCGGCAACCACCCGCGCCTGGAGCGCTGGACCGGCATCGGCGAGCGCGTCGAGTCGGTCGTCTTTCACCCAGCGCACCACCGCGCTGGTCAACTGATCTGGCAGTCCGGCGTGCTGGCGCTGCAGGACACGCCCGGGCGCACGGTCGAGCAGATGGGGCTGTACTACCTGCTGGCGCACAACGGCGAGGCCGGCCACTTGTGCTCGATTGCCTGCACGGCTGGCCTGATCCGCGCGCTGCAGCAGGCCGCTGCCATCGAGGTGCGCGAGCAGTTCCTGCCGCCGCTGCTGCGCCGCCATTTTGACGACATGCAGCACGGCGCGCAGTTCCTCACCGAGGTGCAGGGCGGCAGCGACGTGGGCGCTAACGCCGTCACAGCCCACCCCAACGGCGACGGCACTTGGCGCATCAGCGGCGAGAAGTGGTTCTGCTCCAACGTCAACGCCGACCAGTTCCTGATGACCGCCCGCCCGGAAGGCGCGCCCGACGGCACGCGCGGCCTAGGCCTGTTCCTTGTGCCGCGCCGCCTCGACGACGGCAGCGTCAACGGCTTCACCATCCGGCGGCTGAAGGACAAGCTGGGCACGCGCACACTGGCCAGCGCCGAACTCGACTTCGACAACGCCGTCGCCTACCCCGTGGGGCCGCTTGAGCGGGGCTTCAAGAACACCGTCGAGCTGGTGCTCAACACATCGCGGCTGCTCAACGCTGTGGCCTGTGCCGGCATCATGCGCCGCGCCTATATAGAATCCTCCACCTATGCCTGTCACCGCGAGGCGTTCGGCGCTGCCATTATCAGCTACCCGCTGGTGCAGGAGGCGCTGGCGGACATCCTGGCCGAGTACTACGCCGCCACCGCCTCCGGTTTCTACCTGGCTCATCTGCTTGATCAGATCGAGACCGGCCGCGCCAGCGGTGACGAGACCGGCCTCTACCGCCTGCTGGTGAGCGCCAACAAATACCTGACCAGCGTGCGCGCCTCAGAGATGGTGCACCGCGCCATTGAGGTACTGGGCGGCAACGGCGCGATCGAGTCCTTCAGCGTGCTGCCGCGCCTCTACCGCGACATGGTTGTGCTGGAGAGCTGGGAGGGCACGCACAACGTGCTGTGCCTGCAGGTGCTGCGCGACATCGCCCGCTACGACCTGCACCTGCCCTACGAGCGCGCCATGCGCGCGCTGCTGGCCAGCGTCACCAGCATCGAGCTGGCCGACAGCGTCCAGACGGTCAGCGCGGCGCTTGACCGTGTGCGCGCCACCCTGCTGCAGCTCAACCGCGGCGGCGATCGCTACGCCCAGGCGCACGCCCGCCGCTTCACCGACCTGCTGATGCAGACGGCTCAGGCGGTTCTGCTGCTGGCCGAGGCCCAGTGGGAGATCGAGCGCGGGCTGCGCACGCCCAAACGCGACGCGCTGGCACACTTCATCGCACGCCGCCTGCGCCCCGAAGACGCCCTGCTGGACGACCCGCACTACCTGCCGCGGATCGAGCGGCTGGCGGCGCAGTAGCAGAGCGGCGCGCTTCTTGGCTGCTGCGGGCGCGCCGTGTATAGTTGGTCGGCAGGGGCCGCGCCGCCAGCGCGCCCGCTTGAGGAGATGCCATGACCGACCAGCCCGCCGAGCAGTACTTGTACCTGACGACAACCGGCCGCCGCACTGGCCGCCCGCACGAGATCGAAATCTGGTTCGTGGCACACGACGGCTGCTGGTATTTGGTCTCTGAGCTGCGCGAGCGCGCCGACTGGGTGCAGAACATCCAGCACAGCCCGGCTGTCACAGTTCGCATCGGCGACCGCGTCTGGGACGGGACTGGCCGCGTTGTGGACGCCGCCGCCGAGCCGCAGCGTATCGCCGCCGTGCGCGCCCTGATGGACGCCAAATACGGCTGGAGCGACGGCCTGATTGTCGAGCTGCGCCCCCAAACGGAGCTGCGGCCGTGAGCGTGCCGCTGACGCCGGTCGCTCTAGAGGCGGCGCTGCGCGCCGGCGGCGCGTTCCGGCCGCTCCCGCCTGCCGCCGACCGGGCCGCTTGGAACGCCATCTATGCCGCGCTCGACCCCGGCGAGGCCGACGCCTGGCTGGCTCGCGCCGAGGCGGCCGCTGCCGCGCCGCTGCAGCCGCTGACCGCCACTGCCTATCTCAACACGGCGTATGGCGCAGCTCAGGAAGCCCGGCGAACGGCGCTGGCGGCCCTGGCAGTCGCCGCCTGCTTGCAGGGCGGCAGCCGCTTCCTGGGGCCGCTGCTCGACTGCGCCTGGGCCATTTGCGAAGAAAGCGCCTGGGCCTGGCCCGACCCCGCCGGCGGCCTGCCCGACCCCGCTGCGCCCCATCTCGACGCCCGCGCCGCTGCCACCGCGCTGGCGCTGGCTGAGCTGGACGCGCTGTTAGGCGCTGACCTGCCGCCGGCTTTGGCGGCCCGCATCAACGCCGAGGTCGAGCAGCGCGTGATCGAGCCGTTCCTTCACCGCCACAGCTTCGGCTGGATGTTCAGCCCCGGCCATGAGGCGGCAGCCTGTGTCGCCGGCGTGGTGGGCGCGGCCCTCTATCTGGAAGCTGGCCCGGCCCGGCTGGCCGAGATCGTCGCGCGCGGCCTGTGGGCGCTCGGCGACGGTCTCCAGCGTTTCGACCTGCGCGGCTGGGCGCAGGGGTTGGCCGCCTGGGCGCTGCTGGCTCATCTGCTGGCAGCCCGCACCGGCGGCCGTCTGGACCTGCTGGCCGATTCCGCAGGGCTGGCCCGGCTGCCGCTGCTGGCCCGGCTAGGCCCCAACGCCTACGCCGGCTGCGTGACCGGAGGTCAGCCCACCGCCGCCCTGCTGGCCTGGCTGGCGCAGCGCTTCGATCAGCCTCAGCTGGCGCGGTTGGCCCATGAACAGCGCGCTGCCCCGCCCTCACCTGACCTGCCCTGGGCGCTGCGCAGCCTGCTGTGGCGGCCCGACCCAGAGGCCGCCGTGCCGCCGGAGCTGCCCGCCCGCGACTGGGACGAGCGCCTGGGCTGTATGACTGTCCGCTTCGATCCAGCCGATCCGGCGGCGCTGGCGCTGGCGGTGCTGGGGGGCCGCGGCGCTGCTGTCTGCTGTGGCGGCGACCTGCTCATCGCCGACGTCCCGCCGCCGCTGGCCGCCGACCACGCCGCCCATCCTGCCGCGGCAGCCGCCCTAGAGCGCCAGTCCACCGCTGCGTTCGACTTCGTCAGCCTGGAGCTGAAGGACGCCTACCCGCCGGCGGCCGGCCTGCTGTCGCTGCGGCGCGTGGTCGCGCTGCACCGGTCACCGCCGGGTGGCTGGGTTGAGCTGGTGGATGGCGTGCTGTTCGACGGCGAGGCGCACACGCTGCAAACGGCGCTGGTCACGCCGGCTGGGGCGGCGCTGACGCCCGGCATGGTCATCGTGAACGGGCCGCGCGCCGCGCTGCGCGTCGAGTACTACGCCGAGCAGGTCTACGCGCGCTTGGAGACGGCCGGCGACCTAAGCCGGGTGGTGTTCACCCTGCGCCAGCCAAGCCGCTCTGGCGCGATTCGCCTCAAGATTGAGCCGGTTACATAAGCCAAAAACTGGGGGAGACACCATGCAGCGCGTAATGATCGTGTTCACTGTGCCGGAGACGCACCTGCAGCCGGTGCTGGACGCCGTTGCGGCAGCCGGCGCAGGCGTCATCGGCGAGTACACCCACTGTTCATTCACCGCCGCCGGCACAGGCCGCTTCATGCCGTCAGCGGCAGCCAACCCGACGCTGGGCGCGCGCGGCGTGCTCAACGCCGAGCCGGAGCTGCGCGTGGAGACGTTCTGCCCGCGCGAGCGGGCGCGCGCAGTCGTTGCGGCCCTGCGCGACGCCCACCCCTACGAAGAGCCGGTGTTCTATGTCATTCCGCTGCTGGACGAGGCCTCGCTGTAGGGCGGCGCGGCGCTGGCAGCGCGGTCGGCGAAGGGGGCGGCACAATAACGAACGCGCCGGCGCGCGCGCACAGCAGCGTGTCGTCGCCTGGTCGCGCCACGCCCAGCGTCCAGTCGTACTGGCCGGGGCCGGGCAGCAGCCGCGCCGGCAGCTCAAAAAGCACCGTTTGTCCGCCGGGGAACTGCACGCCCTGGTTAGCGCCGGTAGCGCGCTGCACTGCTGCGAAGCGCACGACTGCGTCAGCCGCTTCCAGCGTGAAGGCCAGCGGGATGACGCCGTCGGCGCTGAACTGCGCGCCGGCCGGAATCTCATAGAGCGGCGCGAAACCAGCGCACAACTCGTCCACAGTGAGCGTGGGGGTGGATGAGGGAATCGGCGGTGGGGTGCGCGTGGCGGTAGGCGGCAGGGCTGTCGGCAGCGGGGAGGGCGTCCAGGTGGCGGGCAGGGTGGGCGCGATCACCGCGGTTGGCGTGGCTGTGGGCGGCGCGGGCGCGCAGCCGGCGTTCAGCAGCAGGCACGCTGCCGATAGTATGACGCCGCACAGCGCACGCTGGGCAAGCTGATTCATAAGACGCTGTTCTGGCAGCCGCCGGCTGCTGACTGGTCGCTGCGGGCTATTCTACACCCGCTCGCCCAGGCGGCGCTCGGTGCCGCGCAGCAGCCGCTGGATATTGTCGCGGAAGCGGTAGAGCGTGAGCGTGAGCGCCAGCAGCGCGTACAGGGCGTACTCCCAGGCCAGCGCGTTCTGCGACGACAGCACGACAATCCACGCCGTCGCCAGGCCCAGCATGACCAGCACCGTCAGCGAGACGTAGCGCGTCGCCAGCAGGATAGCGCCGCCTACCAAACTGACGACCAGCACAACGTGCGGCGCGATCAGCGCCAGCGCCGCAAAGGCGATGGATGCGCCTTTGCCGCCGCGCAGCCGCCCGGTGAGGCGCACGACAAACACTGACCAGTTGTGGCCGACGATCGCAGCCAATGCCCCTACAGCGGTGGCCGCGGCCGGGTCGTACGGCAGCAGCAGGCGCGCCAGCAGAATGGCCAGCACGCCCTTGCCCATGTCCATCAACCACACGGCGATCCCCCACCACAGGTTGAGCGCGCGGGCGACGTTGGTCGCGCCCATATTGCCGCTGCCCACCGTGAAGATGTCCACGCCGCGCGCCCGGCACACCAAATACGCCGTAGGGATGGCGCCAAGCAGATAGCTCACTGCCACTACCGCTGCCCACCGCATAAAATCTGCTGCGTCCATGTGCCTGTTTTGCCTCGGTATATTCGTCCGGCCTGTTAGCCGGACGTTAAGCGCTTTACATTCCGTTAACAGCACATCATACAACACTTGTGCGCGCCAGGGGTGACGCGGCTTGAATCTCGTGTTTATACGATACTCATCGCACGTTCAGGGGGCATGAGGGCTGCCTAAGAGGCCTGTGAAGGCCCCACCGGAGCAAAAGACAGACACGACAAATCGCTGTGCCGGTGCTAGAATACCGGCCATGCTGCGCCGACTTGCTACTCTCTGCCTGCTGCTGACCCTGTGCCACGCGGCAGCCGCGCGCGCCCAGGACGGCGGCGACCTGCTGAGCCGGGTTAACAACCTGCGCGCGTCGCTGGGCCTGCCTCCTTATCGGGTGAACGCCGCCCTCAGCGCCGCGGCCCAGGGCCAGGCCGAGTGGATGGCCGCCACCGGCACGATTTCGCACGCGCGCCCCGACGGCAGCGGGCCGCGCACGCGCGCGCTGGCGGCCGGCTACCCCTCCAGCGACGTGACCGAGAACATCTACGGCGGAACGAACGCCAGCGCGGACACCGCCTGGGCCTTCTGGGTGAACTCTCCCATTCACTACAACGGCATGACCAATGCGCGCTACCAGGAGATTGGCATCGGCTCGGCGCGCAGCAGCGGCATGACGACGTATGTGCTGGTGTTCGGCAACCCCGGCGGGCCAGAGCCGGCGGCCGCCGCACAGCCTGGCGCGTCCCGCGGCGGCGGCCGCAGCGCGCCGCCAGCCCAGCCGTCTTATGTCGTGGGCCTGGACCCGTTCGGCAACATCATGCACGAGGTCCAACCCGGCGACACGCTGGGCGACATCGCGCTGATCTACGGCTACACGTGGAGCGACATCCCCTACATGAAGGAGCTGAACAACATCGAAGACCACCGTGCGCTGGTGGTCGGCTCGATCTTCCTCGTCCCGCCGCGCGATGGCACGTACACGCCAACGCCCGGCGACGCGCCTCCCGCCGCCACCGCGCCAGCGGCAGATGAGCCAGCCGAGGCCAGGGAAGACGAACCAGCCGCGCCGCCCCCCGCCGCCAGCCCAACTGCCACGCCCGAACCGACGCGCCTGGCGATTGCCACGGCAGCCGCCATGCCGGAGGTGATTGCCATGGCCGTGCCCGTCAGCACAGCCACGCTGGGCAGCACCGGCACGCCTGTGGCGCTGGCGGCTGGGGCAGCGCCGGCAGCGGCATCCGGCAGCACAATTGCGCGGAACGCCGGCGTGCCGCCGGCTCTGGGCCTGGCGCTGGCGCTGCAGGTGGGCCTGTTGATCGCGGCTGGGGTGGAGTTCGCCCGGCGCTGGCGGAGGCGGCGCTGATGGTGGGGCGCTACCTGCGCGCGCTGGTGGTGACGCTGCGCCTGTCGCTGCGCGGCCAGCGGCCGCCCCACGCTGATCTGTACGCCTGGATGGATCGCACGCTGGCGCTGGTCGCTGCTGCCGAACGGGCGGCTGCCGCTGCCCGCCTGGACACCACCGCCGTGCGCGTGCGCGTGGACGGCCGCGACGACAGCATGGCCCTCATCCTCAAAACCGTTGACTACCACGCCCGCACCGAATACCGCTATGTGCTGCGCCGTCCGTCCAGCCAGGCGCTGGGCATGATCGCCGCCAGCAACTTCAACGACCAGTACCGAGCCGAACGCCTGCTGCAGGCCGTCAGCGACCCGCGCACGCGCCAGGCCCTGGCCGCGCTGCGCGCTCACCTGGGCGCGCTGCCTGCACAAAATTCACAGCCCCCAGGCAGCCGTGAAGACCGGTGAAGAATTTATGAATATTGTCGGGGAACTGTAAAAACAAGTTTTTATCTATTGACCGCTAATTCTAAGTTGTGGTATCGTGTAAACAAGCCGGAAACGGTGAGATCATACACCAATCATCAAGGAGTTCTCATCATGCTGTACATGCCTCGTGAAGAAGGTCAGGGTCTGGTCGAATACGCGCTCATCCTGGTTCTGGTCGCCGTCGTGGTGATCGTCATCCTGGCGCTGCTCGGCCCGTCCATCGGCGGTATCTTCTCGAACCTCATCAGCAACCTGTAAGTCGGTTCCGGCAACACTTCGCGAGGGGCGGCCCTAAGGCCGCCCCTCATCTAAGGCCGCCCCTCATTCGGGTGTTCAACCACAGCAAGGATTTCAAGGCCGTGCTGGCGCAGTACCTGCCCGACTGGGAAGCGCGCGCTGGCGAGCTGCGCGCCTATCGGCTGTGAGCGCCAGCACGTTTTTTAGGTACGTCAAGAAACTCTAACAGCAATTTGCAAGGTGACTGCCTTTATAATGCGCTTAGACTGGGGACGCGCGAACTGCTTGTGCGCATCCTCCAGCTAGAAGGGCCGCCTGCGACCAGCGGAGGGCCTCGCGTTCTGAAAGTTTACTGGAGCAACCACATGACTGTACTGCTAGCCCGCTGGCGCGCGTGCGCGCTTATCGTCTTGATCCCGCTGCTGCTGGGGCTGCAGTTTGTGGGCACGCTGGCGCAGGATGACGCCCCGCCTGACCCCACTGCGACGGCAGCGCCAGACGCGGAAGCGACTGTTGAACCGGCTGCGCCGTCAGAAGTCACGGACGAGCTGCCGGCCGACACCCTGGATGAACCAACCCCAACCGCCACCGCTGCGCCGTCCGCGACGGCAACGGCCGCGCCGTCCGCGACACCGCTCCCAGCCGAGCCGCCGCTGGCGCTGCTGGCCAGCGACCTGTTCGAGGGCGCGGCGTTTGAGAACTGGTCAGTGGGCGCGGGCTGGACGCTGGCCGCCGCTGATGTGGGCCAGTCGGCACAGACTAACACAGACGCTGCGCTGGCGTGGCTGGGCGGGCCGTATCTCAACGCCGCCGCACAGGCGCGCTTCCTGCTGCCCGACGGCGGCCAGGCCGCCGTGAGCGTGCGCCGCAGCGCCGAGGGGCTGGCCTACACCGCCGCGCTGGATGCCTCCGGCCAGGTGACGCTGTACCGCGCCGATGTGCCGGCCGCCTTTGGGGTCGTCGCGCCGCTGGCGGCCGACGAGTGGCGCGCGCTGCGCCTGTCGGCTGTGGGCGGCGTCGTGCGCGTGAGCGTGAACGGCGTAGAAGTCATCGCCTGGGGCGATGCTGCGCCGCTGCCGCCTGGCGGAATCGCCCTGGCGGTGACGGGCCTGCCGGAAAACGGGCGCGCGCTGGCCGATGACTTCGGCCTGTGGGTGCCGCAGGCAGAGCTGAGCCTGTACCCGACGCCCACGCCGCTCCCCACGGCGACGGCCACGGCCACGCCTGCTGTTGAAGTCGTCGAAACGGAAACACCAGCGCCGGAGACTGTTCCTACCGAAACGGCCACACCAGAAGCGGAGACCACGGCTGAACCGGAGGCGACTGAAGAGGCCCCGGAAGCCACGCCGGAACCGGAAAACACGCCAGAGCCAGAAGTCACTGACGAACCAGCAGACGCCACGCCCGAACCGGAGGCCACCCAAGAAACATTTGGGCCGGACGGCAAATCGCTCACCCCGAACCAGGTGGACGAACCGGTGTTCGGCCAGTCCGCGCCGGAGGACCTGCCCGGCGGCGCTATCCTGATCCCAGCCATTCCCTTCACCGGTAGCGGCACGACCAACCGACCGGACCTCGGCTCGGCCAACGAGCCAGCGCCCACCTGCGGTTTCAATATCACCCGCACGCTGTGGTATCGCTTTATTGTGCCCACCACCGGGCCGTACGTCATCACGACCGCCGGCAGCGCCTTTGACACGATCCTGGCCGCCTACACTGACCCGTTCAGCGCGCCGCCGGCGCAGATCGGCTGCAGCGACGACGTCAGCCCAACTGATTTGACCTCGCGCCTGAACCTCAACCTCACCGCCGGTCAGACGGTGTATATCCAGCTCGGGGGCTACAACGGCTTCTCCGGCTCGTACACGCTGCGCGTGCAGCGGGCCAACGTTCCACTGCCCTGGCCAACGCGCCCAGTGGCCCCGGCCTACGCCGCCACGCTGTGGGACACCGACGGGACAGTGGACGTCGCTTTCGAGTGGGCGCCGCTGTCCGTTGGCACGGACTTTGAGCCGGCCACCTACCAGCTTCAGGTGGCGCGCAACGCTTGGTTCGGCGACATCGTCTACGACAGCAGCGGCCTCACCGGACGGACGGCTGTCCGCGCCTTCAGCGCCTCCGGCGTCTACTTCTGGCGCGTGCGCGGCTTCAACGTCAACGAGCAGCCCAGCGCTTGGAGCGCCACTTGGCTGTTCACTGCCAACGCCAACCCCAGCGCGCCCACGCTTTACCTGCCAGCTGACCGCAGCGCCACCCACCTGACGCGGCCCACGCTGATCTGGCTGCCGCTGGCCGGCGCGTCCGGCTACTTGGTGGACGTGTCCACCGACCCGGATTTCGCCAGCTTTGCCCTCGAAAACCAGCCGGCCGCCGCCAACTTCCTCACCCTGCCCAGCCCGCTGGCCCAGGGCCGCTACTTCTGGCGCGTCCAGGCCCGCGATCGCGTTGGCACGGTCGGCCCGGAGAGCGCCGCCTTCCAGCTCGACGTCAACCTGGCGCTCGTGCCAGCCCCGGACTTCGTCTTCACCACCTACCCGACGCTGCCCACCGCCCGCCCCACGTTCATCTGGGCCGCCGCCGGCCCGGTCGGAACGACCACCTACACACTGGAAATCGCCCGCGATAAGGTGTTCACCGACATCGCGCGCAGCTACGCCGGCCTGACCGCCACCAGCTTCCTGCTGCCGCCGGCCGACGCCCTGCCCGACGGCGTCTACTTCTGGCGCGTGCGCGTCGGCAACGAGACGCTGCCGCCCGCCGTCTTCCGCCGCTTCACCGTCAGCCCGCCGCCCGCCCCCGCCCCGCTCCAGACCGCGCCGGCCTTCGCCGCCTGGACCAACGACAGCAAGCCCTATCTGGCCTGGAACCCGGTCCCGCCCTCAACCGCCGGCGCGCCGTTCACCTACGAACTCCAGCTCGACCGCGCCGCCTGGTTCGGCACGCCCGCCCTGCGCGCCTACGCCCCCGCCGACGGCGTGACCGAGAGCGGCTTCACCGTGCTCACCGCCCTCGACGACGGGCCGTGGTTCTGGCGCGTGCGCGCCGTCAACGCCCAGGGGCGGCCTGGCCTGTGGAGTCCGGCGCGCCTGCTCTACGTGGACACCGTCGCCCCGCTCGCGCCCACGCTGCACCTGCCGGCCAACCAGAGCGCCACCCACCTGACGCGGCCCACGCTGATCTGGCTGCCGGCTGCCGGCGCGTCCGGCTACTTGGTGGACGTGTCCACCGACCCGGCTTTCGCCAGCTTTGCCCTCGAAAACCAGCCGGCCGCCGCCAACTTCCTCACCCTGCCCAGCCCGCTGGCCCAGGGCCGCTACTTCTGGCGCGTCCAGGCTCGCGACCTGGCCGGCAACGTCGGCCCGGAGAGCGCCGCCTTCCAGCTTGACGTCAACCTGGCCCTCGTGCCAGCCCCGGACTTCGTCTTCACCACCTACCCGACGCTGCCCACCGCCCGCCCCACGTTCATCTGGGCCGCCGCCGGCCCGGTCGGAACGACCACCTACACACTGGAAATCGCCCGCGATGAGGCGT
>Ga0308414_1001518_pt1 | contig 15190 bp, 10 predicted proteins | sample HotsprSampleOS50_FD_205667 | JGI IMG/M metagenome (GOLD analysis project Ga0308414, IMG submission 205667) | Hot spring phototrophic mat microbial communities from Octopus Spring, Yellowstone National Park, Wyoming, United States - 20090730_OS50 ... | reverse complement strand
TGCTCGCGGCGCAGGGGCCCGTCATCCTCCACAACACCCCCAAGGGTTACGAAATCGCCAAAATCGCTCTGCCGCAGGGCCGCTTCGAGTTTGCCGTCTGGGTCGATTATGACCACGATTACGACCAAGATTTGCTGCTCCTTGGCGAAAAAACCGTTTTGCTTCGCAATGAATTGCCCAAGGGATTTGCCGACCGTACCGGCGACATTCCTTTTGTTTCCGGCAAAGCCATCGAGGCCGCCGTCACGCGGATGATCCCGGACACCAAATCCCACGACCTGATCGTCACCTACGAAGGCCGCGGCGCCATGCTCTACCGCGACCGCCTCGGCGGCTTCTTCGATGCCGCCGAACTGCCCGCCGTCCCGGCGGGCGCTCGCGGACTCATGGCGGCCGATCTCGACAACGATTCCGCCTTCGACCTCGTCTGGCAGGGCGGCGCGGCCCTGAACCGCGGCGGCAGGCTCGAAGCGGCCCCATGGAACATCCAGGGCGCTGTTGCCCTGCTCGATGCGGAAAACCGCGGCGTCCTCGATGCCGCCTCCTCAGGCAAAATCAGCCGGAATTCCGGCAAAGCCAGGCTCGAAGAGCCGCGCGCCGCCGAGGGGCTGCCCGCGCAGGTCCAGGCTTTCGCCTCCGCGGACTTCGATAGCGACGGCCTCGCCGATCTCGCCGCCGTCGACCCGGAAGGGCGCATTCTTCTCCTGCGCAATGAGACGAAGACCGAACACCGCTGGGTGCGCGTCCAGATTACCGGCGTCAAGAACCTGAAACTCGCCTACAATTCCGAAGTCGAAATCAAGGCCGGCCCCTTCTATCAGAAGCAGCTTTACCGCGGCGTGCCCCTGACATTCGGCTTGCGCGGCTTCGAGGCCATCGACACCGTCCGCATCACGTGGCCCAACGGGCTGATTCAAAACGAGGTGAATCAGAAAGCCGGCGCCACGCTGAAATTCCAGGAGGCCCAGCGCCTCTCGGGTTCCTGCCCCATGATCTGGACCTGGAACGGGCAGGGCTTCGAGTACATCACCGACGTGCTCGGCGTCGCGCCCCTCGGCGCCTCCGCCGGCGACGGCCAATATTTCCCTGTCGACCACGACGAATACGTCTGGATCGACGGTCACCGCCTTCAACCCGCCGGCGGCAAGCTGCAGGTCCGCATCACCGAGGAACTCGCCGAGGTCAGCTATCTCGATCAGATCGAGCTGATCGCCGTGGATCACCCCGCCGGTCTGGAAATCTTCACCAACGACAAATGGAAGTCGCCTCCGTACCCGGAATTCCGCCTCTTCGGCGCCTCGCGCCGCTCTTACCCGCTGCGCGCGCTCCTCAACGGCAAGACCGACGTCACGGAACGCCTTCTTCGCCGCGACCGCCGCTACGTCGACAACTTCGCCCGCGATTTCCGCGGCGTCGCGCAGAAGCATTCCATCGAACTCGACTTTGGCTCCGCCGCCTCCTCCAACCGCGCCGTCCTGGTTCTCAACGGCTGGGTTGACTGGGCCGACGGCTCGACCTTCCTCCAGCAGGCGCAATCCACGCCGGAGGGGCTTGTGCCCCCGTTGCTCCAGGCAATGGACGACAACGGACAGTGGGTCACGATCCTCGATGACATGGGCATGCCTGCGGGAAAACCCAAAACCATTGCGGTCGATTTGACCGGAAAATTCCCCGGTACATTCCGCCGGCTGCGCATCGTCACCAACCTCGCTTTGTATTGGGACGAGGCGTTCCTCATCGACGACTCCTCGGCGCCGCCCGCCCGCCTCGGTTCCGCGCGGCCTCTTTTGGCGGATCTCCGTTTCCGCGGCTTTTCGAAGAACATCGTCCACCCATTGCGCCGCCAGCCCGAGCAGTTCTTCTACGAACCTGTCGCCCTGCGCGCTCCCTGGAACCCCACGCCGGGACGTTACACCCGCTTCGGAGACGTTCTTGAGCTCATCACCCGCATCGACGACCGCATGGTCATCATGGGCTCGGGCGACGAACTGCAACTGGAATTCGATGCGCGCAGCCTGCCGCCGCTGCCCGCGGGCTGGACGCGCGACTGGCTGCTCAAGGTGGATGGCTGGGCCAAGGACCGCGACGCCAACACCGCGTTCTCACAAACCGTCGAGCCGCTTCCCTTCCACGGCATGAGCGGCTACCCGTACGGCCGCAACGAGTCTTTCCCTTCCACTCCCGCGCACAAGGAGTGGATCGAGCAATACAACACGCGTCCGGCGCTGCGCATCCTGCGCGCGCTGCGATGACGCTCTGTCACTGGGTGACGCTGGGCGATCCGGAGACCTGGGCAATATGAAAAGAGCGCTGTCCCGAGGCTGGGTCCGGTGGACCGTGGCGGTCGTTGCCGCCGTTGTGCTCTTCCCGCTCTCGCTCCGCGTGGCGTGGCCGCGCGGTGAGCGCGAGGTTCGCAATCCATCATTGGTTCCGCTCTCCATGGAAGAAGAAGGCGGCGGTCCCAAGAGCCCCTTCTGGCCATCCGCAGCCACCACGACAACCGGCGGTTTGATCCCTTCCTCTTACTTCATGGACTCGAAGCGTTGCGGCGACTGCCACGGCGAAATCTACCGTCAGTGGCAGTCCTCCATGCACCGTTGGTCCAGCTTCAACAACCGCTTTTATGCCCGCTCGATCGAGCACATGCAGGAGATCAGCGGCACGCAGGGCTCCAAGTGGTGCGCCGGCTGCCATGACCACGCCATGATCTTCTCCGGCATGTTCGAGCGCCCGGTGGCGGAACAGATGGATGCGCCGGAAGCCCACGCCGGTCTCGGCTGCGTGTCTTGCCACTCCATCGTCCACGTTGATTCCACTGCAGGCAACGGCGGCTTCCGGATCGAGTACCCGAAGCTGCACACGATCGCAGCCAGCACGAACCCCCTGCTGCGCAACGCGCATGACCTCTTCGTGAAGGTCGAACCCTCCCCCCACTCGCGCACCTTCATGAAACCCTTCATGCGCACCTCCGAGTTCTGCTCCGCCTGCCACAAGGTCCACCTCGACGTCCCGGTCAACAATTACCGCTGGCTGCGCGGCTTCAACGAATACGACAACTGGCAGGCATCCGGCGTCAGCGGCGAGGGCGCGCGCAGCTTCTACTATCCCGAGAAACCCATGGGCTGCGCCGATTGCCACATGCCGCTAGTACCCTCCACGGATCCCGCGGCTCGCGACGGCAAGGTTCACGATCACCGCTTTGCTGCCGCCAACGCCGCCGTGCCCTCGGTCAACGGCGATGAAACCCAGCTCGCCGCCGTTCGCGGCTTCCTCCAGTCCGGCTTCATCACCGTCGACATCTTCGCCGCGAGCCCCGCGGACACGAGCCACGGCGCAGCCATGGTCCGCCGCGGCTCCGCCGAACCGCAGTTGATGACCACTTTCGCCGTCGGCGAGGAAGCCGAACGGGGCGGCGGACCTGTGCTCCTGCGGGAGATTTCCAAGATCGCCGCGCCGCTTGACGAAGCGCAGCCGCAGCTCGAGTCCGGCTCCGCCATCCGCCTCGACGTCGTTGTGCGCACCCGCAAAATCGGCCACTTCTTCCCCGGCGGCACCGTCGACGCCTTCGATGTCTGGCTGGAACTCGAGGGGCGCGACGCGGATGGCGCGGTCTTCTTCCACTCCGGGCGCGTCGAACCCGACGGCAGCATCGACCGCGGCGCCCACTTCTACCGCTCCTACATGCTGGATGGGGACGGCAACCCCATCAACAAGCGCAATGCGTGGCAGGCGCGCAGCGTCCTCTACGTCCGCCTGATCCCTCCTGGCGCTGCTGATACCGTGCATTACCGCGTTGCCATCCCCAAGGGCGTCCGCGGCCCTGTCACCTTCCAGGCGCGCCTGAATTACCGGAAATTCTCCAAATATTACACGGAATTTTCCTACGCCTTGCGGCCGAAATCAGGCCAGGATTCCCGTCTCGTCAGCCTCCATTACGACTCCCGCGAGTATGAGCCTGCGCCCGGAGCGAAAGTGCCCGAGGTCCCCGTCATCACGCTCGCCCGCGCCGAGGTCACGCTCCCCGTCGCCCCTCCCGGCGTCAGGACAGATTGGCGGTACTCGGCGGATCGCCGCCACTGGGAGCGCTGGAACGATTGGGGCATCGGACACCTTCTGCAAGGCGACCTGAAAGCCGCCGAGTTCGGGTTCCTGCGCGTCACGGAATCGCGCCCCGAGTCCGCCGACGGCTGGCTCAACGTGGCCCGCGCGCTGATCCAGGAGGGAGAAATCGAGCGGGCCAAACTCTTCGTCGAAAAAGCGCTCCGGCTCGACCCCTCGCTGGGCCGAGTCTGGTTCTTCAAGGCCATGGCCGAAAAGGCCGAGGGCGACTACGACGCCGCTCTCGCCTCCCTGCGGGAGGTCGAAAAGCGTTACCCGCGCGACCGCGTCGTGCAAAACCAGATCGGCCGGATCCTGTTCCTGAAGCGCGATTTCCGCGGCGCGGTCCAGGCGCTGCAGCGCGTGCTCGAAGTCGACACCGAAGACGTTCAGGCCCACTACAATCTGATGCTGGCCTGGCGCGGGCTCGGCGATGCCGAAAACGCCCGCCGTCATGAACGCCTCTTCCGCCGGTTCAAGGCCGACGAGTCCAGCCAGGCGCTCACCGCAAAGGCCCGCCTGCTCAGCGCGGAAGACAACAACGAGCGGCAGCCCATCCACGAGCACGAATCCGCGCCGCTCGCCGGAGGCCGCCGGTGAGGCCGCTCGCCGCCCTTGCGGCGGCGCTCGCTTGCGCCTCCCCGGCCGCCGCGCAGCCGCGCTTCGCCGACGTCACAAAACAGGCCGGGATTGTTTTCCGCCACGACGCCCAGAAAAGCGGGAAGAAATACCTGCCGGAGACCATGGGCGCAGGCTGCGCCTTCGCCGATCTCGACGGCGACGGCTGGCCCGACATCCTGCTCATGAATCCCCAGCCGGCGCTCTACCGCAACAATCACAACGGCGGCTTCACGAACGTCACCGCCGTCTCCGGCATCCCCCGCCTGCCGCGCTGGCCCATGGGCGTTGCCGTGGGCGACTATGACAACGACGGCCGCCCGGACCTCTATCTCACCGCTCTCAGCGGCGACCGCCTGCTCCGCAACGAGGGCAGCCTGCGTTTCCGCGACGTCACCGCACAGGCGGGCATTGCCAATGCCTCGTTCGGCACCTCCGCTGCCTTCTTCGATTACGACCTCGACGGCCGCCTGGATCTCTTCGTCGCCAACTACGTCCAGTGGTCGCCCCAAACAGACCTGTTCTGTTCCCTCGACGGCGTCAACAAAAGCTACTGCACCCCGGAGTCCTACCGCGGCGTCAGCTCGCGCCTTTTCCGAAACCTCGGCAACGGCCGGTTCGAGGACGCGACCAAACAGGGCGGCCTTTACGATCCGACTTCCAAGTCGCTCGGCGTCGCCGTGCTCGACTTCAACAACGATGGCTGGCCTGATCTCTTCATCGCCAACGACACCCAGCCCAACAAGCTTTACCGCAACCTGAAAAACGGCCGCTTTGCCGAGGAGGGCGTCGCCGCCGGCGTCGCCTTCGGCGAAGACGGCGTCGCCCGCGGCGCCATGGGCGTCGACTTCGGCGATTACGACCGCAGCGGCCGCGCCCACCTCCTGGTCGGCAACTTCTCCAACCAGATGCTCGGCCTGTACCGCAACGAAGGCAACGGCCTCTTTGTCGATGAAGCCCCGCGCTCCGCCGTCGGCCGCGCCTCGCTGCTCCGCCTCGCCTTCGGCGTCTTCTTTTTCGACTTCGACCTCGACGGCTGGCTCGACCTTTTCGCCGCCAACGGCCACATCGAAGAGGAAATCGGGCGCGTCCAGCCCAAGGTTTCCTACGCGCAACCGCCTCTATTGTTCCGCAATCTCGGCAAGGGCCGCTTCGAGGACGTCACCACGCGCTTCGGCGCCGATCTGCAACAACCGCTCGTCGCCCGCGGCGCCGCATTTGCCGACTACGACCGCGATGGCGATCTCGACATCCTCATGACGTCCAACAACGGCCCCGCCGTGCTCTACCGCAACGACGCCGCCCCTCGCGATCATCACTGGGTCAGCTTCCGCCTCTCCGGACGCCGCGCCAACCGCAGCGCCATCGGCGCCGTCGTGCGCATCGAAACCCCCTCCGGCCGCCAGTGGTCCGCTGTCAAGTCCGGATCCAGCTACTGCTCCGCCTCCGACCTCAGTGTCCACTTTGGCATCGGCCGCGACACCGTCATCCGTTCCGTTGAAATAGAATGGCCGGGAGGGTCCCGCCAGCGCCTCAACGGCGTTGCGCCGGACCGCCATCACGCCATCGAGGAAAACCCGGCATCATGATTCCCAAGCTCGAGCTCGCCGCCATCACCGACGAGTTTTCTCCCGACCTGAACCCCGCCGCCGCAGCCATGGCCGCTATCGGCATGACCGCCTGCGAACTCCGCGTCGTTTGGGGCAAGAACATCATGAACCTCTCGGACGACGAGGTGAAACGCGCCATGGAGGTGCTCGGGGCCAAGGGCATCCGCGTCCTCGGCCTCTCCTCGCCCATTCTGAAATGCACGCTGCCCGAGGGCGGGGAAGTGGACTCGCGCTTCCAGCAGGACATCTTCGGCGCAACGTTTACTATGGACGACCAGCCGCGCCTCGTCGAGCGAGCCATCCAGCTTTGTGAAATGACCGGCGCGCGCCTCGTCCGCGTCTTCTCCTTCTGGCGCACCGTCGACCCCGACCGCTGCTTCGAGTCCGCCTGCCGCGCCATCGAGAAGATCGCCGATCAATTCAAGGCGCATGACATTCTCTGCGGCATCGAAAACGAGCACGCCTGCAACATCGGCACCGCTGCGGAAGCTGCGAGATTTCTCGCGGCCATGCCGCACAGCCATGTGAAGCTGGTGTGGGATCCGGCCAACGCCCTCGTCGCCGGCGAAGAACCCTACCCGCACGGCTACAGCCTCCTGCCCAGGGACCGCATCGCCCACGTCCACGCCAAGGACTGCGCCATGGATGGCCACAAGGCCGTGTGGGGCCCGCTCGGCACGCGCCACGTCGACTGGAAGGGCCAGATCGCCGCACTCCTTCGCGACGGTTACCGCGGCGCCGTCAGCCTGGAAACCCACTGGCCGGGCCCCGCCGGCAACAAGTTCGAGGCCAGCGTCATCTGCGGCTGGAACCTGCGCGGCCTCCTTGCCGCCTGACACAGCCCCGCCAGAGCCGAAACGTTTCAAGCCGGAATTGTTCTGTGAGAACCGCTGGATGGCGCTCCCCATCCGCGCGGCTCTTGCCCGCTGAACCCTGCAGCCGGAAAGAACTCAAGCCGCCGGGGCGATGCCTCGAAGCGCGCCGCGCATCTACCGCTGCACCCGCCCGCTGCCGCCTTCTTTCAGCAGCGCCTCCACCTCCGCCCGCGTGAACCGGTTGAAATCTCCGGGCACCGAGTGCTTCAGGCACGACGCCGCCACCGCAAACTCCAGCGCATCCTGTAGCGACGGCAGGTGCAGGATGCCGTAAATCAATCCGCCCGCAAACGCATCGCCCCCGCCCACGCGGTCCACGATGTGCGTGATGTCATAGCGCCGGCTCGCCAGAAATTCCTTCCCGTCGTGCAGGCACGCCGACCAGCCGTTGTGCGACGCCGAGAAGCTCTCCCGCAGCGTGATGGCAATCAGCTTCAGGTTCGGGTAAGCCGCCAGCACCTTCTCGGCGAGCTTTCGGTACTGCTCCTGATCGAGCTTCCCGGAATGGACGTCGACGTCAATCTGAATGCCCAGCGACTTCTGGCAGTCCTCTTCATTGGCGATGGCGTAATCGACATATTTCACCATCTCCGTCATCACTTCCTGCGCGGATTTGCCGTATTTCCACAGATTTTTCCGGTAATTCAGGTCGCAGGAAACCGGCACCCCCATGTCGCGCGCGGTCTTCACCGCTTCCAGCGCCAGATCCGCCGCCGGTTGCGACAGCGCCGGGGTGATGCCCGTGATGTGGAACCATCCCGCCCCGTCGAATATCGCCTTCCAGTCCAGATCCCCCGGCTTCGCCAGGCTGATCGAGGAATGCGCCCGGTCATAGACCACTTTCGAAGGACGCTGGTTCGCGCCCGGCTCGACGAAATAAATCCCGAACCGCCCCGCCGCGCGCCGGATGAACGACGTGTCGATGCCGAACCCCCGCATTTGATACACAAACGCGTCCGTGATCGGGTTGTCCGGCAGCACCGTCACGTAACGCGCCGGGTGCCCGAAATTCGCCACCGACACGGCGACGTTCGCCTCGCCGCCGCCGAACGTCGCCACCAGCGACGGCGACATCAAAAGCCTCTCGAAACCCGGCGGCGCCAGCCGCAGCATGATCTCGCCAAAGGTAACTACTGGAGCCTGGGACATGGACGATGACCTCGCTTTCTCATGAAATGACACTCTTGTTGCGTCACGAGCCCGGCGCGGGCAACGCGATCGCTTCCAGGGCGAACGCCCCGTCGATCGAGGGCAGCCCTTCCACCGGCGCCACCAGCCCTGCCGGGGGCGCCGCGGCGTTCACAAACTCCGCGCGGACCTTGCGCGCCAATTCCGCCAGTTGGCCCGACATCGGATACACATGCAGCAGCACCGCATGCTTCAGCGAAGAACCCGCCTGCTGCAGCGTGCGGTCCAGCCTTTGGTACGCCAGGCGCGCGTCGCTCTCCTCATAACGGAACGCAAGCTGCGCGCCGGACAGAATGATCTTCGGCACGCTCAGCGCCACCCCGTGCGGCAGTCTCTGCACGCCCCCTTCCGCCGCGCGCGCCATCGTGGCAGCAGCCTGGCACGCCGCCAGCGGCGGCGCCGGGATCCGCTGCGACTGAAACCCCACGTACGCCGCCCGCGGCAGCATCGCGTACGCCGCCCGCCGCATCGGCTCCAGCATTTCCGCGGAAGACACCCCGCACACCAGCGAAGCCGGCGCATCCATCAACGCGCCCGCCTGTTCCAGCGTTTGCCGGATCAGGCCCGCCGCCTCATCCACCGTCGCCGCCGAAGCTGCGGCGAACACCGTCCCCGCCCCCGCAGGCTTGCGCTGTTCGACCACCGCCTCCATCTGCACCTGGGCCCCTTCCACCGCCAGCATGCCCACCTGCGCCACCGTCAGCACCGGCAGCGGCTGCTTGCGCTCCGCAAACGTCTCCGCCACGATCGACTGCACCCGCCGCAGGTCGCCCGTGCCTGCCACGTAGGCCCTGATGCGCACGAACCGCGCCCCCCGCGCGCTCTGCAGCAACACGCGCAGCCCCTCGCGCGTCTGCCGCGACAGCAGCCCCTGCGAAGAAAGCGGCGCTTGCACGAAAGCCAGCCGCGACGGGTCCGCATGCACCGACGCCGGCGGATCCGGCGGCAGTTCCAGCGTCTGCGTGATCTCTTCTTCCTGCTTTTTCCTTCGTTGGAAGCCGTCCGCAGCGGCCTCCCACAGCAGGAGCACGGCTGCGGCCATCCCAACCGCCCGGACAACTCTCGACATGGCTGCGCATCCGCCATGCTACCAAAACAGCCCCGCCCGGTCGCATCCCCTTTCGTGAACATTCGGACCGGATTCTGGCAAAATAGGGAAGTCAGCGGGGCATGGCCAGCTCATCTGCATACGGCGGCGCCGGTCTCATCGATCTCCTGCTCGGGGAACACGGCTGCATCCTCGCCCTCATGCGCCACGAGGAGCGCCGCCTGCCTTCCATGAGCCTGCGCGAACTCAAGGAGTGCGGTGCCGCCATGGAAGCGGTCCTCCAGGCTCACGCTGTCGAGGAAGACCAGCTCCTGTTCGGCGCGCTCGGCGACGTCCCTCCCGCCGTTCGCGCCACGCTGGAAGCGATGTTCGGCGAGCACCAGGAAATGCGCGCCTTGCTCGACGAGCTGAAGACCATCCGCCACGCGCTGCGCGCCCGCTCCCTGCTCGCCCGCCTCTTTGAACTCGCCCGCGAGCACTTCGCCGTCGAAGAACGCGTTCTCTTCGGTCTCGTGCGCCAGTGGCTCGCGCCGGAACAGCTTCTCCAGCTCGGCCAGGAGTACGCCCGCCGCCGCGGCTTGCAAATCTCGTCCTGATCCGCGCCTCGGCGCTACTCGACCCAGCCCGCCTTTCGCAACATCCCCGCCACGTCCTCGCCTTCCGCGAACGTGAACGTGCCCACTACGCGGCCGTCTTCCAGCGCCACCCCGAACGGCGGATCGCCAAACTGGAAAGCCCCCCGCAGCGTCTGAATATCAAACGTCACTCCCGCGCGCAGCCCCGTGTCGCGCAGAAACGCCGCCGCCCAATGCGGATTCACGGTCGGCGCCGCCACCACGCGCACGTTTTTCCATGCATACCCGCTCAACTCCTTCGCCCCGTGGAAACAGTGCATGCACTCCGGGTCGAAGAAGTAGACAAGCACCCGCCCTTCCCGCAATGGCAAAGGCTTGCCATCCACCGTGATCCGCTCCGGCGCCTGCACGCGGTTCCGCTGCGTGAGCGTCGCCCCGTACACCGCCAGCGCCATCACCACGATCGCCGCCAGCGCCATCACAGCCTGCTTCAGGTGCGTGGAACGCACCGACCATGCGCCCGCCGCCACCGCCGCGGCCAGCATCAAGGCATCGCTGACGAAAAACTCCACCCCCACCACGCGCTTCAGCCAGGGAAAGCAACTGCAATCCTCGCCCCGCAGCTGGTTGTAGAAGACGGCGAAATACGCCATGAACGCCACCAGCGCCAGCCCCGCCAGCCACGCGCCCCACCGCCTCCACCGCGGCACCAGCAGCAGCACGCCCGCCCACGTCTCTCCTACGCCCGCCATCAGCGCCACCGCCATCGCCAGCGGCTTCGGAATCAGCGCCTGCGTCATCCGCGCTTCCGTCGCGAACGGGTCGCTCAGCTTCCAGATCCCCGCCACCAGAAACAGCAACGCAAGCACGATCGCCGAACCCGCACCCACCCAGCTCCGCCAGCCTTCAAAGGCCGCTCTGCTCTCCGCGGACGCCTGTGGAATACTGTCATCCATGCTCCCCATTCTAGCCCTTGCGGCGCTGCAGCTTGCGGCACAGCCGCCGGCGCTGGCGGAAGCGGATCTGCTCGTTGCCAACGCCCGCATCTATGCTGCGGCCCGTTCCCGGCCTGTCTCCGCCATGGCCGTCAAGGACGGGCGCATCCTGGCGCTGGGCGATGCCGCCCTCCGCCATGCCGGGCCTCGCACCCGCCGCCTCGACCTGCGCGGCGCCCCCGTCTTTCCGTCCTTCATCGATTCCCACGCCCATATGCGCGGCCTTGGGGCGTTGCTCGAATCGCGCGATCTCCGCCATGTCTCCTCCATCGCCGAAATCGCCGCTTACGTCAAAGAGCGCGCCGCCGCGCTGCCGCAGGGCGAGTGGATCACCGCCCGCAATTGGGACCAGACCAACTGGGGCGGCGCGTTTCCCTCCGCCCGTGATCTCGACGAAGCCGCGCCGCGCCATCCCGTCTTCCTCTCCCGCGTCGACGGCCATGCCGCATGGGTCAATTCGCTGGCCCTCAAACTTGCCGGCATCACCGATGACACCCCCGACCCGCCCGGCGGCAAGATCGTCCGCGACAGCCAGGGCCGCGCCACCGGCATCCTCATCGACCGCGCCATGGCGCTGGTCCGCGACAAAATGCCGCCCCCGTCTCTCGCGCAAATCAAGCGCCAACTGGAACTCGCCGCCCGTGAGTGCGCCCGGCTCGGCCTGGCCGGCGTCCACGATGCCGGGGTCTCGGCCGAGGATCTCCGCGCCTACCGCGAACTGCTCGCCGAGGGCAGGCTCCCGGTCCGCATCTACGCCATGATCGGCGGCCCCGGCCCGCTCTGGCGCGAGTATCTGGAAAAAGGCCCGGAAACCGCGCCGTTTCTCACCGTCCGCGCCATCAAGCTCTACGCCGACGGCGCGCTGGGCTCCCGCGGCGCCGCTCTGTGGCAGCCTTACTCCGACGACAAATCGAATTCCGGGCTGCTCATCACTCCCAGGGAGACCATCGAGAAAATCGCCCGCCAGGCCCTCCAGCGCGGCTTCCAGGTATGCACCCACGCCATCGGCGACCGCGCCAACCGCATCGTCCTCGACGCTTACGCCGCGGCCCTGGGCGGCCCCAATGACCGCCGCTTCCGCATCGAGCACGCCCAGGTCGTCTCCCTCCCCGACTTCCGCCTGTTCAAGGAGTTCTCCGTGATCCCCGCCATCCAGGCCGCCCATGCCACCAGCGACATGCGCTGGGCCGAAGCCCGCCTGGGGCCCGACCGCGTGGCCGGCGCCTACGCCTGGCGCCGCTTCCTCTCGCTCGGCATCCCCGTCCCCAACGGCAGCGACTTTCCTGTGGAAGAGCCGAATCCATTTCTGGGCTTTTACGCCTCCATCACCCGCCAGGATCCTCAGGGCCGCCCGCCCGGAGGATGGATGCCCGATCAGAAAATGACCCGCGAAGAGGCGCTGGAATCATGGACAATCCACGGCGCCTATGCCGCCTTTGAAGAAAGCGTGCGCGGAACCCTCGAGCCGGGCAAATATGCGGATTTCATCGTTCTTGACCGTGATATTCTGTCCGTTCCCTCAGGCGAAATCCTGAAGGCCCGGGTGCTCATGCACTTCGTGGATGGCCGGATGGTTCACGAAGCGAAATGAACATTTGCCTCCTCCTTGTCTCTTTCGCCGCGCTTGCCGCATCCGCTGCCAGCGTTCCCGAAACCCTCTTCGACGACCTCGTCGAAGTCGCGCCCGGGCAGGTGCGCACCCTCGCCGTGCCCGCCCGCCGCGCCCCGGCGCGCCTCGCCTGTTCCTTCCATGTCCTTCGCGGCGCGGAAGCCCGGCTCATCCTCATCCCCGCGGAAAGCGTCGACTCGTGGATCGAAGGCAAAGCCACGGAGCAGGTCGCCGCCACAGGATTCGGGCGCGCAGGCGCGCTCGCGCTGCTCGTGCCGCAGCCGCGCGAGCTCGTCCTCCTCGTGCAGGCGAGACACGGCGCGCCGCCTGCCACGCGGCTGAAGCTCCTCGTCCGCGTACTCGATCCCGCCGCCCCTCTCCCCGTCTCCCGCCCCGCCGACCGCCGGCGCGGCGAAATCCTTGTCTGGCTTTCTTTCGCGCTCTTTGCCGCCATCGCCGTCCCTGCCGCCCTCCGCCTGCACAGGCTCTTCTCCGCGCGCCGCTGAAGCCCGGGCTGCCCCGCGCCCCCCGCGTGCTACACTCAAGGGTTTGCCATGCTGTGGTCCCGTGCTTTCATTCCCACGCTCCGCGAGACGCCCGCCGAGGCGGAAGTCGTCTCCCATCAGATGCTGCTGCGCGCCGGCTACATCCGGCAGCTCGGCGCGGGCATCTACAATTACCTGTTCCTCGCCCAGCGATCCCTGTTGAAAATCCAGCAGATTATCCGTGAAGAAATGGATGCCATCGGGGCGCAGGAATTTCATCTGGCCGCCCTCAATCCGGCTGAAGTATGGCAGGAATCCGGCCGTTACGAGGTCATGGGCGATAATCTTTTCCGCCTGATAGACCGTTATGGCCGCCCGTTGTGCCTGGGAATGACGCACGAAGAAGTGATGACATTTATCGCCAGAGGCGAGCTTCGTTCCTATAAACAGCTGCCCCAGATCTGGTACCAGATCCAGACGAAATTCCGCGACGAGCCCCGCCCCAAATCCGGCCTCCTCCGCGTCCGCCAGTTCCTCATGAAGGACTCCTATTCGTTCGACCTCGGCCCCGAGGGGCTCGACGAGTCCTACGAGAAACACCGCATCGCCTACTGCCGCATCTTTGACCGCTGCGGGCTTGAGTATGTCGCCGTCGAAGCCCACTCGGGCGCCATGGGCGGCTCGCAGTCGCAGGAATTCATGGTGGCCACCGATGCCGGCGAGGACTATGTGGTCTTGTGCCGCCAGACCGGCTACGCCGCCAACCTCGAAAAGGCCGTCTCCAGGCCCGCGCCTCCCGCGGCGCCCGACCCGGAGGGCGATCTCGGGCCCGAACTCGTCCACACGCCGGACCAGAAGTCCATCGAAGAAGTGGCCCGGTTCCTCTCGCTCCCTGAAACCTCGCTCATCAAAACCCTTTGCCTCATCGCCGACAGCCAGCCTGTGGTCGCGCTTCTCCGCGGCGACCACCAGCTCTCGGAAACCAAGTTCCAGTCCGCCGCCGGCTGCCAGGAATTCCGCCCCGCCCATCCGGAAGAGATTCATGCGCTGTTCGGCGCTGCCGCCGGCTCTCTCGGTCCCGTCGGTTTGCAGGGCGTCCGCATCCTGGTTGACGAGGCGCTCCGCGGCCGCAAAAACATGGTCTGCGGCGCCAACCAGGATGATTACCACCTGAAGAACGTCACGCCGGAAGAGGACTTCCAGGGAGAATGGCACGACCTGCGCCAGGTGGCTCCCGGCGACACGGAACTCGAAACCGGCGCCCCGCTGGAAATCATCAAGTGCGTCGAGATCGGCCACATCTTCAAGCTCGGCTACAAGTATTCCCACGCGATGGGGCTCAACGTTCTCGATCATAACGGCGTCGAGACCCCGGTCATCATGGGCAGCTACGGAATCGGCGTCGAGCGCGTCCTCTGCGCCGCCGTCGAGCTGTTTTCCGACCAGGACGGCATGGCGCTGCCCGTCTCCATCGCGCCCTTCGAGGTCGTCCTCACGCCCGTCAAAAGCAGCGACGCTTCTCTCCGCGAGGCGGCGGACCGCCTCTACGCCGAACTGCAGGCGGCAGGCGTCGACGTGCTCTATGACGACCGCGATCTCAGCCCCGGCGTCAAATTCAAGGACGCCGATCTGATCGGCGTTCCGTTCCGCGTCAACATCGGCCGCAAGCTCTCCGAGGGCAAGCTCGAACTCGTCAACCGCCGCACCCGCGAAGTTACGGAAATCCCGGCCGGGGACGCCGTGGCGGCCATCCGCGGCGCCATCGAGCGCGCCCGCCCGCAGGCGAGGCGCTGATGCCGGATTGGGCGGCGGTTCGCGCGCTGTTTCCCGCCCTGCGCGAGTGGACGTACCTCAACACCGCCACCTTCGGCCAGCTCTCCACCCGCACGGTGCAAGCCGTCGCCGGCCACTTCGCGCACCGCGACCAGACCGCCTGCTCGGACTTTCTCTCCTGGTTTGACGACCACGACCGCCTCCGCGCGAAACTCGCCCGCCTCATCTGCGCCGCCCCCGACGACATCGCCTTTTTCCAGAACGCCTCCTCCGCCCTCGCCGTGCTCATGCATGGGCTCCGCTGGCGCCAGGGCGA
>Ga0308414_1001517_pt1 | contig 15194 bp, 8 predicted proteins | sample HotsprSampleOS50_FD_205667 | JGI IMG/M metagenome (GOLD analysis project Ga0308414, IMG submission 205667) | Hot spring phototrophic mat microbial communities from Octopus Spring, Yellowstone National Park, Wyoming, United States - 20090730_OS50 ... | reverse complement strand
ATTCTTCTCAACAGGTGGATCGGCCAGCAGCGACACGACGGCCTGGCTGGAGCTTGCTGAATCCCCGGACTCGCCCTGGATCATGGAGATCCTGATTGGTCCAACGATCGAGGAGAGCTTGAAAGAGATCCTCTTTGGGGGGAGCCAACGGTTTCTGCCTCCGTGCGCCGAGGGCAACTCACTGCTGGAACGCACGACCTCGGATCTGATGGCGGCAGTGGCCCTCCAGAGTTATTTCAAGGCCACCCAAACATCATCGGACGAACTTGCCCGGATGATCGATATCCGCATCCGATCGGCCGTGACCACGCTTGTAGCTGCTCAGAACAAGGACGGGGGCTGGTCCCGCAGCGGTGCGAAGCGAGTGGACACAGGGGCAGGGGAGGTAAGTATTTCGTCCGATCCACAGTCGTCCGCGCGGGCGTTTTGGGCAATCCACCTGGCAAGACAGGCAGGATATCCCGTCGCTCAGGCCACATACGATCGCGCCATTCAGTATTTGGAAAAGGCTATGACGGAGGTCCGTGCCGATGATCTGGAAATCCGTTCTGTGCTCGTCCATGCATTAGCCTTGGCGGAGCGGGCCGATTTTGCCCTGGTCAATCGTCTGCACCGTGAGCGGCAGAACCTTTCTCTCGCCGGCAAGCTCTATCTCGCACTGGCTTTGGCAACGATGCAGAGGCAGCCAATGGCTGCTGAGGTTCTCAAGCTGGTGGATCTTTCCGCAGCTGACGACTCGATAGCAACAGGGGCACAGCGGTCCATCGCACTATCTTTGGTGGAAGGCCACGCCCTGTTTGCGATGGTCCTTCAGGCGATCTCGCCCGAATCACCCGAGTTGCGCTCCGAAGTTGAGTGGTTGTTGACCCATCGGGCGGGCCATCGTTGGCTTCCGGATCGAGCAACAGGTTTGGCGGCGATCGTCCTCGGACAATGGTTTGCTAAGACCCGTTTCGTTACAGAAAAGTACAATTTGACCGTGTTCGTCAATGATTTTCAGGTTGGACAGTGGAGCTTCGATCAAGCGTCGGTGTCACAGTCAGTTCTCGTCTCTCCCAGGTTCTTCGTCGGTGGTCGGGAGCGGATTCAGTTTCGTCTCGAAGGTCGTGGGCAATATACGTACCAGTGCCTCGCCCGTCGCTTTATCGACCCGGCAAAAGCCAATCGGGGTTATTACGGGTCCTGGCTTCGCCCGGCGCCGTTAGAAGTTGACGGTCGTGAGATTCCACGTGGCACGAGCAGTGGCGGAACTGATGGCGTAGTGGTCAAGCCGGGTTGGTCACTTCCCAACAATCGGCTGACTCAACTTCCTGTGGGAAAGCAGGCCATTTTTGAGCTCACAGCGGCTCCGCGCGTGGTCAAAACCGGTTCCATGCTGGAGCAGTTTGTTCTCACCGTGCCGATTCCCGGCGGCACTTCCGTTGTTCCCAAGACAGTGGTCGGCCCATTTGATCGGTACGAAATACGTGCGGGAGAAATCGTGTTTTTCTTTGCCCAGCCGAGATTCGATTCAGTGACCGTCAGCTTCCGATTAACTGGGATCGTTCCGGGGCAGTACACCGTCGAACCGGCCGTGATTCGGAACGCTCTCGATCCCACGGCCTACGCGGTGATCCCGATGTCGTACTCGGGAGAAGAGGCATTGACCTCTCTGAAAGTGCTCCCTGAGGGAGCGACCAGTGCAGATCCTTATGTGCTATCACCGCTGGAACTGATTGCTCTGGGGAAGTCGGCCTATGCCAGGAAGAACTGGAAGGAAGCGGAAAAGCACTTCTCCGCGTTGTTCACCAATCCAAATTGGCAGGTGATGGATCAGACAGTCAAGGAATTGGCCCCGCTTCTTGTTGATATCTATCTTGCCCTGGACCAGCCCGACAAAGTGGTTCATTATTTCGAAATCCTCAAGGTAAAGTGGCCGGACTACGAAATTCCGTTTGATAAGATTCTCCAGGTTGCCGCATGTTATGAACGACTGGGCGAATATGAACGGAGCTTTCTCGTATTTCGTGCCATTCTTGAGAGCAGCTTTGGTAATGACGGTCACACGGCGGGATTCCTTGATGAGCAAAATGAGTTCTTGCGCAGCGTTCAAGTCATGAATCGCCTTCTGGCCGAGTATCCGCCCGAGCCATACGCTGCGGCGGCACGTTACGCGCTAGCGCAACGGGTCTATGCCAAAGCCGGTGAAGCGACCACGGATCCCGCACTGAGGAAGGCCAAGATCACGCGGATCCATCTGGTGGGAGCCGCCTGGGAGATGCTCGATCGGTTTCTGACGGCCTTTCCTGAAGATCCGGCTGCGGACCAGGCAGCCTTCGCCGCTGCCAATGCCTTGTTGGACAGTGAATTCTACGATCGCGCTGCCGAGGCCGCCGGACGTTACGCGCAGCGATACGCCAATAGTCCGTTGCTGGACAGCTTCTGGTATCTGATCGGCTACTGCCATTACGCACAGGGACGGCACGATCAGGCCATCGAAATGTGCCGCAAGGTCGCCGAGTGGCAAAAGAAAGACCCGGCAACCGGCCGCATCGAAGAAAGCAAGAACAAATGGCAGGCGCTTTATATCCTTGGCCAAATCTACCACAGTTTGGGCCAGCCGTTGCAGGCAATCAGTTTTTATCAATTGGTTGCCGATCGCTTCTCCGACGCCCGGGAGGCTATCGACTATTTCAAACGCAAATCTATCACGTTGCCCGAGGTGACCCGGGTCAAGCCAGGCGAACCGGTTCTGCTGCCGCTTCAATCTCGTAACATTGCTCAGTGCGAGTTGAGAGCCTATCGCATCGACCTACTGAAGTTTACCCTTCTGAAGCGTGACTTCTCGGGGATCGTCGGAATCAATTTGGCCGGAATCCGTCCCGAGTATGAAGAAACGATCAAGCTGGGTGAAGGGCAAGATTTCCGCGACACCACGCACGAAGTGACATTGCCCTTTGAAAAGGATGGGGCCTATTTGATCGTTTGTCGTGGCGAGGACCTCTACGCCAGCGGCCTGGTTCTGGTTTCGCCACTCACAATGGAGGTTCAGGAAGACCCTGTCTCGGGACGAGTCCGCATCACAATGAAGGATGTTGACGGCCATTTCCTCAACAATGTGCACGTTAAAGTCATCGGCAGCCGAAATGCCGAATTCGTTGCCGGTCGTACCGACTTGCGCGGCGTGTTCATTGCGGACGGGATTCAGGGCCGGGCCACGGTCATCGCCAGAAAGGATAGCGACCAGTACGCCTTTTATCGGGGCCAAACCGAGTTATTACCGGCGCCGACTCCATCGGCAGCTCCCCAGGTCCCGGTGGATAAGAAGCCGCAGGCCGCCGGAGAAGATCGTCGTGAGCTTCTCCGAGGATTGCAGGAAAGCAACACCCTGTTGCAACAACAGCAGATCGAAAACCTCCGTCAAAACTACCAGCAACAACGGAAGGGTGTTGAGGCCTCAAAAGCGTTCTGACCAATTGGGATACGAGCATTCGCCCCTCGGAGGGATGCGCATGTCGGGTCCGCTTTTCGGAGGGACCCGCTTGTCGGGTCCGCTGCGCAACGTTGCATCATCCATTCCAATTCAGCGGGCGTGACAAGCACGCCCCTCCGACACGGGCACGATAAACGTGCCCCTCCGACGCAGGGACCCGCTTGTCGGGTCCGGTGCGCAACCACGGATAATCCATTGCGTTCTATCGGGCGTGACAGGCATGCCCCTCCGATTTGCTCGTCGCCTCGTTCACAAACCTGGCCCACGCGTTACCTTCCCCTTGCCATGCAGGACCAGGTGAAGGTCATATCTCACACCGTGGAGGACGACGTGGCAGACACACGCGAAATGTTGTCTCTTTACCGGGCGTGGATTGCACATCGATTCTTCCCCCGTGGAGGGTGACAATCCGCCAGGCCTTGGAGAGTCCCAATCCCAAACCACGTCCCGCCTGTCGCCCGGAGAAAAATGGGTCAAAGAGATGAGCACGGACCTCTGCCGTGATGCCCGGTCCATTGTCCGTGACAGAAATCCGAATCTCGTGTTCATCTGCCTCGATCTGCAACCTGACGATTCCGTTCTCGGGAACTGCTTCGAGGGCATTCTTCACGATGGCACCCAAGGCCACGGGAACTTGATAGGGATCAGCAAGTCCTTCCAGAAGCTCAGGTCTTCCAGATTGATTTACCAACTCCAGCCGGGCTTGACGCGATTCCGCCTGGGGAGTCCATTCTTCGACAACCTTCTGCAAGAGGTCATGATAATTCACCGGGGAAAACACGGGTTTTGGTGGTCGGGCAAAGAGGCGGGCATCGGTAATCATCTCATGGGCTCGCTGCGCTTGCGCTACGATCGTTGCCAGCATCCGCCGCCCCTCAGGGTGTGTCACCTGCCGAAAGAGCAATTGCGCGTGGCCTGAAATAATGGCCAGCGGATTGTTGATCTCGTGCCCGGCCCCAGCCGCAAACTCGGCCAGGGCGTCAAGCTTGGCCTTCTCAAGGGCCTCTCCAAAACGCATCTTGAGACCGGCCGTTTCCTTGGCAAGGCGAAGGGCCGTTTCCCAAAGCTGCCGGCAACCAGGCTCACGCCGGTGCCAATGACGCGCCAAGCGATAGGCCCGACCCACCGCGGATAGCCAAACGTCCTTCAGTATGGTATCCGATGCCCCAGAGGATGTGACCTCCCCTGCGGAGAAAAGACTCCAAGACTTCGGACTTTCCCTGGGCTGGTCGCGTTCTCCTGCCCCGCCTGGTTCCCCATCTGTCTTAGGAACGCGGAGATCGATGGACAGAGCCTCCAGACGGTTTCCCTCCTCCTTCACCCATTGGTCAGCAAGTTCGACGACTTCGATGGCTGCTTTGAGTTTCTCGCGCGACTTCGTCCCCAAAAGGTCTTCCAGTGCTGCGACAAAATCGACCCGACCGCCGCACTCGAATAGTCGCGGCACGAGGAGCACCACCGCGAAGGGAATCAACGGTCGTCCATGGCACTTGCTCATTCGGGCATAGAGCTGCGCAAGCTGCTGGACGATAAAAACGGTGCGAACATTCCGCAAGATTTGATTCTTGTCAGCGGCGGCGACATTGCTCCTATTAGCCGCCAGCTCCAATGGGAACCAATCCTGTTCGTCCCTGAGGAAGGCCTGCATTCCGCGGAGGATCGACCACCCCAGGAGCAACTCTGGATTATCATTTTCCGTCGGAGCACCAGCGTGTTTGTGAAGCCGCCGAAGGACAGCGGCCAAACTCAAAGGGTCTCTGGCAAAAATACCCGCAATGTGCCGGCTTAATGCGTGATCGTCTGCGATGGCCTCCGGGACGGTTTTGGGACGAACGGTCTCTGTCGCCCGCAAGAGCACGTGCGTTAACCGCAAAACCGTCGCATCAGCGATGGGGATAGGACGACGGTATTCTTGATCACAGACGGCCCACTGCATCCGGAGTCTCTCCTACCGGCGCCGCATGGAGTCGCTCCGTCGGCGCAAACAACCCCCCTCTGGCAGTCCTCGCCGCGAGTGAGCCGTGCCGATCGGTGGCCGCCTCAAGCCGTCGCTCGAACCGGAATGTCAAGAAGAAGACAGATCCGTTCCAGGAGGTGTTCGATTTCGAATGGCTTGTGGAGAAAGTCGTTTGCTCCAGCAGCCTTCAACTCCTGGATTCGATCCTCTTCCACCATACCGGAGATACACAAGATCCGGATATCATTCAGATTGGAGTCGGAGCGGACGACGTAACAGACGTCCTTTCCATTGATATCCGGAAGCATGATGTCGAGGACGATGAGGTCCGGGTGGTACTCTTTGACCATCATCCCGGCGCCGAAGCCGTTATTGACGGTCCGGACTTCAAACCGGCCATCACGTTCGAGGACGTCGCGGATGAGTTCGACCAGTTCTTCATCGTCATCAACGATCAGGATTTTGTGTTTCGTGTTCTCCAGGTTGTCGATGGGAATTCCGTTTTCCCGCATGAAAGCGATCAGTTGGTCACGGGGAATACGACGGAATCGGCTTCCCGGAACGCGAAATCCCTTCAACTGGCCAGAATCGAAGCAGCGAATAATCGTCTGCTGACTGACCTTACAGATCTTGGCCGCTTCACCTGTGGTGAAGACGGTCTTACTCGCGAGTGGTGACTGACTGTTCCTTTTCTTGGCCACGGTTCTCGCCGGAATCTTCCAAAGGAGACCTCAGCCCTCAGGTCGGCAGTTGGCCGCAGGTCTCTGGTCCTCCGTGTCTTACCATCCGGGAAACGGGTTGAGTTTCGCGGTTTCCCGCAAACCCTGCACCTCCCGTAGCTGCCTACAAGCAGCAGGCTCATCCGGTTCTGCCGACTTTACCGAATTTGCCAACCGGGGATCATTATACTTTCGCCAAAATCCCTGTCAATACGACTTTTGCGTCTTTAACTCTTTTGCCCATACAGCGTTACATTCCCAAGACTTCCGAACGACATTCTTTACCGGCTTTCCGGTGGAAAAAAGAAGAAACTACAGAGGATAACCCCGTCCGGGAAGACAATGTTCTCGGAGGGATCCGCTTGTCGGGTCCGCGCTTTGGAGGGACCCGCTTGTCGCGTCCGCGGCATCATGTTGGATGATCCATCCCGCTTCGGCGGGCGTGACAAGCACGCCCCTCCGCGCGGGCGCGACAGGCATGCCCCTCCGAATTTGCCGTTTGGAGGGACCCGCTCGTCGGGTCCGCTGCGCTACGTTGGATTGTCGATTTCACTGCAGCGGGCGTGACAAGCACGCCCCTCCACGCGGGCACGATAAACGTGCCTCTCCGACGGGCGGACCTGACAAGCAGGTCCCTCCGAGAAGCGGACAAGGCAAGCGCGTCCCTCCGAGAGACTCGGGCGACCAACGCCATAAGACGTGCACCAGACAAGATTGCCTGTTAGCTGGCAGAGTTGGTCGGGCGAGGTGCGAGAACGGCTTTCACCTTTAGCATTTGACCGTTACGAAAGACCTCCAACGTGACTTCTTTGCCGACTTCGCTCGTGTTGACAAGATTAATCAAATGGGCATCGCTTTCGACAACGGTCTCGCCAAAACGGAGAACAATATCACCAGGTTGAATCCCAGCTTGCGCCGCGGGCGAATCGGGGGTGACTGTGACGACACGGGCCCCGAGACGCTGCTGAAGTCCAACTGCCTGGGCCGCCTCAAAGCTGAAGCGGGCATCGAGCGTGACTCCAAGAAACGCCCGCGTCACCGTCCCTCTTTCCACCAACTGGCGTGCCGTGAAGAGAAATGTATTGATCGGAATCGCGAAACCCACGCCCTCGTTTCCACCGGAACTGCTGGCAATCGCCGTGTTGATGCCGATGATCTCACCTTTCAAATTGACGAGCGGTCCACCACTATTACCGGGATTGATGGCCGCGTCGGTCTGCAAAAAGTCTTGCAGCCTGACCCCAGAATCCCCTAAATCAAGATCACGTCGCCCCTTGCCACTGATGATCCCAAAGGTGACCGAATGGCTCAAACCGAATGGGCTGCCAAACGCCAAAACAAAATCACCAATATCAACGGCATCGCTGTTTCCCAGGGTAGCCGTGACCACATCAGCAAGGGCCACTTCCATAACTGCCACATCGGATTCGGGATCCGACCAGATCTGCTGGGGACGAATTACCCGCCCGTCGGCCAATGAGATACGGACCTTCTCCGGCGTAGCCCCCGCGATGACGTGGCGATTTGTCAGGACGCACGTCTTCTCGCCCAGTTTAACGAAAACCCCTGAACCGGCTTCTTCCACCGGTCGCGCTGCACCGTGCTGCAAAGCCCGCCGTCCCGTCGTCTGAGCCTCGATGTGAACCACGGATGGTCCTACCAATTTGGCCACCAGTCGCATGGCCGCCGACTGCGCTTCCAAGACCTTTACACTCTCGGCCAATTGCTGCTGCAATTCCTCCCGGGATTTTCCATCGACTGGTCCGTAACGGTCCGTACCAATCAGAAATGTCCGGGCAGTCCCCTGGGCAAACGTCTGGTTGCGGCAGACTCCGCTCAAAAGGGTACTTGCAAAAAAAATAATCAAAAGCCTTCGATAAGCAGCGCCTTTGTCACACCGCGTATTGTGCGCTTTCATAATGATGACAAACCAGATCAAACGAGGGTCAAACCAGTAACAATATCAGCCTTTTTGCTACTAAACAACGTGACAACCAAAAAGCCCCTTTGTCAAAGCGACACCCTGGTCCACAAAAACTCTTCACTCCCGCGCAAGCTCGAAAAGGTGTCCGCCCCGAGTCTTTAACCGGACTGCGAACTCAATCAATTATAACCCGTCCTTAGGCAGACTACGACTTACGGAGAGAGGCCGCACGAAAACGACGGCCAATGCGACGCAATTCACACAGCGAGACGAACAGAACCCGCCTGGCATTACCACGTCAATGGGGCTCAATCCCCCCAGAATTTTCCCAACAGACCGGTTTAGCCTCGGTTGCCGATAAGTGATGGAAACGGCAGATCGTCTCCCAGGCCTCCTCAGCCGTCTCAACAAATTGAAAGAGATTCAGGTCCTCGTCGTCGATAACCCCTTCATCGGCAAGAGCCTGGAAGTTGAGGATCCGTTCCCAGTATTCCCGTCCGAAGATGATGATCGGGATAGGCTGCATCCGCCCGGTCTGGCGGAGGGTCAGCGCATCCGTCAATTCGTCAAGCGTTCCGAAGCCCCCCGGAAAAACAACCAGGGCCTTGGCGCGTAAGAGAAAATGAAATTTCCTGAGGGCAAAATATCGGAACTGGAAACACAATTCTGGGGTAATAAAAGGATTAGGAATCTGCTCCATCGGGAGCCGGATGTTGAGACCGATCGATTTTGCCCCCGCTTCGTAGGCCCCCCGATTGGCAGCCTCCATAATCCCCGGGCCTCCTCCGGTGCAGATGACGTAGTCGCACTGTCCGTTATTCCGACAAGATTGCGAGACCAGGAATGCAAACCGCCTGGCCAACTCGTAGTAGCGGCTTTTTGCCAACAGGCGTTTCGCCCTGGCGTACGCCCGTTGCAACTTCGGATTCTCTGGATCAGCCTGGAGGGCGGCTTCCGCCTTTTGGACAAGGTCGCGGGCCTCCGGCTCATCGACGATTCTCGTACCCCCAAAAACCACCACAGTGGAGTTGATCTTCTCCCTCTCAAATGCTAGTTCGGGTTTGAGCAGTTCCAGCTCCATGCGGGTGGCTCGCAGTTTCGGATCGGTCAGAAAGTCCAGATCCTGATAGGCCACCCGGTAACTGGGAGAATTGAGAATTCGTTGAATCGCTGCTTGACGTTCTGCCGGATTCATGGCGACCACTCCTATCCTGACTGAACACCCCCTTCCTCGATGCGGCAACCGCCACTAATTGCAGATTAGCTAGAACTCGCAATTTGTCCAAGACGAATCCACCACCATGGACCCGGTTATCAGCGAACCAGATCAAGACTCAAAAGCTTTGCCCTATCTTTGAAGACACCCACTCTAAGGGGAGGTTCACCACGGGTCGGAGTTGCCGCGTATTTTACCGTCTCCGCCTCTCGTTTGTGGACAGGTCTGTCTTCCTTGCCACGATTGGCGATCGGAGGGACGCGCTCGTCGCGTCCGCTTCTCGGAGGGACCTGCTTGTCAGGTCCGCCGCACTACGTTGGATTATCCATCCCGCTTCCGCGGGCACGACAAGCGTGCCCCTCCATTTTGCTCATTACCTCGCCTGCATAACCGACGGACAGCCCATCTTATTCATTGCAATTCAGGCAGATTGATAAGCGCCCCCAATCGTTGCTCCTCCCTTTTTGAAGACTCATATGACCCGTAAAAGGGGACATTCGCATCCAACCAGAGCGTCAATCGGGAGAGCGCAGGCCGATCGAGGGTCACCGCCTTTTGATGCGTCGGGTCCTGAAGGATTTTGAGCAAGGGACTGGCATCAGCACCAAGTTCGCCGGGCCGGGTCACTATCTGCGAAATACTTCCGCCGCCCCACTCGTACCAGCGAAGATAAGGGCGCAAGTTCACATAAGACCGCGTGAATTCCCCCTGGGGAAAACCGGTCAGGTCCGGCTTGGCAAATTGGGAACCTGCATCCGGTGAGTGGCAGCGCGTGCAGAATTGATCAAGAACCGGTTGCACCAATCTGGGGAAAGAAAAAGGACGTGAACCATCAGGGCCTGGAGTCAGCACTGAAGGCTCACGGCGTAGGGCCAGCACATCCCGTGTGGGGACAGTCGTGTTAGGTGGTTCGTGGCACCCGATACACCCTCGCCGCTCACCGGGGCGAAAATACGTGATGGATCGCATCCCCTGTACCGCCCGCCCTTGTTCGTCAACGATTTGAAAGTACAAAGGCCGATTGGCCGGAACACGAAAGTAGGCGGATCCATCCTCTTCCACTGGTACCGTGCCCAGAAGTGCGCGGGCATTCTCGGCATTGGCATGTCCAATCCGTGGATCATTGACGGGATGGGTCGTTTTGGGCAAAAGCTGAAAAACACGCAGTTCCCGGATAGGACGATCTGCCGGCAAGGGATAGTGGCTGCGGCGGACATCATAAATCACGACTTCCGCTTCGTCGCCCAATGCGGGATCGAATGTTTCCTGGAGAAGACGCGGTGGGTTGCGCGGGATCAGAGGGATGGGGTCCAGACACGCTATGCCCGGTTCTTCGTAAAGTAACTCCAGGTTTCCCCACCGATCGAAATAATAGATTCCCACTCCCGACTCGGAACGATTGCCCGACCCCATTCCCGGCAGACGGTCATGGCCAAATGCGATGATGAAATAATCTTCGGACAATGGCCAGGGGCTGACGACGTAGCCAACGGGCCATTCGTTGGGTGTTTCGGGAAATGCGATATCGGGCGTCAAGACATCCAGAGAGTCGAACGAATCCTCACCGGTGCTGGGATCGTATTTGGCCTTATCGGGATCAAACAAAACAAGTGACCCGCCAACCACCGCATGATGTGCCCCCGCAATGAAAGCGATCTTACGAGACCCCGGAACAGGCCTCGGCTGAAAACACGTGCTGATATCCATGGTGTAATTACCGAAGACGCTGCGGGCATTGGTCCCATCTGGTGTCGTCACCCAGATGCCATGAAAATGGGCGGCGGAACGGTCCACATAATCCCAGCGACAATAGGCGATTCGGCCATCATTGAGAACCGCCGGATGCCACTCATTTGTTTCGTGGAACGAAATCGTTTGGATCTCTCCCGTGCGAGCGTCAAGCCGGTGCAGAGTATAAGTCTGGATCGGTTCCCATGGGTTATTGCACCGGCAGAATCCCCCACGCCGCGTGGACATAAAAACGAGATCTCCATTGGGCAGCGGCCAAGGCATGGTGTCATCAAACCGGCCATTGGTAAGTTGGCGAATTTCATGCGTCTTTAAATCGATCGCGAAAAGATGGAAGCAGGGGCGGTCTGGCGAATCGAATGCGAATTCCGGCGGAAATGGCCCGGCTGTAAGAACGCTCCAATCAGGCCGAAGGGGCCGACGACGATCCCCGGCAGGAATTGGGGCAAAGGCAAAATACGCAGTGCGGGCATCGTAGGACAAAGTCAGAGATTGAAAAATCCCCCGTGCAAACTTGCCCGTTGTGAGGTCCTCGATTTCCAGACTGAATCCCGGTTCCTTGAGAACGCAGACTCCCCCGCCATGAAGGTCTGCGGCGCTGTAAAAATAGGCGATGTATTCGTGTAACATCTGGCAGATAAAACGTCGCGTTTTCAAGAAAACAATTGGCCTCTCGGCGAAAAGCGGATTTTTGAGAACAAGGTCCCGTCCGAACCAGCGGATTTCGCGATAAAGCTTGATTCGTTCGTCGGGAGGCAAGATCGACGCCAGCGCCGCCCGTTCCCAATAAATTCTCAATTTTGCCGCGGCACTCCGCCGCACCTCCGTCGAGAACAAGTTGCCTTCTTCGGACTTCCGCAAGAACGACTCGATCCGATGCAAAGCCCCCTTGATCGCTTCGACAGAATCGCAGCTTCGACCAAGACGAGCCTCCTGTTTGTGCCAGTCGTTTTCCACCATGGTGACCAACTGGGGATCGGGTCTTCGATCTCGGATTTCAGCCGAACAGACAAAAGGACCGACGTTTCCCAGGAGTAGCACCGGGAGCCCAATCAGGTAGAAGCAACCTGTCATCATTGACGAGCGGGATTGCATACGAAGAGGCTGCATGGGAAGCCTTTCTCACAACCCATCGATATTTCGAAACCTCAATGAAAAATGGTAGTATGGTTTAGCCAACGATGATGATACCAGGTTAACGCATCACTTCCAACAGCACGGCCCCCCAGGAACCGATAAACCCGACTGCCAGCAGGATCGCCCGAACTCGCAGGAAATCCCCGGAACCCTCCTTGGGGTTTCGGGACAAAAGACTCCCGACCCGGAGAAAGAGCCCGAGGAACAATAATCCAAACACCAGAATCAGGGCGATTTCCGGGCGAAAGAGGATCGCCGCGATTCCCGCCAGAGAGACAAAGTCGATAGGCTGCGATTGCTGCCCTGGCGTGGCTGATGGGGTTTCCCTTTGAGTTCCAGTTGCAGCAACCTGGTTACGTTTTGACTGACGATCCTTCCGGCGTCGTTTGGACGATGACGGTCTTTCGCTGTTATCGGTCTTCCACTCGCTCATGAGTAATTCGCAGAGACTGCCCACGATGAGGGCCATGCCCCAATGGAACCACGACATGGCGGGCAACGACAAGAGAGAAGCCTCGGGCCCTGATCCCTCCTTGCCCTGCACAAGGACGCCAACAAAGACAAGGCACCACGCGGGAAGCCAGAGGAGACGCGGAGGCACCTGCCTATCCCAGGCCATGGCTGCCGCTGCCATCAGCGAAAGAAAAAATGTCGAATACACCAGAACCTGAAGAACGGCTGAAGAGAAGAAAGGCACATACCAGGCCTGGCTTCCTCCCGCTAATACGGCTCTCCATCTTCCACCACTAACCGCAAAAGCGATCAATCCGACGGTCAATGCGGCAAGAGCCTCGACGACAGGATATCTGGGGGAAATGGGTGCCGAACAATCGCGACACCGGCCCCGGAGAAACAGCCAACTCAGGACTGGAATATTGTCGTACCAGCGAATGAGATGTCCGCATTTGGGACAATGCGAACCAGGCCAGATCAAGCTCTCTTTGCGTGGCAGCCGGTAGATAACAACATTCAGAAAACTCCCCAGGACCGCGCCCAGGACAAACCACCAAACCTGAAGAAGGATATCATAAAGAACCATGCGAAACCTCGTCTTGCGTTCCTATTGATGATACAATGTTTAGCGGTCTCAGGTAGAGTTGAGAGGCAGTGTTCGCTTGATATCCGGTTTTGTGAGAAGAGAGGTCCCCAATCATGAGGCGACATCGCACCCAGCGGAGAGAGTTTCTTCAGGAAACAATCCTGGGATCATTGGCCGGAGTTGGAGCGTTAAGCACCCTTCCCTTAGTTACCTACGGAGAAAGCACACAGCCGGCTGGGGATAGTCTATCAGCTCCGGCCAATGAGAAATTGCAGGTAGCGGTTCTCGGTGTCCGGGGACGGGGACAGGACCACGCAAGCGCCTATGCTTCACGTCTGGACTGCCATGTGCTTTACCTGTGCGATGCCGATCGTGACGTTGGCCAGACCTACGTGGAGCGCTTCGCTGCCCGATTTGGCTACAAGCCGAAGTTTGCGCAAGACCTCCGTGATGTCTTCGCCGACCCGGCCGTTGATTTGGTCTCGATCGCCACTCCCAATCACTGGCACGCCCTGGCTGCTATCTGGGCCATTCAGGCAGGAAAACACGTGTATGTGGAAAAACCGGTGAGCCATAACGTCAGCGAAGGGCGGCGGATCGTCCAGGCCGCGCGAAAATATAACAAGCTGTGCCAGGGCGGCACGCAGCGAAGATCAGAAGGTCGCTATCGAGCAGCGGCGGAGGCGATCCAGGCGGGCAAGATCGGCAAGGTCAAGCTCATCCGCTGTGTGATGTATCGTCCCCGTAGCCCGATTGGGCCACCGGGCGATTACCCCATTCCTCCCGGCGTGGACTATAACCTGTGGGCTGGGCCGGCTCCCATGGCCAAAGTCACTCGCAAGTCATTCCACTATGATTGGCACTGGTTCTGGGATTTTGGCAATGGGGAAATCGGAAACAACTGCATCCACTGCGTGGATACAGCCCGAATCATGGTCCCATTCAGGACGCTCGGCAAGTGGGTCATCAGTTATGGTGGTCGGCTCGGTTTCAATGACGCGGCAGAAACACCAAATGTTCAGGTCGCCGTCCATGACCTGGGGGGAGTCACACTGGTGCAAGAGGTCCGCAATCACAAGACGCAACCGCCATTCCTCAATGGTGCTGTCTTGATAGCAGGTGAGGAAGGCTATATCGCCAGCAGTTTTGGACCAAACGTTGTGGTGTACGATAAACAAGGCCAACCGCGGGAAAACCTGACGGGACCAAATGTGGATAACTTCGGCAACTTCGTGGAAGCCGTTAAGGCAGGCAAGCAAGAAATGCTCAATGCCGATGTTGAAGAGACCCACATCTCGACAGCCTTAACACATCTGGCCAACATTTCCTATCTGCTTGGCCAGAAGGCTGGGCACAACGATCTGGTGGCGGCCCTGGAAAAACTCGAGGTCAATGAAGACTGCGTAGCAACGCTCAACGAGATCGAGGCACACCTCAAGGAAAACGGCATCGACCTGGAAAAAGAACCATTGACACTCGGCGCCCAACTGCCCGTGGACGCGGCAAACGAGTGTTTCGTTGATCGCCCAGACGCCAATAAACTGCTGACACGGGAATATCGCGAACCGTTCGTCGTGCCCATGGCAGATAAACTGTAAGGACACCGATCAGTCTATCGGTTGTCGCAGGTCAACGAACCTGGGAAATGGATTCGCCCAAGGGGAAATGGGGGGCATGCTCGTCGTGCCCTTGTCTGTAGAAATGGATGAGCCAAGATCTCGCAACTTCCTGGAAAAACTCAATCCAAAAGCCACATGGCTCACCGTTGCGTGGGCTTCGCTGCGGGGAATCGTGATCGGATTACTGATTTTCTGGCTATTCTTCAAGCCTGAATGGAAAGCTGCGTGGCCATTCACATTGCCACCGTGGCTGCTCCTCTGTGCCTTTGTTTTCGCAATTTTCGAGTGGCAGGTACCCGATGACGACCATCTTTGCGATACTGTGGAAACAAACGAAAATCCGAATCTCCAGGAGGATGAGT
>Ga0308414_1001515_pt1 | contig 15208 bp, 15 predicted proteins | sample HotsprSampleOS50_FD_205667 | JGI IMG/M metagenome (GOLD analysis project Ga0308414, IMG submission 205667) | Hot spring phototrophic mat microbial communities from Octopus Spring, Yellowstone National Park, Wyoming, United States - 20090730_OS50 ... | reverse complement strand
GGGGTGCAGGCCCCCGAGGTGGGCAGGAGGCTGAACCTGTCGGTCCCGGCGGTCAAGTCGCGCCTGCACCGGGCCAGGGAGATGGTGCGCCGGGCGCTCGACAGCGACTTCTGCCGCCCGTCGCTCAACTGAGTCCCGGCCCGGGGGAACGCCTCGGTCCGCGCGGCGTCCTGCGCTCGCACAAGACCAAGGAGGTCCCCAAGATGAACATCCTCGCCCTGGCCGCAGCCGCGCTGACCCTGTTCGGTCCCGCGACGAAGGACGACGTCAACGCGCTGAAGCTGGCGCTCGCGGACTAGCGGGCCGCGATCTCCCTCTACGAGGCTGTGATCCTCAAGTTCGGAGCCGAGCCTCCGTTCTCGAACATCGTCCGGGCCGAACGGACCCACGCGGCGCTCGTCGAGGACGCCATGCGCAAGCTGGACGTGCCCGTTCCCGCCGACCACGGGAAGGCGGCCGAGGCTCCCGCCAGCCGGGAGGAGGCGCTCGAGACCGCCATCCGGGCGGAACGGGAGAACATCGCCCTGTACGATCGCCTGCTGCGATTGGACCTGAGCCCCGAGGTCCGCGGGACGCTGGACACGCTCCAGGCCGCCTCCCGCGAGAGGCATCTGCCGGCCTTCGAGCGGGCGCTGGCCCGGATCCGAGGGGGAGGCTTCGACGGCAACCGCCGCTCCGGCCCCGGGCAGGGCCAGGGCGGTCGCCGCTGGAGGCACGGCTGGGGACGGACGGGGCGCTAGGCGTCCTGCACGCGCTCAAGGGCGTCCACGCGCACCACGAGCACGGTGCAGTTGTCGCTCCCGCCGTCCGCGAGGGCCGCCTGCACGAGCCGCCAGGCGGCTTCCGACGGGCCGGACGCGCCGAGCATCATGGCGATCGACTCGTCCGACACGTGGTTGGTGAGGCCGTCCGAGCACAGCAGGAAGACGTCGCCCTCCCGCAGGTCGTACAGGTCGATGTCGGGCGGGTCATCGGCGTTGCCGATGGCGCGGGTCAGCATGTGGCGGTAGGGGTGGACCTCCGCCTCCTCGCGCGACATGAGCTTGGAGCGGACCGCCTCCTCCACCCACGAGTGGTCCCGCGTGAGCTGTTCGAGGGCGCCGTCCCTCAGGCGGTACACCCGCGAATCGCCCACCTGGACCGTGTAAGCCTGGTCCTGCACCAGGATCAGGGCGCTGAGGGTCGTGCCCATGCCCTTGCGGGAGGGGACGGCCTGGGCCACGTCGGCCACGAATCGGTTGGCCGCCGACACGGCGGAGCGGATCGCGGGCTCCGGCTCGGTCGAGGGGTGGTTGTAGTACACGTCGAGGAACGTCTTGCAGGCCAGCTCGCTGGCGATCTGCCCGGCCGCGTGCCCGCCCATGCCGTCGCACACCACGAACACCAGCCCGCGGGAGGCCAGGGCGGCCTCGTCCTCGGGCAGGAAGAACTCGAACTTGTCCTCGTTGTTCTCGCGGACCCGGCCGAGGTCCGTTTTGGCGGCGACGGCGACCCGGGGGCGGACCCGCAGCGGCGGCAGCGAGGCGAGCTGTTCGGTTTGGTACTCCGCGGTGATCTCGTCCATCAGGCGACCTCGATCCTGAGTTCCAGGTTGCCGATCCGCAGCACGTCGTCCGGCGTCACGCGGACGCGCAGGTTCGGCTCGATCCGGGCGTCGTTGAGGAAGGTGCCGTTGGTGCTGCCCAGGTCCGTGATCCAGAATCCGTCCTCGCCGGCCTCGATCACGCCGTGGCGGCCGGAGACGTAGGGGTCGGGCAGCCGCAGGTCGTTCTCGGCCTTGCGGCCGAAGGTGCTTCGGCCCTTCGGGAGCGGCAGGCGCAGCCCGGCGCCGACCAGATACGCCGCAACGGCGGCCGCGGAAGGCTCCGGGGCTGGCGCGTCGGCAGCGGGCGGGGCGTCCAGGGCGACCGTCCGACGCGAGACGGCCTGCGTGGCCGAAGGGCGGGCGCCGGGCAAGGCCACCTTCGTCTCGAAGCCTCCGAACGCGACGGTGTCTCCGGCGTGCAGCTCGACCGAGCGGCCGGGCGGCAGCGGTTCGCCGTTCACGGTGGTGCCGTTGGTGCTGCCCACGTCCTCCAGAGTCAATCGGCCGCCCTCGAGGGTGATCGCCGCGTGCTTGCGGCTGACGCGGGGGTCCGGCAGGGCGATGTCCCCATCCCGTCCGACGGCGTTGCGTCCGGGGCGGATCGGGTGCTCTCGGCCCGAGGCGTCGACCAGGAGCGGCAGCTCGACCTTGGGTGCGCCGAAGGCGTCGTCCGGCAGGGCGCGGTCGAAGATCAGGCCGCAGTCGACGCAGAACATCACACCGGCCGGGTTGAAGGTCTTGCAGACCGGGCACTGGATCGGCTTGATGGTGACCGTAGCCTCGAACGTGGGGCCCGGCGTGGCGATCGTCTTGTTCAGGTCGGTCGGCAGGCTCTGGGTCTTGTAGGGGTCGACCATGGTGTCACCGGGCTTCGCTCAGGCGGCGGTCGGCTTCGTCCGGATCGAGACCCTGCACCTCGAAGGTCTTCTCGCGGGAGGCCGCGCCCGCCACCAAACGAAGGGACGACTTGGGGACGGCGAGTCGTTCGGCGATCAGGTCTCGGACGGCCTCGTTGGCTTCGCCGTCGTGGGGCGCGGCGTGCACCCACGCCTGCAGGGTTCCGTCCTCGCGCCGCTCCAGGCGGTTTCTGCTGGAGCGCGGGGTGACCCGCACGCGCAGCCGCGCCGCGGCGCTCACGACAGGGCGGCCTCCTGCCTTTCGCCGGGCTCGAGCGGCTCGGACTCGCCGGTTTCCGCCTCCACCTCGACGGCGGCGACGGCGGGCCGGACGGCCGGCGCGGGGGATTGGCCTGCGATGAGGCGGTCGACCTGCTCCATCTGCTGGGCGAGCAGCGCGCGGTATTGGCCGAGGAACGCGCGGTACTCGCGCTCGAGGTTCTGGAACTCCTCGTTGAGGCGCCGGATGTCGGCCGCCTTGTCCTCTTGCTCCTTCTTGCTTTGCAGGCGGGCGCGCTCCAGGATGGCGTCGGCCTCCTTGTGGGCGGCGGCGCGGGTCTCGTCGGCGGCCTTCTGGGCCAGGACCAGGGCGTCCTTCATCGTGGCCTCGAGGGCTCGGTACTGCTCCAGCTCGGCCTTGAGGCGCTCGTTCTCGGCCTTGAGGCGCTGCTCCTCGGAGAGCAGCTCCTCGATGGTCTTGGAGGCGCGGCCGAGCAGCAGGTCGACGGTGTTCCGGTGATAGCCGCGGAACGCCCGGCGGATGGGGGCGCGCTCCAGATCGATCGGCTTGATTCGTTCCATCGTTTCAGCCTCCTCGGGTTCCTTCCCAAGAGTCAGGATAGCACGGCCTCACGGCTTGGCCCGGCCCTTCTCGGCGATCTTCTCCTCCACGCGCCGGAGGTTCTTCTTGGCGGTCTCGTCGTCCGGATGGACCTCCAGGTACCTCTGCCAGACGCGGCGGGCGTCCTCGAGCCTGCCCGTGCGGTCGTAGCTGTGGGCCAGCATGCGGTAGCTGTTCGGGTGGGGCTTCTTGCCGATCACCGGCTCGAGGAGCGGGATGACCTTGTCGTACTGCTTCTTGCGGAAGTAGAACTCGGCCTCGGGGTAGGGGGCCTCTTTGTCGTCGGGGTAGCGGAGGCGGTACTGTCGGTACAGCTCCAGCTCCTCGTCCTTGCGCTGGATGTTGCCGAGCATCCAGCCCAAGTCGGTGACGGTCTCGTAGTCGTGGGGGTCCTTGGCGTGCATCACGCGGAGCAGCTGGATGCACCTTGGGAAGTCGCCGTCGTTGAACCAAACGTCCATCTGGAGCGTGAAGCGGTTGTGGACGCTGGTCCAGAGCGCCTCCTCGCGATTCTCGGGCGTGGGCTGGCTGGCGGCGGGCTGCTGGAGCGGCCCCTGCGGCGCTTTCTTGCCGTTGCCCTGCGGGGCGGCGAAGGGCGCCAGGACCACCAGCGCGGCGGCGAGGGCGGATGCGGAAAACCGTTTCATTCGGCGAGTGCCTCCTCGATGCATTTTCGGGCGGTCTGCGGGTTGGCGCGACCCTGGCTGGCCTTCATCAGCTGACCGATGAGGAACCCGACCACGTTCGTTTGTCCCGCTCTGTACTGTTCTACGGGTTTGGGGTTCTCGCGGATGACCCTCCGCGCGAGATCCATGATGGCGGCTTCGTCCGTGATCTGGCTGAGCCCCTGAGCCTCCACGATCCGCGAGGGCATCGAGCCGGTGCGGAACGCATCGGCGAACACGCCCTTGGCCTGCTTGCCGCTGATGCGGCCCTGCGCGACCAGCGAGCAGAGGTCGACCAGGTGCGCGGGCGTCACGGAGGAGGCGCGCACGGACTGCCCGGCTTGGTTCAGCGCCTTGGCGAAGTCGGAGTTCATCCAGTTGCAGACGGTCTTGGGGTCGCCGCCCAGGGCCACGGCCTCGTCGAAGAACGCGGCCCACGCGGGGTCGGCGACGAGCAGTCCCGCGTCGTAGTCGCTGAGGCCGAGGTCCTCGCGGTACCGGCGGCGCTTGGCCAGCGGCAGCTCGGGCAGCGAGGCGCGCAGCTCCTCGATCTCCTGCTCGGTGAACTCCATCGGCGCGAGGTCGGGGTCGGCGAAGTAACGGTAGTCGTTCTCCTCCTCCTTGCGCCGCATGACGAAGCTGGTCTCGGTCTGCTCGTTCCAGCCGCGGGTTTCCTGGACCACCTGGCCGCCGGATTCGAGGACGGCGATGTGCCGACGGATCTCGTGCTCGACGCCGAGCTGCACGCTGCGGAAGCTGTTGAGGTTCTTCAGCTCGGTCTTGGTGCCGAGGCGCTCGGAGCCGGCGGAGCGCACGGAGACGTTCGGCTCGCAGCGCAACGAGCCCTCCTCCATCTTGCCGTCGCACACGCCCAGGTAGAGCAGGATGAGCCGCAGCTGGACCAGGTACTCGCGGGCCTCCTCGGCGGTCTCGATGTCCGGCGGGAACGCGGTGACGATCTCCATCAGCGGCACGCCCGCCCGGTTGTAGTCGACCCCAGAGCCCTCGGGCCCCATGTGGACCAGCTTGCCGGTGTCCTCCTCCAGGTGCACGCGGCGGATGCCCACGCGCTTGGTGCGGCCGTCGGCCAGCGGGATCTCCAGGCAGCCGTGGTAGCCCAGCGGGTTTGTCTCGCCGTACTGGCTGATCTGGTAGCCCTTGGGCAGGTCGGGATAGAAGTAGTTCTTGCGGTGGAACACCGACCGCATGGCGATACGGCAGTTGAGCGCGAGCGCCGTGCGGAGGACCATGCGGACCGCCTCGCGGTTGGGCACGGGCAGAGCCCCCGGAAGACCGAGGCAGACCGGGCAGACGCGGGTGTTCGGCTCTCCGCCGAACGCCACGGGGCAGCGGCAGAACATTTTGCTGCGGGTGAGCAGCTCGGCGTGGACCTCCATGCCGATGCTCGCGACGTACTCGGCCATGCGGGCGCGAGTTTACCGGACCCGGGGGCGGGTGCTCGGACGAGCCATAATCGCGCCCGTGACCGACCTGAAGAGGCGCGCGACGGAGCTGGCTGGGCTGATGGAGGAGTTCGGCCTGGACGAGGCCGAGTGGTCCGGGCCGGGCTGGCGGGTGGCTTTCCGGCGTCGGAGGTCCGTGGCGGTGGCGGCGGCGACCGTCGCCGAGGCCGAAGAGGAGGCCGGTGGCGCCGAGCCGGCCGCGCCGAGTCCCGTGAACCTGGGGACTCCCGTGACCAGCCCGATGGCGGGCGTGTTCTACGCGACGCCCTCGCCCAGCGCGCCGCCGTTTGTTCGAGAGGGCGACAGCGTGGTGGCGGGGCAGGTGGTGGCGATCATCGAGGCCATGAAGGTGATGAACGAGATCACCGCGCCGGTCTCGGGCAAGGTAACCTCCATCGTGGCGAGGCCGGGCCAGCTCGTCGAGGCGGGCCAGCCTCTGCTGTACATCGCATGACCCGCACCTCCGTCTCCGAACCTCTGCCTGTGGTGCGCGTGGGGATGCTCGGCTTCGGCACCGTCGGCACCGGGGCGTACCGCATGCTGCAGGACAACCGCGAGGCGATCCGCAGGCGCTCCCGCACGGACATCCAGATCGTCAAGATCGGCATCCGCGACGCGGAGAAGCCGCGCATCGCTCCCAAGGAGCTGCTGACCACCGACCTGCGCAGCATCGTCACCGACCCGACCATCGACGTGATCCTCGAGCTGATGGGCGGCCTCGAGCCGGCCGGCGAGCTCGTCGAGACCGCGCTCCGCAGCGGCAAGCACGTGATCACCGCGAACAAGGAGCTCCTGGCTAAGCACGGCTCCCGCCTGGTCGCGCTCGCCCTGAAGCAGGGTTTGGACCTGCAGTTCGAGGCCGCGGTCGGTGGCGGCATCCCGCTGATCCAGCCTATGAAGCACCAGCTCGCCGGCAACGACGTGCTGAAGGTGATGGGCATCCTGAACGGCACCACGAACTACATCCTGACCCAGATGTTCGAGCAGGGCAAGCCGCTCGAGGAGGCTCTGGCGGAGGCGCAGGCCAAGGGGTACGCCGAGGCCGACCCGACCAACGACGTGGACGGCTACGACGCGCAGTACAAGCTGGCCATCCTGTCCACGATCGCCTTCGACCAGGTGGTGCCGCCGGAGGCCGTGCACCGGGAGGGGATCCGGGGCATCTCCACCCGCGAGATCCACTTCGCCAAGCAGCTCGGGTATCGGATCAAGCTGCTCGGGATCGTGGAGAGGATGCCGGACGGCGCCATCCTGGCGCGCGTGCACCCGACCATGGTGGCGCTGAGCCACCCGCTGGCGAGCGTGAACGGCGTGTACAACGCGGTGTGGCTGCAGGGCGACTTCGTCGGCGACGTGATGTTCAGCGGCCGCGGGGCGGGGGCGGACCCGACCGGCTCCGCGGTGGTCGGAGACCTCATCGACGTGTGCCGCAACATCCGCATCGGCGGAGCGGCGAACTTCGTGATGCCCGAGGAGCAGGCCAGGCCCGCGCCCCTCGAGAGCCTGCGCTCGCGCTACTACCTGCGCATGGTGATCCAGGACCGGCCGAAGGCGCTCGGGTGCATCGCGACGGTGTTCGGCAACTGCAACGTGTCGATCTCGGCCATGGAGGCGCGGCCGCTGGGCCAGCGCAACCTCATCGAGATCGTGTTCCTGATCCATCCGTGCCGCGAGGCGGACTTCCTCCGTTCGCTCAAGGCGCTGCGCAACATCCACATCGTCGAGAACATCTCCGCATGGATGCGGCTGGAGGAGTAGCTTGAGAACCGCCTGCTTCCAGATGGACGTCGCGTTCGGCGACCCCGACGCGAACGCCCGGCGCGTGTCGGACCGGATCGCCGAGGCGGCCTCGATGGGCGTCTCCCTGGCGGTGTTCCCCGAGGCGGTGCTGACGGGATACTGCGTGGAGGCGTGCGAGGCGGCGCAGGCCGTCGCGCTGCAAGTGCGGGAAGGACCGGGGCACGAGGTCGTGAGCGCCCCGGAGCCGGTTCTGGCGGTCCGCGACGCGTGCGAGCGGCACGGCGTGCACGCGGTGTTCGGCTTCGCGGGGAGGGACGACGCCCAGCTGTACAACGGCGCGATCCTGGCGGAGCCGGACGGAGGCATGCGCCTGTTCCGCAAGGCGCACCTGCCGGAGCTCGGGCTGGACAAGTTCGTCGCGCCGGGGAACGATCTGCCGGTGTTCGAGACCGCGCTCGGGCGGATCGGCATCCTGGTCTGCTTCGATCTGCGGGTTCCGGAGGCGGCGCGCGTGCTGGCCCTGCGTGGAGCGGACCTCATCGTGCTGCCCACGAACTGGCCCGAGGGCGCGGACTTCGCGGCGGACTTCATGGCGCCGGTGCGCGCGGCGGAGAACAAGGTGTTCCTGGCGGCCTGCAACCGCGTCGGTGAGGAGGGCGGGTTCCGGTTCATCGGCAAGAGCGGCATCTACGGGGTGGGCGGCCAGACGCTCGCCAAGGCCAGCGACGGCGAGGAGACCATCCTGGCCGACCTCGACCTGTCGCTGGCGCGGAACAAGCGGAACGTGGTGATCCCCGGCCGGTACGAGTCCACCGTGTTCTCGTGCCGCAGGCCGGACCTCTACGGTCCGATCGTGGGCGGGAACGGGGACGGATTCTAGCCGGAAGCCGGGCCGACCAAGCCTTTAGAACCCCACGATAATCCCGTCCACCTTCCCGTTGCGGATGACGAAGCCCCATTGCCTCAGCACGAACTCGGGGGCACCAAACCATTCCCGGAACCGTACGCCCACGCACCAAGCGTCGTCTCCGTAGAGCAGCGGCTCCGTCTGCCCCACGTACTGGATGTCACGGTATCTGGACCACATGGCGGTGGCGAAGAAATGGTCGACCTCCTTGCAGATGCCGCCCCAGGAGGGGATCTTAGGGCGGGGGCCGCGCACGGCCTCCTCCGCTCGGATGGCTTTCTTCTCCACCTTGCGACCGAGCTCCTCGTGCCATGGCTCGATCCGAGCCACGCGGTCGTCACTCACGCTGACGATGGTCGGCCTCGCGATCGTCATGTCCGGGGTTAAGATCTCCGGAATCCGGGTGAATTCTTCGAGGGTCTTCGTCTCGCCCGGTTTGAAGACATCCAGGAGAAGTCCCTTGGCGAGGAAGCGTCCATCGTCGTCCCAATAGGAGATCCAGATCCTGGCTTTGACCTTCTTCGGGTGCTTGCTCGTCAGCTTCACGATGGACCACGCTCTCGTTTCGCCGCATTGCACCTCCACGGAGTTCACTTTGACAAGGGAGAGGGGAGCGTTGAAGACCACCTTCTTTCCTTCCTCAGCCGGCAGAACGCGGAAGTGGTAGAAGGGATTCTGGGCCTGAAGGGAGCGCATCGTCTTTTCGCGTCTCTGCCGGGCCTCCGCTTCGAGTCTTTCCGGGCTTTTCTCTTCGAGTCTCTCCGGGGTCTCGGCTTCGAGTTTCTGCCGGGTCTGCACGTCGCGTCTCTGCTGGGCCTCCGGCCTTTCCCCGCGCGCGCAGCCGCCGAGAAGCGGCGGGACCGCGCAGACGAGCAGGGCGAGGGAAGCCAGGCGGCCGCCGCGCCGAACGAACGAGGGTTTTGCGATTTGCACGTCTCCACTCCGGGCGGGGCTCGGGGGAGCCGCGTTCCGCCCATTCTCCTCCTCTCCGGGGGCGCTCGGAATGCGCCACCGACCGCGCGGGACAGGGGTAACCTGCGGCCATGGAGAGGGCGAACCCGTTTCTGGGTCGTTGGGACGCGACCATCGAGCGGCCCGGCAGGGCGTTTCCGACGTGGTTCGAGATCGAGGAGGGGCCGGACGGCCTCCGGGGCAGGCTCGTGGGCGAAGTGGGCAGCGCCCGGCCGATCGAGCGGTTCCAGCTGGAGGGCGGCCGGCTGCGCTTCGCGCTGAAGCCCCAGTACGAGCCGAGGAAGACCGACCTGGAGTTCGTCGCGGAGGCCGATGGCGGGCGCCTGCGCGGCACGTTCCTGGACAACGACGGCTCGACCGTCGCCTGGACCGCCAAGCGCGCGCCCGACTTCGCTGGACGGAAGGTGGAAGCCTGGGGCGATCCGATCGATCTGATCGCGCAGGGCTTGGACGCCTGGACCGCGCGCTCGCCCGAGGCTCCGTTCTGCTGGTCCATCCAGGACGGCATGCTGGCGAACTCCGGCGTGGGCAGCGACCTCGTGACCAAGGCGCGCTTCGGCGACTTCCGTCTGGAGGCCGAGTACAGCTACCCGCAGGGCAGCAACAGCGGCATCTACCTGCGCGGGCGGTACGAGATGCAGATTCTGGACGACGCCGGCGGCGGCAACGGCGTGGGCAACAGCGGGGCGATCTACGGCTTCCTGGCGCCCAAGGTGAACGCGGCCAGGCCCGCGGGGGAGTGGCAGCGCGCCGAGATCGAGCTGGTCGGCCGAACGGTCACGATCGTGCTCAACGGCGTGACCATCCACGACCACGCCGAGATTCCGGGCATCACCGGCGGCGCGCTGGAGAGCGACGAGGCCGAACCCGGCCCGCTGTTCCTGCAGGGCGACCACGGGCCGGTGACGTTCCGCCGACTGGTCGTCACGCCAGCTCGCTAGCCGGGGCCATCAGCGACGGGGCGTCGGTCTCTTCCAGGGCGCTCTCAGGCTCACGCTCGAACTGCTCGTGGTACAGGCGGCTGTAGAGGCCGCCTAGGGCGAGCAGCTCCTCGTGCCGCCCGCGCTCGACGATGCGTCCCTTGTCCATGACCAGGATCTGGTCGGCGGCGAGGATCGTGGAGAGGCGGTGCGCGATGGCGAAGGTCGTGCGCCCCTTCATCAGGCGGCCGAGCGAGGCCTGGATCATCCGCTCGGAGCGCGTGTCCAAGGCCGAGGTGGCCTCGTCGAGGATCAGGATGCGCGGGTTCTTGAGGATCGCCCGCGCGATGGCGATGCGCTGCTTCTCTCCGCCCGAGAGCTTGTACCCGCGCTCGCCGACCACGGTGTCGTAGCCGTTCTCCAGGCCGGCGATGTGGTCGTGGATCGCGGCCGCCTTGCAGGCCTCGACGATCTCCTCGTCGGTGGCGTCCGGCTTGGCGTAGCGCAGGTTCTCCTTGATGGTAGTGTGCACGAGGTAGGTCTCCTGCGTGACGGCGCCCACGAGCTTGCCGAGGCTCTCGAGCTTGATGTCGCGCACGTCGATCCCGTCGATCTTGACCGAGCCCTCGTTCACGTCGTACAGCCGGGGGATCAGGTAGGTCAGGGTGGTCTTGCCCGCCCCGGAAGGGCCGACGAGCGCGACCAGCTGGCCCGGCTCGGCGACGAAGTCGATGCCGTTCAGCGTGTGCGCGTCGGTCTCGTCGTCGTAGCGGAACGAGACGTTTTCGAAGCGGACCTCGCCGCGGACCTGCGAGGGCTCCAGTGCGATCGCGCCGGGCCGGTCCGTGATGTCCTGCCTCATGTCCAGATAGTCGAAGATGCGCTCGAACAGCGCCATCGATCCCATGATCTCGACCTGTGCGGTCATCAGGCCCGTGAGCGGGAAGAACAGCCGAGCCTGGAGCGCCGTGAACGCGACGAGCACTCCGACGGTGATGCTCTGATCGCCCCGGGCCATGAGCCAGCCCGCCATCCAGTAGACGAGCGCGGGCACCAGCGAGAAGATCATCCGCATCAGGCCGAAGAACACGTAGTTCACGACCTGGCCCTTGATCTGCCACTCGGCGAGCTTGGCGTTCTCGCTTCGGAACTTCTGGGTGACCAGGTCCCTGCGTCCGCTGGTCTTGGTGAGCAGCACGCCGGAGACGGAGAGCGTCTCCTGCATCAGGACGTTGAGCTCGGCGGTCTGCTCCTGGGTGCCCCTGCGGATCCTCTGCGCCCATCCTCCGACCTTGGCGCCCACCAGGGCGAACAGCGGCACGACCCCGACGCTGAGCAGCGTCAGCCGCCAGTCGAAGAACAGCATCGCGGCGATGGTGGTGGCCACCAGGGCGAGGTTCGAGAGGGTGTTGGTGGCGGCGTCGCTGACGGCGGTCTGCACCCCGGCCACGTCGCTGATCAGGCGCGACTGGATCTCGCCCGTCTTGGTGGACGTGAAGAAGCGGAGCGACATCCCCTGGAGGTGGTCGAACAGGCTGTTGCGCAGGTCGACCATGATGCGCTGGCCGATCAGCACGCTCCAGTAGCCGTACAGCAGCGTCAGCGCCGAGGCCGCGACCGTCGCCACGATCGTCCAGATCGAGTAGACGGTCACGACGTGCAGGTCCTTCCGCGTCAGACCCTGGTCGATGATGATCTGCAGGAACCAGGGCGGCAGAAGCCCGAGCAGCACCGCGACCACGACCGTGACGGCGGTGGCGAGGGCCTGGGCCTTGTAGGGGCGGAAGGTGGCGATCACGCGCCGCACGGTCCCCGGTTTGAGCTTCCTGGGGCCGCCGGCGGACATGCCGTGCATCATCGGACTCCTTATACCTAGCGTGGGGGTCGGACCCGGGGACCGGCGGCCGGGTTGACGAGGGACGCTCTGTTTCGTCTGTCTTATAGTAGACTGATGTACGGTACTTTCCCCATGTCCGAACGCGAAGATCCCTCCCCCGTCGCATGCGTTCCCGCCGCCCTGTCCCAGCGGGCGGACGCTCTGCTGGCCCGGTGCGGACAGGACCGCGAGCGGCCGTTCTACCGGGACGACACGTTCCGATCGAAGGAGCGCGCGAGCCGCATCCGCGAGCCCAGGTTCGGGCTGTGCGCCCAGGCGAAGCCGGAGTCGCCGCTCGCCGAGTCGGAGTTCGAGGGCCTGCTGGCTTGGGCGCGGCTCACCGAAGCGCAGGAGCAGGTGGTGCGTCTGAGGGTCGCGGGGTGGACGCTCGGGGAGATCGGCGAGCTGCGCGGCTGCACCAAGCAGGCCGTCAACAACGTGCTGGCCAAGGCGGCGGCGAGGCTGGAGCGCGCCTTGCGGACCTATCCCTACTCGGGTCTGGCGGAGGTGTACCGGGCCGAGGTCTCGCGCCGGGGTCCCCGCCGCCGGGACAGGTAAACTGAACCGATCGGTCGGACGCGTCCGAAGCGAGGGAACGATGGTCCGTTGCGACAATTGCGAGACCCCGAACAGCCTGGACAGCCGGTTCTGCAAGGCTTGCGGCAAGGAGCTGTCGGAAGAGGCGCGCCGAGCCGGCCAGGAGCAGCTGCAGAAGCTGGTCGCCGAGGGCTACCACCTTCTGAACGAGGACCGCGCCGACGAGGCGCTCCTGTTGGCGGAGTCGATCCTGGCCAACGATCCGGACTGCGTGCAGGCCCTGTCCCTGAAGGGCTCGTGCCTCGAGCGCAAGGGGCTGCTCGTGGAGGCCTTGGAGGCGTTCGAGAGGGTGGTGGAGCTGGCGCCGGACTCCGCGATCGACCGCGTGAAGGTGACCCACCTGCGCAAGGAGCTGGCCCAGAGGGCCGTGCCGGCGGACGAGCCGGATCGCAGGCGCGCCATTCTGCTCGCCGTCAGCGCGGCGGTGCTGGTGATCGCGGTCGGGGGCATCGTCGCCGCGCTGGTGGCCAGGGACGACGGGCCGCAGCAGCCGCAGCAGCTCGTCGCCTCCCGAGGCGCCGCTCCCTCCGAGTCGGCCGAGGGCTTCGGCAACGCCGTCCCGGCGGAGAAGAGCGAGGGGCCTGGGGCGAAGGACCAGAGCGCGGGCAACCAGGAGGCCCAGCAGCCGCCCCAGGACCAGCAGGCGCAGCCGAACGCCGGGCAGCAGGGGGCCGCAGGTCAGCGTCCGGCTCCGACCCTGGACGCCGGGGGCGTGCTTCCGCGGCCGCTTCCCAGCGGGGAGATCGGCCAGATTCCGCCGGTGGTGCCGCCGGGGCTCGAGCTGAGGCCGGAAAAGCCCGCCGCATCGAGCGATCGCACCTCGGAGCCTCCGCCCGCCTTCGAGCCACCCCAGAAGACGGACGCCCAAGGCAAGGAGCCCGAAAGAGACCCCGGGGTGTACGAGATCCGCGTGTACACCGGGCCGCAGCGCAACCTGGGCGGCGGCGAGCCCGCGGGCGGTGGCGACCCGAACCAGCTGACCGCCCTGATCCGCACCGCCCGCCAGCAGTTCCAGATCGGGCAGTACGCGGCGGCCGCGCGCACCTACGAGCAGGCTCTCCGCGCCGGCGGCGACCCGGCGACGATCCACCAGCGCATCGGCCAGTGCTACGCCAACCTGGGGCAGAAGGCGGAGGCCTCGATGGCCTACACCCGGGCGATCCAGGCGTACGAGCAGCGCTTGGCCCAGAACCCGCGCGACGAGGCCGCACGGCACGGTCTGGAGGCCTGCCGCCAGGCGCTCAAGGTTCTTCAGGGATCATGAGAGCTCTTCGAAGCCTGGTCTGTGGCTTGCTGGCCTGCGTCGCGGCCGAGGCGGCGGCTGTTCCGGCTGCGCTGATCGTGCAGCAGAAGGCCCCCAAGCGCTACGACTCCGACTTCAACCTGACCGTGGCGCACCAGGTGGCGCAGGCGATGGACGACGACGGCCGGGTGGCTCCCATCGTTTGGTCGCTGACGGACCCCGCCTTCCGCGCCGCCGTGGACGACGGGGTCATCCCCCGGCCCAAGGACAATCCGTCGATGGACGAGGCGTTCGCCGCCGCGGAGCGCATGAAGGTGGAGTACGTGCTGGTGGTGGTCGCCGTGCGCGACCGCGACGAGGCGGAGGGCTCGCTGGTTCTCTACCGCCAGCGCAAGGAGGTGTGGCGGGACGCGCAGAAGGCGGGCGTGCTGCAGGGTGGCAAGTTCGACCCGTTCGCCACGGCCGCGACGCTCGCCCGAACCTGGATGGAGCGGCTCGCGGCAGGCCCTTGGAAGTCCCTGCCGCCGAGGGTCGGCCCCCGCCCCGCCGAGACCGGCACGGGGCGCACCGAACCGGTGGTCGAGCCCAAGAGGCCGGTCGCCAAGCCGGTGGCCGACGACCAGCTGCTGCCCAAGCTCGCCGAGCTGATGCGCCAGGGCGACGTTCCGCAGATCGTGGCGCTCCTGCGCGAGGCGATCGACGCCCAGCCGCTGGACCTCTCGCGGCGGAAGCTGTTCGTGGACACGATGCTCTCTCTGGGCCAGACCAGGCTGGCCGCGGAAGAGGCGCGCCGCGCCGCCGAGCTGTTCCCCGAGGCCGTCGAGATGCGGCTACTGGCCTCGCGGGCCTACGCCGAGCTGGGCGACGAGGCCGCCGCCCGCGAGCAGCTGAACGAGGCCGTCGCCCGCGACCCGAACGGCCCGCTGGCGCGCCAGGCTCTGGGCGAGGCGGCGCTGCTCGACCTCCGGCCGGAGGACGCGCTGCAACACCTCCTGAAGGCCACCGAGCTGGGGGCAACCGGCGACCTGCTCTTCCGCAGGGCGCTGGCCTACGCACTGGTCGGCGACTCCAAGCGGTTTGAGCAGGATGCGCAGGCCGCGAGGGAGGGCGCCTCGGCGGAGCCGGCGGTCGCGCTCGCCCGGTACTCGCTGGCGGTCCGTCTGGCCGACCGGCTGGTGGCGAGGATGGCCCGCGACGGCGCGTCGGCGCTCCAGGCCGCCCGGATCGGCAGGACCGGCGCGACGTTCGACGCCTCCCTGGCGAGCCTGCGGAGGTGGGCGGACGCGCTGGCGATGACCCTGCGATCGACGACCGTGCCCCCGAGGGAGGCGAACGCGCACGAGAGGCGCGTGTTGGCATCGAACTTGCTGCTGCAGTTCGTGGGACAGCTCCAGGACGCGGTGCGGAGGTCGGACTCCGACCAGCTGGAGGAGGCGACGCTCACGCTGGGCCAGGCGGCCCGGGTGTGGGAGTCCTCTAGGCCCTCCGTGGCCCAGGCGCGTC
>Ga0308414_1001514_pt1 | contig 15210 bp, 12 predicted proteins | sample HotsprSampleOS50_FD_205667 | JGI IMG/M metagenome (GOLD analysis project Ga0308414, IMG submission 205667) | Hot spring phototrophic mat microbial communities from Octopus Spring, Yellowstone National Park, Wyoming, United States - 20090730_OS50 ... | reverse complement strand
ATTTTTTATCCCATAAATTCCTTAGTAATAAATATTTTATTTCTGTATATATTCTTTTTATCTTTTAAACTTTTTTATTCGGGTTTTTAGAAGTTCTCTATTATAATACAAATCAAATTTTTGATGTTGGTACTCATCAATACTAAATTTATTCTTTACGTTTTTAGTTTTTAACAAGCTTGTACTTCTTATTGTCCATTTATGAATGTTTTTATCTTCAAATCTTGATAAGTCTTTTTTTTATGCTCTTTTCTAGAAGTTTACAAAAATCACATAAAGTATAAATCAGTATTTCGAAGGCTATATGATACAAATAATTAAATTGACAATTTGCCAAAATTCTTCTTTTCATATAATACCTTTTTATTTTACCAAAGAATTTAGAGTAAAAGATATTATAAATATCCTTTTAAGACAGAGTTCAAGTTTTTATAATTAGAAAACAAAGATAAGCTCATATGATTTATATTTTTTACAAATATATTAGGAAAATATTTATTTATTACTTTTTGTACTTAAGTCTTTTTATAGCAATGGGATAATTTGAAATTGCTATGTTTATTCCTATTTTTTTAGAAAAACCTGAGCAGAAATAAAGATTATCTAAAAAACTCTTCCACCTTTTTAAAAAACAAAAAGGTGGATAGTTAACCATAAACTTATTTCGATTTTACTTTAGCTATTTATAAATTTTTATTTTTATGTTAAAAACTTATTTACTGTTCTGTTTCTGCTAAAGTAACAATTGCATTAGCCCAGTGAAAATACTTTAACTTAGCCAAATCTCGCACAGTCTTTATGTTAAAAGCTTCTTTGAGCTTTTGTGCGTCAGTAGCAGAAACACCTTGCAAAGCATCTACAGGTGAGTCAGCAATTTCCTTAAGGGTTTTAGATTCATAAGCTTTATCTACTGCAAAATTAATGTTCATAGGATTCCTCTTTTTTTAAAAATTTTCAAGTAAAATCACTTGTCAACTATAAGAATAAGTATTTCCTTAGTAAAAATTTTGGAAAGTTAAAAATTTAATCAAGCCGATAATAAAGAGGCAATCCTATGGGTAGTACTATGTTTTTAATATTTGCCATCATAGCTTTTATTGTTGCAGGTGGAGCTTTTATTTTTTTATATGAATCTCGTTCAGGAATAACTGAAAAAGCCTTAGGACTTGCAGCTTTGGGAAAATATACTGATGCTCGCGCTATGATTCGAGAGCAGTTAGACTTAAATCCTGAAGATATTCATCTTTTATATCTTATGTCAAAAATCTATCAAATGGAAAGTGATAAATTAAATGAGTCTCAATTTTTAGAAAAAATTGTCAGTCTTGAGAAATATGACAAAGAAATTACACCTCAAATGGTAGCTTCTAGACTCGGGGATCTCTACTACGAAAGAGATATGTTCAATGAATCATTTTTTTATTACCTAGAAACTTTAGAACATGATCCTAAAAATTTACAAGCCCTTATTCGTCTTGCCTTTATGTGTATAGGTCAAAAAGAATTTCAATTAGCAGAAAATTTTTTCAATAGAGTAAATGAAGCTAATATTAAGTTTTCTTCATATTTTATTGGTAGAGGTATTGTAGCTACCATGTTAGAAAGAAACAATGAATTTGATTACTATAAAAAAGCTTATGAGCTAGATAATAAATCTATAATAAATAATTTTTTATATGCCATAGCTCTGTATCGTACAAGAAAATACAAAGAAGCAATAGAAATTATCAATGGAATTTTAGACTTAATGCATGAAGACTTTTTAAAATTTACTCTTCATCAATTTTTAATGGTTCAACATTTATGTTTAGAAGATTATCTTTCTGCAATTATAGAAGCTAAACTATGTATAGAAATAGCAACTAGAAACGAATGGGAAGAGGAAATTGCTGAATCAAATTTATATTGTGGAGCTTTTCACATTGCTACTCAAGATACAAAAGAAGCTATTTTTTATCTTACTGAAGCAGAACTACGCAAACCTCATGATCCTGAGTATGTAAATTTAGCACAATACCGTTTTGATTTAGAGGAAGGTCTTGCAAGTTATGGAAATGTAACTTCTAGAGGTTATAACTTTTTATCTTACTTACAATCTATTCCTGAAAAATTATTTCCTCCTGAGAGAGCTTTTGAGTTATCGGGACTTAGAATGACTACTCCAATTAATCTATGGGGTATGGTAAGTCCAGAGGGAGCAAAAATCATTCCTCGTATAAGTATGCTTTCTCCCGACAAGGTAAGTTTATTTATTGCACTTAAAGGGAATGCTTTTAAAAATACTTGTATCCGTATTATGAATGAGCTTGGGTATCGTGTAAAAAAAGAATTACCTTCTTTAGAAGCAGAAGGAGTCAACTATCTAGGCATACAAAAAAAAGATGAAAGTACTCTTGCTTTGTTTCGATTTCGTCGCTGGAGAAATATTACAATTTCAGACGTGTTTTTAAATGAAGTTTTAGCAAGTATGTCTGAATATGGAGCTAGTTTAGGTTATATTGTGGGTTCTTTTGACTTATCTAAAGCAGCTAAGAAACTTATAAAATCTCAAGAAGGAAAACTCATAGCTGTAAATGGTCGAGAACTGGATTCACTACTTGATAAAGCAATGAAATAAAGAGTCTTGAAAGTACCAAGGTTTTATAAGTTTTTATTTCTTCTGACTGTTAAAAAACTAAGTATCGCTCGCTTATATCTTAGAGATTTATATCTGACTTATTTAAAAAATTATTTGAGTAAATTTTTTGCATTTTGTGGACTAGCTTCAATTATAACCTTAACTTTAGAATTAGGTTTTTACTATCCTGCTGATTGGGTTAAAAATATCAAATTTATAAATAATTTTATTATAAATTATTTTATCTTATATGAAATTATAACATTTCTTTTTTATTACGAAAAAATTTATGAATATTGGTATGAAAGAAAACCAGAAGGACTTATTACTTCAATTGTTGTTTTGCAAAAAATTTTTTCTAAAGATATTATTTTTTTTCTAGAAACTATGGAGTTAGGTGAATTAGATACAGATACAGCTTCTCTTGCTTTTTTAGCTATCAATCAAACTTTTTTTATTTTTTCAAACTTAATTAGTTTTATTCGATCTACTAAGATTTATAGTCTTAAAAAATTAAATCCTTCTTTTATGTTCTTTGCTAGTTTTGCTGCAATAATTTTTTTAGGTGTAATTTTTTTATTTTTACCTAAAATGCATTCAACTTCTCTTTCTTTTGTAGACATACTGTTTACAGTTATTAGTGCTACTTGTGTAACAGGTCTTTCAACTATTGATATTTCTCAAGCACTTAGTTTTAGAGGTCAGTTTGTACTTATGATTTTAATTCAAGTTGGAGGACTAGGTCTGATTACTTTGACTAGCTTTTTTTCTATTTTTTTAGCAGGACAAGTTTCTGTTACTGAAACTCTCATGATGAAAGATTTGTTAAGTGAAGATGCACTAGGAAAAGTAAAAAAACTAATCTTAGGTATAGCTTTTCAAACTTTCATAATTGAGTTTTTAGGAGCAATATATTTATTTTTTACTTTTCCAGATAATTTAGAACTAGGTTTTTTAGAAAAAATTTTTTTCTGTGTTTTTCATTCTATCTCTGCTTTTTGTAATGCAGGGTTTTCTTTAGTTTCAGATGGCTTTGGAAATAAACACATATGGAATGAAAAATCTTTTTTATCTGGAATTATGTTTTTAATTGTTTTAGGTGGATTGGGTTTTGGGACAATCCAAGATATCTATAAAAAAATTATTAATTATGGTATAAATTATTATAGAGTTTCTGTTTCTACTAGATTAATTTTAATTGTTTCTATCCTATTATTAATTTTGGGATTTTGGAATTATTTCTTATTAGAACAAAACTATACTTTAAAAAATCTTTCCTTAGAAGATCAAATTTTTCACTCTTTATTTTACTCTATAACTACAAGAACAGCAGGCTTTAATACTTTAGATTTATCTCAAATGGGAACTCCTATAGTATTTTTTTCCTTGTTTCTCATGTGGGTAGGTGCTTCTCCTAATTCTACAGGTGGTGGAATTAAAACTACTACTGTAGCTGTAAGTTTCTTACAAATTTTTGCTTTTATTCGAGGAAAAGATAAGTTAGAAATTTTCAATCGCAATATAGCTTTAGGTTCCATAAGACGAGCTTCTATTACAATTGTATTATCCTTATTTGTAATTTTTGCTGCTATTTTTGTACTTGTCATTGTAGAGCCTTTTCCATTTCTAGACATTTGTTTTGAAGTTGTCTCGGCTTATGGAACAGTTGGACTTACTCGAGGAATTACTCCACAGCTAAGCTCAATTAGTAAACTTTGTATTTGCTTTGTAATGTTTGCAGGTAGAGTTGGAATCTTAACTATTTTAATTGCTATGATTCCCAAGAAAGTAACTCACCGATATGACTTTCCTTCAGAATATGTTTTGGTTGGATAAGAATTTTATATCGTACTCTACCATAATTTTAGCAAGTTCACTTAAAGTAGTCTTAGCTTTCCATCCTAAAATTTGTTTTGCTTTTGTAGGATCTCCTAGTTGTTTTGGGATCTCAAAATGACGAAAGTAACTTGGATTTACTTTTACAAGGACTTCTCCAGTAGAAACATCAAGTCCACTTTGATAAGTTAAATTTGTTTGCCATATAAGATCTATATGAATTACTTTAAAACACTCTGTAATAAAATTTTTTATAGATTGTGAAGTCCCTGTTGCTATTACATAATCAGAAGGATTATCTACTTGTAAACTTAAATACATAGCTTCTACATATTCTTTTGCATAACCGATGTCTCTTTCTACATTTATATTACCAACTTCTAATATACTCTTCTTACCTAAGAAGTAACCTGCTATATGGTTACTTACTTTTCTAGTAAAAAAATTAATTCCCCTTAGTTCAGAATCATGATTAAAAAGAATTCCATTTACAGCAAAAATTCCATAAAGCTCTCTGTAATTTTTTACTAGATTATGAGCAAAGACCTTTGCAGTAGAATAAGGATTATTAGGAGAAAGAGGGGTTTCTTCTGTCTGTGGAAATGTCTTAGAAATTCCAAATATTTCTCCACTTCCAGCTTGAAAAAAGCGAGTTTCTCTTTTGTTCTTACGAATCCATTCTAAAATGTGTGATACCCAAAATCCATCTATCCATATAGTTTCAAGTGGATTTTCAAAACTTTTAGCTACACTACTTTGTGCTACAAGATTATAAATTTCATCAGGTTGAATTAAGTCTAAGTTTTCATATAACTCCTTTGTGTTCTCAAAATCTAAGTCCAATAAATTAATTTTTTCTAGTAATTTTAGTTCTTGAAGTCTCCAACAAGAGAGACGACTTCTAACAAACCCATATACTATATAGCCTTTCTCTAATAATAACTTAGCAAGAAAAGCTCCATCTTGACCCGAGACTCCAGTAATGAGTGCTTTTTTCATTTTAAGGACAAATTTTTAAAATTAACTAAATAGGTAAATTGTGTTTTTACATTTTCTAGGTACTTCATAATTTGTCATTATGGAACGAAATAAATATCTACTTTGGTTTATTTTTTTGTTTACAGGTTTGAGTGTAATTATAGGGCTTTTCTCTTTAAAACCTACTCCTCCAAAAAATTACAACAAATTTGGAAATGTAAAAATTTTTGGAGATTCTATTTATCTTTTAAAAATAGAAGGAGAAATTCACTCGGGAAAATCTACTTACACTACTACAGGTGCAAGTACAGTCTTAGAACAACTCAGAGAAATCGAAGATAAAAATGAGATCAAAGGAATTATCGTAGAAATTAATAGCCCAGGTGGTACGGTTGGAGCTTCTCAAGAAATTTTTGAAGAACTACTTTATTTAAAAAAATCTAAAAAAATTGTAGTCTCCATGAAAGATGTAGCTGCCTCTGGGGGATATTATATTGCTAGTGCATCAGATTTTATATTTGCTGAACCTGGAACTGTTACAGGCTCTATTGGAGTTATAGCAATGTCTGCTAACATTGCAGGACTTTTAGAAAAATATAACGTCAAAGTAAACGTATACAAGAAAGGAAAGTACAAAGATATACTTTCTATGTTTAAAGATCCATCTGTAGAAGAAAGAGAAATCATCCAATCTCTTTTAGAAAGTACTTATCGTCGTTTCATTAAAGATATTTCCAGAGGTAGAAATATCCCTGAAAAAGAAGTAGAAAAATTTGCAGAAGGAAAGATTTTTTCCGGAGAAGATGCCTTAAAAAATAAAGTTATAGATGGAATTGGTGGAAGAAGAGAAGCTCAAGCTAAGATCTCTGAATTACTAGGTATCAAAGAAACTTTACCTATTGTAGAAGAGGAAGAAAATCCTTTAGATAAATTTTTTAACGTTATAAACAATAAATTTTTAGGAAATGTTTCAAGGGACTTTAAAAGTATTATCTTAGAGGAAATATATAAAACACCTATATTACTAATAATGCCTAATAGTTTAAGGATTTAGTATGCAAAAATTTATTAACAACATATATCTTATTTGGTTTATACCAGAAGAGTTTAAATATTTTTGGGCAGAGTATCGCTCTTTTTTTTCAGAAACTAGCCTTTATTTTTTAGTTGCTTTTTGTCTTTCTCTAGCTACTGCTTTAAACTCTTCTAGTTTTAATGAAATTGGAATAGTAACTTTTTTATTTTTTTTGCATTTACCTTTTATGTATTTTTTTCCAAAACTTTTAGCTTACTTTTTAGATCACAAAGCTAGAGAAATGGGGGCAGAAGGAGATATACGTATCTTACTTAGTTTTTGTAAGTATTCTTTAGTAATTTTCATGCTTTCTTGCCCTTTTGTAATTTTTGTAAAAAGCTTTGAGTACAATAGTTCTGGAGTATTTTTGTTATTTATAAGTTTTTTAAGTTTATTATATTTTTTTAATGTAGCTCGTGGTTTAAGTTTACTTTACGGATTAGAAAGAAGTCTTGCAGTTAAGTTAGTTTTAAGTTCTGTATTATCTTTGTTAGTTTTACCTTTCTTTTTCTTTATTTATTATATAGTTTCTTTATTTTCAATTTTATTATAAATATGAATATATTACTTACAAACGATGATGGAATTTCAAGTAATGGAATTAAAGCTTTGGAGTTCACACTTAAAAAAAAATTTCATACTTTTTTAATTGCTCCTCTAAAAGAAAAGTCTGCCACTTCTCAAGCTCTCTCTATCCATGATAAACTTAGAGTAGAGAAAATTAATTATGATCACTACATAGTAGATGGATTTCCTGTAGACTGTGTAAATATAGGATTACATGGAAAAATTTTTCCTAGTGTGGATATTGTAATTTCTGGAATCAACAGAGGAGTAAATATGGGACATGATGTTCATTACTCTGGGACAGTAGGAGCAGCAAGACATGCTGCAATTCATGGAAAGCTAGCTTTTGCTGTAAGTTCGGGTTGTTTTACTCAAGGATATGATTATGTTAAAGAAGCAGAGTTTATTTATAGACTACTTGAAAAAAAGTTAGATTGCTTTAAGACAGGAATTGTCTACAACATAAATTTTCCAGAGAAATTTGAAGAAGATTTAAATCAGATAGCCTTTACTAAATTAGGTATTCGTACTTATGAAGATACTTATGAGGTCACTCAATTATATGAAAACATATCTGAATTTTTTCTAGGTGGATCCTTGCTTGGACATATTTCAACTAAGGGTTCTGATTTTGAAGCCTTTTACTCTGGAAAAGTAAGTATAACTCCAATTAGCATACACACTACTGAGGAGTCTGAACTTCTTGAAATCCAAGAAAGGTGGAAATTGTAAATGGATTGGAAAGATTTAGAAAAATCAGGAAGATATGAGGAACTTATTTTAAAGCTTAAAGAAGAGCTTAAAGAAAATATTAGAATATTAGAGAATCCTTATATTAAAACTTGGTTAGGAAAACGTTGGAGAAATATTTTTATTCATGAAGCTAGCTTAGATGAAAATGCAGTAAAATCTGCTACTCAAAAAAAAATTTTTGGAGAAGATACTCGTTCAGATAAAGAAAAAGTTGCTTATAGGTTTTTACGAGCAGAAGGACCAGAAGAATGGAAGTATAATTTTCCAACTCCACCTGAACCTGTAGTAAAAGAAGATACTTTGGTTTTTTGTCCGGGGCTTTTAAGTGGACTTTTGCCTGTCATGGCTTTTAAAGAAGAATTTCCACGTTTAAAAGAAAAATTTGGGATTCGTATTTTACAAGCTGATAGCCATCCTATGAGAACTTGCGAAGCAAACATGCAAGACTTACTTGCAGCAATAGAACATGGTAAAGGACTAGATGAAAACACTGAGCCCATACCAGAGGAAAAAGCTGTAGCTCCAAACAAAATGATTGTATTATCCTATAGCAAGGGAACTGCTGACTTACTTGTATTGCTAGCTAAAAGACCTGAAATTGCAAGTCGTATTAAAGCTATTTTTAACTGGGCAGGGGCACCCGGTGGCTCATATCTTGCAAACGACATTTATGATTCTATTAAAGATATGAAGTTAGAACTAAACTTAGGAGTAGATTTAAAAGCAGAATATCAAAATATCTTAAAAGTAATCTCTCCAGTGGTTACCCTTCCTAAACAAGTAAAAAGATTACATGAGTACGATATACAAGGTGCTATGTTAGATTTAACTACTGAAAAGAGAGCTGAATTCTTAGAAGAAAACTTAGCTAAAATAGATGCTTTAAATATTCCTATTTTTAACCTTACGGGTTCTACTACTATTATGGAAGTACCTTATTTTCAAATTCAAGGAGTTATGAAACTAAATAAATTTGATGCAAACAATGATATGCAAGTTATTCAACGTCACTCTAAAATTTCCTGTCCTATGGCTACAGACTTAGCAATGTTACATGCTCACCATTGGGATATGTCTTATGGACCTTTTCCTAGAAGGATGAGATTTGGTTCTCCGCACTTAGATCACTCCTTTCCTAGGTTTGCAGCGTTAAGTGCAATTGTAAAATTTAGTTATGAACTAGGACTACTTCAATAAGCAATACCTACTTTAGTCTTATAATAGTTAGAATTTAGACATATATCTAACATAAAATCAGCTACATCTTCTACAGAAATTCGTCTCCCTTCTTTTGGTAAATAATTTATTTTTGTCCTATATATACCTGTCCTTTCCCCTTTTGGCATCTCAGGTGCACAGACCATAGTCCAATCCAAGTTAGATTCTTTTAAAAGAAATAAAACTTTTAAATTTTCTTCAGAAACAGGTAAAAAAATACTAGGATAAGTTGGAGAATTTCTTCTTAGACCATACACCTCATCATCTAAAATTCCTGCCCCACCTACGTTTAAAATTCTAGTTACCTTTTGTTTTTTCATTGCTTCTAAAATATTTCTCATTCCAACACTTAAAATTGAATAGTCCGGCTTAGTAGATCTTCCACTCAATGTAGAAAATACAATATCTATTCCCTCTAGTGCTTCTTCTACTTGTAAAGAATTTTTTACATCTCCTACATAGAGTTCTAAATTAGAATCTTGTAATTGTAATTTCTCTGGATTACGAACAAAAGCTCTAACTTTAGCCTTCTCTTCTAAGCAATATTCAACAAGTTTTTGACCAACTCTTCCACTTCCTCCAACAACAAGAATTTTTTTATTTACTAACTTAGCTTGCATTAGATAATTCTAATAAGGTTTCGTAGAGCACATCTTTTTTGATAGGCTTAGTTAAAAACTTAGTTTTATTTGGAAGTAAATTTATTCTACTTTGATCATGCCCTGAGATTATGATAAACTTAGCATTTTTAGAAGGACCTTCTTGAGATTGAAGTTGATTTATAAACTCTAAACCGTTCATTTTAGGCATTTCAATATCTACTAAAATAATAGTAAACTTTTCTTGTCTTGCTTTTTCAAGTGCTTGAAGAGGATTATTTTCAGCTTGGAAAGAAATTTGAAAAAACTCCATATATTTAGACAGCACAAAAAGATTGACTTCATCGTCATCGATAATCAAAACTTTTTGCAAAGAAAGAAGCTCTTGATTAGGATTTTTCATGTTAGTGTTTACAATTTCAACTAAAGGAAAACATAGTTCAAGAAAAAAAACAGTTCCTTTTTGTGCAAACTCTTTTGGAGGAGGACTTTCAAAATATAGCTTTCCACCCATAAGCTCACATAAAAGCTTACTTATATATAGTCCAAGTCCAGTACCTTTAATATGTTTTCTTTCATCTGATTGGATTTGATAATATTGCTGAAAAAGTTTATCTTTTTGGTTAGGTGGAATTCCAAGACCTGTATCAAAAATTTTAAAAATTGAATGCAATAAATTATTATCAATTTTTGTTTCTAATTCAATTATAACTTTACCATGGTTTGTAAACTTAACTGCATTTCCAATTAAATTTACTAAAATTTGTTTAATTCTTACAGAATCTGCTAAATAAGATGCCCTAGGCCCTATAGCTCGAAATTCAAACTCTAGGTCTTTTTGTCTTGCTCTAGGCTTATATAACTCATAACAAGTGTGTGCTATTTCATAAGGATCACAGACATCTGGATTTAAGTCCATTTTTCCAGCTTCTAGTTTAGAAATATCTAAGGTGTCGTTTATGATTTCAAGTAAGAGTTCAGACGAGGACTTGACAATAGAAAGATATTCTTTTTGGGTATTTTCATTTTTCTCATTTTCAAGGAGCTCAATTACAGCTAGAATTGCAGTTAGTGGATTTCTAATTTCATGACTCATCTTTGCTAAAAACATTGCTTTGTCTTGCATAGCTCTGTTTGCTTTTTTTCTTTCTTGATCTAATTTCCAAATTAAACGTAATTCTAAGCGATGAGCATAATAAGCAAATACAGAAACCATACTCATAGAGATAAAAAAAACCCAAGGATGAATGATAGAATTTTCTGTATTTAAACTTACCAAAAAAGAAGTAACTATAGTTAAACTTAAATACAATTTCATAAATTTTAAAGATTGATTAGTAAAAATAATATTTCCAATGATGACAGAAAGTCCTACTGTATAAGTAGTAGAAAGATAATTCTTGTAACATAAAAAGTTCGCATAAAGTAAGGTTAAAATATGTAGTAAATTAGTAAAAAAATTTAAATATTTCTTTAATTTTTTTATATTATAAAAAACATATATTAGTATACAATATAAACTAAAACCAAACCTAACTACTAAAGAGTCATTTATTGGAAAGCTTTCAAAATAAAGATGAAAATAATATCCAACAGGATAAGCAATAGCTAAGGTCAAAATAGATAAAAAATTTATTTTCTCTTCCATTCTAGAATAATCCATTCATTTAACTCATCAAAATAACTCAACTCTCCTTCTATATGTTTTGAAAGAAGTTCTAAAAATTCCTGTTTTTTTTCTAAAATAATTCCACTAAATAAAAAAATTTTTGAGCTTATTTCTGCAATTTGTTTAATATTTTGAGAAATTACTGCATAAGTAATATTAGCTAAGACAAGATCATAGTTATACTTATAAATTTCAGGATGATCAAAACTACCTTCTTTTAGTAAAAAATTAATTTTATTTGAAAAATGATTTTCACTCCAATTGTACTGTGTAGCTTTAATAGCATTTGGATCAATGTCAATTGCTAAAATAAAACTAGCTTCAAGTAAAGCTGCTCCAATAGATAAAATCCCAGAACCTGTCCCTATGTCTAAAACCTTCATATTGGGCTTTAGGATTTTTGTCATTTGCGAAAGCATAAGTTGAGTAGTTTCATGATGTCCTGTTCCAAAAGCTAAGCCTGGATTCATATAGAGAGGTAAAGAGTTTGGAAAAGTTTCAAGTAAATTTTTTGCTTGTTGTGAGTCTTTCTCCCAAGTAGGTATGACAACAAATTTTTTACCTATTACAAATGGCTTATAAAATTCTTTGTACGCTTCTTCAAATTCTTTAGTTTCTACAATTCTAGATTCTATGAAAAAATCCTTACCTTGAGTTTTCAAAAAAATGTAGATCTTAAGTTCTTTTTCTAAATCATTTTCAGAAAGGTAAACGTTAATTGTAGTGTTCTCTCGAAGTATACCTTCATTTTCTTTTTTAGGCTGATAAGAATCAAAAAGTATTTCATAGTATCCTTCTGTTTGAAGTATATCTAAGAAATTTGTAAAATCTTCTGCTATTTCTTTACTTAAGTTACACTTTAATTCTCTATAACGCATTCTCCTTTATACCATTTCTAGAAGCTTTGTAAGTAACAAGTGTTATTTCTGTTGGAATTGGATTTTTTTTATAGTGTCCTTCTAATTTTTCTGTAAGTTTTTTGGCTTTTTTATAGTGGGGATCTCTAAGTTTTAACTTTTCTAAAGTTTTAAGACTTTCTTCAAAGTTTTTACATAACATTTGAAGCTTAGCTTCTAAGTATAAAAGAGAAATAGAGTCGGGCTTTGTTTGGTTGTATAAAAGGACGTGTTTTAAAGCTGTAGGAAACTCTCTGTTTCTATAATAATGTAAAGCTAAAGTATAATTAGCAAATTCATTGGTAGGCATGATTCTATATAAGGCTTTCATAATATATACTTTTTCTATTACACTGTGTTCTTCTGTAGTTTTATCGTTAGTATATAAATTTTTAACTAAATTAGAAAATACTATTTTTTTCTTTTTAATTTCAGGATTTTTGTATTCTATTTTTAATAAAGAAAAATCATCTGTAATTTCTCCAGTAGTTTGAATTAAATGAATGAGAGTTTTTAAATCTCCTTTGCTATCTTCTACTTTTCTTAAAAATAAAAACTCATCTTCATTGTAAATTTTGACCCCGTCAATTTCTCCAGTAATTAAATCATCACGTCCATCTGAACCTGCAAAAAGAATATCTCCATTTTCTAACAAAAAAGTAAATACTTTAAAAATTTCTTCATTTCCCGGTATTCCCAATTTACGTAAAGTTTGCTCATTTTCTAAAAAACTAGCTTTTCCATTTCTCAAAAGTACTGTTTTGGGATGCTCGGCATTTATGTAATACAAAAGTCCTGTTTTATCTTCTATAAGTCCAAGCACTAAAGAAATAAACATACTTCCACTGAAAGTCTCAAAAGCTGTTTGTAATTCAAAAAACACATCTTTTAACCAACGTTCGGGATAAACTCCTTTAAAGGAGTAAATATTAGATCTCATGAGAATAGACTTAAATATTACTCCAAAAACTAAGGCCCCTCCTGCTCCTTGAATAGATTTACCCATAGCATCTCCATTTATAAAAACAGTATATTGCTTGCCTTCCAAGCAAATATTACTTGTAAGATTTACATCTCCTCCTATTTCAAAAAATTTTTTCCTAAATTCAAATTTCTTCTTTTGAGATAAATAAAATTCTGACTTGACATTTTCACTTTTATTTTCGTTTTTGAATAAGGGATTTAAAAGAAGTGTAGTTAAAAAATAATCTGCATCTTGCTGTAGCTTTAGTTCTTTAATTTCTTGTAAAGATTGATTAAGTTCATTTGTTCTTTCTTCTACTTTTTGTTCTAATTTTTCATTTAATTCTTCTACTTCATTGTGTAGACGCACAGTCTTATTGGCTAAAATTAAAGCTATACTTATTTCATAAGTTAAAAAAGCATAACCTACTGTACGTGGAAAATTAAAATACCCTCTATCACTCAATATATCTGTAAAAACTGAAATCACCAGCACAACAGTAGCTGTAAACATATATAAAGCATCTTTGTTTTTTTCTCTAGTCTTTTGAAACAGAAAATATAAAACATAGCTACAGTATATAAAGAAAATAGGTTGCATAAAATTTTTATTTACTTTATCAAAAAGTAAAACCTCATTTGAAATTAGATAAAAGCATACTAAAATCAAGCTAATTATATTTAGAGTATTTAACAAAGGAGCTTTAAAGTAATAGCTTATAATCTTATTTAATAAATCTATTTTATTATAAATAAAAACTTTTTTCATAGAATTAGGTGTTTTAGGATCTGGCTCAAAAAAGTGATAAACAAAATTACAATAAAAAGGAATACTTAAACAAAGTGAAATATACTCCCATCTTTTGAGTTCTAAAAAGCTAACACCTAACTCAAACTTAAGTTGATTTCTTAAAAATTGATATACTACTACTCCAAAAGAAGAAAGTGCAAACAACAAATTACTATAATCTTTTTTTCTTCTAATAAAAAGAAAAACAAAATAAAACCCAGCTATTAAATAGACAAATAGGAAAATAAGTTTTTGATAGTTTCTACTATAAAATTCAGCTTGTAAAAATTCTGTTTTAGCTATAATAGGTGTATCTGTAAGTAAGCCCGACTCATAAGGAAAATAACTTTCTACTTTAATTAGAAGTACATTTTCCCCTTTTTGTAAAACCCCAAATGGAATGTTATAAATCCTCTCTCTATCGTAGGCTTGAGGCAGACGAGAACCAAACTCCCCCATACCTCCAATATAAATTCCATTTAAATAAGTCTTGTCTCTATCTGAAATAGTTCCTAAAAATAGACTAAGCTGATGTGTATTTTCAAAAGGATATTCAAATGTATATCGCAACCAAAAGGATGAACTAGAAATATACTCATGAGCATTAGAAGGAACTTTTATAGGAATCCAATTTTCTTCTAAAACATTAATTTCCCACTTTCCATTTTCATTAGAAAGTACGAACTTTTCCTCTTTGGATTCCTTTGATAAGACTGGAGAAAAAATAATCATAAGTAATAAAATCATCGTTTTCATAGCATTTTTATTGATACATTGTTTTGAAAAAATTTTCTGAAGAAGAAAAAGGAAATGTAAGAAATTTATTTAAATTTAATAAAAAACGTAGATATGAGAACTTTTACTGTATAAGAAGATTTTCTATTTTTTAACTAGAGTAAACTACAAAGTTAGATAATTAATTGAGTATATTATGTTACTGCAAAAAGTAAATAAATAGTTGCTATACCAAACGTCAAAAAAAATTTCTAATCAATTTTGATTGACCTTACAAAATAAATTTCATGATTTATAAAAAGGGAAAATACTTTTGGCAATTTGTATAGTATGGATTTTTTGAAAAACTCAAGTTTTAATTTTAAAGGAACTATAGAAAATACCAAAGCTTACTTGATGAGTTATCTTTAAAGCTTGAGGTAATAGTAGAGTTAGGAGAGTGGATTCTTGGCTTAGGTTTGGTAGGCTAACTAGTAGCTTTTTTGTAGTTTTTTGGGTTTTTTTGCTACAGTCT
>Ga0308414_1001513_pt1 | contig 15221 bp, 15 predicted proteins | sample HotsprSampleOS50_FD_205667 | JGI IMG/M metagenome (GOLD analysis project Ga0308414, IMG submission 205667) | Hot spring phototrophic mat microbial communities from Octopus Spring, Yellowstone National Park, Wyoming, United States - 20090730_OS50 ... | reverse complement strand
ATATGCAAGAATAACGCTCATTATAACAAATACTTAAATTTACTTAAATTTATTTTATTGTCTCGTAGATCCAATTTATGAAATTAATTCTCGAAATAATTCTTTTTTTGTTTCTTTAAAACGTATAAAACGGCTATAAGAGCTATATTAGCGAAGATAACCAAATAAAAAAAATCAAGCCAAAAATGCTTGAAGCTTGAACCGCGTATCATTATGTTTCTCAAAGCTGAGATATAAAATTTTGCTGGCGTTAAATTCGTTAATATTTGAATCGCTTTTGGCATACTGTCTATATTAAACACAAAACCTGAAAGCAAAAAGGTCGGAAGCAAAGAAATCAACGCTGATATTAAAAAAGCCGTTTGTTGCTCGTTTGAAATTGTCGATATAAAAAGTCCCATTAATAACCCGCAAATTAAATAAACTATAGAAACAATAATAAAGTCAAAAAGCGAACCTCGAAAAGGAACGTCAAAAACTAAATATGCAAAAATTAAAAGCGCCAAAGCCTCAAATAGAGATAAAATTGCATATGGCAATATTTTTGACAGTATATATTCAAATTCAGTTATTGGCGAAATTATCAACTGTTCAATTGTTCCCATTTCCTTTTCTTTGACAAAAGACAACGAAACGGCGACGACAGATATAACTATTAATATCATTGCGATTAACCCTGGCATGAAAAAAATAGTTGTATTTAATGTCGGATTATATTTAAAAGTAATGTTTATCAGATTTGAAAAATCAATATTTTTATTTGAATATAATTTTTGGTTTATTTTTGTCGATATTGAATTAGCAAAAATCACAAAATATCTTGAAATAATTTTAGCGGCGTTCGCGTCGGTTCCAATTATACAGACTTGCAAAGAAGTCGGCAGATTTTTATTCAAATTTTTTGAAAAATTGTTTGGTATTATTAAGCCTGCGTCTATTTTTGATTGGACGAATTTTTTATAAGCTAATTTTTCGTCGATTGATTGAACGCTAAAGTATGACGAATTCTTTAAATACAAAATTATTTCTCGACTTAACTCCGAATGATCGTTGTCGACAATCGATATCCTTACATTTTTGATATCAAAATTTATCGCATAGCCAAAAAATATCAAAAGAAAAATTGGGAATAGAGCGAGTATTAGAGAAAATTTAAGATCGCGCGACAAATGCCAAAATTCTTTTTTAGTTAGGACGTAAATCTTTTTCATTTTGTTTTAAGCTAACTATAAAAATATCTTCTATAGAAGGAGCGATTAACTTTATATTTGCGTTTGGAAATAGTCTTGTCAACAAATCCTTTAAATAAACATAATCTAATTGAGAAGAAACAGTCGCAAGATGAATTTTAGATCCAAAAAAAAGACATATCAAATATAAAATCAAGCGGACTTAAAGCTTTTTCAGCCAAATCAAAATCTATGTTTGATATTTCAAAAAATTTAAATTTATTGTCGATTTTTTTTAATTCTGAAGGCGATCCTTCGCAAATAATTTTTCCTTTATTCATGATCGCTAACCGTGAGCAATATTCCGCTTCATCTAAGTAATGCGTCGTTACAATAATTGCTGCGTTATCTTCTGCAAAATCGTTGATTAAATTCCAAAAAAAACTTCTTGAATAGGGATCGACCCCGCTTGTAGGCTCGTCCAAAAAAATTATTTCCGGTTTATGAATAACCGCGGCTGCTAACGCTAATCTCTGTTTTATTCCAACCGGAAGCGACGAGGTTAAATATTTTTTTTTTTTTTTCATTAAAAAGTCCGACAGTTGTCAAAGTCCAATCGATTTGATTACTTAAAGTTTTGCCGGTAAGTCCATAAATAGATCCAAAAAAACGCAAATTTTCTTCTACGGTTAAATCTTCATATAAAGTAAATTTTTGAGACATATATCCAATCTTTCGTTTTATTAACTCTGCTTCTTTATAAAGATCGTATCCTGCGATTGTTGCAAATCCGGACGTTGGTTGCAAAATGCCGCGCAACATTTTTATCGTCGTCGTTTTTCCAGCTCCATTTGCTCCTAAAAGCCCAAATATTTCTCCTTTTTTTATTTCTAAACTTACATTGTCGACTGCGATAAAGTCATCAAATTTTTTTATCAAATTGCGAGCTTCAATTCTAAGAATTTTTCTTTTTGATTGAATTTAAAAAAACGCTTTCAAGATCGGGATTTTCGATTTCTATTTTGAAGGTTAAATCTAACTTTTTCAATTTTTCTTCTATAATTAAAATATCGCCATTTGTATTATAGCTTATAATTTTTAATTTATCTCCAAAAATATTCGAGCTAAAAATATTTGAAACAGCGTTTTTAGCGACTCTAATTTTATCGGCATAAACGACTATTGTGTAAAATTCTTGAGATTTTAATATGTCAATCAATTTCCCTTGCATAACAGTTTTGCCTTCGTTCATCGCTAATATAGAATCGCATCTTTCGGCTTCGTCGAGATAAGCGGTAGCTATTAAAATTGTTATTCCTTCTTTCTTTAAATCGCTTAAAATATTCCAGAACTCCCTCCGCGATATAGGATCTACTCCAGAGGTTGGCTCGTCGAGAAAAATTATTTTTGGATTGTAAATAAGCGAACATATTAACGCTAATTTTTGTTTCATTCCGCCCGATAAATCTTTAGCGAGTCTATTAGTGAAATTTGTCAAAGACATTTTTTTCAAAAGTTCTTTTTTTCTCGATTCATAATCGTCTATTTCTCTAATACTGGCAAAAAAATCAATATTTTCTTCTACCGTCAAATCGCCATATAAAGAAAATCGCTGAGATAAATATCCTATATCTTTTATTATATTTTTATGCTCTTGATATAAGTTTTTTCCAAAGATTTCTATGGTTCCATTATTTGCTCTAAGCGCTCCGCATAAACAACGGATAAGAGTAGTTTTTCCAGCTCCGTCGGGACCTATCAATCCAAATATTTCTCCCTTTGAAACGAAAAAAGTTATGTCGCTCAACGCTTGAATTTTATTTTTATATATTTTGCTTAAATTGGCAACTTTTAGTATTTGATAATTCATAATTGAATAATTGCCGAAACTGGCAAACCGATTTTAAGTTTTAAATCCGGATTTTCGACAGAAATTTTTACTTCGTAAACGAGATTTAGTTTTTCGTCTTTTGACAAAATATTTTTAGGCGTAAATTGAGCTTCGTTGGAAATAAAAATAATTTTTCCAATAGTTTCATATCCCGAATTTGTTAAAATCTTTGCCGATTGATTTGCTCGTATTTTTAATAAATCTATTTCGTTTAGATAAATAGAAACCTTTAATTTTTTTAAATCGATTATTTTACAAATTTTAGACATCTGAGATACGGATTCTCCTTTTTCGACGAAAATTTTTTCAATAAAACCCTCAAGAGGAGAAATGATATAACAATCTTTAATATTTTGTTTTATTATTTCCAAATTTGCCTTAGCCTTCAAAAGATTTGAAAAAGCGTTTTTTGCTTCTTCGGGGCGAGCCAAATTTTTAATTTTCTTTAGTTGCTCTAAAGCGGCGGAGTACTCAGCTTCCGCTATTTTTTGTCTATATTGAGCGTCTTCGTATTGCTTATTTGAAATAGCTTTATTTTGAAACAAATATTCGAACCGATCAAGATCGACTTTGGCTTGCGAAAGGTTAGTTTCGGCTTGTTTTAAATTTTCTTCAGCGGCTCTAATATCTTCTTCTCGAGCTCCTTTTAACGTAAGACTATAAACGGCTTCGGCTGATAGAACGTTTGCTTCGGCTATCTGAAGTTGATATTTCAAATATTCAGATTTTAATATTACAATTGTATCTCCAGCTTTAATTTCTTCCCCTTCATTTTTCATTATTTTAAAAACGTCAGCTTGTACTTTTGAACTAACGACGCTCGAAGTTCCTTCGACAATTCCTTCGGTTTCAATTTGATCTTTATTTTTTTCAGAGCATGAAGCTAAAAAGAAAATAAAAGAGACAAAGAAATAAATAGGGATTTTCATAAAAATATTTCAGATAAATTTAAATTAAATTGTTTGCTAAGAGACGTATTTTTTTTTTAGCGCGTTATACTCCTCAATGCCTTTAGAAGTTAATAATCCTTTAAATAAAAAATCCGCCGAAATTTTTAAAGTTTTTTCAACCGAGTAATTTTGTTTTAAAATAAAATTAGGATTTAGAACCGAACGCAAAGCTTCAATAAATATTTGAGATATAATTTCTCGGGGATAATTTTCAAAAAGTCCTTCTTTTGTTCCGGTTTTATATGTCTTAGAAAAAAATGAATGCAATTTTTTGGTTCTAAAAGAATTTATATCCGCCCACAACGCTTCTTGATTCTTTAAATCTATAAAAAAATCGTCGCTAATTTTTGACAAGATAAAGCTAATTTGAATAAAAAAATATATAATCTGGCTGCTGAGGAAAGATTTTCAGTTTCGATTTTTTTTTAATAAATCGCATATAATTTTTTTATATTCATTTATTGCTTCGTTCATAAGTTCGTCTTTAGAATGAAAATAAACATAGAAAGTTTTTTTGCTGATGCTCAATTCTTCGCAAATTTTATCTACGCTTGTTTTAGCAATGCCATTTTTTAAGAATTGACTCAAAGCTTTGCGCGCAATTTTAGATTTTAAAGTCATAAACTATGGAAACTATATTGGGTTTTATTAGTTTCCATTAAAATAACTACAATTTATTAAGATATCAACAAAAAAGATTAATGGAAAAAATAAATAAATTTAAACGCTCTTCTTATTAAAACAGATTGAAGACAATTTTAATTTGCGCAAGAAGTTCAAATAAAATTTAATTTGAATAAGCTTCTAAAGCTTCGGGAAAAATCTCAATAGCTTTTGGCAATGCCCCATGCAAATAAGAGATTAAAACTCCGTAATTAACGATAGGCACTCCCATAAGATTAGCTTGATTAATTCTAACCAACATAGCTTTGCGATTAAGCATACAACCGCCGCAATGAATAATAAGCTTGTATTCGGTCAAATTTTGAGGAAAATCTCCGCCGTGTACAATATCGATTTTCAAATCTTTGCGAGTAAAATTTCTAAGCCAGCGCGGAATTTTTACCGTTCCGATATCGTCTTCTTGAGCGTGATGCGAGCAAGCTTCCGCAATTAAAATTTTATCTCCATTTTCAAGTTTCTCTATTTGTTTTAATCCCTTAACAAGCGTAGGCAAATCTCCTTTATGACGAGCCATAAGAATTGAAAACGTAGTCAAATTAACGTCGTTTGGAATGTCGGCATAAACTTTCATAATCGCTTGACTGTCAGTGACGACAAGTTTAGGTTTTTCGTTAAGTCTATCGAGCGTCGCTCGCAATTCTTTTTCTTTGCAAACTATAGCGACGGCGTCTGAATCTAATATTTCGCGAATAGTTTGAACTTGAGGCAAAATTAATCTTCCTTTTGGCGCTCCCAAATCGATTGGAACGACAAGAACTGCGATATCTCCTTGCTTAACTAAATCGGCGACAAGCGGCGGCTCGTTTAATGCGGGTAAAGATTTTATAGCTCCAACTTTAAATTCTTCTATTCCTTCGTTTGTCGAACAAGAAACTTTCCAGAACTTAATATTATGCGAAAATAAAAATTCAAGCAACTTATCGCTTACGCCAAGCTCCGATTTATTTAGAGCGGCGATAAAAGGAACATTAATTTTTTTTAATAAATTTATCAATTCAATTTCTTTTGGATGCGGATCTTTAAAAGATTCAAAAACTAAAATCGCAAAATCAGATTGCGACAATGCTTTGATAGTTTTTGAAATTCTTTTTTCGCCTAATTCTCCAACATCGTCGATTCCAGCGGTGTCGATTAAAACGACCGGTCCATATGGCAGCAATTCCACAGCTTTTTTAACTGGATCGGTTGTTGTTCCAGGCGTGTCGGATACGATTGAAATTTCTTGACCAGTTATTGCGTTAAGAAGCGACGATTTTCCGACGTTTCTTCTGCCAACGATTGTAATATGCAAACGATTTGCTTCCGGAGTTTTATTCAATTTCTACTCCCAATTCTTTTTTAATCAAAGATTTTAATTTGTTTTGGTCGATTAAATTATATTTTTTCAAATAATCAATAAAAGTCAAATTTTCATCATTCGCTTTTTTTACATATTCCGCCGTTTTATCATAACCAAATTCATTAATGAAAATTAAAGCAAAAGCCGAAGAATTTAACAAATGTCGTTCGCAATTTATTTTATTTGCTTGAATATCTTTTATGCAATTATTAGCGAGATTTAAAATGGCGTCCTTTAACAAACAAGAAGATTTAAGGTAAAGATGAGCTATCATTGGGAAAAAAGCGTTCAATTCAAGATGTCCTTGAGAAATCAAATTCGAAATAGCGGCGTCGTGTGATTTAACAAGTTCGGCGATTTGAATTGTATTTTCCAGAATAACAGGATTAATTTTTCCAGGCATAATAGAAGATCCAGCTTGACGAGACGGCAGAATAATTTCTCCAATTCCGCCTCCTGGTCCGCTCGAGAGAAATCTTAAGTCGTTGCATATTTTTATGACTGTAACAGCTCCCGTTTTAATCAAGCCATGAGTTTCAGTTATTGAGTCTAAGTTTTGCGTCGCGTCGATTAAATCCTCTGCTTTGGCCAGAGGCAAACCGGTTAAATTTTTCAATTCGTTTGCAATTGCAAGAACATATCTCGTATCGGCATTGATTGAATTTCCTACTGCTGTTCCCCCAATATTAAGCGCTCTCAATCTTTCTTCTGCGTTATACAAACGCCATCTATCTCGAGCTATAGCTTGAGAGTACGCTCCAAATTCTTGCCCTAAAAAAATTGGAGCGGCATCCTGATATTGAGTTCTGCCTAATTTTATAATATTGGCGAATTCTTTTTCTTTTTTTTGTAATTCTCTTTGAAGAGTTTGAAACGCGGTCCATAAATTTCTTAAAGTTTCTATAGCCGCGATTTTAAATGCCGATGGAATAACGTCGTTTGTTGATTGTGAAAGATTTACGTCGTCGATGGGATGAATATAATTGTAGTCGCCCGGTTTTCTGCCGGCGTTTATTAAAGCTAAATTTGCTATGACTTCGTTTGCGTTCATATTTAACGAAGTTCCAGCTCCGCCTTGATATGGATCGACAATAATTTTTTCATATATTTTTTCAGTATTATTTTCAATATCCGATTTAACTTCCTCGATTAACATTTCTATAGCTTCTGCGATAAAACGATATTTTTCATAAGGAATCAGTCCGATTTTGTTATTTACATTTGCGGAGGCTTTTTTAACAATAAAAATAGCTTTTAAAAGATATTTGTTGATTTTTTCGCCCGATTCAACAAAATTTAATTTAGCTCTTAAGGAATGTATTCCATAAAGAGCGTTGTTAGGAATTGTAAGCGAGCCTAAAGAATCATATTCTAATCGCATAAATATATCTAAATTATTAGCTTGACATTATAAAATTAAGAAATTATTTTTTCAATAAAAATGATATAAATAAAAAAAGATATAATTTAAATTAAGCTCATTAAAATATTTTATGAAATTCAATATTCAATGAGTTTGGAGGAAAAATGGAATTTATTGACGAAGAATTGATTTATAAAATATTAGAAGATAAAAGCATAAAAGATAAAGCATATCAGAGAGAATTATTGCTTAAAGCTTCCGAGGCGAAAGGTTTGGAACTAAAAGAAAGCGCAGCTTTGTTGCTTGCAGAAGATGAAGAAATAATTGACGAAATATTTCATTTAGCTAAAAGAGTTAAAGAAAAAATTTATGGCAATCGATTAGTCTTGTTCGCTCCTTTATATATAACGAATTTATGCGTCAACAATTGTTTATATTGCGCATTCAGAAGAGACAACAAAGATTTAATTAGACGAAGCCTTACAGTCGAAGAAATAGAAGAAGAAGCTCGGCAATTAATAATGACCGGACAAAAAAGAATTTTGCTTGTTGCAGGGGAGCATCCAAAAAAAGCAAGCATGGAATTTTTAGGCGAAGCGATTCAAAGAATCTATTCAATTAATATTAACGGAAATAATATAAGAAGATTAAACGTAAATACCGCTCCTTTAACGATAGACGAATTTAAAAAGCTTAAATCTTTTGGAATTGGCACATATCAATGTTTTCAAGAGACTTATCATTTTGAAACTTACAAAATAATGCATCCTAACGGACCAAAAAGCGATTTTGCTTGGAGAATATACGCTATGGATAGAGCCTTACAGGCAGGCATTGACGATGTTGGAATTGGAGCTTTATTTGGTTTGACGGATTATAAATTTGAAACTTTAGCTTTATTAATGCATGCTCATTATTTAGACAAAACTTATGGAATAGGACCGCATACTATTTCAATACCAAGATTAGAGCCCGCTTTAAATGCTCCAGCTTCGCAAAATCCTCCAAATGCCGTAGACGATTTCTCATTTAAAAAAATTGTCGCAGTTCTAAGATTATCGGTTCCTTATACGGGAATTATACTTTCAACGCGCGAAAAGCCAGAATTAAGGAGAGAATTATTTGAACTCGGCGTATCACAAATATCAGCTGGAAGCCGAACCGCGCCTGGAGCTTACAAAGAATCGCAAGAAAGCTTAGACGAGCATTCGATGGAACAATTTCAACTTGGCGATCATCGTTCTTTAGAGCAAGTCGTTTACGATATAGTTTCCCTTGGATATATGCCAAGTTTTTGCACGGCTTGTTATAGATCTCACAGAACTGGCGATCGATTTATGGAATTAGCTAAAAGCGGCAACATTGGAAAAATATGCGAACCGAATGCGATTGTCACTTTTGAGGAATATTTAAACGATTTTGCCAATGATGAGACTAAAAAGTTAGGCAAAGAATTTATTCAAAATGAATTGGAAAAAATGCCTGAAAAAATTAGGAAAAAAACCGAAGAAATGTTAAAAAGAATCGACGAGGGCGAAAGAGACGTTTATCTCTAAAAAATCGTTGAATATCTTCAGATAATTTCGCGATATTTTTCTTTAATTTTAGCGGCAATATTTTTATACGATTTTTCATCAATTAGAATGATAAACATTCCATCAATATTTTGTTCTTTAATTTGGAAACGCGATTTTATAATTGCCGCTTTGGATGTTATTGATGGGCTTAAGAAGGAAAAGATATCTTTAAATAAGTTTTCGTAATATATAGGAGGATAATATTTAATTTGCAAATCAAGCAAAGATGATAATGTTCCCATTATAGCGTTAAGACAAATATTTCCAATTTCAAGAATAAGTTCCCTTTTTTTAAATTCTTGTTCGATATTAATATTATTTTTTTCTATAATCAAATTGGCGATAATCTCCGCGTTTTTGCTTTCAAAAGCTAAAAGAGATTCGCCGGATATATCTTTTGAAAATTTTAAAATACTTGAGCTGAAATATTTGTCTTTAAAATCAATTTTTTCTTTTAAATTTGAAGCTTCTATAAATTCAATTTCTGGGACATAGATATATACTTTTGATTGAATAAATTGGCTCATCTTGCTGGCGGCTCTGCCAATTCCAATATTGATTAATTCCTTGAATGCGTCGATTAAAATTAAATTAGATTCCATTTTATAATGATTTAAATATTTAACAAATTTTTTATGTTAATAATTAATTCTTCTTTTTTAAAAGGTTTGTTAATAAAAATTTTTGCTCCTAATTCATAGCATTCTTTTTGAGTTGATTCTTGAATATCAGCGGTCATAACTATAACTTGAGCTCCTTTTATTAAATCTTTATAATTTTTTAGAAATTCTATGCCGTCCATTTGCGGGAGTAAAAGATCGAGCAATATTAATAAAATATTATTTGAACTCAAAATTGGCAAAGCCTCTTCTATGGAAGACGCCTCTAAAATTTCAAGTTCGAGACTTTTAAGAGCGTCTTTAATTAATGCTCTTTGAAACGACGAATCTTCAATAATTAGAATTTTCATAATCGCATGTCTCTTATTATAATTTTTTAAATCATAGAGAGTTTAAAAATAATGTAGAAACTTTATATATCAAATATAAAAAAATAATAGATAAATATTAAAAAAACTTTATTTCTTTAGTTTTTATGAAAAGAATCGCCTCAATATTTATTTAAAATTATAGTTTCAAATAAAGCAATTTAAATTAATAATAGTAAGATATTATTTGAAACCGTCAATAGATTGATAAAAATTTTATAAAATTATGTTTTTAAGTTGATAAAGCGATAAATGTAGTTTATTAGAAGAAAGGCGCAAGATTTGTTGTCGATAAATTAACTTTAGAAGTTATATTTTTTGAATCAAATTGAAAGGACTTTAAAAAAAGAATATTTGATCGCATTTTGTTTCAATTTTGAATTTGTTTGTTTCGTTTGTGACAATATGTAAAATTATACTGCTATTTACAAAATTTTGATGTTAACTATTTATTATACATTGACTTAAATGAAGAAAAGCGTATCTAAATGAAACAGAATTTATGAATATAAATTATAATTGTCGGAATGTCAGGCTACTTATATCTATGAATAATATCAAATTCAAAGAGTAACAATTGGTAAAACAAATATATAAAGAAGAAAAAAATGTTAATCGAAAAATTGAGTTTCAAGCATAAAGAGCAACTTTATCCGAAATTAAAAAAAATAAATTCGATGATGTCGGATTATAGCTTTGCCAATCTATTTCTTTTTAGAAAAAAGCATAATTATGAAATTTTGTATGACGGCGATTTTTATATCAGAGGAGAAACTTACGATGGCAAAATATATATTATGCCTGTTATTCCTTTTAATGAGATTGATTTAAGCAAAGTTGAAAAATTATTAAAGGAAGCAGATTTTATTTTTCCCATAGACATTCAAGATCTTTCTGACAATTCTGATAATTCTGATAGATATAAAATTGATTTCAATTTAAATGATTCTGATTATATTTATACCGTCTTGAAAATGAAAGATTTCAAAGGAAGAAATCTTCACGGCAAAAGAAATCTTTTACATCAATTTGAAAAAAATTTTAATTGCGAAATTAAATCTATTTCTAATGAAAATAAAAAAGACGCGATATTTGTAGTGGAAAAATGGCAAGAAAATGCTCAGTCTTTTTATTATGAAACCGATTTTGAAGCCAATATCGAAGCTATAAAATATTATGAAAAACTTAACTTATTTGGTTTTATTTATTATGTTTCAAAAATGCCTGTTGGGATTGTTATAGGCGAACAATTAAGAAGCGATACATTTGCTTTGCATTTTGCGAAAGGATTAAAAAATTTTAAAGGCATCTACCAATTTATGTATAACAGTTTTGCTAAATTTCTTTATCCTGATTACAAATTTATTAATTTCGAACAAGATTTAGGCATTTCGTCTTTAAGGCAGTCTAAAAATTCTTATGAGCCTGATGTTTTAATACATAAATTAAGATTGTCTTTACAAAAAGGAATAGAACCTTTTGATACAAAGAGAGCTTCAATTTGCGAAAAAAATTAATATGACGTCGATTTTAGTTGAAAAAACGTATATAATAAAACTTATCCGAAGAAGTTTCTATAATTATAGCGCAATGAAATTTAGGTTGATAATTTAAAGAAAATCAAATATTAAGTAAAACAAAATAAATATTTATTAATCTTTGATATTAACTATAATCATATAAATTAAAACTAAAAATGAAGCGGCAAAAGTCAACAAAAAAGCTGCTTTAGGGCTTGCAAGATCCCAAATTAAGCCCGCGACAAAACTTGCGGTCATTAAACATAAGCTTTGAAAAGCCGAATAAGTTCCTATTGCCGTGGCTATTTCATCTTTTGATACGATGTTCGATATCCAGGCTTTAGAAATTCCTTCAGTTGCCGCAGCATATATGCCGTATAAAAAAAACAAAGCTAAAAGTATCCCTAAATTGTTGGCATAAGCCATACCCACGTAAACAAAAGAAAATAATCCAATTCCGACTATAAAAACTTTTCGCAACCCAAGCTTATCGGCTATAACGCCTAACGGAAATGAAAAAATTACATATATAAAATTATAGAATATGTAAACGAAGATTACATATTTATCGTCAATTCCAATTTGCTTTGCTTTTAATAGCAAAAAAAAATCTGAACTGTTGAAAAGAGAAAAAAATAACAAAGGAAAGACTAATTTTCTATAATCATTAGAGCTTGTTTTCAAATATTTAATGAAAGATAGAAATGAAATTTTTTTATTGCTCGGCGCTTTTGCGCTAATTCTTTTTTCTTTTAACGCAAAACTTAAAACGACGGCAAAAATTCCAGGCGCAAACGCGAAGTAAAATAAATGTTTATAATCGGAAGAATAAAAGTATAAATATAGCAACGCTAAAATTGGACCTAAAAAAGCTCCAAGCGTATCCATAGAACGATGGAAACCGAAAACAGTTCCTTTAGTTTCCTTAGTCGACTCCTCTGAAAGCATAGCGTCTCGAGCTCCCGTTCTTATTCCTTTTCCAAATCTGTCTAATGTTCTTGAAAACAATATCCATAACGGCGAATTAAAAAGCGCTATCATAGGTTTTGCGAAAGCGCTTAAAGCGTATCCGAATCGAACGAAAACTACTTTTTTTCCCGAAGCGTCTGAGAGCTGTCCAAAATAACCTTTGCTTAAGCTGGCTATTGCTTCGGCAATGCCTTCGAGTATTCCAATAAACGCAAATGACAATCCTATGTTTTTTAAATACAACGGCATTACTGGATATAACATTTCGCTTGCTATATCGGTAAATAAGCTTATTAATGAAAGCGTCCAAACGGTTTTGGATAAGTTTGTCATAAGCTGCAGAAATAAAAATGAAAAATTGATATCTAATTTATAAATAAAAAAATTTGGGTTATAATATAAATAAAATTTAATTGAAAATTAAATAAGAAAGAGACTTTTTAAAAAAAATAAAATAATAAATGCGTTAATGTAAAAAGAGCTTTGATATAAAAAACAATTAAAAACTATGATGTATTTAAGCTTCTATAAATAAATATCTATTTTAATAATCATATCTATATATATAATTATAATAATGATAATTTCTAAATAAATTAATTCTTAAAATTCTTAAAAAAAGTTTATAAGTAATTTAAAACTTTTTATCTGAGTTGGATATCTAAATAAAAAAATGGAGAAAACTATATGATTAATTAAATTAAAGAAAGATTTTAATTTATCAGCAAGTTAAAATTATTTTTAAGTAATAATATTAGCGCAAATTAATTTAGGAGTCATTTATGAAAAATATTAGTTTTATTATTGTTATTTCTTTAATTTTTTTAGTCAATTTTTAGCTCAAATCGATAGATATCAAAATTCAAAAGAAATAATTATCGATTTTCCTCTTTTCGATTTTCCATATCAAAATTTAGCTAAAAGAACAACAGGCAATTACTTTAAGGCATACGCTATTCCAAGCATTAGTCAATCTTTAGCTATGTCAAACAACTTTTATTTGTTAATACATAATGATATAAAAAAATATGTTAAAACTGAATCTAAAACTTTAACATTTTTATTACAAAACTCTGCTTTAATACTTTTTGATTTTTTTTCGTCATATTTCCCTTTTGGAAGCTCTTGGCTTCATGAAGTATACCATAGAGCCGTATTAACGCGAAGAGAAATTAACAGTTATAACGAGTTATATTCTATACCTATAGGAAAATCTGCCATCTATGTTAAAGAGATTAAAGACGAAGATTTGATCCGTTTGCATAATTCTAATATACAAGATTTTATAAGACTCAATAGCGCTGGACTTGAAGGCCAATATCATCAGATTCAGGCATTACAAAAATTTAATTTTTATTACAACGAAGATGTTCCAAATTTATATCATTATTGGCTTAATACATTTAATTCAATTTTCTATGTTTTGAGTTTTGCTATTCCAGATCAATTTGACGAAGATATTGATAATTGGAATTTAAAAGAGAAAAAAATTCCAGATCGAGATTTTACTGGTCCTGATTTTACAGCTTGGACTAAACCTTTGTTTAATCCTACGGAGCCATATGAAGCGCGAGGGATTCATCCGACGGGAGTTGGAATTAACAGATACATAAAACCGTCTCAATTAAACGACAATGAAAAAAAGTTTTTGATAAAACAAGGAAGACTTCAATTTATCAACTTAATTTCTCATCATTTATTTGATTTTTCAAAAATAAAATTGAAAAATGAAGAAGATTATTATTTCAATTTTGCTTTCAGGCATGTTTTAACGTCTTTTGGTTATGACGTTTTTTAGATATTTTCTATCAAACGCCAAAAGATAATCTTTTTTTTGCGATTCATAATTATCATAATTATAAAGCTTCTTTCTGGGGTTTAGAGGCAAGCTTAATAGATAAAAAAATTCCTATTGAGAATGTTTTAATAACTGCTAAAGGAATTGTGTGGACTCAACCAAAGGGTCAATCATTTACGGATAAGAAAAGCGAATTAGGAGGACTTTTAAACGTTAAGACATCGTATGTTATTAATGAAATTTTGCCATATTTAGAAATAGAAATAAAGAGCAAAGGGTGGGTAATGGGCAACGTTTTTCTTGAGGATAATTTAAGCGCTCGATTGGGCTTTAGTTTAATCGTCGATTAAATATAGAAATTATTGCAAAATTTTTTAATTACAAGAATTAGTTTAATTAATAGGTTATGATAGATCTATGCAAAGCGGTTTAATTTTGGATCAATGATTTCGAAAATTGAGCGATTATTCTGAAAAAAACAATAAGAGATTGTCTTTCTAAAAGACAATCTCTTTTTTAAAGGGGAATGAAAATTATTTTTGAAATCAAGGTTTGATTTAAGACGCGAAAGCAGCTTAATTTTATCGTTTAATATTTTAATTTAAAGCTGTTTTAGCAAATTATTCAATATAAATAATTGGATTAAAATCTTGATTTGTAGATTTTGATTTGTGTTAATTTTTATTTATAATTTTTTAGAAAATTTTGCAGAAGAATTATATATCTCGTTTTAGCATTGAATTTTTAGGCCTGCCTAACGGAAAATATCAAACATATTTAGTTTAAATAGTTAGATAATGAAAAATTATATAAAGAAGAGAAACTTTTTATTTATTTTTTTTTGTTAATATTAGGATTTTACGCAATATATGTAAGTTAGCTGTTAAAATAAAAATCAATACAATCTGAATTTATTTTAGAAAGAACTAATAGTTTAGCGCTTTGTTAGAAAATAAATTTAGAGCATAAATTC
>Ga0308414_1001511_pt1 | contig 15227 bp, 8 predicted proteins | sample HotsprSampleOS50_FD_205667 | JGI IMG/M metagenome (GOLD analysis project Ga0308414, IMG submission 205667) | Hot spring phototrophic mat microbial communities from Octopus Spring, Yellowstone National Park, Wyoming, United States - 20090730_OS50 ... | reverse complement strand
CCATCCGCCAGGACATGGCTCAGTTCAAGGCGTCCGCGCGCGTGCTGGACGCGGCCATGGGCCGGGTCTTCGAGGCGCTGGCGCGCGCCGGCCTTGAAGACAACACGCTCGTCATCTGCACTACCGATCACGGCATTCCCTTTCCCGCCATGAAGTGCAATCTCACCGATCACGGCATCGGCGTCATGCTCATGCTGCGCGGTCCCGGCGGTTTCCGGGGCGGCGCGGTCAGCGACGCGCTGGTCTCGCATCTGGACGTGTTTCCCACGCTCTGCGAAGTCCTGGACCTGCCGAAGCCGGCGTGGCTGGAGGGCCGCTCTCTACTGCCGCTGGTGCGCGGAGAACGCGGCGAAATTCGCGAGGAGGTGTTCGCCGAGGTCTCCTATCACGCCGCCTACCAGCCCATGCGCGCGGTGCGCACCCGGCGCTGGAAGTATATCCGCCATTTTGACGGCCGCCAGGCGCCGAATCTGCCCAACTGCGACGACGGACTGAGCAAGGGTTTCTGGCTGGAGGCGGGATGGCGCGCGCGGCCGGCGCCGCGCGAGGAACTCTACGACCTGGTTTTCGATCCGAACGAAAGCAACAACCTGGCCGGCGCCGGCCAGCCGCCGCACCCCGAACTGGCCGGAATGCGCCGCCGGCTGGAAACGTGGATGCGAGACACGGCCGATCCCCTCCTCCACGGCGCCGTGCCCGCCCCGGCCGGGGCCGCGGTCAATGACCCGGAGGGAATCTCCCCGCGGGAGAAGCCTCGCACGCTGCCCTAACCTCTGCGCCGGACCGGGGACGCCAGATAGAGAAGGAAGCGCTCGCGCGGGCGGCGCTGGGCGGCGGCGGCCGCCGGAACGCGAAGGGCTGGCGCTACCAGGCCAGGGTCCCGCTGCGCGGCTCCTCTTCGGGGTTGGGCAAATAAAGCACTTTGCAGTGCTCGCACCGGTAGATCTCGGCATCCGGGCCGTACTTCCGCTTCACTTCGTCCCCGAAATAGTACCAGCGCTTGAGGTGGCCGGCGCAAATGTTGTTTTTGGCGTCCTTTTCATTGCAGGCGCGCTGCCGGAGCAAGCGGACCTTGACCTTGGTGCCATCGCTCAACGTGGCCACGACGCTGGGGTCCGGAGCGCTTTCCACGGTCGCGTTGGTTTCATCAGCCATGCTTGGTTCTCCCGCCGGAGGGCCGGGAGCGTGAACGACTCCCTCCGCCAGACGCGGAGCCATCCGGCTTTCTTCATTGGAGCAGAGTACGGCCGTGCGGGGGAAGACCGCCACCGCCGGGCCGCGCAGCGCGCGCTCAGGGGCGGGCCACCCGGCGGGCGCGGACGCCGGCGCTGAGGGTTCCGTCCCAGGCGGCGGCCTGCGGCCCGTAATCCTTGGGCAGCTTATCCCAGTCCTCGCGCGTGAGGCCATTCAAGTCGTAGACCACGCTGCCGTTCAGGATCGTGAGTTCGCACTCGAGTTTCCGGGCGCCCTTCATGCGTGCGCCATACACGTCGGTGAATCCGAAATCGCCTTGATGCAGGCGCAGCACGGCCACGTCGGCGGGCGCGCCCACCGTCAGGTGCCCGAACTGGGTCAGTTTCATTTGGCGCGCCGGATGCCAGGTGGAACGCAAGATCACATCTTCCAAAGGCAAGCCGAGGTTCAGGAACTTCGACATGACGTTCAGCATGTCTTTCATGCCCGCGTTCATGCTGCCGATGTGGAGGTCGGTCGAGATCGAGTCCGGGCGGAACCCCGCCCTGATCGCCGGCACGGCGTGCCGCCACACAAAACTGCCGCCGCCGTGACCGACATCGAAGATCACGCCGCGCTTCTGCGCGTCGAAAAAGTAGGGGCGGAAATTCCCGCTGGCGTCCAGCATGGGGACCCAGGCCAGAAACGCGTGCGTGTAAATGTCGCCCGGCCGCAGCTTTTTCAGCACCAGTTCTTCAAAGGGGCGCTCGGGGCGGAACGCGCCGAAATCGACCATCAGGGGCAGGCCGGCCAATCTGCCCGCTTCCAGTCCGCGCTCGACCGCGACCCATTCCGGACCTTGATAGTGAGCGGTCTTGATGCCGACGACCACCCCTTTGTGTGTTTTCGCCATCTTGGCCGTGGCCTGCGGGTCCATGTCCTCGATGTTCTGCTCGATGGGGCCCCCGCCCATGCCTTTGCCGACGATGTTCAGCATCGCGTAGACGCGGGTCTTGGAGCGGTCGATCACGCGGTCTTTGAAATCCTCGAAATTCCGCCAGCCGGAGGAGCCGGCGTCGACCACGGTCGTCACGCCTACCCGGAGAGTGTGGCCGTCGGGGTAAACGCTGTTGTCGCCGGAATAGGCGCCGCGCATGCCGGTGCCCGCATACACGTGGACGTGGATGTCCACCAATCCGGGCGTTACATACAAGCCGGACACATCCACGACCTTCGCCGCCTGGGCAGGGGGAATGCTGGCGGCCACCGCGGCGATCTTCTGGTCCTTAATGGCAACGTCACGGACCGCGTTGATCTTATTCTTCCCGTCGATGACATGGCCGCCCTTCAGGAGCAGGTCGTACCGCGGCTGGGCGGACGCCACGGTCAGGGTGAACAAAAGTAAAAATGCGAGCCTCATGGGACGATATTGTACACACTTCCGCCGCCGCGCAATGACTGGCTGGTTGCGGCGGGCGGCTTGGGGGATATGCCCCGACCGCGCAGCAGCGCGGGCCGAGGTGTTGAGATTTCCCCCACCGGCAACGGCACGCCGACTCTAAGCACCATAGTTTTCAATCCGAAACCAACCAGGCGCAGGGTGGCATGAAAAATGCCCCTCGTTGAGGAGCAATCCAACCGATGAACCCGAGGCATGAATGAGCCGAGTCAAGACAGCCATAGACGGAAACGAAGCGGCTGCGTACGTTGCCCACAAGATTAACGAAGTAATTGCCATCTATCCGATCACCCCCTCCTCCAACATGGGCGAATGGGCCGACCAATGGTCGAGCGAGGGGAAAACGAACATCTGGGGAACCGTTCCGACGGTGATCGAGATGCAGTCCGAGGGCGGCGCGGCGGGCGCGCTGCACGGGGCGTTGCAGACCGGAGCCCTGGGGACGACGTTTACCGCGTCGCAGGGTCTGCTGCTGATGATCCCCAACATGTTTAAGATCGCGGGCGAACTGACGCCGGCGGTGATTCACGTGGCCGCGCGCGCGGTGGCCGCGCATGCGTTGTCGATCTTTGGCGACCATCAGGACGTCATGGCCTGCCGGACCACCGGCTTCGCGATGCTGAGTTCCTGTTCGGTGCAGGAAGTCCTGGATTTCGCGTTGATTTCGCAGGCGGCCTCGCTCGAGTCGCGGGTTCCGTTTCTGCACTTCTTCGACGGGTTCCGGACTTCGCACGAAGTCAACAAGATCGAGCTGCTCGATCCGGAAGATCTGGCCGCGCTGCTGGACGAAAAGCTGATCCAGGCTCATCGGGAGCGCGCGATGACCCCCGACAAGCCCGTGCTCCGCGGCACCGCGCAGAACCCGGACGTGTACTTCCAGTGCCGGGAGACGGTGAATCCGTACTATCTGGCCGCGCCGGCGATTGTGCAAAACGTGATGGACCGGTTTGCCGCGAGGGTGGGCCGCCAATATCACCTGTTCGACTACGTGGGCGCACCGGACGCCACTCGCGTGCTGGTGCTGATGGGCTCCGGCGCGGAGACGGCGCAGGAAACGGTCGAGTACCTGAACGGCCGGGGCGAGAAGGTGGGCGTGCTGAAAGTGCGCCTGTTCCGCCCGTTCAGCGTCGAGCATTTCGTGCAGGCGCTGCCGCCGACGGTCGAGGCGCTGGCGGTGCTGGACCGCACTAAGGAGCCCGGCGCTATCGGCGAGCCGCTCTATCAGGATGTGGTCACCGCGCTGGCCGAAGCCCCCGTGGGTTCGCCCCGGCCGCGCGTGCTTGGCGGCCGGTACGGGCTTTCCTCCAAAGAATTCACTCCGGCCATGATCAAGGGCGTGCTCGATAATCTTGCTTCCGCGCGTCCTAAGAATCACTTCACCGTCGGCATCGTGGACGACGTCACTCATACCAGCCTCGACTATGACCCGGATTTCTCGACGGAAGATCCGGCCACGGTGCGATGCATTTTTTACGGCCTCGGCGCCGACGGTACCGTCGGAGCAAACAAGAACTCCATCAAGATCATCGGCGAGGAAACCGACAATTACGCGCAGGGTTACTTCGTTTACGACTCAAAGAAGTCCGGCGCGGTGACGATTTCCCATCTGCGCTTCGGGCCGAAGCCGATCCGGTCGAGCTATCTGATCTCGAAGGCCAATTTCGTCGCCTGCCACCAGTTTGTCTTCCTGGAAAAGCTGGACGTGCTCGGTCCGGCCGTGCCCGGAGCGACTTTCCTGCTGAACAGCCCCTACCCCGCCGACGAAGTGTGGGACCACCTGCCCCGCAAGGTGCAGGAGGAAATCATCGCCAAGAAGCTGAAGTTTTACGTGATCGACGGCTACCAGGTGGCCAAGGAAGCGCAGATGGGCACCCGCGTGAACACGATCATGCAGACGTGTTTCTTCGCCATCAGCGGGATCCTGCCCCGGGAAGAAGCGATCGCGCAGATCAAGAAATCGATCGAGAAAACCTACGGCAAACGGGGCGAGTCGGTGGTGAAGAAGAATTTCGCGGCGGTGGACGCCGCGCTCAGCCACCTGCATGAAGTGAAAGTGCCCGAGGCGGCGACCAGCACGATGGAAATGCTGCCGCCCGTTCCCGCCGCCGCACCCGAGTTTGTCCGGATGGTGCTGGGTCCGATCATCGCCGGCAAAGGCGATACGCTGCCGGTGAGCATGCTGCCCGTGGATGGCACGTTCCCCACCGGGACCACGCAGTGGGAGAAGCGCAATATCGCGCTCGAGGTGCCCGTCTGGGACGAACAGCTCTGCATCCAGTGCGGCAAGTGCGTCCTGGTGTGCCCGCACGCCACGATCCGGGCGAAGGTGTACGCGCCGGAGCACCTCAACGGCGCTCCGCCAACGTTCAAATCCGCCGCCGCGCGATGGAAGGATTTCAAAGACCAGAAGTATTCTCTCCAGGTCGCGGTGGAGGATTGCACGGGCTGCGCGTTGTGCGTGAACGCCTGCCCCGCCAAGAGCAAGACCGACACCAAGCACCGCGCCATCGATATGATGCCGCAGATTCCGATCCGCGAGCAGGAGCGCGACAACTGGGACTTCTTCCTGAAGATCCCCGACACCAACCGCCAGTTGTTGAGCCACTCGCAGGTGAAAGATGTGCAGTTGCTCCAGCCGCTGTTCGAGTTCTCGGGCGCCTGCGCCGGCTGCGGCGAAACGCCGTACATCAAGCTGGTCACGCAGCTTTTCGGCGACCGCACGATCATCGGCAACGCGACCGGCTGCTCGTCGATTTACGGCGGCAACCTGCCGACGACGCCGTATACCTACAACGCGGAAGGGAGAGGGCCAACCTGGTCGAACTCGCTGTTTGAAGACAATGCCGAGTTTGGCTTAGGAATGCGCCTGAGCCTTGACCAGCAGGCCGCACACGCGCGCACGCTGCTCGCCAAACTGGCTCCCCAATTGGGCGACGAGCTGGTGGGCGAACTCCTCTATGCCGACCAGACCTCCGAGCCGGGGATCATGGCGCAGCGGGAACGGGTGAAACGGCTGAAGCAAATGTTGTCGGAAATCGATCTGCCGGAGGCCCGGGGGCTGCTCCACGTCGCCGACGCTCTGGTGAAGAAGAGCGTCTGGATTGTCGGCGGCGACGGCTGGGCGTACGACATCGGCTACGGGGGACTCGACCATGTCCTGTCCACCGGCCGCAACGTCAACATTCTGGTGCTGGACACCGAGGTCTACTCGAACACCGGCGGCCAGATGTCCAAAGCGACGCCGCGCGGCGCGGTGGCCAAGTTCGCGGCCGGGGGCAAGCCCGCCGCCAAGAAAGACCTGGCCCTGATGGCCATGATGTACGGCAACGTGTACGTGGCCAAGGTCGCCATGGGCGCCAGCGACATGCACACCGTCAAGGCGTTTCTGGAAGCCGAGGCGTACGACGGGCCTTCGCTGATCATCGCTTACTGTCACTGCATCGCGCACGGCTACGACATGGCGTACGGCCTGGAGCAGCAGAAAGCCGCCGTCAACTCCGGGTACTGGCCGTTGTTCCGTTACAACCCGCTGCTGACGGCGCAGGGCAAGAATCCGTTTGTCCTCGACTCGCGGGCGCCGTCGCTGCCGCTCGAGAAGTACCTGTACAACGAGACGCGTTACACCATGCTGGTGCACGCCAATCCCGTCCAGGCCCGCAAGCTGCTGGAGGAGGCCAAGCAGGACGTGATCTCGCAATGGAAATTCTATGAGCATCTGGCGGCCATGCCAGGAGCGGCCGCCGTCGCGGCGGTGGAGAAGGGAGAACATTGATGATCGACCTGTCCACGACGTATTTGGGCTTGCCTTTGAAGAATCCGCTGGTGGCGTCGGCGGGACCGTTGTGCAAGGAAATCGACCAGATCCGGCGCATGGAGGATGCCGGGCTGTCGGCCGTGGTGCTGCACTCGCTGTTCGAGGAGCAGATCACCATGGAGGCGCAGCACCTGGATTTCTTCCTGTCGCACAACGCGGAGACGTACGCCGAATCGCTGAGTTATTTTCCGGACCTGGCTTCTTACGCGCTGGGTCCGGACCAATACCTGGAGCACATCCGCCGCGCCAAGGAGAGCGTCTCGATCCCAATCATGGGCAGCCTGAACGGCACTACGCTGGGCGGTTGGGTTCACTACGCGGAACTGATGCAGCAGGCCGGCGCCGACGCGCTCGAACTCAACCTGTACGTGCTGCCGACCGACCCGGACGCCACGGCGTTTACCGTCGAACAGCAACTCACCGAACTGGTAAGCGCCATCGCGGAACGCATCCGGATCCCGATTGCGGTCAAGGTAGGTCCGTATTTCAGCTCCCTACCCAACATGGCGCGCCAACTGGTGAACGCCGGCGCGAAAGGACTGGTCCTGTTTAACCGGTTCTACCAGCCGGATTTTGATCTGGAGACGCTGGAGGTGACCCCGAACCTGGCGCTGAGCAACTCGTCGGAACTGCTGCTGCGGCTACACTGGGTGGCGATTCTCTACGGCAGGGTGCACGCCGATCTGGCGGTGACCGGCGGCGTCCATACGGCGATTGACGTCTTGAAATCGATGATGGCCGGCGGCAAGGTGGCCATGACCACGTCCGCGCTGCTGCGCCGCGGCACCGCGTACGCCGCGCAGGTGCTGGGCGACATGCAGCAATGGATGGAAGACCACGAGTACGAGTCCGTCAAGCAGATGCAGGGCAGTATGAGCTACCGCTCCGTGTCCGACCCGTCGGCGTTCGAACGGGGCAACTACATGAAGATGCTGTCCAGCTACTCGCTGCGGCAGTCGTTGTACTGAACAGGCTTGCGTTTCCGGGTCCGCGTCCGCGGTGGCCCTCCTTGACGCGACCTCGGTGACTCCACCCGGGGGCGGCCCGGAAACGCGGGTAGTCGAGGATTCCTCCTCCCTTTGGTCGGGCGGCTCGCGGGCGTCGGTTGCCAGCACCCGCGAGCCCCGCAAAGGGTTTTCTTCCCGTCTGCCGGAACCGCTCGAGCCGGCGTGGTATCCGTTCAGGTCTTCTCTCCCTCGACCAGGCGCAAGCCTTCTCTCAGCCATTCGCTGACCGGAACGCCTTCCCGGACCGCCCGCCGGGCGACGGCGCGGCTGGCCGCCGCCAGGTCGATCGTCGCGGCGACGAGCGTCTCCTTGAAGAAGCCGGTCTCGACCAGTACATTGCCATCGGGGTGAATAATCTTGCTGTTCCCGTGCGACTGGGAGGGCGACCGCAAGTTGTCCGGATTGGCGGGAGCATTGGCCATCACCAGGTAAATCGAGTTCTCCGTGGCCCTGGCGATGGGCATGGCCCGGTACGCCGAGAGCTTGTGTTCCTCGAGGAGTCCGCTCTCATTGCTGACGAAATAACAGATTTGCGCCCCGGCGGCCGCCGGCAGCCGGACCAGCTCGGGATAGCGGACGTCATGGCAGATGATGAAACAGGATTTGACCCCCGCCACGGTCCAGACCGCCAGTTTGCGGCCGGCGGCGGGCCAGTCCTCCGCGCGGAAGGTTTTGGCGTAGCGCCCGCGCACCACGCCGCCCTTGTCGGCTACCAGCACGCTGTTGAACACCTGCCCCTCCTCCCAGTGCGCCGTGCCGAGAATCACGGCTAGATCCAGCTTGCGCGCCGCGGCCAGCACGGTCTCTTCCGCGGCTTGGAAGTCGGCCGGGTTGGCCGCCTTCCAATAGGCCGGGTCGCACGTGTAGCCGCAGACGGCGGCCTCCGGGAAGGCGACGACATCGATTCTGTCCCGCGCGGCTTTCTCCAGCCAGGAACAAATCTTCTCCGCGCTGCGGCGCGGTTCCGGGAAGGTGAGGATTTGGCAGGCCGCCACGCGAAGCGCGCCGCTGGCATTCCCGGCGGTTTGCTGCGCCGCGCCGGGAGCGCCCGCCAAGCCGGCGGCCCCCGAGGAAACGAACGATCTTCTGCTGATGGCCATGGTGTTTAGCCAACGATACGGGAAAGGCGGCGGCAGCCGCAAGCGGGCGGAGCGGTCCCGCCTCGCCGGCAAGGAGCGCCCGTCAAGAAGTCGAGCGTTAGCGGTAGATCATCACGGGCGTCGCGTTAGCGCCGTTACCCGCGGCGTCCCACGCCTTCGCCGTGAGGATGTGGATTCCCGGGGTCAGCTTGCGCGCGTTCACCTCCGCGCTTAGGGAAGCGGCGGCCACGCTTTCGATCACCACACCGTCCAGGTAGAGTGTCAACTCGGATACAACGACGTTATCCTGCGCTTGCACCGAGACGGTGAACTTCTGGGAGACCGTCGTGTTCTTTCCGGGAGAGGTAATGGTCACCAAGGGCGCGATGTTGTCCTTGATTTCCGCATTCCGGATCGAGACGGCGACTTGCGTGGAGACCGCCGCGCCGAGCGTGTCGATCACCCGGAACGTCAACGCATGGGACCCATTGGCCGCAGCCCCGGAATTCCAGTTCATGGTGTAGGGCGCCGCGGTCATAACGCCGATCCGGTGTTCGTCCAGATACGTCTCGACCTGCGCGATGCCCGCGGCGGCGCTTGCCGTGACGCTCAAGGCGACCTCGCCGCTGAGCAGGGCACCCGCCGTCGGGCTCACGCTGGAAATTGCCGGGGGCGCCGCGCTCAGCGACGCCCTGGCGGCCGCGACGGCGCGGGAAGCGTTCACGCGCCCCCAACCGAAGTACGGATCGAAGCCCGGCACGCCCAAATCGTCTGCGGTAAGGGTCAGGATCGACGTCAACTGCGGCGCCGTCAGCCGCGGGTTCACCGCGAGGACCAAGGCTGCGACGCCGGAGGCCACCGGAGCGGCGATCGACGTCCCCGAGACGGTGCGCAATCCTCCGCCGCGCGCCAGGGTCAGGATGCCATCCCCCGGGGCCGCCAGATCGATCCAGTCTCCATAGTTCGAGTAACTCGCCCGGGTGTCGCCCGCCGTCGTGGCGCTGACCGCCAGCACCCGGTTGGCCGCCGCGGGCTGATAAACCGGCCGCCAGTCCGCCTCGTTTCCGGCGGCGGCCACCACGATGCAGTCATTCTTCCAGGCGTAATCGATCGCCCGTTGCAAGGTGCTGCTGCCAAGGGAAGTCATACTGACGCTGGCGTTGATCACCCGGACGCCCTTGCGCACCGCTTACACGATCGCATCCGCGACACCGGACAATGTTCCTTTTCCCGAACCGTCCTCCACCACCAGGGGCATCACGGGATTGGTCCAGGTAACGCCGGCGATTCCTTCGCCATTGTTCGTCGCCGCGGCCGCCGCGCCGGCGGTCGCGGTGCCGTGCCCCAACCGGTCCTGCGTGTCCGAGGTCCGCGTGAGGAAGTTCCACCCCGGCCGCAGCCGGGCCGCGAGGTCGGAATGGTTCCAGTCCACCCCCGAGTCGATGAAGGCGACCACCTGCGAGGATGAACCAATAGTCAGCGCCCACGCCTCAGGCAAGCGCAGCCTCTCGAGGTGCCACTGCGAAACCGCCGCGGGATCGTTCGGCACCGCCGCCAGTTGGACCGGCACGTCCTCTTCCACAAACACAAAAGCTCCGCTGCGTTCGAGGGCCTGCCGCACCGCCGGCAGCGCCTGCCGCGGAAGCGTCAGCACCTGAATCCCCAGCGGCTCGATGTGGCGCTCGGATTTCGCGCCTCGCTGCTCAATCAACTGGCGGGCCGTCTGCTCATTCACCCGCGCCGCTTTCTGCACTAACAACCTCCCCGTGGGGGAACCGTTCTGCGGAAAAACAATGCCCACGGCTACGCTCAGGCAAACCAGCAGCGCACGGGTAGCGGGAGACAGCAGTGGCGTCAGCATGTCGGAATTTCCTCTTCAGCGGCCTGAGGGCTTTACCAAGCCCGTCGGCAGGCTCTCTGCCGTGTGGTATCGGCAAGCGGAACGAGGATTTGAAGACGTTTCTTTTCGTGTTCGACGGCAAGCCCCTCCCGGAAAACGCCGCCTCCGCGAACGGCGTCTGGCGAGTCATCCGGCGAACCGCAGGAAGAACTCCAGCGCGTCGTTTCTGCCCGCCTCTAAACACGCACCGTGAAGCCACAGAGCGGGAAGAGGCCGGCCCGCCGCGCGCGGGCCAGGCGCGCGCCACCGCCGGGAATCTACACTGGTGATTTGACGCCGCCGGTGGACCTTTCCGAATTGCTGCGCCGTTACTGGGGCTACGACTCCTTCCGGCCCAAACAGGAACAGATTGTGCGCAGCCTGCTCGCCGGGCGGGACGTCGCGGCGATCATGCCCACCGGTGGCGGCAAGTCGCTGTGCTATCAGCTTCCCGCGGTGGCGCTGGGACGGACGGCGGTGGTCGTTTCGCCCCTCATCGCCCTCATGCAGGACCAGGCGGCGCAACTCGAGCAAATGGGCATTCCCGCCGCGGTGCTGCACAGCGCGCAAAACCCGCAGGAACAGTGGCGGAGCATGCGCGCGGCCCGGCAAGGCGCGTTCCGGCTCGTCTATCTCTCCCCCGAACGGATGGTGCGGGCGGACACGGCTCCCTGGCTGGAAGAGTTGCCGCTCGCCTTCTTCGCCATCGACGAGGCGCACTGCATCTCCGAATGGGGACATGAGTTCCGCCCCGAATACCGGCAGCTCAGCCTGCTGCGCGAGCGGTTCCCCCACACGCCCATCGCCGCGTTCACCGCCAGCGCCACCCGTCGTGTGCGCCACGATATTCTGGTCCAGCTCCGCCTCCGCGACCCCGACAAGTACATCCTGAGCTTCCACCGGCCGAACCTGCGCTACCTCGTCCGGCAATGCACCGCCAGCGAGCAGCGGAAGCTGCTGCTGCGCGCGCTGAAGGCGCACGCCGGAGAGAGCGTCATCGTCTACGCCCCCACCGTTCGCGGGGTGGAGGAAACCGTCGGCTTTCTGATGGAGCGCGGCATTGCCGCGGTGGCTTACCACGCGCAGATGGATTCCGCCTTGCGGCAAACCAGCCAGGAGCAATGGATGTCGGATGAAGTGCGGGTGCTGGTGGGCACGATTGCGTTCGGACTGGGCATCAACAAGCCCGCCGTGCGGGCCGTAATTCACTTGTCGCTGCCGAAGTCGCTCGAGCAGTTCTACCAGGAGGCCGGTCGCGCGGGACGCGACGGACAGCCGGCGGATTGCCTGCTGCTGTGGCAGGCAAAGGACGCGGGCCTGCTGGCTTACTTCATCAGTCAGCTCCAGGATCCCGCCGAGAAGCGGCGAAGCTGGGAGCGGTATCACACCATCCGCGATTTCGCCGAATCGGCGGCGTGCCGGCACCGGCAGATCTGTCTGCACTTCGGCGAGACGCCCAAGTGGGAGTCCTGCGGCGTGTGCGACGTGTGCGCGGGCCAGCCCGCGTGGCTTGCCGTGACCGGCCGGGAGGCCGCGCCGAAGCCTGCCGCCGGCGCGCAAGCGGTCCAACTGCCTGGCCGAGCGGGCGAGTTGCGGGAGTTCCTGCGCGAGTGGCGCCGGCGTCTGGCCAAGTCACTGCAAATCCCCGCTTACCACATTCTCACCGACGCTTCGCTGGACGATCTCTGCCGGCGCCAGCCGCGCTCCCTGAATGAGCTGCGCGCCGTGACCGGATTCGGCGAAAAGAAGATCGCGGGATGGGGCCAGCAGATTTTTGCCGCGCTGGCCGAATTCGACCGCGGCGCCGGGGCGGCCCGTCAGAGCTAGCGTGGGGAGCGCGCGCGGCCGCGGATCTGGCCCGGGCGCTGTAGACTCTGAAGAATATGATGCGAGCGCTCCCCGCCCTGGTGCTGGCCGTAACGGCGGCTTTTCTGGTGTGGAAGGCCGCGCCGCCGCCCACGGGAACGGGAGCAGGTCCGCACGGTCTGGCGTCGCTGTCGGTCCCCCCGGGGTTTGAGGTCTCCCTGGCCAGCCGCCCAGGCCTGGTGCGATACCCGATGCTCGGGACGATCGCGCCGGACGGGGCGATGTACCTGTGCGAGTCCTCCGGCAAAACGATGCAGACGCCGGAAATGTCGGCGGATCCCAACTACGTGGTGACCCGGCTGACGGATTCCGATGGCGACGGCGTCTATGACCACAGCACGGTCTTTGCCAGCCGCCTAACCCTGCCTGCCGGCGCGGCCTTTCTGGACGGGAGCCTGTATGTCGCCGCGCCGCCCCAACTGTGGCGCTTCCAGGACACCGACGGCGACGGCGTCGCGGATGGGAAGGAAATCGTTGTCGAGGGCTGGAACCTCTCGGCGAACGCCGCCAGTTTACACGGGCCGATCCTGGGACCGGACGGGTGGCTCTACCTGACCGATGGCCGGCACGGCTTTGACATCCAGACGAAGGATGGCCGCAGCTTTCAAGGCAAGGCGTCGCGGATCTGGCGCCTGCGCCCGGACGGGACCGGCCTGGAGTGGTTCGCCGGCGGCGGTTTCGACAACCCGGTCGAGGTGGCGTTCACCGATGGCGGCGACGTATTCGGCACCATGACGTACTTCCAGGATCCGGCCGAAGGCCAGCGCGACGCGATCCTGCACTTCGTCGAGGGCGGCGTGTACCCCAAACCGTACCCGGTCACCGAAGAATTCAAGCGCACCGGGGACCTGATGCCCGTAATGACGAAGTTCGCGCGCGTGGCTCCGTCAGGGCTGCTGCGGTATCGCGGCATGGCGCTGGGCCCGGAGTACGCGGGCGACCTGTTCAGCGCGCACTTCAATGCGCACCGCGTGCTGCGCCACCGGGTGTTGCGGGCGGGGGCCACCTACCGGACCGAAGACTCCGATTTCCTGGTGGCGGCCGATCCCGACATCCACCCCACCGATGTGATGCAGGACCGCGACGGGAGTCTGATCGTGGTCGATACGGGCGCCTGGTTCATCCACGGCTGTCCGCTGTCGCGCGCCGCCAAGCCGGACGTGCACGGGGCGCTGTACCGGGTGCGCCGCCAGGGAGCGCCGCCGGCGCGGCCGGACCTGAACCACGCGCTGGCGGAACGCGACCCCGCCGTTCTCGCCCGGCTGCTGGACGACCCGAACCCCGCCCTGGCCGATGAAGCCGGGCATCGGCTGGTCGCGTTCGGCCCGCCGGCGGTGCCGGCGCTGGCGGAGCAGCGCGCGGCGGCCAGGACGGCAGCCGGCGCGTCCGCGGCAGTTTTCGCCCTGTACCGGATCGGCACGCCCGAGGCGCGGGCAGCCGTGCGCGAGAGCCTGCGCGATCCGCGGTGGGAAGTGCGCCAGGCCGCGGCGCGCGGCGCGGGCATGGCGCAGGACCGCGACGCGCTGCCGATGCTGCTCGAACTGGTGGCTGAGGAGGATCCCGCGGTGCGGCGGCAGGCGGCCACCGCCCTGGGACAGATCGGCGACCCGCGCGCCGCGCCGGCGCTCGTGCGCGCCGCCGCGAATCCGGAGGACCGCTTTGTCGAACATGCGCTGATCTACGCCCTGATTCAATTGCGCCAGGCCCCGCCTCTGCTGGCCGCGTTGTCCCCGTCCTCACCGGCGGGAGCGCGCAAGGCCGCGCTCGTCGCGCTCGACCAGATGGACGGCAGCCCGCTCCGCGAGGCCCACCTGCTGCCGTTCCTGAGCGACGGCGACCCCGAATTGCGGCGGACGGCCTTGTGGATCGCCTCCCGCCATCCGCGGTGGAGCGGAAGGCTGGCCACCGCGCTGGTGGCGCGGCTGCAATCCGGAGCCTTCGACGCGCGGGAAGCCGAGATGACCGGCCAAGCCATGGCGGCTTTCTGCGCGGAACCAGCGCTTCAGCGCGCCGCCGGCGGGCTGCTGGGGGATCCATCGCTCCCCGCCGGCCGCCAGTTGTTTTTGCTCGAGACGGCCGAGCGGTGTGCGGCGCGGGAGTTTCCCGCTTCCTGGTCCGCCGGGTTGCGGCGAGCGCTGTCCCACCCCGAGGCGGGCGTCCGGGTGCGGGCGCTGGCCTTGATCCGCAACCGCGGCCTCGCCGGTTTCGACCAGCCGCTCGGCGAACTGGCGCACGACGCGCGGCAGCCCGACGAAGTGCGCATCGCCGCGCTGAGTACGCTGGGCGGACGCTCGCCGCGCCTGTCCGACGCCGGCTTCGTCTACCTCGCCGGCCGCCTGCTGCCCGCGGTGGAGGCTTCGACAAAGCTTGCCGCGGCGCAGGTGCTGGGCCGCGCCCGGCTCACCGAAGCCCAAGCGGCGGCGGTGGCGGAAAAGTATCTGGCCGCGGCCGACCCCCTGGTGCTGCCCAACCTGCTCGATGCGCTCCGCGGGCAGACCAGCCCGGCCACCGGAAGCGCCTTGGTGGCGGCGCTGGTCCGGGTCGAAGCTGCACTGGGAACCGTCGGCATGCAGCGTGTCCGCCAGGTGCTGGACAACTTCCCCGCCCCGGTCCAGCAATCCGCCCGTCCTTTGCTCGCCCGCCTGGAGCGCGAGCGGCGGGAGCGGCTGAAAAAGCTGGACCGCCTGCGAACCGCGCTCCACGGGGGCAACCCGGACCGCGGGCGGGAGATTTTCTTCGGGGCCAAAGCCGGCTGCTCGGGCTGCCACACCATCGGCGTTGAGGGAGGGCAAGTAGGACCCGATCTCACCTCGATCGGCGCCATCCGCGCGCCGCACGACCTGCTGGAGGCAATCGTCCTGCCGAGTGAGAGCTTTGTGCCGGGGCACGAAGTCTATCGCGTGGAAACCGAACGCGAAGTGTATGCCGGGGTGCTCGGGGCCAGCACGCC
>Ga0308414_1001510_pt1 | contig 15229 bp, 10 predicted proteins | sample HotsprSampleOS50_FD_205667 | JGI IMG/M metagenome (GOLD analysis project Ga0308414, IMG submission 205667) | Hot spring phototrophic mat microbial communities from Octopus Spring, Yellowstone National Park, Wyoming, United States - 20090730_OS50 ... | reverse complement strand
ATGCGGTCAGCTTCGTGCATGCCCGCCTCGATCGCCACTGCCACATCTGCCACAGCACCCCTCACTATTGCCGTACAGTAACCTGCACCTGTAGTTTCATAGCCCGCAAGGTGGACTTCCGCTGATTTGAGCATGGCATCTGCCGCTCCTACCATTGCTGGGAAACCTCTGGTCTCTAGTAAACCGATCGCCAAACGACTGAGCCGACTAGAGTTCACCCCCGCATAACGGGTCAGTCTGGTGCTGATGGGCAGAACCGCATCGAGGTTGGGATAGGGGCGGGGAATAATGGTTATGGCTAGTTCCTGTCCGAATTCCCTAGCGGTTGCCGCTCCCGCCTCCACTGCTAGTCTGACATCGGAGATATTGCCGCGTACCACTGCTGTACAATAACCACTGCCGATTTTTTCGTAGCCCACTAGGGTAACATTGGCGGACTTGAGCATCATATCTGCCGTCCCCACGATTGCGGGGAAACTTTGGGTGGAGACCAATCCAAGGGCAGTCTCCTTGAGGTCGGCAAGTTGGCGAGATTCCATGATTGTCCAATCTCTCTTTCAGCTAGAATTTAACACATTTCTCAACTCCTGCGGATCAATCTATTAGAATATAATTTGCTTCTGCCAAGTTTTAGGAGTTCTAGGGTGAGTTTTGACTACGATTTGATCATTATTGGTGCTGGTGTGGGTGGACATGGTGCGGCGTTACACGCTTCTGCCTGCGGCTTAAAGACGGCAATTGTGGAAAGCGACGATATGGGCGGCACTTGCGTCAATCGTGGTTGTATCCCCTCTAAAGCTCTGTTGGCGGCGGCGGGGCGGGTCAGAGAACTCAGGGCAAGGGAGCATCTTAAAGCATTGGGGATTGAGTTGGGGAGTGTAACCTACGATCGCTCTCTTATTGCCAGTCATGCCAGTAACTTGGTGAGCAAGTTGAGAGGTGATCTCACCAATAGCCTGAAGCGGTTGGGGGTCAGCATCCTACAGGGCAAGGGCAAACTGGCGGGTGAGCAGGCGGTAACTGTGGGTGGCAAAAAATACACTGCCAGAGATGTGATTATCGCTACAGGTTCTAAACCATTTGTGCCTAAAGGCATTGAGATTGATCGCAAAACCGTGTTTACCAGCGATGATGGAGTGAAGTTGGACTGGGTGCCAGATTGGATTGCGATTATCGGCAGTGGCTACATTGGTCTGGAATTCTCGGATATTTATACGGCACTGGGGGCGGAAGTCACCATGATTGAGGCTTTGGATCAACTGATGCCGGGCTTTGACCCTGATATTGCTAAGCTGGCGGAGCGGGTGCTGATCAAGCCCCGTGATATTGAAACCCATGTGGGCAAACTGGCCAAAAAGGTAACCCCTGCCCGCAACGGTCAGCCTGTGATCATTGAGCTGGCAGATGCTAAAACTAAGGAGACGGTGGACATTTTAGAGGTGGATGCCTGTCTGGTAGCGACGGGGCGAGTGCCTGTGACTGAGGATTTGGGTTGGGAGACGGTGGGTATTAGCCCCAATCAGCGAGGTTTTATTGAGGTGGACGATCGCATGGCAACGGCTGTACCCCATTTGTGGGCGATCGGTGATGCGACGGGCAAGATGATGCTGGCTCATGCCGCTTCTGCCCAAGGTATTGTGGCGGTGGAAAATATCTGCGGGCGCAAGGCTGAGGTGGACTACAATAGCATTCCTGCCGCCGCCTTTACTCACCCTGAAATCGGCTTTGTGGGGATGACGGAGCCACAGGCAAAGCAAAAAGCTGATCAAGAAGGTTTTAGTATTGCGACCACGAAGTCTTACTTTAAGGGCAATTCCAAAGCGATCGCCGAAGGGGAAACCGATGGCATGGCAAAAATTATCTTTCGCCAAGATACGGGAGAACTACTAGGGGTGCATATTTTCGGACTGCACGCCTCTGATCTGATTCATGAAGCCTCTGGAGCGATCGCCCGCCGTGAGAGCATTTACAAACTAGCGCACAATGTCCATGCCCACCCTACCCTGAGTGAAGTTTTGGACGAAGCGTACAAACGCGCCGCCAATGTGCATTAGGGATTAGGTTTGGCAACTCCTTTTTAGGTGAGTGGTGAACGGTTGTAACTCTAGACTGAGGAGCTTTGAGGAAAACTAAGAAAAATTGCTGTGGCTTACAATGGTGGGAGTTTCTATTGCATGACTGGTATGCCAAGAGGGAAAACCTCAAATGTCCATTAACTTCCATAGCATTATTAGCACTGCAAATTCTGAAGAAGACTTTTTAAGAACTTTTGCGAATGCGTTCTCTGGGCAAGGGAAGGATTTAGCGGAAGCGCACCGCACTATTCTCACAGCCTGCTACAGACATCCTGATCTGTCTCCAACTATAAAAAAAGCTAAAACACCAGAAGAGTTAGCCAAGTCTTGGTTAGAGAAGTATGAGAACGGCTACAAAAATAGAATTTCAAGACGAGTTTCACAACTCCTAGGTACAGTTGCTGACCCAATCGTCAGTATAATCATCAATGCCCGATTAAAAGGACTAACAACAGCACATCTTGAGCAAATCAAATATGCCCACAGGCTATCAATGTCTGCTGAGAATATTTTAGGATTACTTTTAGAAGAATTTTTGGCTGAGAAACTGGCTAAGTATGGCTGGTTTTGCTGTTGGGGAGAGTCCATGCGTCATGTGGATTTTTGTAATGTTGATGGTTCTCTCTTGCAGGTCAAAAACCGCAGTAACTCAGAAAATAGTTCATCTTCTCGGGTAAGAATTAACCAGCCCATTGAAAAGTGGTATCGGGTTGATGCTGTAAATGGTAATTATCAATGGTCTTATTGGCGAGATAGATACAATAATGATGATAACTTTTCTGAGGAAAAATTTATTGATTTTGTTCAGCAAGTTTTACAGAGAAATCCCTGTGCTTTAGCCATTGAAGTAGAGAACTCTTGGAAAAGCCTATCTGAGCAGTCAGAGCAAGCTCAAAGTTAATTGTTTAGTTAATGCTTCTTCGCTATAACCCATCTCCTTCAGCCAATTGACATCATCAGTGTTGTGATAGCGAGAATAGGGAAAATCGGGATATATCGTAGGATGTTCCCCCCTTAGATAAGTTAGTAGCATTCTCGCGATCGCTCTTCCTAGAGAACAAGGCACAGCATTGCCCACTTGCCGATATTGATCTAGTAAAGTACCTGCAATCATCCAATCATCTGGCAATTCTTGAATGCGCTTATATTCCTCAATGCTGAGGGGTCTATCCTCTTCTGGGTGGGCTAAATCTGTGGCAGGCATAGCGGGATGAGTCACTAATGTTGGTGCTGGCTTATCCCAATCTAACCTGCGATAAAAACCAGTTTTGCCACCTCCTGCATGGTAAGAAGCTCCTAACGCTTCTTTTTGCAAATCTGCGGGCAAATCTCGCCAGTGCTGTCCAGCTTTGAGCATTCGGTAATACTTGAGTCGTTTTTCTGGAAATTGGACAAAATGATGTCCATCCTTGTGAAGTCCCTCTAATGCTTTGCGTAAAGTCTTCCATTTGGGCAAACCATATAATTCTTTTTCGGAATGCGTAGGCGTGAGATAGGGCAGTTTTGAGCCATCACGACTACAGGCAATAATCAGTCTTTCTCTTTGTTGTGGTGAGCCAAAATTAGCTGAATTATAGAGGTTGAAAGAAACGCCATATCCTGCATTTTTCAACTGGTGAATAATAAAAAGTAATGCTCCTCCTCTTTGTTCTTCCTGAGACAAGGGCGGGAAATTTTTACCTCGCATTTCATGAGGTCTATGTTGTAATGGAGCGGATAGTAATCCCCTGACATTCTCAATCACTGCAAATCTGGGTTTAAGTTCAATGATTAAGTCAACGAACCTTAAAAAAACATTGCCTCGTGCATCATTGAATCCTTGACGCTTGCCCGCACTACTGAAGGCTTGGCACGGCGGACCCCCAATAACTAGATCAATCTCATCATTGGAACTCAATCCTGCATAGTTTCTAATTTCATCTGCTGAGTAATCTCTAATATCTCCAATCAGCGCCATATCTGGTCGATTGATCTCTATAGTTTTCCTAGCGGCGGGGTCAATTTCACAGGCAAGTAGTACCTGAATCCCTTCTTTTTCTAATCCCAAGTCCAAACCCATACAGCCAGAAAAGAAACTCAAGGCTTTTAGTTCAGGTTTGCGAAACAATCGTCGCCCGTGATTGGGAATGCTTAAGTTCCTATCTTTTCCCTTGGTAGAGTAGTTTTCAACAGATTTAGAGGCTACAATCCACCGACTACTAATCTTTTCCCCGCTGATTTCACCATACCTGAGTAGCTGACGCACATATTGCTCTGAGCAGTTTAGAATGTCAGAGGTTTCTTTGACAGAGAGGTATTGCTCAGCCATGCTTTCGGATACGAAACTAAAATTAGGTACCCATATTACCACCAAAGCATTACTGTTGCTTAGCCTTAGTTTTGCTTCAAGCTGGATTCAGGCTGAATTACAGAGGTTTTTGCCACAGCACATCTTCACCACTTGTTAGGGAGGGTTGCATTCCTATAGTTGAGAATCAAACTGCGTAAATCATTGCCTGTGCCGTTAGCTTAGCCCTCTCCATTCCCGATAATAGCTCCACTAATTTAAGGGCAAAGGGCAAAGCCGCTGAGGGAGAGCGCCCCGTGATGATGTTGCCATCAACTACCACATCCACATCGAGATATTCCTTGACCTCCAGTTCTCCTTTGACAGTGGGATAGGCTGTAGCCCGCCGTTCCTTCAGTAAACCTGCTGACGACAAAACCGTGGGGGCGGCGCAAATTGCACCAATCAATTTACCCTGCGCTGATTGTTCCTTTAATAGTTGCAACACTTGGGGACTAGCTTTGAGGTGTTTTGTGCCAGGTCCCCCGTGCAGAGCAATTAAATCATAGGAATTGCCTAGCACCTCGGACAAAAGGCAATCTGCCAATAGGGGAATGCGATGGGAACCTGTGACCAGCTCGTTATCTAGGGCGGCGATGGTTACTTCAATGCTGGCACGGCGCAATACATCGATTATGGTTACGGCTTCAATTTCCTCAAAATCTTCTGCTAGCGGTATCAGGGCTGTAGGCATTGGGGTATCTATGGTTACTTTTGATGACATTTCTATCTTACCTTTTTGAGGATTTCCCGTGCCATTGTCAAGTAATCCTGCTGGGGTTTGACTGCTAACTGCCCTTCAGGGATTTCAATTTCCCCAGTCAGCAGAGGGGGCAGGTCGCCTTGGGGTAAAATGCGGGGTGTATGTAGTAGGTAAATGATGCGATCGCCCTCTTGCCACTCGATATCAGCAGGTACTACTTGCAGGTGGTTCTCTTCTTGCTGGGGGCGTTCGTAGAGCAAGGGCAGAAGTGCCCCTGTAGTCAGCAGTAGGTTCATGCGCTCCAACTGTCTCTGCCATTCTCCCTCTAGTTGAAGCATCCCAATCTGTACTTCCCGCTGGCTGACATATTGATTCCAAGTTTTTAGCATGATGCGATCGCCAAAGGCTTGAGTAATCGCACTATTTTTCGGAACAGCATTATCACGGCTATACACCGCAAATACCTGAAAGGGGCGAAATTCTTCCATCGCCCGTTGCGCAATAACTAAGTTGAGTTCCGTATTGATGGTCAATGCCAACAAACTGCCCAAGGAGTCTAAGCCCGCCTGTGCCAATGCCTGACTATCCAGACCATTGCTGACAAAAGCAGGGATTGCGAAAGAAGATGCTTGACGGCAGGCTTCGGCGCTATTATCCACCATTGCCACCTTCTGGTTGTTTTCTTGGAGCAGGCGTGCCACCAGAATCCCCACCGCATTGCTCCCCACAATTACCAATCCCTGATTGCGGCTTTGACGCAGTCCCAGCCATTGTGCCAATGCTTTGGCGGTGAGACCTTGCAGAAATACGGTCATGGCGATCGTCAGGAATACTAGAGCCTTGATGGCATCTCCGCCTGTAATGCCCCGTTCCGTCAGCAAAATGGCAAATAGGGAAGCCACAGAAGCGGCAATAATCCCTCTGGGAGCGCACCAAGCAATAAATGCCTTTTGTTGCCATGTAAAACTACTATTCCAAGTGCAGACTAGGACACTCAGGGGGCGCACCACCAGCATCAGTACTAGCACGGTCAGCACCCCACCCCAGCCCAACGCAAACACGCTTTGCACCGACAAACTGGCGGCTAGGAGGACAAATAAAACAGAGACGATCAGGGTAGTGAGTTGATTGTAAAAGGCAAGCAGTAGCCTCTGGTCGGGCAGTTCCGCCGATCGCAAGACAATGCCCGCTAACACCGCTGTCATCAAGCCCGATTCGCTCTGCCACGACTGCGCCCAGCCAAACAGGGCCAAAACTGCGCCTACCACCATCACACTGCGGGTATCCAGAGGTAAATTGGGTGTGGCTTTGAGCAGGCGCACCAATAATAAACCGCCGCCCACCCCGATCGCCGCCCCCGTACCCAAGCGCACTACCAAATCCTGCACTACCTCAAAGGCGGTGGCATTGAGACTCAGCACCACATCCAGCACTACCACCGCCAGCACTGCGCCGATGGCATCAATAAATACCCCTTCCCCTTCCAACACTGCGGCAATGCGTCCATCCACACCCGACTCCGCCACGATGGGATTGATCACAATGGGTCCCGTAACCACTACTAAAGCGGCATAGAGAAAGGCGATCGCCCAAGGGAATTCTGCCAACCAGTGCGCTGTCAGACCGCCACCGATCAGGGTGATCACGGTGCCAATTGTCACCAAATTACGCAAACTGACGGAAACCTTGCCCAATTCCCGTAGGCGCAAACTCATGCCCCCCTCAAACAGGATCAGGGCGATGGACAGAGAGACAATAGTTTCTAGACCTACGGATAACAGGCGGGGTTGCACTAAGCCCAGACCACTGGTGCCTAATACCAAGCCAAAAATTAACAAAAAGACAATGCTGGGTACTCTCAGCAAATTGGCAATGACCCGTGCGCCAATACCAGAAGCGATCGCACAGATAATGGTGCTGGTGATTGCTGAAGATTCATTAACTGGCATAGGCATAAATACCAGTTTAACATTGAGTCGAAAAGGGATAGTCTATAATCCAATAAAACCTGTTTGGAAACTGTATGCGGTTCTCACATTTTGCCTTGACTTTGGCTACTGCTTTATTGACTGGCTTTGGCTGTATGCAGTTAGAGGTGATCGCCAGTGCGCCCCAACCCATTCCCAAAGAACTCAGCGATACCATAACCGCAATGGATCGGGCGGCAAGTCAGCAACAGCTTGATAGTGTGTTGAATTTCTACAGTGATAACTTTAGCCATAGCGATGGCTTGACCAGAGAGCAACTCAGGCAACAACTGCAGGAATTTTGGAAGCGTTATCCCCAACTGCAATACAATAGCCGCATTGTCAAGTTAGAAGTTAGCGGCGATCGCTACACTGCCGAAACGGTTACAGAGATTACAGGGAAAGACAATGATCGGGAAAATCCCTCGCAACTCAAGGCAAAGGTGATCTCCCGTCAAGTTTATCTGCGCAGTGGCAACAGCTTCCGCATGATTAGCCAAGAAATCATCTCCGAGCGCAGTTCCCTGCTGACGGGGGCAAAGCCACCGCAAGTAAATCTGAAACTGCCCGAAATTATCGGCGTGGGGCGACAGTTTGCCCTCGATGCCATCGTAGTTGAGCCATTAGGCTTCAGTATGTTGTTGGGCGGCGTAATTGACGAACCAGTCAATCCCAAAAACTATTTGCAAGTCAACACCATCAGATTGCAGCCCCTGCGGGCGGGTGGACTATTTCGGGTGGGGCAGGCTCCCTTCAGCCCCGGCGATCGCTGGATTTCCGTAGTGCTAGTGCGTGAAGATGGCATGACCGTAACCACGCAACGCCTCAGGGTCAGCCGTGATCAAGTCGGCAATCAGTACACCCCCCTGCCCAACCTGCCCTTTACGCCCAGCAGAATCCGCCCTGCGCCTAACAATCAACCTCCCTCCAGCTAATGCTAAATTAGGAAATCCCTATGCTAGGCTGATTGTGGGTAAACCCAAACATTGACAGTCTCATCTCATGACTCAAGCGCTTAAATATGCCTACTATCCTGGCTGTGTGGCAAAGGGAGCGTGTCGGGAATTGCATCAATCCACCACAGCGATCGCCGCAAAGCTGGGCATAGAATTAGTGGAATTAACCTCTGCTTCCTGTTGTGGCTCTGGCACTTTCAAAGAAACCGATGAATTTTTAGAAGACTCAATCAACGCTCGGAATATCGCCCTAGCGGAAGAGTTACACCTACCCCTAATGACCCAGTGCAGTACCTGTCAAGGGGTGCTGGGCAGAGTCAATGACAAACTAAAATTTGGTGAGCCAGAGCGTCGTAATCAAGTCAACCAAGTTTTGGCAGAAACAGGGCATCAATTTCAAGGTACTACAGAAGTTTTACATTTACTGTGGATAATTATTAGAGACTACGGTTTAGATAACCTGCGAAAATTAGTAGTGAGACCCCTGACTGAATTCAAGTGCGGGGCATTTTATGGCTGTTATTTACTGCGGGCGCAGACAGTTACCCGATTTGATGATCCGTATAATCCTGAATCTTTGGAACAGGTATTTCGGGTATTAGGAGCACAGCCGATCTACTATGCAGGGCGTATTCAATGTTGTGGTTGGCCCATTTCTAGCTATGCACCAACTGCATCGTTCAAGTTGGCGGGCAGTCATATCCAATCAGCGATCGCCGCAGGGGCAAACTGTATAGTTACTCCCTGTCCCCTGTGTCATTTGAATTTAGATTCTCGTCAACCAGAAGTAGAGCAAGTAATCAATCAAAAATTGCGTTTGCCTATTCTCCATTTGCCACAGTTAATTGGCTTGGCTTTGGGAATCACACCGCAGAAACTGGGTTTGGATAGACATATTGTAGATGCCAGCAAACTGTTATCTGGTTTTCGCCAACTAGATGGAAGAAATTATTAGTTATCTCTACAGCCTTTGCCACCAAGACTGTATTTATTTTTGGAATTTACCGACCACAAAGCACCAGTCTGGAAAAGATATAATCCAGTTTCTTCAAGGTAAGCAAGGTAATTTACTTCAGCAAACTATTAGCACACCAGCCTATAACAGTTATCTTCATCTTACATGGTGGGCAAGCGATATTGCCATTTTTATTAACTCTGAGCTAGTGCAGACAGGTGATTTATTTGATCAAAAGTGTCGCCTACTTTTAGCCCCATCCCAAACCTATCATATTTCTATTCAGTTAGATAGTCCTGCTCATGACAGGGGGGCATTATTGCAATCAGTTTTAGCAATAGAAAATACTTACTTTCCTATCTGGCAAGATATAAGTTTGATAGATATTTATCTGTCAGCAAAAAAAGAACGAGGTGAAATTGAGCAACTGACTCCAGTAACTAGACTAATTACAGAATTAGAGCAATGGTTCAAGGGCGATCGCTGTTTAGCAAATCTCCAAAGATTACATCAGGAGTTATTAGCACTAGCCACACTATATGTACCTCAATACACTATTCACTTATTAGGCAATGCTCATATTGACATCGCTTGGCTGTGGACGATCACCGAAACCAAGCAAGTTTTAGAGCGTACTTTTAATTCAGTTTTACAACTACAAAATCAATATTCTGAACTGATTTTCAATCAATCATCAGCAGTTACCTATCAGTGGATTGAGCAAGAATATCCCAACATATTTCAACAGATCAAAGAGGCAATTGCACAGCAAAGATGGGAAATTACTGGTGGAATGTGGGTAGAGCCAGACTGCAATATCCCCAGTGGTGAAGCGTTAATCAGACAGATACTTTATGGCAAGCAATACTTTCAAGAAAAGTTTGGCACATCTATAAGAACGGCATGGTTGCCTGATAGCTTTGGTTTTAACTGGCAACTGCCACAAATTTTAGTAAAAAGTGGCTTTGATTTCTTTATTACCCAAAAACTGAGCTGGAATGATACTAACAAGTTTCCCTATGACATTTTCTATTGGCAGGGGTTAGATGGCACAAAGATTTTTACCTATTTCACTAACCTGATCGGGGAAGACATTGATCCTGTGGCGATCGCCAAACATTTAGTAACTCAAAACAATGATGCTCTCTGGCTATTTGGTGTAGGTGATCACGGTGGAGGACCCACAGCCGATATGCTCAACATAGCAAGGGATTGGCAAAAATCAGCACTATGTCCCCCGTTAATACCTGCCACGATGATCAATTTTTTGCAGAAATTAAGCAAAGGCATAGATCACTCAAAACTTCCTGTTTGGCAAGATGAACTATATCTGGAGTTTCATCGAGGCACTTACACCAGTAAGGCGGATCAAAAGTTGCAAAATCGTCAAGCAGAAATCAAACTTACCACCTTAGAAAAGCTGTGTAGTATCTTTTGTCTTTTTGCCCAAATTACCTATCCCACAGATCAAATTAACTTGGCATGGCAAAAACTTCTATTAAATCAATTTCATGACATAGTGACAGGTAGCTCAATCCCTGAAGTATTTGCAGATGCTGATTTACATTGGCAGGAGATTGAGGCAACTTACCAAGCGACTTTACACACTGTAACACAACCCATAGCTAATCAAGTGATGGTATGGAATCTGAATAATTGGACTAGAAATGAAATTATTGCCTTATCCGTAGATTTAGCAGAAACAGTTATAGAAGTTTCTGCAAATCAACAAATTTTACCCTATCAGATTATAGGAGATAGATTATACATCCCAGTATCTATACCTGCATTTAGTGCGATCAAAATTCAGTGGCGATCGCTCAACTCAGAAATAACTATCAATCATGCACTCCCTCCACCTTCCTATAAAGAATTAGAGAATATGTTAGTGCTAGAAAATCAATTTATTGTTGTTAATATCTGTAAGTGCACTGGTTTTATATTGCAGATCATTGACAAACGCTATAACAATCTATTACTGCGATCGCCGATAGTATGGCAGTTCTTCCAAGATCAAGGTCAATACTGGGACGCATGGAATATCGATCCCCACTATGCAAATTATCTGCTATCCTCTGCTGAACTGATCGGATTGGAAGTAAGTACAGCGGGTTGCGTACTGATCAGAGTAATTGCTAATTTTAAGTTTCAATCCTCTATCATAAAACAAGAGATTGAATTAAACTGCTTTGATGCGTGGATTATCATTAGACATGAAGTTGATTGGCAAGAAACTCATGTGCTTGCCAAAGTAGTTTTCCCTCTTACTTTTACCGCAGATTATGCTACCTATGAAATTCCTATGGGTACAATCCAGCGCAGTACAAATGATCCCGCAAAGTGGGAAGTACCTGCTCAATACTGGGCAGATATGAGCAGTAATAATATCGGTCTTGCAGTGATCAATGATTGTAAATACGGCTATTCTGCCAAATCGGATACCCTTTGTTTAACTGCTTTACGCAGTCCAGCATGGCCCTGCCCCCATAGCGATCGCGGCGTACACAAATTTAACTATCTTTTAGCTCCTCACAATGGCAGTTGGCAAGATGCGCAAATAGTGCATATCGCTCATAATTTTAATTCTCCTTTATTGGTTTTCAATACTAGCTATTTAACAGAACAATTGGCGCAAAATATACTCAATGTTTCCAGCCCAAATGTAATCCTGTCTTGCTGGAAACAGAGCTACGATCAACAGGATTGGATCATGCGTCTTTATGAAGCCTATGGTTGCGCAATCAGCACTACCATAACTTTGAGTGAAGTCCTTAAATTAAAATCCGTAGTATTGTGTGATCTTTTAGAAAATTTTGTAGAAAATATAGTATTCAATGATTCAGATAATTGCTTTCTAACCCATTTTCAACCCTATGAAATTAAAACTTTTCGCTTGACCTTGACGCCTGATCACAATCTGCTTAAGAGCAAATAAGTAGATAGTTTCTGTCTTTGGAATCACAATAATTTTCGGGCAATATGTGCGATTCCTAGACTGTGTTATCTTTAGTGTAGGTGAACTAAGTTATCGCAATGACTACTGAAACTGAAAATAAAATCCTAGAGATCGTCACCACCATTGCCAGGCAAATTGGTAATGTCCAAGAACAGCTTACCCATGTGGAAAGCCGTCTAACTACAGTGGAAGATCGCTTAACCACAGTAGAAAGCCGGTTAACCACTGTGGAAGATCGTTTGACCACAGTGGAAAATCGTTTAACTACAGTGGAAAGCCGTTTGACTACAGTGGAAGATCGCCTAAACACCGTAGAAATCCAAGTTGGTGAATTGAAAGCAAATGTGGATCGCACAAATACTAGGCTAGAGCTATACAATGATCGCCTTGAAGCCTATCAAAAAGGTTCCGATAAATTAGTAAACCTCGCCAGCAGTCTGATTGCGGGAGCCTGCGTCGCCATTATTGCTGGAGTAGTTTTAGCTATTGTGAAAGGTTAGCAAAAACTTTAACCATACTGGAATATTTTCACTACTAAACAGACTCATGCTTGAGTTAAAAGGTAAAAGCAAAGAGATTAAAGAGCAATGTATTGATAGTTTAATTATTGCTCTGTTGTATTTTTTATTAGGATTTTTAATTGAAAAACTGCCGAGATTAACTTGGGGTTCTCCGTTGTAGCCCTCGGCGGGTATTGCTTTGGGTGGTCTGCTCATCAGAGGGCGATCGCGTTGGTGGGGAATATATCTCGGAGCATTCCTTTCAGCATGGATTAACAGTGGAGTCAGTTTTTGGTTGAGCCTAGTTTCAGGTATTGTGCCTGCTGGTGGCGCTTGGATTGCTTCTACTTTAGTTTTACAACTTAATAAAACGGGCAATTTTTTTGGATACATTCGCCACACATACACATTCATCATAGTCAATACCTGCACGGGCACTCTTTTGCAGTCTCTTTTTGGCGCTCTGATTGTGACCATGTCAGGAGTAATTCCTTGGCACAGATATTGGATTGAGTCTCTAAATTGGTGGGTGGGAGATACGATTGGTATCTTAGTTTTTACGCCATTAGTAGTAGCTTGGTGGGATAAAGACAAACCAAGACTGCATTTACCAAAACAACAACTTCCAGAGTTATTGATAATCACTGCTACTTTACTGATCATCTGTTACTTTAGCTTTGTTGATAGCCAACCTGTAGAGTATTTGATCTTTGCTCCCCTACTGTGGTCTGCTTTTCGCTTTGGAGTGCAGATTACTACCTTATTAGTTATGGTTACTAGCATGATAGCGGCAACTTTTACTCTGTATGGGCAAGGCACATTTTTTAAAATTGTTCAAGAGTTTCAATCAATCATATTTCTACAACTTTTTATGGGTGTAGTCTCAATTATTTGCATGATAACTTTAAGTCTAGTTACGGAAAATAATCGAGTTACGCTTAAGCAATTTGAAGCACTGCAAAAGCTGGATGAAATTAACCAAAATTTAGAAGGAATAATTGCGGAACGCACCCGAGAGCTAAAAGATGCTAATGATGCTATTTCGGAACTAAACCAAAAACTAACTTCCGAAAACTTACGCATGAGTTCAGAGTTAGCTGTTAGTCGTAAACTGCAGGAAATGATTTTACCAAAAGCAAAAGAACTTAAAGCGATCGCTGAATTAGAAATCGCTGGATTTATGCAACCTGCTGATGAAGTAGGGGGAGATTACTACGATGTTTTAGCCGACAAGGGCACAGTAAAAATTGGCATTGGCGATGTGACGGGGCATGGCTTGGAGAGCGGTGTGATCATGATCATGGTGCAAACTGCAATTCGGGCAATGCTATCTAGTGGAGAAACAAATCCCATCAAACTCCTTGAAGCTGTAAATTCAGCTATTTATGGCAATTTGCAAAGAATGAATTGTGATAAAAGTCTTACTCTAATGATTTTAGAATATCGGGATCATGTTTTGCATTTAACAGGGCAACACGAGAGTGTGATTGTGATTAGGGCTGATGGCACGGTGGAAAATATAGATACTATTGATTTGGGTTTTCCTATTGGTTTGCTAACGCCAATTGAGCACCTGTGCTTCAACCTGTCCATTCACTTAAATGCAGAGGACATGGTGGTACTCTACACTGATGGAATTCCTGAGGCAGAAAATCAAGCTAAGGAATTTTATGGGATGGAGCGGTTTTTGCAAGCCTTACAAAAAAATCATCATCTCCCAGCAGATATTGTTAGGCAAAATGTAATTTTGGATTTGATGACTTTTGTCGGCTCAGCCACAATATATGACGATATTACTCTAGTCATCTTGAAGGCAAGACATTGAGATACTCCATGCCCTAAAGGGCAAAGATTCTTGTTACTGGTTCAGCGACCGCACTTACTAACTCAAGTCGCCTCTCATTAGCAGTGGTGCCTGTCTCCCCAGTCGTTCCCCCTTGCGGAGTGGTTCCCTTATGCCCTAAGGTACCGTTGAACCAACCCAAAAACTTAGGTTGTTTTCTAAGTTTAGTAGAGCACAAAGCCGCCCTGAAGGGCGGGGCTTTAAACCCAGTTTTTTGGTAAAAGATATGCGAAATTTAATGCCATGCGCTAGTTTTAACTAATGAAGGGTTCGGGGAGTCGATTCCCCACTGCTACGCTGACAAGAGTGCTATTAGTGCATAAATCGTTTTTTAAGTATCATTTCAGCAATCTCAATATCTTCGGGCGTAGTAATTTTCAGGTTGGTCTCTTCGCCTACAATCACTTGCACGGGGTGGTTCATTTTTTCTAACAGTGAGGCATCATCGGTAACTGTCCACCCTTTGCTCAGGGCTTGCTGGTGGGCATGACGCAATGTTTCTACATCAAAGCCCTGTGGGGTTTGCGCTGACCATAGATTCAACCGATTTGGGGTTTCGAGAATTACATTTTCTTCTACAATTTTGATGGTATCTTTTACTGGGATCGCTGTAATAAAGGCTTTGTAAACCTCAAATGCCTGAACACACCTAGAGAACAAACTAGGAGTTGCCAAACACCTAGCACCATCATGGATCAGCACTTGGTCGGCATCAGGGGGCAGGGCGTTGATCCCATTGAATACCGATTGCTGTCTGGTATCCCCGCCTGTAATTATGGTGATAGGTGTGCTGGTCTCGGACAGGTTATAGACATTTTCGATCATCATGGTAAATGCTTCCATGTCACGGGGTTGAGCAATGATGCCGATCCAGTCAATGCTTTTGGCGGCGATCGCTGCTTCCAGAGTCCACTGTAAAATCGGTCTGTCTAGTAAGGGCAGTAACAG
>Ga0308414_1001509_pt1 | contig 15231 bp, 18 predicted proteins | sample HotsprSampleOS50_FD_205667 | JGI IMG/M metagenome (GOLD analysis project Ga0308414, IMG submission 205667) | Hot spring phototrophic mat microbial communities from Octopus Spring, Yellowstone National Park, Wyoming, United States - 20090730_OS50 ... | reverse complement strand
GGAGACGATGGTGCCTGATTGCGCAATGGCCTGCCCAAGACCGCGCAAGAAAGCGGTGCCGAAAGCAAAGGCAATGCGCTCGAGTTCTCGGCGATTGACGGAGGTCGCAAGCGAGGAACTGAGTGTGTCAGCATCCACGGCCACCGCTTCGATCTGCAACACACGGGGAGGCTGACCATTCTTCGCAGGTATGGTCATCGTACGGAATTGCATGATCAGCCCATCGCGCCCTGTCTGGAACTGCCCAACGATGCGCGCCCCCAGGAAATCACCCTGCAGGATCTCTCCAACGATTGGACCGGGATTGTCGGAGTTCGCTCGACCAATCAATCTGGCATACAAAATTGTCCCGGGCGGAGGAACCTGGATCCCGTTCAGATCATTCGAATTGCTTTCCGCCCGAATGGACGACGCAGGAATCTGCGGCCTCGCGGCTGCGCCGGAACTATCCTCGTCCCGGATGTCATAGAAAATCGTAGCAGCCGGCTGATAGCCGCGAAGCTGAAACAGCTCCGCTTGACGTTGCATGGCCTGCAACAGGTTTTGCGCCTCCTGTGGCGTAAGGACTTGCCGCTGAGGCTGCTGCAAGACAGGTCCGGGCAACGGTTCCGGCATCGGCTGAGGCGCGACCTGACGAGCCGGCAAGGGAGGCGGTTCCGGCGTAGGCGGCGGAGCTGGTGTGGCCGCCTGAGGAGGAGGCTGTGGCGTCCTTTCGAAAATCGGAGTGGGCAAAGCGCTCGTCCCTTGGCGCAAGGCCTCCTCTGCCCGCAGCGCATCGCCCTGCTGCACCTGCCGACGAAACTCAGGCGAAAGCTCGTTGTCCCGCTGCGTCGCCGGCAACATTGGTGCCTGAGGCGCCCGACTTGGCGGCGGTGGCGTCTGATCTTCGCCGGACACCAAGAACCAAAGAAGGAGGCCAGTGGAGGCAATACCAAGAATCGCCAATATTGGCGCATAACCACGCAAGATCTGGCCGAGGTTTCGGCGCGGCATATCCTCTGGAGGCGCCAAACGATCACGTCCCTGCGGTTGGGTTTGATCGGACGAAAACGGCTCACTCATCGAGTGTTCTCCTGCGATGGCGTGCCTTGCCCACCAGAGGCAACGGAAGCGCCGCCTTCCTGGATCATACGCTGCGCCTGTCCGGCGTTGCGGGGTTGCTGTGAAGCGGGAGCGGCACCATTGCCGGCGTCACGGATCATGACTTGGAACATACGGCCATTCTCCGACATCAGTAGAACTGGCGTCTCCCCAAGAATGAAGACATTGGTGCCACTGACATTGCGCGCCCTTGCTTCATAAGCGGGTGACATCATCTCGAATGGCGCGCGTACATACATTTTCCCAGAGAACCGCCACACCTCGACATCGCGATTGTTGGTCCGCAGCGACACCGACTCACGCGGCGGAACGCCATCCAGGAACGCCTGGATCACGCGATCATTGGTCGGAGAAATGGCCGAGGTCTGCACAATCTGCGGTGCCGCCTTCGGGCCGCGTGCGCGGACGGTCATGTCAACCCGGAAATCCACCTCCTCGCCACCTGCCTCGATTCCAATCACCACAGGAACAGGATGGCCAGCAAGGGCCACCACGATGTTATTGGCGACAATCCTCTGAGTGAGCGGACTGACAACCAGCATGTTCGTTTGCCCGCGTTCTCCTGCTTCGGATGCGGCAAAGGCCTGTGGATTGCCAACCGTAACCGACTGGATGGGCCAGGGCGCACCTGTGATGTCGCTGAAGGTAATGCTTGTTGCATTCCCTGGGAACAATCTGAGGCGAGGAATATCCTCTCCAGGTCGAAGACTTAGAGAAACAGACCTGGTTATGGGCCGAGGCGCGATGCCGCTCGGTGGTTCTGCCAGTATCAAAGCTTGGCGGTCGAGAATTCTTCTCAAAGCCCTGAGCTGCTCTTCGTTCATGGGAGCCAACGATCGCAGCAAAGCGCGAAAGGCTTCGTCCTCGGCTGAACGATCGGGCAAGACAGTCGCCGGTCCGATGGCGGTCAAGGGACTTCCTGATGCTGGCAGGGGAACGGCATCAGGAAGCCTCGGCTCTTCCGTAGAGGCCGGCAAAGGCGTCGGCGAAGGCGGCGGTGGAGGCGGGGGAAGAGGTAAAGGCCGAGAGGATGACCTGACCGATGCTGGAGCGGCTGGGATCATCTCATCAGTAAGCTCGGTTGCAAAGGCTTGCAAGGAGCCAAAAAGAATCTGGGACGCCGAAAAGGCTGTCAACATCAGACGCGCGATGAGTTGATGATATGTCATATTTGTCATACCATATATTGGTCGTTTATTGAGCTACAATCTGCAGAATACCTAGACCACGAGGGTTCTCTGTTTCAGGCACTCGAATGACAGTCACGGTAACCATCATGTTCTGCCCCATTCTCTGCGCGGCGCTCTCGTAGGAAACGACCATTGGGATTTGAAAGCGCCAAGCATAGCGACCTCCCATCAGGCCTTGTTGGGAGAGAACGGGAGCGCCAGATGGAACGGCAGTCGTGACATACATGTTCTCGCGCACAATCCGCAGCAAACCGCTGTCAATGAGGGCGCGCTCGAACTCTGCCCAACCCTGTGGCGTGAAATGCTGCCGCGCATTGGCGAACTCTTGACGATAATTCGCGAAGGAAAAGGTCAAGGACTGGGAAACGGCGTTCGCCACCCAGGCGGAAATTACGGGCAGGGACTCCACCGGTCGGTCAAGGGGCACGATCTCACGGATCTTGCCCTCGACATCGGACAGGAAATATTTGTTCTCCGGAGCACGCATCGCGAGCAACACATTGCCGACGACGCTGAGCGACAGGAGGCCCGCCAGAACGAGAACAAGCCTCATCAGAAAATAGTGCTTTTCACGCACATAGGCGTTGCGCGCGAGCACAGCCGCAATCGCTTCTTCCTCACTTCGCAGAGGGGGATCGCCAGAATTCTCCATGGCCAGATCACGGCCCGGCCTTGACGAACCAAGCCCTGACGAACGAGGAGAAGACTTGGCTTTCCTGAGATCTTCCATTTTCACAGGCATGACCCCCATGTCAACATGATAGCGTTTCGGAAAGCGTTTTGGATGTGCTTAAGCGCACAAAACCGGTTTCGCAGATTTGCTATCCTTTATATGCTTGGCATCACAAGGCTGCTTTCGCAATGGACGACAAGCGAAGCTGGCTTACCTCTGAGACCGTGATACTCATGGAAGCATGGATGCGGGCAGAAAGCATCTATGCCCTTGCCCACTCCATGGGACGCTCACGTATGGCATTGCTGGTGCAGGCAACCCGCCTGGGTCTGCCTGCGAGAGACAACGTCGTTCCAGGACGAAGGAAATGGACACAGGAAGAAATTGAACGTATCGATCAAGAATACCAAGCAGTTCTTTCTGGCGTAAAGACCTATTTCAACGCGGAAATCCTGGCAAAGGAGATGGATCGAAGCTTCGACGCAATCCTTGCCAAGCTCGAGAAGCGATGGGGGAGTGAGGCCATCTCCAAGGTGGATCCCTCGAGCATGCGTCAGAGGGACGGCAGATTCCATGTTCCTGGAATGGACGACAATCTTCTCAAGGCGAATTGGACCCCTGAAATAGAAATTCTTAGAAAACAGCCAGACAGAGGACCTAAACAAAGAAAGTGTTTAAGTTGCGGCAAGACCTTTTGGAGTGAAGGTGCTCATAACAGGATTTGCAATACATGTAAAACAACAAAGGACTGGGACTGAGCGCCCCAGGTCATCTCGTGGCCTGATGTCCATTGAGACATTTTCAACAAAAAAGACTAGATTTCGAATTTAAATGCATTGCTTTAAAACGGAGGCCCGAGATGTCCAACAATGATCAGCGCAACGATCAGAACCGGCCAGTACCTGATCCCCTGCCTGGAGATGCGTTGCCCATCGAAGACAATGAGCGCCAAAAACAGACGATGATTGACAGGGACGCCTTGCTTGAACGGATGCTTCAGATCGTCGAGACGCACCGGCATGACCCAGGCCGTGAGCACAACGAGAACAGGTTTCACCGTCTGGCCGAACGCCTTCTTCAGGAAAAAGAGGAAATCGAGCGGCAACTGATCGAGGAAGGCTTGGCGGAGGAGGAGTTAGCAGCGGAATTCGCTCGTCGATCTGAAGCACTTGTTCGCTTCGCGACGGGGTGGACACCAAGCGATCCATTGGAGGCGCGGCCCAAAAACCGGAATGACACGACGACGGCCCAAAACCTTCCGATTCCACGACAACAGGCACCTTTGGCCAACGATCTCGGTTGGATACCGTTGTTGGCGCTTCCGGGTTATGCCGACCTTGGACCTATGGGAGTGGCCATCCGCACGCTGGGAGATGCCATCTTTCGGACATTCCCCTGCTTCACTGCCATGACCCGGGAAGCAGAAAAGAACGGGCTCGATCCACTCGGCCAAGTGCAGGTCCTGTCCAGTCTTTCAGAGCGTCAACAGGGTGTGGTGCAGGAAAGAATCAAGGATTTGGACCGATTTGCCTTTCCGGTCCGGAGAGAACGCATACGCGACCTGAACCGACTTCCGGGATACCGGCCTGAGATCAAGATCTGCTTCTCTGAGGAGCACAGCTTTCTTGTCGTGCGCGAGCGCCGTGCCACCGGAGCACCCGTGGATGCCTGTTACATCTACTCGTGGATGGGCGGAATCGCCTTCTACCGGAGTCATCCGGAACAAATAGCAACCCTACGCAACATGGTTGATCTGGGAGACCGCACACTTTTACCAACGCCAAGAGAGAACACTGTGTTTCGCATCGGGACGTAATCAACGCAAGAACGCATACAATATAATGAAATAAATAACTTTCTTCATTTTTGATTTAAATCGCGATATTCATGAAAAACTGATGTCTGGGAAACCATCAGCCGGTCCTGGTTTTTGGATCATATGCTTGCTTGAAAAGAGGAATTTGCAAGCGAGATGGCCTAGCATAGGCATAGGCCTGTGCCTCGAGGCCGGCAACCTGTTCGCGCAGAATGCGGACCGCACGACGAAGCGCGTTCAAGTTCTCTTCCTTATGATTGTTCCGCAGAAGCGACAAGACATGCAGAGCGTTCTCAATCAAGGGATGGGTTCTCAGGGAATCGTCCAAATCCTTTCCATTGGCAATTTCCCGAACATGGTGTTTGCTGCCTGACCGAACATGAACAACTTGAACCTCACGCCTGGAACGAGGCGGCCGAATCCAGGAGACATCCTCCTGAACTGAAGTGGACTTCCCTTTGAAAACAGATTGCCCAATCGACAGGAACTGTCGGCGCACCTTTTCAATGTCCATGGTTTCGGAATTAATAGACTCAGAAAGACTATTATCAGCATTCGACTTCAAGATCAAAGACGGTGCCGTCTCAACAGAATCGGATGAAAGCAAACAATCCGTTACGTCTTTCTTGGTCTTTTCACGCCCGACAGGACGCTCAGATCTCGAATTCAGAGGAGAGGACGTCGAAGAAGATTGTGCGAAAACATCGGGCGTATTCGTCGATGTCTTGGCTGGCTCAAGGTCAGATTCCTGCCGAATGACGGAAGATGACACTGCCGAAAGACCGCCACCATCCTGATCATCCCAAGTAAATTCCCATGCCTTGCGCTTCTTCACACGGCGTTCCGGCATGACACGAGGTGATTCAATGATGGAGTCGGCACCATCAATCGTGCCATCCCAAGTGAATTCCCATGGCTTGCGCTTGCGCGACTTGCCAACCATGGAAGAACGAACCTCCTTTCCCTCTTCAGAGGGAGCAGTCATCGCAACCTGCAGCATTCCTTCACGGCTCCTGAACACCTGGACCGGGCTCAAACCAGCTCCCGGGAGACTCCAAAAATACGCACTGCACTCGAACTTTATAGTATGAAATTTTCCATAATTCAAGCAACTGCGCAAAACAAGAACCTAACTGCGTTTTCGGATAACGCAAAACAAATGATGAAGCTTTATGCCATCATCTGAAATGGATTAACAAAAATCTCATGTTAAATCTCATGTTCACGGCCTCTTCGCAAGAACCTGGAATTTGAATTGTTATCGAGAACTGCGTTGGATTGTCTGTGGGTTTTGGTCGGCTGCAACAGAGCAACCGACAGATCAAGCCGGGAAAGGATCACCCCATCGACGTCGCGGTCCGGTATCGCAATGCACGAAACGATCTCCGTATAGGCCCACTCCACCCAAATCAAGGCTCCAAGCAAGCGTGGCGCAAACACGAGCGGACAAACCCGAAACACGGAAATCAACCGCCTGCCCGCGTGTGTGAAGACTGTTGAGAGCAACGGATTCCGGGTAAATGTTCCGAAGCGTGGAATTGGTACGCTCAGTACGAAAACCACTGGTCAATTCCACATGGCTTCGTATGCCATGCGTTCGCTCCGACAGCAACTGCAGCAAATACAGAAATAAATAGATTCTTCTATCTATACGAACACTGATATTCTCCCGCCAGTCTCTGAATAGCCAATCAAGACGCGAAAACCCCTGCTCGTTCAAAATCAAACTACTTTGGCTTCCATTTATTACAGGTACGGAAGCTTCCTCATCTGTGTTTATGTTTCGTACACGTAAAAGATGCATTCCAGATAGAGGTGTGTAATCCTCTGTGTGAAGAAAACGAAGCGCACTGGAAACGCCGGACGGGATCGGTGAAGATTCTTGCGCAGACGCGTTCTTTCCCAACAAGATCATGGCGGCCAAACCAAAGAACATATTGCGTCTCGACAGATCGGCCGAAATCATCATGACCAAAAACGTCCAGTCTGACCAATCTGATTTTGACAATCCTTCAAAACCAATGGCTTTGCGGCAAGCGAAGGAAAGGCCAACAGACGCAGACCACGATTCTTGCGCTCCTGACGGAAGGCTTCATTGACCTTCTCAGCCAAAGAGGGACTCAACCAAGTCGCCAAACGAACCCGACCGATCCTTGTCCGAGGCGCATTCCTGTCACGCAAAGGAACGGCCCAACCCTGCCGGTAACGCCCTGGAGCATCAAGCAAGACAGCTTCAGCCAAGCTTGTGTGCCCCAACGCTTCAAGCAATATCGCAAACGCGCCCGCCCGACTCTGACCAGACTGGCGCACAATGGCGTCAAGGGCGGACCACTCATCCTTTGTAAGCCAAACTGCGACCTGTCGCTTACCTGCTCGATGCGCCACAGGACAGCGCAAGGAAGCCAAACAACACCTCCTCAGGCGACAAATTCAAATGGCTTCGCGCAAATTACGTGAAGCACGAAACCGCACCGTCTTCGAAGCCTTGATCTTGATCGGCTCACCAGTCCGAGGATTCCGACCCTTACGAGCCTTCATTCGACTCACCGTGAACACCCCAAAATTGGTCAGAACGAATCTTCCGCTTGACTTGAGTTCTTTGGTCATCGCAGCAATGAGCGCGCTTGTTGTCTCGCGTGCCACGACATGGGTGCACCCTGTATGCTCCCGGACAATGTCCATCAAAGCCTGCTTCGCCATTGACCAACTCCTCCGTTCATCCCAACCCTGAAGCCGCCTTTCTGGCGATCATAACGCCTTTCTGGCGATCATAACGATGCGTGCAACCGCATCGCCACATACACATGCCGACTTCTTCCCGATCATCGGATGTTTCTCAGGAAAACGCCCATATCGGTTGCTCCCTCCACCGTCCGAAGTTCACCATCCCGACCAACGTAAGCCAGCCATGGAGTGCCCTTGATTCCAGCTTCTCGAGCAAAGTCCAGATTTGCTCGCAACAAGCGTTGCGCAACCTGAAACTGTCGACTGTTCTCAGGAGGTGGTGGTGCCACTCGGGCATTTGTGCTGCCTTCGCCTGCGAGCCACGCGCGTCCCGGTTCTGGCCGCGACAAGATACTGATTGCCCGCTCCTCACTTCCAGGAAGCGCCCCGACCAAGATGATCTTGACCATGATCTCCCCAGCCTCGATCCTGGGTCGAAGCTGGGACCAGACATTGTGACAGTGAGGACACTGCGGATCGGCCAACATGTACACAACAGGCGCTCCCTCGCGCCCAAGAGAGAACCAAGCAGTGTCCTCGGCAGCACGAATAATACGATCTCGAAGCGCTACACGCTCCGCAGAAGGCTCTGACGGGGCAGACCGCGTCTCAGACGGAGAAGGCACAGGAGACCGCTGCGGAGCGGGAGTGAGCGCCTGTTCAAGACCGCCCCCCAGCACCTGCTGCGCTGTCGCCATACGGCCTTCCTGCTCCTGAATGCGGCGACGCTCCGCATTGAACCTTTCTCGCATGGCAGCGAGTTGCGCTGCCGTCACGTTCGAACCGCCCTCTCGAAACATCATGCCGGCAACGATGTGCTGTCCGTCCGGCGTCAGATAAAACACCTGCATCCGGCCACCAGGCGCCTCGCCAAGATAGGCAGAAAGCCCCCCCTCCTCACCGAGAGCCGTCAAGACAACCCCCTGGGATTCAAGCCAAGTGAGGACAGAAGCACGAACTGGCTTCAATGCTTCGACAGCGGGCGCCGACGTCTCCGGTATCGGCTCAATCACCGGTAGAGGAAGCTCAGCTGCGCTGGACTCGGCAGGCCGCGAAGATGACTGCTCTGCTGGTTTGGTCGACGGCTGGGTGGATGCAGACGTCGAGCTCTGTTGGGGTGCCTCTCCTGACGTGGACCTAGGAACCGGTGCCGGAGAAGGAGCGGACGACGATCCCCGGGCCGTAACAGGTGCGCCTGACTGCTGGGAAGGATTTGCTCGCGGAGGAGACGGCTGAGTCGATGCTTGAGCAAATGCTTGAGAAACGGCAGCGTCAACCAAAAGCATGCAGGCTCCCGCAAGTGCGGCCATGAAGCCCGCATTCGTCTTCATGAAAACCCTCCTGCCATGACGCAAACCATACACAATCAATAGCAAAACAGCCTTTGAGACGGAAAAAGCTACAACAAGAATTATGGCCAACAATGAGTCAACAACCCCACCCTGAAGGGTGGGGCTTGCATCGAGGCTCCACCGCAGTTCCGCATATCTCAAAAAACGTGCGGCTTTGGCTTCATCGCCCGATGCGACCGTTCAGCGTTCCAACGCTGATCGTCTGTTCTTTGCCCAGAGACCAGTCCTCAGCTCTCAAGACCTAGTATATTATTTGGTTCTCGCCAATGTATCTTGGAAGGATTTGAAGTGCGGCTTTATGAAACTTTGGTCCGGCGCAACTGGCACAATACTTTGCAAGAACAAAAGGTGTCCTCTCCCGTTCAAATAGATCGACAGCGCATTTAGAAACACAAATATCCGTATCAATCCCGACGATATGAATTTCTGTAATTGCGAGATCGTCTAATGTTGCAAGGAATGTGTCGGTGACACAGGTATAGACAGGTTTATCGATTATCATGACATTTTCCGTTGGTTTAAATGCCAGTTCCATATCTGGACTTTCTCGTGAGAATCGATGCCAATTCATCAGACGTCTGTAATTCGAGCCTTCTGGGTTGTAAAAACGTGTGGCAAATATGGTTTGATAGGAAGGAAGGAGTTCTTGAATAAGGGCGGGAATATGAGCAGTGTGCTCGTTAATGAACCCTTTTTGTACATCTATAACCAAGAGTGCGGTTTTGGTCATGACGGTTGTCTCCATGGGTTAGCTTGTAGCATATTCATTTGGCGTTCTAGCGGGCCGCCGCTTCCATCCGCGTTGCCCGCACGCAACGCTACGCTACCACGAGGAGAGGCCTGAGCTGCATCGACTTGGCATGAGATCTCAGGCAGCGCGACGTGACTCAAGCCTTACCGCGTCGACGAAGGCGGAGGATTTCTCATACCTGCTTTCCCAAAGGTGGAAGCCTGAGCTCGGCAAGTAGCTGTATCGCTTCCGCAAGCCGGCCTTCGCCGGTCTTTGATCCCTTGCGGCGGATGATCTCGACTGTCCAATCCTGGATTTTCTCGCTGGCAACAAGCCAGTGCGCCGTCGCTGCAAGTTCGAGGACGGTCGCACGCACAGGCGCGAGGCGCTGCACGATACGCCTCAGCCCGTCTTCGTGGAGGTAGGAGAACTCGTGGCTGGCGATGTCGCCTTTGAGTCCGAAGATGCTGTAGCGCGCGCCGTCGAGCTTGCGACGATCGTATTTCTCTTCCAGAAGGCCGAAAGCCTCGGCATCTAAGATCGCCGCGTCCAGGTCACGCGAGTACGGGCCATAGTGGCGATAGGCATACCGGAAGCCGCTCTTCGGGCCAAGCTGGTCAAGCAGATAGGCGAGTTTCTGCAGGCGTATGCGGCTCACCAATCGGCCGCCGGCGGCGGCGACGATATCGGCAACCACATGCTCGGGTTCAGGGGCCATCAGGGTCTTCCAGCTGTCTACGCTTCCGATAAGCGAGCGATAAAACCGCAAGTTTAAAGCTGCGCATGCTCTCGTGCCGACACATAAGCATGTGTCGCCTCGTCAATCCGTCCAGCTTGCAGAAGTTCGGCCGAGCACCGCGACATCGAGCGGCCGATGCATTTGCCGGAAGCAAGAATTTCACGCAGCATGCCTGGCCAGCGATCAGAAGACTCCCGCTCAAGTTGGCGCCGAATTTCCGGGGTGAACACCAAGAATTCACGAATGGCGACCCGCCCCCCTGAAGTGTCTCTCACAAGAATCTGGGTAACGACAAGATTCAGAATCTGAAGCAGATCGATGGCGACGGTATCACGTTCCTCACGCGCGAACGGAATCAGAAGTCTTCGAATGGTCTCTGGTACCCCAATCGTATGAAGGGTTGTCAATACAAGATGACCGGTAAGGGCTGCCTCAATGGAAGCTTGAATGGTCGCCCTGTCGCGGGATTCTCCAACCAGGATCATGGACGGCTTGCGCCGTAGCGCGTTTCGGACGCAGTAGCTCCAAAGCGAGGATTCCCCACCCTCTTCAACGGGACGAAGATGAGTACCGACTTCCGTCTGCCATACAAAGGAATCAGGAAACTCCAAACCATCGAACACGTATTCGATGGGCTTGGAATATTCAATCACCTTCTCGTTGGCACCCTTCTGTTCGCAGCGCCAACGCACGAGCGACGACAACAGGGTGGATTTCCCTGAACCAGTCGGACCGCATACGAGATTCAAACCCTGGGCAGGCCGAAAATGGTCGAGAATCTCTTGCTCAACCCCAAGACGATCCACCGGAATTGGTTGTGACGGCAAGGCCCGGAGCGTCACCTGAACGCCCAAGCCTCCTGGCATCCTCCCTGCTGTCAAATTAACACGGAAGCGAAGTCGTCCAAATCCGTCTGGATGTCTAATCTCATAAGATGGATCGGCATCCCGTCCCGCGTTAAGATGCGCCATGGCATTGTCGCCGTAAATCAGCCTAGCAAGAGTCTCAATCTCAGGAAGGCGCAACGGACGCTTCGTCAAGCGCATCCAGCAGCCTGCAATCTCCGCCCATACCGGTTGATTGGGCTGGAAAGAAATGTCTGAAGCCTTGACGGAAACGGCATACGCCAGCAACCGGTCGATGTCGTCTGGCGCAAGAGAGGATGGGGTCGGCCAAGAGAGATCGTTCTGACCAGAGACGATGGCGAATGGTTGGTCACTCATGAGACAGGACGTCCAGATGCGCTTCACTCATAAAATGATACCATCAGATTAAAAGGAAATCTGGTACGCCGCTCATGACACCGTGGATGCGAGACGCTCTCATTCTTGGGATGGCTTGTCGATCCCTGCGGCTGGCGCGGGATCGCAAGGGAGTCTGGCGACCGACGGCGACCGCAACGGAAGTCGAAAGAGCCTTCGAGATGATGGCTCTCGCGCTTCGCGATGCAAGCCATGAGACCTTCGAAGACGCCAAAAGGATTGAAGAAACGGAGCGGTTGAGGCTGGCTGTCCAAGCTCTTGTTGCGCTCGCCCTGTCGAAAGATGTTCCAGAAACAGAGGTCGCTTCCATTCTGCGAAGCTTGCTGATGGACGCCCACTTGTTCTCCCGCAAGGGAGATCCTCCGCCTACCCACCGGTTCACACCTTCCTGGGCACTGGAACGCGCGAGGCGTCGCATTGCCAAGGCAGGCAAGGTTGGGAATCCGATTACCGATGTTGTCGTCCCTCCGATCCTGCCGCTTGGCAAGAAGGACGATATGCCCCAGCAAGCGGACGCTGAACCATCTCCATCGATTGCGCTCTGAATTTTTGGTGTGATGAAAAACAAAAATTTGCTATGCTTCTCACTCGTAAACCTCATCCTTATCGAAGGAGTCATACATGTCTTTGTCATATAAATCTCATGTCAAGCACAATCGTGCCTATTTGACGACGAGGTCGTACAGAATGCATCGAGCGCCGAAGCATACTATTTCGTCTCCCATGAAAACCAAGTCCGGAAACGGCAGCGCTGTGGCGATTTTCCTCGCGACCTTCAGCCTTTGCCTGTGGGGCGGCGGGGTCTTCGTCGCAAAGTGGAAAATTGATGCCATGCAGGCAAACCTGGAACTCCTGTCCTCCATGGCAAGGACCACAAATTGCGCCACTGAGAACCTTGCATCCGGAAGCAGCGCAACCTCGCGAGTCGTTGCTGCAATCCCCAGGACCGAAGACTCTTTCCTGATTTTCCATTCGCCTCTGTTCTCAATGAACCGGCTTGACTGAAACGGAAATCGTGCCCAAATCTTGTTCAACCCAAAAATCTTGATGAAGAAAAGAGGACCACGACATGGACACGCGTGACGATTCTACAATAGTGAAAAAGACTCACATTTTTCGATTGATCAAAAAAATCTCGAACAAAAACTACAGAATCGGTCGAACCATCGCCATTTTTATTTTTTGGATTGGACTAATCTCAGCGATTGTTGGCTTTGGAACCGTGCTGGTGTCCGCATTTCTGATGCTCATCGAGCCCGACATGGTGCGCACGAATTGGGGGTTCGTGCCGAATCACGCCAGATGGGCGTATATCGGCACGATGATTACGGGCATTTCAATTGCCATATCTGGCCTTCTTTCGGCGTTGGTGGGACAGTTGTCCGTTGCCATCTTCGACATGTCCAGGAAGATCCAGAACCAGTGATTCGGCCTTGCGTAATTGAAAATGCTAGGCAGAATGAAGACGACCCGAACAGTGCGATCAACCCCGGGTCTCCGCGGTGGAGTCGAATTGAAGGCGCGGATATACTGAGGCCCCGGGATGAGGCGTCGGCCCGACAGGCCTGAACAACGAGTGGGGTTGGAACCCGTGGCTGGGATCGGACACAACTCGAAACCGCAAGGACGACCGAGCATGTACGCCATCTCGTTCGACATGGACATGACCGCACTTCAGGCCGCCTATCACGCAACGACCTGGCAAAACGCCTACAGCGATATCAGGCGCGTGCTCAGCAAGCACGGCTTCACCCGACAGCAAGGCAGCGTCTACTTCGGAGACGACAGTGTTGATGCCGTCCGGTGTGTCCTCGCTGTCCAGGAGCTGACCAAAGCGTACAGCTGGTTTGGCCCCTGCGTACGCGACATCAGAATGCTTCGCATCGAGGACAACAACGACCTGCGTCCGGCGGTTGACCTTCATCGCTCGTGCTGCCACCATCTCCCCCCTCTCAGCCCCAGGGCGCTTTTGTCCTGCCCGTCCCTCCCCTGCCAGTCGTGCCCCTGCTGGTCGGGCTGGATGCGGGCGGTCGGGGTCGAACCGACACGCCGGTTTTCCGGCGGCGGATTTTAAGTCCGCTGCGTCTACCAGTTCCGCCACGCCCGCAGCCCACCTCACATAGCACCGACGGCACCTGTCAGCGAAGCCCGGGTGGTTGACCGGCGCAGCGCTTGCCAGCAGGATTCCGGGCTAGTGCGTAAGGCGGATGCAGCGCTCGGCCCAGACTACGACATCCAGATCGTCGAGATGCACCTCCGGGGACGCCTTGAAATCAGAATCCGCGAGATCAATGCCAAGAACGGATTTCACCCTAACTTTGTGCGAGAAGCCCCGGCATTCATGCTGGGGATGGATAGCACCAATGGCGTAGCTGGCGTTGTTGCGTGATAGACAAATTCTGTCTACGATGACGCCATGAAACTGACCCTGCAAACTCAGCTGCTGCCAACACAAGAGCAAGCTGCTTCTCTCGAAGCGACAATGCGCGCCTTCAATGCAGCTGCCGATTGGCTGGCAGGTGAGGCGTTTGCCAGAAAAACAGCAAACAAGATTGCCCTGCAAAAGCTCTTCTACCAAACTCTACGAGATCGCTTCGGACTGTCGGCGCAAATGGCCGTGCGCTGCATTGCGCAGGTCTGCGAAGCCTACAAGCGTGACCCAGTCGCGCGGCAAGCCTCGCCGTTCAGGGCGGGGAAGAATAGCGCGGACGGCGGAGTCGTCCTTTGAGCTGATCTCAGTGTGGTGCCTGCTGCTGTTCAATGTACTGGCGAACGATGGAAATCGTCGCACCGCCACAACTTGAGGCGAAGTAGGACCAAGAGTATAATTGAGCGATGCAACGGTTCCAAGCTTTCAGATTCGAACTCATGCCGAATGGCCAGCAGGAACGGCTCATCCGCCGCTTCGCTGGCGCTTGCCGGTTCGTCTACAACAAGGCATTGGCCTTGCAGAAGGAACGCCATGAACAAGGCGAGAAGAAGCTTGGCTATGCCGAGCTGTGCAAGCTTCTCACCGAGTGGCGCAATGGCACAGAAATGCCTTGGCTGGCAGAGGCGCCTATTCACCCGCTGCAACAAAAACTCAAGGACTTGGAGCGTGCCTACAGCAACTTCTTCGCCAAACGCGGCGACTTCCCGCGTTTCAAGAAAAAGGGCTGGTCGGACAGCTTCCGCTATCCAGACCCGAAGCAGATCAAGCTCGATCAGGGCAACGACCGCATCTTCCTGCCCAAGCTCAGTTGGCTGCGCTATCGCAACAGCCGGAAAGTGCTGGGCGATTTGCGGAACGTCACAGTCAGCCTGAGCGGTGGCAAGTGGTTCATTTCCATCCAGACCACGCGAGAGGTCAAAGAGGCCATCCCGCGGGGTGGCGCGGTCGGCATCGACATGGGCATTGTCCGGTTCGCTACGCTCTCGGACGGCACGTTCTACGCGCCCCTCAACAGCTTCAAGCGGCATGAGTTTGCCTTGCGCAAGGTGCAGCAGGCCATGAGCCGCAAGGTCAAGTTCAGCAACAACTGGAAGAAGGCGAAAGCGCGCGTTCAGCGCATTCATTCCCGCATCGGCAACACCCGCCGCGATTTCCTGCATAAGGTCTCGACCGCGATCAGCAAAAACCACGCGATGGTGTTTGTCGAGGACTT
>Ga0308414_1001505_pt1 | contig 15247 bp, 8 predicted proteins | sample HotsprSampleOS50_FD_205667 | JGI IMG/M metagenome (GOLD analysis project Ga0308414, IMG submission 205667) | Hot spring phototrophic mat microbial communities from Octopus Spring, Yellowstone National Park, Wyoming, United States - 20090730_OS50 ... | reverse complement strand
CATATATCAGTTGGGAAGTTCAGGATTCCGGGCTTGAGCCAGGGGCATAGAGGAAGTCGGGGATAGGAAAGAGGAGCGTCATCTTCGGAAGCAGAGGATGTATCAGATACGCTCCTCCTGGCACGATGCGCTCCCACCACTATTTCCTCATCTATTTGCTCTTTCCTCTTCTGGTATTGGCGTGAAACAACGCCCGGTGTGGGAGCGCCTGCACACATAGGCTGGATAATCAGGGCAACAGCTTGCCTGGATTGAGTTGTCCATCGGGATCAAACCTGGCTTTTATGTTCCGTTGTAATTGGAGTAAATCCGGGCCTAATGCCGTTCTCAGGAAAGGGCGTTTGAGGGTACCAATCCCATGTTCACCTGAAAGTGTGCCACCGAGTTCTAACGCCAGGGCGAAGATCGCTTCGGCTGCCTGCCAGGTACGTGTGACCTGGGCGGCATCGCGGGCATCAAACAGGATGTTGGGATGCAGGTTGCCATCACCGGCATGGCCAAAGATGGCAATCGGTTGCGCATAACAGGAGGCAATGTCCTTGATCCGCTGTACAGCGTGGGCGATCTGTGGCAGTGGCACGCAAATGTCTTCACCCAGGCGGTTGGGTCGCAAGCGTGCCAGGGCAGGCGCAATCGCCCGCCGCGCCTGCCAGAGCGCCGCTTCGTCCACTGCATTATGGGCCACCTGTACTGTCCGCGCCCCACCGCGCCGCGCATGATCGGCCAGGGCCGCGGCTTCCTGTGCAACCGTTTCTGGCTCACCGTCAGCGAGTAGCAGCAGCAGTGCGCCGGCATCACGGGGGAGACCAATGTGGAGATAATCTTCTACCACCACAATGGTGGTATCATCCATAAGTTCCAATGCGGCGGGCAGCACGCCCGAGGCCATAATCGCCTCAACCGTCGTGCATGCATCCGCCAGGTGCTCAAAGATCGCCAGCGTTGTGCGGCGTGTCGCGGGCATTGGGATGAGCCGGAGTGTGGCTTCGGTCAGAATCGCCAGGGTGCCCTCAGATCCAATCAGCAGTTGCAGCAGGCCAGCATCGGGCGACTGTGCGGCAGTCCCGTCACCCACACGTATGACGCGACCATCAGCCAGCACCGCTGTCAGCCCCAGGACATAGTCGGCAGTCACGCCATATTTGAGGCAGCGTGGGCCACCGGCATTGCAGGCAATGTTGCCGCCGATAGTCGAGATACCCTGGCTGGATGGATCGGGCGGGTAGAACAGGCCTTGCGCTTCGGCCGCTCGCTGGAGATCGGCAGTGATGGTGCCAGCGTGGGCATAGGCGACCATCTGCTGTGCATCTATATGCAACTGGTGCATGCGTGTCAATGCCAGGATGAGCGATCCAGGTGTAGGTATGGCCCCGCCTGCCAGCCCGCTGCCCGCGCCGCGGGTGACGATCGGTATGCCAGCGGCAGCGGCGAACTGCGCTACGGCGCTCACCTCGGCAGTATTGGCGGGCAGCACCACGGCCAGTGGCTCACCCGATGGCTGCGCAATTGAGGCATCGGTCGCGTAGCATGCCCGGTCTTCGGCAGTGGTCAAGACATGCCTGGCTCCGACGACGGTGGCGATGGTAGCCAGCAATGAGGCCTGGTTTGAAATGACCGGTGGATACGGCCTTCGATCAACGAATGCTGTCTCCGATCCCGGAACGAAGAGTCTCGTTGGCCGTGCTGTATCGGCTGCATGCGGCTGATCAATGATTATCCCTCGCTGCCGCTGTTCGTTCTGCCAGATGATCTGTGCCAGGGGGGAGAGGCCATTCTCAGTTGAGAGTGTGCCGCCTCTGCGTCGAATATCATCATAGATACCAGCAGCGGCGTGTGTGGCTTCACTGGCCTGTGCGCCGGTCAGTGCTATCTGTAGCGCACCAACGCCAATATCGCCTCCCAGCGCCAACGTTAGACCGTAGCGGTGAGCAATCATACGTGCCCGTTGCGCACAGGCCGCCAGATCAGCGCGAGGCAGCGTGACGGTGAGTTGCTGTGTCGTGGTAGCATTGTGCTGACATGCCCACTGTTCCCAGCGTTGCCAACCGGCATCACTGACCCCTAATTGATCAACACCGGCCTGAAGCGCCAGTTGGGCAAGCTGTGTTGCCTGTCGTTCGACCGTGGTAAGGCTGCCTTCAAGTTCGGCCAGCAACAATGTTGTATCAGCGTGTTCAGTGAGAAATGCCAGAGCGCTGAGACTAAGACCGGCCGTAAGCAGGCGAGTAGCAAACCGGGTGGCCTGAGCGAGATCGGTACAGGAAAGGAGCAGGCACTGCCGTATAGCGGGCAGGGGGCGCAGATTCAGGGTGACGTCGCGCAAGTCGCCAACGGCAAGCCAGTTACCAACAAGGGCACGCGGCAAGCCGTAGCCAGTGACCCGCTTTAAGGTTGGCCCGCCGAGGGTGATGGCTGGTGGTGTTGATGCGTCTGCAATGGTTCCAGTGGGCGGAACCAGGGTGCCGGCACGTAGATAACGGGCAATGGTACCATAACGCAGCCGTCGCCGCCCACCAGCATTGCGTGCCACCAGGTCGGCCAGGGTCAGGCCTGGCATGAGAGGTGCTATAGGGAGGCACAAACCGTAGGGCTGCAACTGCGTATTCAGATCATCAACCGTGCTATCTACGGTTGACGTTACCAGGAGTGCGGCTGGCTGTACGCTTATGGGTGATGCCGACATTGTATACCAGTTGCCGTGATGAAATAAGAGAGGTGTGCCTCAAATTTCATCATCTCGCGCCTTGAGGACACCATAGATGGCTACTCCCCATACAGAAGATATTATAGCATGGAAGGCATTTACCGTGTCTCCAGTTAATCTTTCAGTTCCAACTCTGTCACCTGTCACCCGATATTCAGGATAAGGATGAAGTCTCGTTGTAGTACCAGACTTGGTAAACATAAATGCCATGAGTCCTACGGTTCGACAGACAATGGTACTAATTCAATATAGTTCTTTTTTCTGAATTTTTTGGTATATTATCAGGCATCCCAGGTGTATACTATTTGTTAACTATGATGATCTATTTCACCGCGCTGATCCCACGGTAGATGTCAATCGTAAGCGGTATAAGTAAGTAGAGACGGACATATGTTCGCTTCCGCCTCTATTATGGCACGCACGTATAGGAGTAATGCGCATGTTCAGGTCTTTGATCAACACAACGTATGCAACTCTTCATCGCCAATCACACCTGGTTATCCTCGTTACGCTGTTCATGGTTGTTCTGGCCTTACTGTCTCTGGCTGCCCATATGCCTTATGTACAGGCAGAAAGCAGTATGGCTGGCCCGACACCAACGGCCTTGCATTCTGCTGAGGGCCATCTGACGGTTGTAGGCGGAGAACTGGCCGCTCCGCAGGAGTTCCCCTGGATGGCACGCCTGATGACGATTAATAGCACTGATAACATGGTTACGCTGGTGAGCTTCTGTGGTGGGACGCTCATTCATCCCGAATGGGTTGTGTCCGCTGCGCACTGCTTCTATGACAAGCAAACCGGTGAACTGATGGATCGCACCGGGTTGCATGTGTTTCTGGGCGGACTGACCTATGGCCCTGGTGATTATCTCGATTACGAAGCCGGTCGTGTATCCAACGGTGTGTATATTCCAGTCGATCGGGTTATTTTACATGAAGACTATGAGTACCATACAACCACACTGAAACCTCGTGATATTGCCTTGCTCCACCTGGCCGCACCGGTTGACATAACATCAACGAACCTGGCGACGCTGTCACTGCTTACGCTGGCACAGGAAGCCACGTATGCTGCTCCGGGTCGGTCAGGGATCTTGAGCGGATGGGGGTTGATGGAAGCCCCACCCGATTCGGGCTATGATCTGACCAACACCGATGCTTTGCGCAAAGTGACGTTACCTATTCAGGATTCTGATCAGTGCTTTCCCTTTGAACCTGTTGCTATAAGGCAATCCTTGCTTTGCACAGGCGGAGAGGGATTTATGGGTGGTGCTCTGGGTGATAGTGGCGGCCCTTTTGTGGTGCAGACAAACACTGGCCCGGCGCTGGCGGGTGTGGCAAGTTTTATCCAGATTGGTGCTGACAGAAAGATTACCACTACCTTCACGAGGGTAACTGCCTATACCGACTGGATTACACGGCATGCCGATCTAAATGCACCGGTGCCGAGTCCCACGGCACCGCCCGACCAGACGACAACGCCGAGTCCTACTACCACCGCCAGTCCCACCCCAACGCCTGACCCTACAATAACACTTCCGCCAGTTGCGCTTCACATGGATGTAAACGTTCTCAATGGCGCACCGGGCAGCATCTTTCGCTTTACGGTCATTGGCGCAACCAATGTGGATATGTTGATTGCTATTCGACCACCGGATCAGACCACCTTTATTCCCCTGGCGACTCTCGGTATATCGGGTGACATTGCTGCTGCTGACTTCGTTTTTGCGTTGTATATGTTGCCCAATGTGCCAGCAGGTATCTATGAAGTCCAGGCTCGACAAGGCGACCAGTCCATCTCACAATTCATTACCATTAGCACTGAGGCGGATCGGCATACTGACCAGCCACCTGATGGCGTACCGATATTGATCTTTCCTGTGCCGTTAGACAACAATCAGCAGCGTGTGTATCTGCCGCTGATTCAGCGCTGATAGCGCAAGCCTGGCTCAATTTGTTCCAACGCATTTCCACGAGTTACGCGGAGGTGTCCTGATGTGGCCCCGGCCCCCCCAGCCCCCCCGCTGGGGGGGGCGTCCTGGTGTGGCAACCCTGCTGGGGGGCGTCCTGATGCGGCCCCGCGCTGGGGGAGGCGTCCTGATGCCGCAAAGCTGAGCGGTGTGCAACCAGACCGACACCTGTGCGGAACTACACCCCCTGGAAGGGGAAGATGGGGGAGCGTGATGGCGGGCGAGACGCCCGCGCTCCCAGGCGCACCATGCTCCCAGGCGGGCGAGACGCCCGTGCTCTCAGGCGCACTATGAACACTGACGACAGCGCGTACTCCCAGATGGGAACAGGTACGTCGTAACGACTGCAGTCGTTACGACATGCTCTGTGCATATGCAGTGTGGCTGACCACTAATACCGCAGCACCAGCGCAACCTGTTGATGCTGCGACAGTGCCCCGTTGTCCACAAACGCTACGCGCCCGCCGTGCGCCAGCACGGCCTCGATCAGATCATCCACGGCATCATCCAGCACATCGGGCGCGGACGGATCGTCGGCTGGCGTGAGGTGCATGCCACTTGCATCCACTCGCGCCGGATAGTGAAAATCCTCTTCGACCAACAAGAGGGCACCACGCCCTTCATGACCGAGCCGCCAGGCCTCACCGATCGTCGAGACATACTTCTGCGCGCCCACCGCCGCGTCAAGCTCTTGCAAGTAGCCCTGCCGTCGTGCCGCCAGGCTGCTTTTGACCAGCGGCCAGACCAGTTTGCCCAGTTCATGCGCGGTGGTTTTGTCGTGATTGCCGGTCATCGTGGTGATAATCTCGTTTGTATACGCCGAGACCTCCTGGAAAAAGGCCAGATAGCGATCCACACCGACTACCGCCAGTGGCAACGGGTCAGCAACCATAAACGGCTTGAACGCTGCATCCACCTGGCGAAAAAATATCCGGTGATGCTCATCACGATAGGCCGAACGATTGATATCCGGTTTATTGGAGATCGCTTGCTGACCGCCCGGCCCGGTGTGGTTGATAGGAAACCCGTTGCCGGTGACTTCGATCAGCGTCTCGCGGGTACCCTCAAACAGGCGCGTCGGCTGTTCGCTCAACGCCAGCACCCAGTAGCGTGGCGTGCGGTTAAGGGCGAACACCAGATCGCGAGTAGCAAACGACTCATCGACCACCACCCGCTCTTTCAGTGTAAACGGCAGCATAAAGGCTCGGGCTATATCGGCATTCACAAACAGCGCCAGACCATCCAGCGTATAGCGGTAGTCAATCGTGTTCACGAGTTGATCTAGACGCGCAAACAACCCGGCCAGATCACGTTGTGAAAACTCAGCCAGGAGCCGCTCCTGGGCCTGGCGCACCAGGTTTTTGACCCGGATCGGATCCTGGTGATTTGCAGGTGCGGTGCGATGAGTGGGCAACAGGATGGACAGGGCGGGGTAGCCCCGTATGGCCTGCAACAGTTGAATGTCGGTTCGATTCATAAAAAACCCTGCGGTGCAGACTGTTGCCTTCAGGCAACAGACGGAACCACATCGTCCTTTCTATTCACGTATTAACAAAGTAGAAATCTTGTACAAAAATGAATGGTATGAAGGGAACGGCTGTGGTCAAACTTGTTTGTGATGACGTTCAGACCACCTCGCTACCCCTGGCCAGAGTAAAGTCTCGTTGGAGTACTATCGACCTGATCATTCGCCCTGATCCTGGTTAAGCAAGGATGGCTCAGGCAGATACAATCGCTCCTCAACCGCGTCATATTCAAATAACTCGGCGTAGCGCCCCCAATCGACGGCGGTCGCAAATTGGCGCTGCGCTTCGTCGTAGGGATAATGCTCGTCCAGAATATCCAGAAAAAAGTCGGCGCGCATGCCCCCGCGCTGCTTTTCGCGCAGGGTCTGGACGATGGTGACAATCAGCGGTACGTGGGCTAACACTTGCTGGCGAAACAACTCCTTGCTCGTCAGAATGGTAGCCTGGGCAAAGGCACGCCCCATGTCGCTGACGATCACATCGCCCTCGACGACGCTGGCAAAGCCGAGCAATACCGCCGCGTCAACAATCGGTAGCAGATCATCAATTTCTAGGCGGAGCCGTTGGGCCAGTAATGGCAGATCGTCCCGTCCCCCTCTTTCGAGCAAGATTTCCAGCAAGCCACTGATGCCGCCACTGCGGGCATGGGGCAGTGGTGGAAAAGGGGGTGTGGCTTTTGTCTGCGGTACGCCGGTGACTTCGGCTTCGGGATTGGTCATCACAGTATAGATATAGTCAACTAACGCCTGAAACCGTGCAGCAACACGGTCACGTGGGCGCGGCAGATCTATCTGCAACTCGCCGCGCACGTGACCCGGATTGGCTCCCAGAATGATCACACGGTCAGCGAGCAACACCGCCTCCTCAATGTTATGGGTGACGATCAGGATGCTGCGGGCGGGAAACATCCCGGCCTCCCACAGATCGCTAATCTCACCGCGCAGGTTCTCGGCGGTCAGCACATCAAGGGCACTAAACGGCTCGTCCATAAACAGCACCTGCGGCTGCACCACCAGCGCCCGCGCAAAGCCCACGCGCTGGCGCATGCCACCCGATAACTCTTTGGGATAGGCATTCTCGAAGCCGTCCAACCCGACCATATCGATCGCCTTCAGTGCCCGTACATGGCGTTCTTCACGCGCAACCCGTTGCGCCTCCAGTCCGAGTTCCACATTCTGCTGCACCGTCAGCCATGGCAGCAGCGCAAAGCTCTGAAAGACCATGGCCACATCGGCGTTTGGCCCGTTCAGTGGCTTGCCGCTGCTGGTTACGTGCCCGCTACTGGGGGGGATGAGGCCGGCCATAATGCGGAGCAGCGTACTCTTGCCGCTACCGCTGCGCCCCAGCAGCGCCAGCACCTCACTATCGCATACATGCACATTCACATCTTTCAAAACCGTAAAAGTTCCTTTGCCATCAGGCAAGGGAAAGTGCTTTGAGATCTGTTCAGCCACAATAATCTTTCCCTGAGTTGCACTGGTCATAGATCTATGCTTTCTCTATCTGCTGATAGTACTACAGTTGTAGGTGCCTGCCGCCGGGGGTCTGAAGTCTCCCCGGCTCGGCATGCGAGGGCCGCCTGCGCGGCCTGGACAGCCCGCGAGGCGGGCTGTGCCACCGGTCGCCCGCAACTTCGGGGCTGACTATACCACCGCGTACCTCCTGATAGGTGGATACCCCCTATCTCCTGCCAACCGCTCATTCCAACCGATACTTTGTCTCACCTAGTATGTAGAGCTTTCGCCACAACAGGCGGTTCATTGCCACCACGTACACTACCATCATGCCCACGCCCAGCACGATGCGGGGCCAGTCGCCCACCACTGTCGCCTCCGTAATGTATGCCCCTAGCCCGAATGCCTCCAGGGTCATATCACCCCAGACCACAATCTCGGCAATAATACTGGCGTTCCAGGCTCCACCTGCTGCCGTTAATGCCCCCGTTACCCAGGCCGAGAAGATGCCCGGAATAATCAGTGTGCGCCAGCGCTGCCAGGTCGTCAACCCCAGGCTGGCCGCCATCTCGCGCAGATCGGTAGGAATACTCATCGCTCCGGCAATCGTGTTAAACAAAATATACCACTGTGCCCCAAGCGCCATGAGCAAGATCCCGCCCCAGTTCAGGCTTATCCCGGTCTGAATAAACATAATGGTCGCAAACGGGAACAGAAAATTGGCCGGAAACGAGGCCAGGAACTGCACCACTGGCTGTATCAATCGCGCCAGACCAGGATTAAAACCGATGGCTACACCGATCGGTGTCCAGATCAGTGTGCAGACCACCAGGAGAACCATTACCCGCCCCAGTGTCACCAGGCCGAGCAGGGCGGTATAGCCGACTTCAGACAGTCCCACGGTCGTCAAAATAAACTGTAATGCTGCCAGCACCAGACCAATCGTCACCAGAATCAATAAGCCCTGGTATAGCCGATCACCCCTCGTTAAAGATCGGGCGGATTCGGGATGTGGCGAGCGTATGGGCGTGAGCTGCGCCAGGGTCATGTTCAACGCCTCATATACTGGTGCCAGTCTGCGCCCCAGGCGGCGCGGAATGCGGGCGGCACGTAGCAGATTCAGTAGCCAGGATTGTGGTGCTTCTGCTGCTGCGCTCTGCTCGATCTTAAACTTATCCGACCAGGCGATCAATGGGCGCCAGAACAGTTGATCTACCAACACAATAACGATCGCAATCGTCAGCAATGCCCAGCCGAGCGCGGCCATATCCTGGGCGACGATCGCCGCCGCCACATACGAGCCAACGCCGGGTAAGGTGTACTCCTGATTGAGGACGCTGATTGTTTCGCTGGCAGCAAGGAAGAACCAGCCTCCACCAAAGCTCATCATCGCATTCCAGATCAACCCGATCATCGATGATGGTACTTCGACCTGCGTAAAACGCTGCCAGCGCGATAGCCCGTACAACGCGGCTGCTTCGTCCAACTCGCGGGGCAGGGTCTTGAGCGATTGATAGAACGTAAAGGTCATATTCCAGACCTGACTGGTAAAAATGGCAAAAATAGCCGCCGCTTCTAACCCCAGCAAGCTACCCGGAAAGAGCGCAATAAAGCCGGTGACGGTAATCGCCAGAAAGCCGAGCACTGGCACTGACTGCAGAACATCCAATAGCGGTATCAGCACCTGTTCGGCGCGACGGCTGTGGGCAGCCGCATAGCCATAGGCAAAGGTGAATAGGAATGAAGCCACCAGCGCGATAAACATGCGCAACGTCGAACGGGCAGCATAGTACGGCAAGTTGCGGGGATCGAGACTAATAACTGGTACCACATCGGGCGGTTGAAACTGCACCAGCATCCCCGCACCGACCCGGGCAATCATGTACAGCAGCGCCATCGTCCCCAGAATCAGCACAACATCGGCCAGTCCAAATGGCAGGCGACGCAACACGTCGCGGGTAGGAAAGGTCTGCGGCTGCATTGAAAACTTCTCCCGTAGATTGAACAAGACAAACAGGGGAACACACGGCGAATGCGTGCATTCTAGAGTGCCTATAGTATACATGATCTTTGTCAGAAGCGTGCAGATGAGAGGAAGAGTTGTTGTATGCTTTTCAGGCAGGCTCTAATCTAAATAGCGCAGGGCATCAGTCACGCGATCGATGATCTCCTGGAAATCAAATGGTTTAATGATGACATGGTCAAATCCAGCACGAATAATATCGGGCGGGAGGTAGTTGCGTGCATGGGCGGTGATAGCTAAAATAGGCGTGTTGGCAAAGCGTGGATCGGCGCGTAGCTCTTGCACCGCCTCAATACCTGTTTTGCGGGGCATCTGAATGTCCATTAGAATCAGATCGGGCAGCTTGCGCCGGGCTACCTCAATCGCTTCTTGCCCATCATGGGCATCATAGACCGTATAGCCCTGTCGCTCAAAAAAGAGCCGAAGTAGATTTTGCAGATCACGCTCGTCTTCAACGATTAAAATGCGAGGCCGCTTCACTGGTTACCTCCCGTAGAATGTTCTGGTTGTCTAGATATTGCCTGACATGCTGTCTCATGCATTCAAAGAATGCAATTAAAGACAGCGCTGGATTTTTTTGGCAATCACGGTGGCGAGCTGCAATCAAGTATATAGATGTGCGGTTCATATTTGAAAATCTGGACGTTAGCCAGTAGACGACCGTCTACTGGCAAAAGACCTTCTTTTTTCTGAAGAATTGGATCAGTAAAGCAGGATTGGTGCCATAGCGCTCGACCGTTCGTTGTGATCTGGAGCTTCCAGAATACACGATGTTTCCAGGACAGCTATGATATCCTCTTTCTTCCTGCATATATACTATACTGCTATTACGGCAATATTACCAGCTTTTTTATCCGATTTTAATCTATTTTACCGGATGTATAGCAATCCCTTCCGAATTGTCAACTGGAGTTCAGGTTTGAGCCTGGATCCCGCTCCTTCCTTGTTTAGGAAATAGGAGCGAGGAAGTAGGGCGGTGCTTCAGCAAACCTTTTTTCCCTGGTACAACAACGAGCCATTCCCTGGGAAGGAAGGCGCAGTGTGGCTTCGCCCCTCCGAACCCACCGTATGTGGTGTGGTGCGGCTTCGCTCCTTCACACTAGAAAGGAAACGTGCGCGGGGGCCGCAAACCCTCGCACCCCTGCCGCGATGAAGTCTCGTTGGAGTACCAGGAATAAGACACCGCACCCTATCAACTGAAAATCATGCTTATCAGGGCAATAATACCAGTATTTTTTCCAGTAGTACGGTATTTCCGTTTATGATACCCTCTGCTGATTCAATTTCAAGCCGATCCATGGTCTGGTAGTCGTACCAGCCGATCACTACCTGATACTGACCAGGTGGCGCTGCTGGTGCCAACACCGGCCCATAGATGTCGATCAACCGTTGCCCCGGCTGCCACTGGCTGGTTGGCATGACTGAAGGAGGGCGATCATGCTGGCCCTGGAGCGAACCGTCAGGGCCGATCAGATGCACAAACAGGGTGTAGTCCCGTGACGGTGTATGCTGTGCGGCCCAGGCCAGCGTAATTGGGACAACATCGCCTGGTTGATAGGAACCGGCAGGCAGCGTATAGGCTACCAGATGGATGCCCTCAGACCAGCGCGCCGCAACAGGGGTCATCTGCTCAATCGCTAGCGGTTCGGGCTGTACCTGCCAGAGCAGACCCACCGGGTGCTGGCGCAACCCCAGTTCTGGGGCCGGGTGCAGCAGGTATACGGCAGTATCACGCTCCAGCCACTCCTGAATGTGTTCGCGGTCGGCATCGGAAACAAGCATCAGGTCAGGATGCTGACCTTCAACTGCCTGCAAATAGCGTAGCCGCTCAATCGAATTGCGGTCGTCTACAATCACTGCCGGGGTGGATAGGGACTGCGACATAATAGCTCGCGCTGCCTGCTCGGTGGCGGGGCTATTGGCGGCGCGAATGCTGTCGATATTGCGGCTCAACAGCGTGATGGGCAGGGCCAGGCACAGCAGGCTCGCCACGCGCGCTGCTGGTGGTGGCAGAGGGCGCAGCAGGAGCATCAGTCCTTCGCCCAGCAGCAATGCCGCCAGCAGATGAGCGGGTAGTAAAAAGGCATCGATATCGATCACATAGTAGACACTGCAAAAGAGAAAGACAATGGCATAGCTGATCAGCAGCAGCAGGGCCAGCGCCCGATCACGACCGGCCAGCGCGACGGTGCCTGACAGTGCCAGCAGGGTGCCGATGGGCAGTAATTCGGGCCAGATAAAGGTCTGCACCAGAGCCAGCGGGCGTCCCAGGCCCTCGGCCCATAATTGTGCCGGATCGAGCCAGACCGCGGCCATGCTGGTACCCGAAGCGTGCCGCCACATAAAAAGCCAGCGATCTTCCCACGGTGGCGCACGCAGCGCCAGATAGAGGTAGAGCAGACAGGGCAGGAATGTTGCCAGCAGTACTGACCCGATTTCAGACGGACGCGGCCAGCGACTCAGAGCGATAAACAATAGGAGACCCGGCAGGATCAGCATAATGGAACGATGATGCGCGAGCGCCAACCCGCACAACAACCCGATGCTCCACAGTGGCAGTTGCCGGTTGCGCCAGCGCAAGACGGCCAGGATGAGCAGTGCTTGTAAGAGTAATGCCAGCGCGTAGACTTCGGTTATGGTCGCCTGTGACCAGAAGGTCACTGAGGTTGCCAGCGTGAGCGGAGCAGCTATGGCAACGACCAGGCGCTGACCCATTGTGCGTGCACAGAGGTAGAGTACTCCCACGGTCAGCGCTCCGGCCACGGCTGAGAAGAGGTTCATCCGCCAGGCCGGCGTCGAGCCGAGCGGCAGGTGACTCCAGAGCCAGCCCAGCAGGGTGTAGAGCGGATAGCCGGTGGGATGCGCGACATCTAGCGTCGGCGCGACCCGCTGGAGTTCGGCGGTGTCGCCAATGCCCAGTCCAGGCAACAGGGTATGCACATACAACGCCAGGGTGATCACACTCAGGGCAATACCAACTGGCAAATCGTGGCGATGCAGGTGCGTGTTTTGCGCACGGCGTTCACCCGAAGTCTGGCAAGCATTGGCGGGTTGCATGGAATGCACCCACATCCGTTCAAGCGATCGACGTACCATGGGCCTCCCTATGACAGGATGTATGCGGTGATATGGTCAGTTTGCTAGAGCAAGTCTATCTTCATTGTAACCTGGAGTGGAGTCCTGGCTTTCGCCTGGATGGAGCGAAACTCCGGCGAAAGCCGGGACTCTAGGGCTTCACAACTTAGGATTGCTATAGGCCTACATCCCTATCTGGAAACGCCGATTGTCTGAGACGCTGAGGTGCGATCTGCTCACCCGGCGGCATCTCATAATCGACGACTTCTTCAGCGTCCTCACCAACTAAAGGATTCAACGACTTTACTGTGGAGCGACGGTTGCTCAATACCAACGCTGCATACAGCAGCAGCATACCGTAGAACTTATAGGAGAGAATAAGCTGCCAGTAGGGGCCATGTAAGGTGCGATTAAAAAACGTCCATGGATTACCTGGCGCGATCAGCATAAACGCCAGGAACAGACATGCCACAGACGGCCAGGCTAGGCCTTCCTCGTCTTCGTCGGCCAGAACGAGCAGTTGGAAGATGGGCACCACCAGGATCGCCAGATAGTGCATCCAGGCTACTGGCAGCACCAGCACCAGCGTCACCGTCCACAGACCATACCCCAGATCAGGCCGTAACCGGCCAGCCTGCGTAAACCAGAATGTTACGGTCGTAAGGACGACAAACCAGACGTAGGTTGCCAGCGTAACCCATCCGCCACCATCAGGCTCAAGACCGATGGAATCAGCGATAAACAGACGGTTGATAAAGCCGTTGAAGGTTTGATTCTCGACCCAGGCCGTACCGCCACTCGTGGCCTGCAGTACCTCGCTTAGAAAAACAAACCATGGTTGCCCGCCCAGCACTACCAGCGATGCCACTCCGATGCATATTGCGGCCAGCACCGCCCCGCCCAGTGCCCACCAGCGACGCTGTGCGCAACTCAGACCGAGGATATACACCGGGTATAGCTTGAGCGTGGCGGCCAGGCCCAGCGCAACACCCATCCATCCCCAGCGCTCGCGTCGCATTGCCAGCAGACCACATGATAGGGCACATAGCACGATGATATCGATCTGACCATAACGCAGTGCGTCCCGAATCGGCTGCATAAGCAGCAATATCAGCGCCAACCCCGCTGCGGGCCACGAACATAGCCGTACATGGTAGGCCCGCAGGAGTACCCCGGCTGACACCAGCAGGAGCGCGGTGTTCAACAGACGCCAGATGTACAGAGCTAATGTAGAGTTTAGCAGGGCAAAGGGATAAAAGGTAAAAGCAAAGCTGGGCGGATACTTGTAGTGTGCATCAAAGGGATTGCCGCTGATACCAGCCAGATTATACAGTGGTTGACCATACGTGATATAACCAGCGACACCAGTGTGGATTGCATTGAAGTCATGGCTGTAGCTTGATCTGAAAATATCCCAGAACATCCCCAGCGCAAAGCCGCCCGCTACCAGCAGGATAAGACTCGCCATAATGACCGCTGGAAATCGCTGTTCCTTGAATAGCAGCAGTGCCAGGCCAAGCGGTACCAGCAGCAGCGGTATGTTCTCATGGTGTAACAACAGCGGCCATAACCTGGCGATCAACATATAGAGGGTGAGCGGGCCAGCCGCAACGGCCAGCACGGCTAGCAGTTGGCAGGCGCGGGCACCCCGACCAGCAGTGCGGTGCAGTATCACCAGCAGGGCAACGATTAAAGCCATACCAGCGGTTGTGGCCGGCAGAAAGGGATCAAACCATATGCGTGCCCACCCCCAACCGCCTGCCAGCGCCACCCCCACCGCCAGCGCCAGCGACCAGGCCCAAATACGCGTCGCTCCGCTAGACCGCAATCCCCACCCGATCATGATACTGCACAGGGTCGGCAACCACGCCAGTGGGGGGAGCAGTGGGAGCAATGGGATACCGCCAGTCGATTGCAGTTTGATCCGTTTGATCATCACGGTCAACTCGCGGGGATCGTCTGGGACATTCAGTGCAGATAGTGTCATATCCTGAAGCGCAATATGGGTGCGCCCACTGCCCGGCGGTGACATGGGATTGAGAAACTGATAGCGCCGCAACTGGTTGTCCGCAACCTGGATGCGGGTCACCTTCCGATCCTCAACGACAATGCGTACCTCGCTACCACCGGGTCGTCCGGTCATACGCATCGTCACAATCGCCGGATGCGGCATACTTGGGAGCCAGACTGTGGCAGATGGCATCGTCCACCGTGCCTGACCGATCACAACTTGCTCGCGCTCATAAAACCCGCTGGTGAGAAACATTGACGTGTGGGAATGCCCTACTCGCAGCACCAGTAAGCGGTTCATCTGCCAGCCGGTTGCAGCAACAAGTAACGTTGCGCTAGCAACCAGCACGGCGGGCAACCACTCCCGCCATACCAGGTGCAGATAGGGCGGTGACAGGCGCTTACCAGTGACACAATACGTCGTAGTACTCATTAGTTCTCGCTATCATACGTCTTGATCGCTCAGGCGACTATCATAGTGAAAAA
>Ga0308414_1001500_pt1 | contig 15264 bp, 14 predicted proteins | sample HotsprSampleOS50_FD_205667 | JGI IMG/M metagenome (GOLD analysis project Ga0308414, IMG submission 205667) | Hot spring phototrophic mat microbial communities from Octopus Spring, Yellowstone National Park, Wyoming, United States - 20090730_OS50 ... | reverse complement strand
GGTGGCTCCAACTCCGGTGTGGCAGCGGGCTGCTCGAGCCCCCGATCGTAGAAGTCCATGGTTCGACAACCTGGGGCGATTAGGAGACAGAGGAAAACCCAAAACAAAAGGGACAAACATAATCCCCGTGTTGTGAAGGAGGGTAATCCTCCACCTACTGGGGGATTATCAACGTTTTTGCCACGATCCAAGGGGTTCATGGTGGGTGAAGATCCTCTTTGTTCCAGCGAACCGGGGCAGAGATTTCCTACAACCGGATTAAACGACACTTTCGCCACAATCGCTGCTGTCGGAATAATCGGCAAACTTTGACAGGAACTTGGTGAAAAAAAGAAAATCCACCTCCCCGATCAACCAACCTGCTGGCTCCACTTGGATATCCAACGCTTGCCCGGCCGATCGTCTCGCGAATCTCGTATTTGCGGAGGCCGTCGAAGGAGATTCATCGCATACCGCGTGCGCTGAGTGAAACCTCCCAGTATCCGTTGCTCGCTAATCTGGGCTTGGAATGAACAATGAGGTTGACAACTTCAGCCACTATTGCAATTGTCCGTTTGGCGATTACAATGCCGCGTGTTGCCAAGAATGTGGTGAAAAGACATCCCATTCCGGGAGGTGTTGAGGCATTGGGTGTTGGCAACGATGACTTTTTCAAGGGAGAAAAGGACATGAAGCGACCAGTTGAGCGACGCACGTTTTTGCAGCATGTCGGATTGGGGTCTGCTGTGTTTGGAGTGGGACTGGGTGGATCTCTGATGGCGGAGGAAACGACTGGCCAGGAGCAAAAGGGAACAGTAAAGATTGTGGCGGTTTCATGCAGTCCGCGACAGGGAAAGACCACGGCTCAAGGCCTCAAGATCGTCTTGGATGCCGCCAAGGCTGTCGCCCCTGAAAGGATTGAGACCGTGCTGATCGAATTGGCCGGATTACGCATCCCGGTGGAACCCGCTTTGGGTATTGCGCTGCCCGACGGCGAGCGAGACGATTTCCCCGCCGTTGCCGAGCAAATTGCCGATCCGCAACTGAAGGCCCTGATCGTCGGCTCCCCTGTTCACTACGCGAACATGAGTACGCTCTGTAAGGCCTTCATCGATCGTTTGGGCCAGGTTTTCCGAAAGGAGTTTAAGTTATCGGGCAAGCTGGCTGGGGCCCTGGCGGTGGGAGCCGCTCGCAATGGTGGCCAGGAGTATGTATTGAATTGCATCCAGCGGGCACTCATGTGTCATGAAATGGTGTTGGTAGGTGACGGTCGGCCCACAGGGCACTTCGGTGCCACATTCTGGAATAACAGCGGGACGGATGACATATCGGGCGACGAGTTTGGCGTCAAAACTGCTCAAAATCTTGGCCGACACATCGCCGAGTTGGCCTTGCGTTAAACACTGCATTTGGCACATCGTGACAGACCAGTGAGAGAAACGGTTGCAGGTGCATTCCTTCCGAGTACCTGCAAGGTGGAGGACATTTTATGAAGCGACGTCAATTTCACCAAACTGCCATCGGATTGGGGACAGCCGGTTTTGCAGGCCTTTTTGATCCCGCAAAGGCGGAGGAGAAGCCCGCGATTTCCGAAGACTTTTATCTTGAGCCGGCCAGGAGGATTCCGCTTCGCAGGTTCGATGTCGTGATTGCCGGTGGAGGAACGGCCGGCGTCGTTGCTGCCTTGGCTGCGGCTGCGCAAGGGGTCAAGACAGCCTTGATCGAAGCCAAGGGCTACACCGGCGGGACGGTGACGGAGGGTGGTACCGCCCTTCATAGCTTTTACAATCTTTGGAAGGCGTTTCCAGGTGTGGAAAAGAAGCAGGTGATTCGGGGTATTCCCCAGAAAATCATCGATCGCCTGTTAGCGCGGGGAGCCTGCTCAGGGCATGCCGAGATGGAAAAAGGGTTCAATTACGACTCCGTGTGTACAGCCATCGATACCGAGATGTACAAGCTCACCACCATGGAGATGCTGTTTGAGGCCGGAGTGGAAATGTTCTTGAACACAATGGTGGTTGGCGCCATCCGTGATGGTAATCGTGTTGTCGGGGCGATCACAGAAAGCCGTGCAGGTCGGGAGGCCTTTTTGGCCCGGGCCTTCGTCGATTGCACGGCATATGGCGATCTGGCTGCCTATGCCGGTGCGGACTATACGGAGCCAAATGATTATGCTGTAGCCAATAGCATCGGTTTGGCAAACGTGAATGTCGAAAAGTACTTCGAGTTCCTCCAATCGCACGACGCCCTGACGGAGTTGGCTCGGGGATTGCGGAGCGGACAGGATGGGCAGATTGTCCGGTTGGAAGGGCGATTGGTCAATTTGCCCGAAGGGTTTCGTCAGGGAGCCGCCGAAATCGGGATGTCCACTGTTACCACCACGGTTCATGACAATTATTTCATGTTTATCAAATTGAATTTTAAGATGCCCGTTAGTCCCACAAACCGAGACGCGGTGACGGCGGCTGAACTGGAGCTGCGAAAGCGTCAGGCCCGTGCTGTGGAACTCTTCCGAAAATACGTCCCGGGTTGTGAAAAGGCGTTTATTGCAAGGACGGCCCCTCGCTTGAATATTCGGCGTGCTCGCTGCATTCGCTGCGATTATGACGTCTCTCGTGATGACGTGCTTGAAGGTCGGCATTTTTCAGACGAGGTCTTTGTGTACGGCTTCCACGACATGGCCCCTCGCTATCAAATAAAAGATGGTGGCACATACGGCATGCCGTATCGTGCTCTTTGTGTTTCCGGATTGGATAACCTGTGGTGTGCGGGGATGTTGATCACCTCGGACTTCGTCGCCCACATGTCCACACGAAATACCGTCTGTTCCATGGCACAGGGACAGGCTGCTGGCACAGCCGCTGCACTGTGTGCTCAGCGTGGGCTATCAATGCGCGATTTGCCCTACGCACTGTTACGTCAAACACTGGAAAAAGACGACGTCGTCTTTAATGTTTAAGCGATACGTTTGGTACGGGTCAGCACAATGGGCAGTCGAGAGTTGCCGTAGTTTTCATTGACAAGGATTATCTGGAGGTGGCAGACGATGTTTTCACGCTAGATGACAAACAATATGTGGACCTGGATTGAACAATATCGTATGGATCCTACGACGTGGCTCTATGTCGCGTCGCTCATGACGATTGGGATCTATTTTCGATTTTCGCGGTTCTTCTCGATCCGCAATTTGGATTTGATCGGAATTATCTCATTTGCACCGGGGTTGCTCCTCATCACACATGATTTGGAGAGAGCTGGCTACTCCTGGCTTTTCGTCGTCAGCGCTCTGTTCCTGATTCGCCTGTTAATTGATCCCGTTTTTTCGCGTCGTCCTCTAATGGAGCCAAATCTTTCTTCCGAGGGGATGACGTTTATGGCATTTGCGCTGATGTTTTTTCTCATCGCCAATATCGTTACGAATCGGGTCTTGGAAACTCACACCTCCTCCACTCGTACCCCATCCACGGACAGCCCGATCTGGCGGGTTCCTGTCCACCGAGGCCCAGGCTATTTGCCTTTTTACCGGGCAATCACGTTTGAAGAGCGCTCGTTGGAACCAGGTTCATCCCCCGAAACGCAGGATGCCCTAGAGAGCGATCTTGAGGAACATCCCACGTCAACACTAATTCTCGGTGTCGGGGTCAAAATCGTTGCCATTGCGGCCCAGTGTGCCATCGTGCTTGGGATGATCCTTTTCGGATTACGACATTTTGACAATCTCCAGACGGGCTTGGCGGCTGCGTCTTTATATCTGCTCTTACCATACACAAGTCAGTTGACGGCCAGGTTGGATCATATTGTCCCTGGGGCCCTTATTGTTTGGGCATTATTGATGTACCGTCGTCCCGTGATCGCCGGCATACTCTTGGGGGCGGCCACGATTGTTTATTATCCTTTTTTCCTTTTGCCGCTGTGGATTGGTTTCTATCTTCGTCGCGGACTGCTTCGTTTTCTGGGTGGTTTCCTGCTGATCCTGGCTGTGCTGGTGATATTCTTATTATTCATTTCCGCAAGCTGGCGTGATTTTGGAAACGATCTGGCTGCCATGTTTGGCAAGCACCTCTTACGAACTGAAGGAGCCGATGGTTTTTGGCAATATCATTGGCCGTACTTTCGCATTCCGATCTTTGCAGGATTTGCAGTGGTCTGTGTCAGCTTGGGACTCTGGCCTGCTGAGAAGAATCTGGCAAACCTCCTGAGCGGGACGGCGGCTGTGCTTCTTGCTGCCCAGTTTTGCCTGATTCACCAAGGCGGTCTGTATATGGCCTGGTATGCCCCGGCGCTCATCCTGACTATTTTCCGTCCGACATTGGAAGATCGGACGGCTATTCGCGCTGTGCCGCGTTATTGGTTTGGGGCATTGCCAAAACTGACCGGCTAACCATTGGATCAAAGAATCGCGATCCAAATGTGGCAGCGGCGCAAACGGTGCTGCGGTGCGATTTTTGAAAATGGAAGTTGATAGGCTATCACTGCGGAACCCAATTGAGACAGAGATTTTTAGCCACCTCTTGGCAAGAAGGCAAAAAACACAGGGGCGGCTTTGACTTACCCCCTCATCCTTGTTAGGATGATAAAGGGACAAAAGGGAATGAGTGATTTCACTCCTCGCCGACGCGGAGCTCCCGCAGGGAAAATGTGCGATGGCAGTCTGGGCATCATGTCTGTGGGGAACGCCGACGAGAGTTGGAAAGGACGGGGCGACCAAAGGGTTCGGAGAAGAGCGGCCTTCCGCGATGTGAAGCGGAATGTCGAATGTTGGGGGGACCCGAGCCGCTTCCTTTTCCGGGGCACGGGAACGGCTCAAAACGGTCCAAAGTCGTCGGTTCGCGGCAGCGGGTTTCGTTGCCAGGTTTTTTTGAACAGGCGTATGGCGATGGACGTTAGATTAGTCGTTGCAAATGGTAAGTTTTCCGGTAAGTCGATCCGAGTAACTGGACCGAAGTTCTTTATCGGCCGCGGCGAAGATTGTAATGTCCGCCCGGCAAGCGACCTGGTCAGTCGTCACCATTGCGTGTTGATCCTGGACGGGGATTACCTCGCCGTTAGGGATCTCGGCTCCAAAAATGGGACGTTTGTTAATGGTCAGCGTGTTCGGGGAGAAACCCCGTTGAAAGATGGAGATCATCTTTTGATTGGGGTACTGGAGTTCGTGGTAAGAACCGGTGCTGAAGCCCCGAAAGTCAAACCGAAGGTAGAGACCGTCCAGGAGGCTGTGGCACGAACGGCCTCGGCCAGCTCAACCGAGTTCGATGTCGATCAGTGGTTAAGCGAGGACGAAGTTGGGCCGGAATCTCCAGCCAGTGCCGAAACGAAGACGATTCAGGTCGATCCCGCCCAGGTGGCACGCAGCGAGCAACCAGCGCCTCATACGACACCAGAAAAGCCGGTTGACGAACAAACTCGGAAGGCGCTGGCAAACCTGTTTAGTGATGAAGAGAATAAAGAAGAACCTGCCCCAGGTGCGAAGAAAGAAGGGGATTCGGGCAAGTTCCAGAAGCCGCAGGCCGCCGATACCCGGCAGGCAGCGGCCAACGTCCTCAAGTCACTCTTTAGAAGGACCTAACACCAGCTGGAGGAGTTACGTGAGCGATTCGGATTCGCCCAAAAAACAATCGCAGCAGCCCAGAGTTGCTGGCCTTCTCGGTATCGGGTTGGATGGAGACGACGGCCAAACCCGGGTTACCCGCGGTAAGAATTTCGTCCTCTGGGGTGGCAGTCAAGAGACCCATTCAGTCATGCAAGAGACGGCCATCAAGGTGAACGAGCGACTCGACCAAAAAGGCAAACGCTTGGAAGACGTTTCGGTCAATGAACTGCGTGACATCATCCATGATGTGACTGATTCCATTGGCATCAAACGCCGTTCTTAAAAGGATTGCCAGGAGAATGATCAGCGATGCCTACGTATGTGGGCGTCGCTTTTTTCTTTTTGGGGTTTCGATCGGAGGTGTCCGATTCGGTTTCGCAAGAGAAAAGATGCTCTTCTGCGCCAGATATCGGATCAGGGTTGTTCTTGTCCGTTGTTCAAGGTCGTTTCTTCTTTTATTTCACTTAACCATGTGTCCCAATCTCCCACCGTCATGGGACCGAGCTTGGCGCGAACCGATTTGATGGAGTAGTCTACCAACCGTTGCATAAGCGGGTCACGGAGGTACTGCCGAATCGGCCACAGTTCATTCAGAACCTGTGATGCTTCCCGATCATTCTTTTGGAGGACGTAGATTCCTGTCATTCCTGCGAGGCCAAAAGCACGCAATTCTGGTTCTGAATCGTCTGAGGCGGCGAGCTCCTGAAACATACGGAGTGCTTCATCCAATCGGTCTTCCCTTAAGTAAATCTGGGCCAATCGCATTTTGGCCCGCGATGTCCAATAAGTCTTCTCGGGAAAATACTCAATAATGGCCCGCCACGCCTCTTCTGTTCCCAACTGACTTGCATGCAGCCACTGGGCAAAAATGGTATCATATTTTGGAACGTTGAGAGTTGGTTGCGTTGGTCCTCCTGCGAGTAACGGCGGCTCATTGATCCGCCAGTAGCCCACAACAACACCGAGCCCCAGGCTGATCGTCCATAGGCTAATGATCAGGACGATGGGCAGCCAGCGACGAGCCTTTTGACGACTGGCAAGCCGCATCGCCTCCTCCAGTTTCCTGATTGCAGGAGCGGTCACAGTGGCCGATAGTTCGCCTGATTCCAGGTCGGGCATGTTCTCAGGCCAACTCTCACCGACATGGTCGGCGTAGATTCTCCTCAGTTCGGCAAGGAGGACCTTTGGCGAAGAGAAACGATCGGCCGGGTCTTTGGCCAGCATTTGATGCACCAGCCGGCAGAAAACCGGTGGCAGGTCAGGGCGTTTCGTTTCCAAAGGCTCTGGGGGTTTAGTCAAATGCATCACCCCCACGACCATGGCATTTTCCCCTTTGAAAGGCGGCTCGCCCGTAACCAGCTGATAGCAGGTTACGCCGAGGGAATAGATATCACTTCGGATATCCAGAGGTTTTCCCTGAATTTGTTCTGGACTCATGTAAAGCGGGGTTCCCATTGTCATGCCGACACGCGTCAGCTCAAGCCCGTCTTCTGCCACCCGCAACCGAGCCAATCCGAAATCTGCCACTTTGACTTCCAAATTGTGGGTCACCAAGATGTTTTCCGGCTTGATATCACGATGAACAATCCCCTCTTCTGCCGCCTTGACCAGGGCAGCCACGACTTGCCGCATGATAATGAGAGCCGTTCGCAAATCGGCCGGACCATTCTTCTGGAGCCACTGGCGAAGATTCAGACCCGGCACATACTCCATTGCGATATAGTGGAACCCGCCATCCGACCCCACCTCATAGATCTGGACAATGTTCGCGTGGATGAGTTTGGCTGCTGCCTGCGCTTCGCGACGGAATCGCTCGAGGTATGTTTCGTCCTGGGCCAAATCAGGTCGCAGGACCTTGAGCGCCACTTGCCGTCGGAGAGACGGTTGCTCGGCGAGATAGACATCGGCCATCGCGCCAACGCCTAAACGGCGGACAACGCGAAACTCCCCAATCTCCCGTCCGGAGAAATCCCGCGACAGTGGTGACTGAGCCATGCTGAGGTCTCCTGCCGGGTGGTTGTTTACAATCGAAATGACTACCAATCCCCCGCCCAAGCCCTATCCAAAAATACGTTGCCGGAACACGACGAGAATTGCCGCCGCAACAACCATCAAAAAAAGAATACCCAACAAGATTGCGGTCGTTGGATCCTGCCAAAAATTCTTCCGTCGTCGGCGATACACCTCGATGACATTCCGGCCTGATCGGGCGAAAAAAATACTGCTTTGATCCTTGTCAGAAAGAGATTGGCCCGGAGCGTCGACCGGACCACTCACAAATTCCCCCGGCGGTGGAATTTCCCGTTGCTTCAGAGGTACCGCCACCGGAAAGGGCAATTCTCGACCGGCCGCCTGAAACTCGAAAAAAAGCTTCTGGTCATAAGCGCGTTTGCGGACGGGATCCAAAAGACACACCCTTGCCGCTGCCAGCTCATTGAGGATTCGCTGACAAATCTCGGCATAGCGGCCGGCCTGGAATCGCCGCACATGTCCCATCTGACGATCAGCAGCGTTGACAATCACATCAGGGTCGGATTCAAAGGGCGGAATTCCCAACAGCCGATAGTAGTTCGGCGGTTGTTCCTCCGGCGGGATTCCTAGCCATTTTCGATATGGATCGAATCCAGCATCATGACTCATCGATCAACGGCAGTCAAAACTTAGCTTTTAATACTCAAAATCTCAGCCCTACGGTAATTCCTTGATGCGAATATTTCGAAACTCGATCTGCATGGGGGGGCCAGCATGCAATTGCAGAGCGATGATTCCCTCTTTCGCACCTTCCGGACTCTTCTCCTCATAGTCGACGGTCGTAAATCCATTTAGCTCAATACGGATCCGTGGTCCATCGCACGTAATGACGTATTCATTCCAGTCGCCAACTTTGACATGTTTTGCCACTTCGTCGGGATTCACATCGGCCAGGATCCCTCGGCCTCTCTCTTCATAAAGAATTCCCATGTAGCGTTTATCCGCAATGTCGGCTTGGTAGCCGGTAACAACGAAATCATCGAGCCGCTTGCTGCGGAGCTGAACGCCCGAGTTGTGATTCCGCAAACGAAACTCCAGTTTCAAGATGAAGTTCTTGTAGGTCTTCGTGGTACAGAGAAAGGTGTTGTGCTGGGTTTTCGTTTGATCTGTGCTGCCGACAATCACACCATCCTTCACCGACCAGAAGCGGGAATCACCCTCCCAGCCGTTGAGCGATTTGCCATCAAACAGCGATTGAAAGCCTTGCTCCTCAGCCGCAACTTTGGAAGTCGATCCAAGCTGCATCCAAGTTAAAGGAACGACTGCCACCAACGCGAGAAAGCCGAAACGTTTCCACATAGTTGCACTCCTCTAAGCCCAATGACACGAAACACAAAAACGCACCACGCGCAGGTGAAAGGTCGGGTTCGTAACCTACCGCCAGAATACCACCCCGACCTTGCAGACTCAAGTCTTGGCCTTTCGGACCTGTTGCGATATTCTCTTCTTAAAGGGGTTTTCGTGCCCTGAAGGACGATCTGCGAGACCGTCGGCACTATCCGCGATGACACACTTCTTAAGTCCCTGCGAAACAACCGCGGTCGGGAAACTCGAACATGCTCCGAATTCTTGCACTTCGTCAAATCTACCGTCATGGGGCACGTTGGGCGGAAATCCTTTCCGTTCTCAGCAAGTATGGGCTCGCGGACTGGATTGATCGCCTCGGGCTGGAGGTTGCACGCGATCTCATCAAGGGTCCAACAGGCGAGGCTGTTGCCCGGCTGCCCTGGACAACCCGAATCCGGATGGCATTGACCGAACTTGGGCCGACGTTTATTAAACTCGGTCAGTTACTGAGTACCCGTCCTGATGTTGTCGGGGTTGCCCTCGCACGTGAGTTGGAAGAGCTTCAAGAACACGTCGCTGCTGATCCCCCGGAAGTTGTCAGGCAGACTATCAGTCAAGAATTAGGCCGCCCCGTGGAGGAGGTTTTTGACGAATTCCACGATGAGCCATTGGCCTCTGCGTCGATTGGCCAAGTTCATCGTGCGAGGCTCAAAACCGGCGACACTGTGGTCGTGAAGGTCCAGCATCCTGCCATCGAAGAGAAGCTGATTGTCGATTTAGAAATCCTCAACGGTCTGGCGTTTCTTGCCGAGCGAATTCCCGACTTTCAAATCTATCGTCCCATGGCCGTGGTCGCTGAATTGCGTCGAACCCTGGTCCGAGAAATCGATTTCGTTCGCGAGCTTCGTAATCTCCAGGAGTTTCGGTCCAATTTCGAGTCCTCCGCGGATGTGCGGATCCCCCGCGCATTTCCAGACCTCAGCACGAAGAAAATCTTGGTCTTGGAATACCTCGACGGTATGAAGTTGACAGAACCGGAGCGACTCAAAGAGCTGGCCATTGATTTCGACGAAGTTGCTCGTCGTGGTGCATATGCATACCTCAAAATGATATTTGAAGACGGTCTTTATCATGCCGATCCGCATCCGGGAAACATCATGGTTTTTCCCGACGGAAGTATTGGTCTGCTCGATTTCGGAATGGTTGGCAGACTCGATGATCGTCTCAAAGAGCGCGTGCAGGAGCTGATCACGGCCTTGGTTGGGCAAGATAGCGAGCATTTGTCCATCATTGTCTCAGAGGTAGGGGCCGCTCCCATATCCCTTGATCGGGCTGCTCTGGCCCTGGACCTGGCCGACTTCGTTGCCTACTACGGCCACATGCCGGTTGATCAGTTCGATCTCGGCGGCGCTCTGAACGAGATGATTGAGATCCTTCGTCGGTACCGTATTATCCTGCCGGCAAGGATCGCCCTTCTCTTAAAAACCCTGATCGTTCTGGAGGGGACAGCTCAACTCCTCAGTCCGAAATTCCATCTGCTGGAAGTCATCCGCCAGTATCGCAAAAGGATTCTCTGGCATACATTTTCGCCACGAGAAGCCGTTCGTCGGGCAAGGCGAACCTATTGGGAATTCCAGAGCCTCCTCGAGATCATGCCGCAAGCTGTGCGCGATCTCGTGCAGCAATTGCGTCACGGCACGTTCGATATTCACCTTGACCACCGAGGACTCGAACCGTCCGTCAATCGTCTTGTCGTCGGGCTGATGACAAGTGCCTTGTTTCTCGGGTCGGCACTGATGATGGCCCATCGGGTGCCGCCGCTGATTGGTGACCTGCCGCTCGTCGGCGAGTGGTTCGGCGAGAATATCAGAACGATCTCCGCCCTGGGGTTTCTCGGGATTTCCTTAAGTGCGATCTGGGGATGGCGCGTCTGGCGGGCGATCAGACGCTCCGGCAAGCTGGATCGGCATTAATCGACCGGAAAGGGACCTCGCATGTGGATAGTTGGAGTTGCGCAGCGGACCTGACAGGCAGGTCCCTCCGAGCGCCAGACGCGACGAGCGCGTCCCTCCAAAAGCGGACCGAGGAACAAGCGTTTATCACGTCTGGCGATTTTTTGGCCTAGTGGGAATGCGTGGGGGCGCTCGCCGCCTTCGAAGGGCATTTTCCCCATTGCGTCAAAACGTCGGTCACGCGACTTTCCAGCTCCTCCAGCTTGCGGAAAAGGTCCTCGTGGCGCATTTCCAGATCACGGATCAGGGCAATTTGCTCAGAAATCTCAAGACTCTCCACGGGTTGACTGACAGTGCCGGCAACAGTCTTTGAACTCATACCTCTGATACCCATTTCTTGTGAGGAAAGCCAAAAACATCACATCGAGTTGACATTATTCGCGCAACTCGCAGGGAACTGCGCATATCTTTCGGTCAGCTTACGAACGGGCCATCGTTGCAAAACCCTTTTTTCCGGACGAACCGATTAGAAAAACCAGGTGGTTTAGGAAAAGGAGTCCGGCGCTGGTGCAACTCACTTCACGCGGGACGTACCGTTTGGGCGACGTCTTTGAAGACCCCGCCCCTCTGATTAGCAGTGGGCACCCGCTGGACAGAAGGATCAAAAGCGGTTAGGATCAAACACTGGATTGGCGAAGCTCCGGGGCATTGACGCTCTGTCTATCAGCTTTTTCCCACTGGTGGGTACGGAAACCGGCAGGGTGATTGCGTCGCTTGTGGAGACGCGGCTCAAGAGCCGAAAAAATTGCTGCGAGACAGCCGATGGACAAAAGTTGCCGAGCCTATCCAACGTATGATGTGCATAGAACACAGCGAGTCCTGTGTTTGCAAATCTTGAGTTTTTTGCGAAACGTTCCATGTGGTTCTGAGAGAAGAAAGGAGGTCACCGGGTGGTCAAATTGATCCTGCGTGAAGGCGAGTCGATTCAGGAAGCGGTCCGCCGCTTCCGCAAATTGGTGGAGCGAAGTGGTATCAAACGGGAAATGCGGCGGCGAGAATACTACGAAAAGCCCAGCGAAATTCGGCGACGAGCACGCCTTCGCGCAGAACGACGAGCACGTCGTGCTCGTTTGATGATGATGGGACATTAGAGCGCAGCCTTCCCCGAACAAATAACTGCTGCGCTATCGCAAGGTTGGTCGCTCATGACCTTGCCCGGTTTGAAACGGATGGGCCAATTCATTCGGCTTGTTTTCTAAAATGCACAGTCTCAACTCGAGAGACTTATCCTCCGGCGGCAGCCAAAGGTGTTTCTTTGGCCTCGGTTTGCCCCGAGTGATTTTATGTTGTGTTTTCGCAATCAGCTCATTTTTTCTTGCAGAACGGCCCAGCATTGCTGGTGAAGGGATTTCGCTCATCCTCAATCGGACTCCGCAAGCGAGGGTGATCGAAATCATTTCTAACCTCCCGGGCGATCCTGATGGCGAGCCGAAAGACTTGTCCCATACAGTGCTTGCGCCACACAGCATGATGGTTGTTCGTTGCGGGCCAGGGTACCAGGTGCGTTGTCGCATGGATCACTCCGGCGGATTGGCCCTTCCGCTTTTGCCCGGCGGGGTGATAGTGATCGGTCCGCTACTCGGCCATGGTCAACAATCGCCAGAGATATCGATTCTCAACATCATCAATCCCGCAGATCAGCGGTATCGCGAAATCTTCACCCCGTGGCTTGACGGCGTCTGGAGAGGTTACCGGTGTGCCCGCTGGGACGGTCAGGAAAAGGCATACCGCATTCCGGTGAAGATTCTGGTCGATGACGACGAGGCGGCAACCCCAGCCCTTTGGCAGGCCCGGCTAAGCCGTCGAATTAATGACGCCAATCAAATCCTGCTTCCCTTTTGCGGTGCCTTTCTCGACATCGTCTCATTTGGGACGTGGGAGTCGGATGCGGAGATAACCGATTTCGAGACTGGGTTCCGGGAATTCATCTCAGAGGTCGATCCATCTCCGGCGGTTCTAGCGATAGGTTTCTCCTCGCAGTGGGCGACCTTATCATCGCCAGCTCCTCTGGGAATTTCTGCGGGGCCGTTAAGCCGGCACATTCTCGTCCGGGAATATGGCAGGCAAATTACTGAGAGTGAGCGGCTTGAGACACTTCTTCATGAATTGGGCCATTATTTTGGTGCCGCCCATGTGCCGGATGATAATTCTGTGATGCGTCCTCACCTGGAGAAGCGACCGGCACGCGAGCGATTTTTCTCGATCGGGTTTGATCCTGTCAATGCACTCATTCTCAATACCGTCATTGATGAGTTACGTGCAGGACGCACGGAATTTGCCGACCTATCTCCCGCAGCTTCTCAATTGCTCCATGCGTGTTATGGCTTGATCGAAACCGCAGATCCGACAGACGAGACGGCCTCACGCCTAGCAAGATTGTTGCCTTTGCCGCCGGACGATTCGTCGTCCTCGCCTGCCGTCGGTTCCGTCAGCCGAGGCCAAGCACAAACACCAAAGCTCATACCAGATCAGCCGGCAATGGCCGCGGAGAATGCGGTTCCGAATGGCTCTGAGTCCAAAAACGAAGGGCACGCGGCACGGTCTGCGACATCGCGAGACGCGGAGTCTCGTCCGCCAGTGGCGCCTTCCCCAACTGAGGGGAAAAAGGTACCACCTGCGGAGGCGGCGGCAGATCGCTCACTCGATCCAAAGCAGGACACGAATAGCCCAGATGATGAACTTGTCGTGGAAAACGCCGTCATGGGAGCGCGGCTTGTCGTTCGAGAGGTCGTTAACACCTGGAGACCACCCAAGCCCGAGGCGATTCCGCGCGGCCAACCAGTTGGAGACTACATCTTGGAAGGCCTTGTCCGCCGCGCCGCCGAGGCCTCTCTCAGTCTTGGCGCGAAAGGCGAACAAGACCGACGAGGTGCTTTTCTCCTGGCAATCGGCGTCCTGACTGATGATTCCAGCCTTCTTCGCAATACACCTGGCCTGGAGGATGTCTTCCGCCAGATCGAATCCTCTGAGGAACGCAAGCGGCGATTGTCGCGGCTTGGTATTCCCACAATCTTCGCACGTCAGGATTGGGCACAGCATTTTTGTGTTTCGGCGGCCCTGGTTCATCTTCTCGGCCCCGGCTCCGCAAGAAGCCTCGGGCTGGCAAAAGAATGGCGTGATTCTCAGGGTGATTCGGGATGGAGCTTTGCCGATTTAGCGGCCGATCTTGCGGGGATCCGGTTTGCTCAATCAATCCTCTCAGGCCAAATCCCTCTGGAGGCGGTGCAAACCAGTTTTCAAATCGTTGATTTTATTCCCCCTCTCAAGGGTTACGAAGAGGATATCCCATTTAGCCGATTTGTCACGTCGTACGGTGGGTTGTTTGGGCAACGAACCAATTCGACCATCGCCGAAATCGAAAAGGCCATCGAGACTTTGCCAGCCTACCAAGCTTTTTCTGAAAAACCGGACTATTGAATTGGTAATCCGTCGGGCGTTCGCGACCTATTTCTCCCAGATTGACTTTCTCATCTGTGTCAAATTGGCACTTTTTCTTTAGCAGAGCGTGTCAAAAAGGGACATGGCAACCCTCAATTGCATGGTGTCGTTGATTATATTTATCTATTTGAAATAGACTTGCGTCTAAAACAAAATTGTTCAGCGAATGGCACCGAAATTGCTTATATATCAGTAGGGTCGTCTCTTGGTGTGTCGCATCAGGAATCTCCCCTATATGAGGGGTTCGGAGGTCGGCACATGCATCCAGAGCAACGGCGAGCAATTTACGTTACCAGAAAGGTACGCGAAGCAGCAGGGTACGTGGAGCTTGGTCTGTTTGAGCAGGCGCTGGAGTGCCTCGACATCCAGGATCTCGGCCCATGGGAAGGGCCTGTTAGCATGTTTAAGGGCCAGATTCTTGCTGCTCAGGGGCGATTTCGCGATGCCGCCGTGGCCTTTGAACGCGCGGCGCAGCTTTTTCCCCCACCTCACGATCGCCTCGCCTGGTTGACGCTTAGTCACTGCCTCCGCCAAGCAGGCGACACGACCCGGGCAATCCAGATGCTGGGACGTGCCCGCGGCGCATTCCCCCGCCAGCTCTTTCTGCCGGATTCGGGAACGGCATCAGGCTGAGCGAAAAGTTCTGATCGGCGCTCGTCCTTTTTCCTCGGAGGGACCTGCTCGGAGGGACCCGCTTGTCGGGTCCGCTGCACCACGTTTGATCGCCCATTCCGCTTCCTCGGGCATGACAAGCATGTCCCTCCGAATTTTCTCCCGGAGGGACGCGCTTGTCGCGTCCGCAGCGCAACGATGGATTATCCATCCCGATTCAACGGGCACGATAAACGTGCCCCTCCGATTCCGCTCCCGGAGGGACGCGCTTGTCACGTCCGTCGCTCAGAAGGACCTAACAACGAAGTCCCGCTT